>Ga0102589_1003245_pt1 | contig 17317 bp, 22 predicted proteins | sample AraplaMF_Col_mLB_FD_76858 | JGI IMG/M metagenome (GOLD analysis project Ga0102589, IMG submission 76858) | Arabidopsis root microbial communities from the University of North Carolina, USA - plate scrape MF_Col_mLB | ecosystem: Host-associated > Plants > Roots > Endosphere | place: USA... | reverse complement strand
AGCCATGTGACTCACTCCCTTAACTACATCCTATCAATTTATTTACATGTCATCCTGTCTTTTTGTGCTTTCATTTGACAGGTCTCTCGTTTATTCTTTCTATTCTATTAAAAATCCTTTCTTCCTTTTTCTTTGAAACCTAACAAGAAAATAGCCAACAAGATCCTGTTGGCTATTCTTTCACAAATTATGACAAAGATTCATCTTTGTTTTTTGCAATTGATAGAATCACGATCGTAAATATAATGCACAACGAGCCGATCCAATCAACTACGCCAAACTCTACCTTGAGCCAAATAACAGATAGAACGGCTGCTGATAATGGTTCAACACTTGCTAGTAAACTAGTTTCGGAAGCGGTAATATATTTTAAGCTTTCTAAATAACAATAAAATGCAATTAATGTTCCAAATATAACAATAAAAATGACTGCAAAATATGAACTAATTGACCAATGTCCCTGAAATTCCCAAGGAGGATTTATAAAGCTAAAACTAATGCCCCCAATTAACATTCCCCAACCAACAACTAAGGTCGATCCCCATTTTTTAAGAAGGTTTTGAGGTTGTAAAGTATAAAACGCTAATGCAAATGCAGAGCCTAGTCCCCAAAATAGTGCCCAACCAGTAATCGATAGTTCATTTATATTCCCATGAGTTACTAAAAGAAATGTACCTACAAGAGCTAAAGCGACAGCAAGTAACTCTTTATATGTAGGGATTTTTTTAAAGCGAATGGCTATATAGCAAGTAATCATGACCGGAGCTAAATATTGCAATATTGTTGCAGTAGCTGCATTTGAGCTATTAATTGCCGCAAAGTATGTATATTGTACAGCTAGCATTCCTAAAATACTAAACAATAGTAAACTCAACATATCTTTTTTATTTTTCCAAATATCTACTATGTTCTTTTTTTCTTTCAATCTAGCAAGCATTAATAAAATAATTCCTGAAATCAGTAAACGAATAACGACTAACCATTCAGGACTAAATCCGCTTCTTTGAAATAAGAATTGGGCAACTGTTCCAGATACTCCCCATAAAACCGCTGCAGTAAGTACAAGAAATATCCCTCTTGATCTTGAATATGATAATGCTATTTTATCAGAACTCATATAATCTCCCCTCAAACGAATAACTAAGTTGAATGTAATAGAAGAATCGTAACACACTTTAAATATTCAGAAAATACAAATCGTACAAAAGCATGATGAATTTATCCTTTTTCTGATTAGAATTGTTCGAAATGGAAAAATTGAACAGTATAAGACGTATTTAGGAGAAATATAAAAATGAAGGAAATTTATGAATGTATCATCATTGGAGGCGGTTTTGCAGGACTACAAGCTTCTATACAACTAGGACGATATAAACGCAAAACACTTGTGATTGACTCGAACTATGGACGCTCCACATACTGTAAAAGCTACCGTAATATTTTAGGCTGGCCAAGTGGAATTAGTGGACTACAATTAAGAGAACTAGGAAAGAAGCAAGCGACTGAATATGGTATTTCATTTTTAGAAGATAAAGTGGTAACCGTGCAAAAAAGTGAAACAACCTTTGAAATCAATACAGAAAAAGGTCTTACCTTCGTTGCAAAGACGATTTTATTAGCAACGGGTCTACTAGATCGAATTCCTGATATTAAACATATATTTGATTGTCTTGGCACTTCAATATATGTTTGTCCAGATTGTGACGGATATGAAATTTCAGATAAGTCTGTATTAGTATTAGGAGCAGGCATTGCAGGTGCTAACATGGCATTAGAAATTTACTATTGGACGAGTAAAATTACTTATATTAACCATGATGGTGAAGAATTAGAAACAGATGTCTTACATCAACTTCGTCAAAAAGGGATTTTATATCAAAAAGAAAAAATTATAGAAATCGTGAAAGACCAAGATTCAAATTTTAAAGGAATTACACTTGAAAATGGTGATATTCTAAAAGCAGAACGCGCTTTTATTGGCTTCGGTGGAAATAAAATACATAATGAACTTGCAAGACAACTCGGTGTAGAATTGTTAAACAATAAACATGTTATTGTAAATCCTCGAACAAAAGAAACGAATGTCTCAAATGTATGGTCAGCTGGTGATCTTGTAGCACATTCCCAACAAGTCACCATTGCCATGGGTGAAGGTACTCAAGCAGCTGTTTGGATTCATAAGCGTCTACTAGAAATAAATTGATTATTTATAAAGAAATTTCTAGCTGAATATCTAATGGTTCTTTCTCATAAATTTCTTGATGTATCTCATCAGCGTAAGTACAACCAACTGATTGATAAAAATATTGAGATTCAATTGATGGGTGTGCTGCTATATATAGCTTCTTAGCACCCATCTGTTTTGCTTTTTCTTGACATAAATAAAACAGTTTCTTACCAATTCCGTATTGTCTAAATTCATTAGATACATGGATATACGGTAATTCTAAGTATTGGTTATGACTTCCGAAAAACTGGTTTTCAACATTAGCGAAACCTACTACATCATCTTGATGATAAGCACCGATCACTGCCCCACCTAGTTTTAAACAATTTTGTAGAGTTTGAATCACTTGTATCTTTTTTTCTTCATTCCATTCCTCCACAAAATAATCTTCCTTTATCTTGTATTGTTGGCCATTCTTATACCAAACTTTATTCGTAACTTGATACCGATTAAAAGTCTTTAAAAATTGTAAATCCAATTCCTGTAATGATAAAAAATGATATTTTATATTTATTTGATGATCCATTTTTCTCTCCATTTTATGAACTTTATGAAACATTTCAATTAAATTGATTTTGCCATAATAATATTTGTAATTTCATAACCAATTTTCTCATAAAGCAAACGAGCAATTTTGTTATGGCCAAATACATGTAGTTCGATTCTATTCATCCCTATTTCTTTTGCTTTTTGATCTATTTCTTTCATTGCTTCTTTCCCAAATCCTTTACCTTGAAACTCATCAAAAATAACAAAATCATAAATATATCCTTCAGTTTTTCTTAGCGGAGACGCTTGACCTAACCAAATAACACCAACCTTGTGATGATCTTTAATAATCGAATAAATATAATGATTTTCAGTTTTTTCACCATTTGGTAATAAATAAGTAAATTCTTTTTCAGCGCGTTCCAACGCTTCTTCTTCAGTCCAATTACTAGAAGCAACTTTCTCCTTCGCATAACCTATGATTGCTTGCTTAAAATATTCATCGAAATCTTTTTCGTTTATTAGGTTTAATGTCAACATTGCCAGACCCTCCTCATATTTTAAAAAGCAACTCTGTTCATATATTCTTTAGTTCAACAAAAAAACACTACTTCCTTTTACAGAAATAGTGCATTATGAAAGAATTTATGTCATTAACATTTATTTATAAGTGAGGTATGAGCATCGTTAACATGCTTATAAATGACAAAACAAAGGCTAATACAGGAATAATAATTCGTAGTGCAATTGATGGAAAATCAAATCTGAAGTATGTATCAACAACACATAAATAACTACCAATATAAATTAGCCCAGCTAATATACATCTGTAAAGTTCTTTATTCGTTAATGTTTTTAAAGACTGTTGTAACAAATGTTGATCTAAATATATATGTACTAATTCAAACATTGAAAATAACAAAAAGTACAAAATAAATGCTTTTACATAATTTATAGATTGAATGTTCTCTTGATCTTGATAAGAATGCCTTTTAAAAAATTGTTTTCTATGTCTTTCTTTTCTCGGAATAAAATGTTCATCCATTGGAGTACTTCCTTAATAAAAAATTTATTTACATATATTTATTTTACCTAAAAATGCTTCTATTTAAAATATTTCAATATTATTTCCATTATTTTTGTAAAATATAGTAAAAATAAAATCAAATAAAATGATATAACAAAAACACTAATCCAAACTGTTTCCGGCAGTTACATTTTTCATTACTTTCTTCTTAGCTCTTTCATGTTCAATCATTAACACCTCCAACATTTTGATCCTTTAAAATATCTATTTACGGTTTGATCTTATCCAAATTATACCAAAATTTAACTTCTCTCTACACTTTTTGTTAGTCAAAAATAAAAAAGGATGTAGCGTACAAATGTACATTACACCCTTTATCATTTTCTTTTATTTTTTTGTTCCTGTGTAGATATGAATTGCATCTCTTAAAAATTCTGCTGTTCCAGGCTGTTCTTTATCATAGTGTGCTGTAAATCGTTCATCATCTACATACATTTGCGCAAGACCTGCATGCGCTTCTTTACTGTATTGATTCCAGTAAAATAATAACCATTTTTTATGCAAATCCGCTGCTTTTTGCGCTAAATCTCCTGCTGGATTCCCTGTTTTAAACGCTTCTGCTAAAGTTACTTCTAACTCTTTTGCAAGTCTCGTTACTTCTTCGTGTTGCTCTTTTGTCATATTTAATAATTTTTCATTCGATTGATTAACAGCTTCGTCTCCGTATTTTTCACGTGCTTCTTTACCGTATTTTTTTTCATTTTCATCTATTAAATTTTGTTTAAAGCCTTCAAATTTCTCTTGATCTGACATCGTTATTCTCCCTTCGGTGGACGCAATCGATTTTTCTACATTTTCGATTAAATCATCTAATTGTTTTCTCTTGTCAAGAAGTCGTTCACGATGTTCAATAAGCGCTTTGGCACCATCAAATGAAGGTGAATTAACTATTTCTTTTATATTCTCTAAACTAATTCCTAGCTCTCTATAAAATAATATTTGCTGGAGTCGATCAACTTCTGTTTGACCATATATTCGATATCCTGATGAATTGATTCTTGCCGGCTTAAGAATTCCAATTTCATCATAATATCTTAGAGTTCTAGTGCTAATCCCTGCTAATTTTCCAAGCTTTTGAACTGTATATTCCATGTGCTTCTACCTCCTGACAACTTTACTTTACACCTTTACGCAACGTGAAGGTCAATTAATTTTCTAAAGATTTTTTCAGTTTTTCATCATTTTTTTGCATGCTATTAAATTTTGAAGTCAAAATAATGAGAAGTATAAAAGAAAAAGTAACATCAGGAGGAACTTACATTCATGAGATATCTCTTTACATGTATCGTTTTATTTTCACTTATATTTGTTAGTGCATGTACAAAAGAAAAACCAAATTCACGCTCTCAACTTCAAAATGAAAGCCAAAATCAAAAAACTCATGAAAACCCTCAGTCCTCAAAAAAGGACTTACATAATATAGAAAAAATGAATGTATCGAGGAATAGGAATGCTGTTAAAACAGTCGCTCAACCATCGGCCGTTAATGTACTAGTAAATAAAAAATACTTTTTACCTAAAAATTATGTACCAAAAGATTTGGTTTATCCAACTGTTTCATTCATTTTTAAAGAGAAAATTGAAAAGCGTAAGATGAGAAAAGAAGCTGCTCTTGCTTTGAACAAACTATTTTCAGGAGCAAAAAAAGATAAAATTTACTTAGGTGGTGTTTCTGCCTATCGCTCTTATGTAACTCAAAAAGCCGTTTTTAATCGATATGTAAAAGAAGATGTTTGTAACAATGCAAGAAAATATAGTGCATTACCAGGTTCAAGTGAACATCAAACTGGTTTAGCGATTGATGTTAGTAGTAGTACCGGAAAATGTGCTGCCCAAAGTTGTTTTGCAAATACAAAAGAGGCAAAGTGGCTTCAATCGAAAAGTACGAATTATGGATTTATCATTCGTTATCCGAAAGGGAAAGAATCAATAACAGGCTATAAGTATGAACCTTGGCATATACGGTATGTTGGCGTTTCACTAGCCAAACAAATGAAAAAAAGAAACATAACACTAGAAGAATATTACAATGTTTATCCAGTTTCAAAATAAAAAAATCCCCACTATTGGGGATTTTTATTTACCTACAAATACTTGCATACCATTGTCTCCATTATATTGACCGCCACCTGGGGCAGTGACATAACAAATTATTAACTTAAATGTTTTTTTAGAAGGGATGTTTTCTTTGAAAGTTAATAGAAATGAATTATTATTTCCTTGTACTTTCGTAATTTTTACTTTATCATCGGTTAATGAATTTTTAGGATACACAGTATCATTTTTACCAATTGAAGCAATTCCAGTTGGTTTCATATCTCCACTTTGGATCCAATAATTCGTAGCTTTCGTACCAGCGTTCAGATCAGCAGGTCTATCAAATGTAACTAATAATTGATTTGTTGACACTTGAAATAATTCCGATAACATGGGAACATGTCTTTTCAATTGGTTGCTTGCAATCGTGCTTGCTTCTTCACCTTCACTAACAATTTCTGCTTTCACTTCGTTTTGAGAAGGAATTTTTATTGAAATCATTAATAATGCAGTTGCGATCAAAATTATTAATTTCTTCATCCCATACCTCCACCATAAATTCTTTAAACACAATATATCCTTTGATAAAATGTAAACATTTATTCATAGAATCTTATGTATGCACTCAAATACAATTATTTAGCTATTCATACTAATTTAAAACACATGACTTACGAAACGTGTAGCCTTCTTTTTTTATAGTAACTAGGGTAATTGCCACTCACCACAATCAAAAATTCGATAATAAAATTGCATTCTCAAGCAATTAATGGCAAACTAATGATAAATACTTCAAAGAGAGATGAATAGGTGTTAAACATGATAGAAATCAAAACTTCCACACTAAGCGATGGAGAATTTAATCGTGGCGTCTTTGCTACTCGTGATATTTCTAAAGGAGAATTATTACATGAAGCCCCAGTAATAGCTTATCCTAATGATCAGCATGAACATATTGAGAAAACTTTACTTGCAGATTATGCATTTGAATATGGAATGAATCATTCTTGTATTTTATTAGGTTACGGAATGTTATTTAATCATTCATATGATGCAAATGCAGATTATGAAATCAATTTTGACAACCATACGTTTGAATTTTATGCTTATAAAGATATAAAAGCTGGCGAAGAAATATTAATTAATTACAATGGTGATATGGATAACACAGATCCACTATGGTGGGATAAAGATTATAAAGGTGATGTTGAAACCAATTAATTCTTAGAATTAATTGGTTTTTTTATGATCATAAGCTTTGGTATTGTGCTTTTACTAACTGCTCTTTTTAATTCAATAAAATAATTATGTAAACTACATAACGAATACTTTCTACTGCAAAATTTCATTCCGCTTATTCTATTCATCAACTTTCATAGAAAACCTTTTCTTTTAAACATTCATTTATCTCAAAATAAAAAAACCAAAATCAAAGATTTTGGTTTATAAATTTATCGCACCATATGCTAATGCCACAAGTACTATTATGGCTGGGTGCAATTTTAGTTTTTCCATTAACATAAAGGTACAAAACGCTATAAAAATTACCTGTACAATTCCGATTGACAGTATAGATTCTGAAAATGACTCATAAGTGAGTATTCCAAGTAAAACGACGATTGTAGGTTTAACATATGAAGTCATTCTCTTCACTCGAACTGAATGACGATTTTTATAAAGAATGCTCATCATTAAAATCATTAAAAAAAGTGAAGGAATGACTGTTGCGAATACAGCCACAAAAGATCCAAAAAGTCCACCAACTTTATAGCCAATATATCCAGCCATTTTAGTTGCAATTGGTCCTGGTAATGAATTCCCCATTGCAAATGCTTCTTGAAAATCTTGTGAAGTAAGCCAATGATGTCGATTAACAACATCATTTTTGATTAATGGAATTGTAGCTGGTCCACCACCATATCCTAGTAAATTAGTTATGAGAAAAGAAAGAAACAGCTTCCAATATATAATCATGTTGCCTCCCCCTTATCCGTTTTACTATTTGGGGAGGTTGTTTTAACTGGTTGGAAAACAGCAAATAGTAACAAACAAGCTATTATGATACCGGGATGTATATGTAAAAATTGAATTAATATCAATACAACAATTAAATGGATCATAATCGTTGGTGTTTTTAAACCACTTTTTGAACTCTTGTAAAATTGCCATGTTAATACACCAAGCATGACCCCTACAACAGGTACGATCGATTCCTTCATCCCATTTACCCATTTAATATCTTTAAATGATGTTAAGGTTGTTAGTAGCAAAATCATTAATATTATCGTAGGTAAAATAGTAGCAAGAACAGCGTTAATCATTCCTAAAATACCACCGATTCGATAACCTATATAACCTGCTAGTTTCGTATTAATTGGTCCCGGAAGCATATTTCCAATTGCCAATACATCTGAAAACTCTTCATCCTTCATCCATTTAAACGTTTCAACAACCTCTTTATAGATAAGTGGTATTGTTGAAGGTCCACCGCCATAACCAAGAATACTACTGCGAAAAAAAGCAACGAATATATCTTTTTGTTTCATCTAATCTAGTCCACTTCCTTTTACCAACTAGCAATACTTCCATCCGTTCTAGATTCAGTACCACCCATTAACACGCCAGTTTCGTCGTTTCTCCAAATGATTTGACCACGTCCAAAACCGCCTGTATCTTTTGCAATTTTATTGTCATGTCCTTTTTCTATTAACTGTTTAACAATTTCGGTCGGGAAATTTGGTTCAACTTCGATCTGTTTCCCCTCCATCCATTGCCATCTTGGTGCATCTAGTGCCTCTTGAGGATTTAAATGAAAATCAATACTATTCATGATTACTTGTACATGTCCTTGCGGTTGCATGTACCCACCCATTACACCAAATGGTCCGATCGCTTTCTTATTCTTTGTTAAGAATCCAGGAATAATCGTATGATATGTCTTTTTTCCACCTTGAAGTGCATTTGCATCTAGTTCATTTAAACTAAAGTCATGGCCCCTATTTTGAAGCGCAATACCAGTTCCTGGCACAACAATACCAGAACCAAATCCCATATAATTACTTTGGATCAATGAAACCATATTCCCCTCACCATCAGCAGTTGCTAAATATACCGTACCGCCACTTGATGGTTTACCTGGTATTGGGAGACTTGCAGATTCATTTATTTCAGCATATCGTGCTTTTCCATATTGTTCACTTAATAACTCATCTATCGTCACCTTCATAAAATTTGGATCGGTGATGTATTCTTTTCCACATGAGAAAGCTAATTTCATCGATTCTAATTGTTTATGATAAGTGGATACAGATTCTTTCTCGGTAAACTGTTCATTTTTTAATATATTTAATGCCATTAGTGCAACGATTCCTTGACCACTAGGAGGAATTTCCCACACGTCATAACCTCTATATTGAACACTTATTGGGTCTACCCATTTAGGCTTAAATGCCATTAAATCTGCCTTCGATAAAAATCCCCCATACTCTTTACTTGAAGCAACAATTTTATCAGCAAGCTCTCCACTATAGAACGAAGCTCCATTTGTATTTGCAATACTTTCTAATGTATTTGCATGATCTAATGATGACCACATCTCCCCAACTTCAGGTGCACGTCCATTCGGTGCAAATGTTTCAAACCAAGCTTCAAATTCTAAAGAAGGACATTCTTTTTTATATATTTCGAAAGCTCTTTTCCAAAACTTTCCTAATGTTGGTGAAATGGGAAAGCCTTTTCTTGCGTATTCAATTGCAGGCTTTAAAACTTCTTTTAGTGATAAATTACCAAAGCGTTTTGAAAGTTCCGCCCAACCTGCAGGAGCACCAGGAACTGTAACTGGGATCCAACCAAATTTAGGCATTTTATCGTATCCTAATCCCTTTAACTTTTCAATTGAAATATCCTTTGGTGCAGGCCCGCTTGAATCTAAACCATACAATCGGTCCTTCATCCAAACTAATGCGAAATTGTCTCCACCAATTCCATTTGAAGTTGGCTCAACGACCGTTAAGCACGCAGCTGTAGCAATTGCAGCATCAACTGCATTTCCTCCCATTTTTAATATATCTAAACCAGCCTGTGCTGCTAATGGTTGGGAAGTCGCAACCATTCCATTCTTTGCGTAAACAACATTACGATTTGATGGATAAATTTGATTCATACTTTTCATTTTCGATAACATGCGGTTTCCTCCTCCAACCTACTAAAAATGTGTGAATTATTATGTATAAACAAACAAATGAATTCTATTAATACATTCGACAATTTTCGTCTAAACCCTACTCATAAAAAAAAGGATCTTATAAAAAGATCCTTACTATATCTATTCTGTCGACTTTAATATATCAAGTATATTATTCCGATCAATTTTCTTCTTTTTTTGCCTTCCAAGCCCAATTACTTGTTCTCCAAATTTACTTTGTAGTTTGTGTAGTGTTTCAAATAAGGGCTCCTGTCTTGCGTCTTTTTCAAATGAAAAAAGGTCTAATTGTTTTGACACTTCATCGACTGGGTTTAACTGCGACATCGTTACCCCTATTAATCGTAAAGGTTCACCATTCCAATGTTTTTTCCAAAGTTCCATAGCTTCCTTAAAGATTTCAGATCCATCTTGAATAGGTGAGATTAATTTTTTACTTCTATTAATTGTTTTACGGTCTCTAAATCGAAGTGTGATTGTTAAAGTATCTGCAATTAATCCCTTTTTTTTTAATTTATCACCCACTCTATTTGAAAGGCTTTCGAATTTTTCAGCGATCGTTGGTTCTTCTATAATATCAGTTGAAAATGTTGTTGAATGTCCAATTGTTTTATAAGAAAGCATACGACTTGGATCGACCTCACGCTCATCAATTCCATTTGCTTTATTTCTTAAAGAAATTCCGTTGATTCCAAGTAACTCATGTATTTTCTCTTCATTAGATTTCGCTAAATCCGCTATTGTAAAAATCCCAATTGAATGTAATTTTTCTTCCGTTTTTAGTCCAACTCCATTCATTTCTCCAACTTTTTTGGGCCATAAAATGAATGGTACATCTCGTTTACGAAGAACTGTAATACCAAGTGGTTTTTTCATATCAGATGCTGTTTTGGCTAGAAATTTATTTGGTGCAATTCCGATACTACATGGTAGGTCTAACTCTTGTAGTAGCATCTTCTGAATTGATTCGGCAATTTGAATCGGATGTCCAAGCTCCTCACAATCTGTAATATCGATATAGCCTTCATCGATTGAAGCTACTTCTACTTTTGGACTAATTGAACCAAGTTTTTCAAATATTTGTCTTGAAACTTTTCGATATAATTCATGATTTGGAGTTTTCACAATCATCGTAGGGCATTTTTTTCTAGCTTCCCATAATGGCATTGTAGCTCTAATCCCAAGAGCACGCGCCTCATAACTTGCCGTTACAATAATCCCTCTTCGTTCCTTCTCATTACCTGCTACTACAACTGGTTTACCTTTTAATGATTGATCATTTGCAATTTCCACTGAAGCAAAAAAAGAGTTCATATCAACATGTAAAATAACTTTTCCACTCTTAGGGGCCCATGAATTCATTGCTACACCTCCAATACTATCTATCTACTCATTATCCTACCACATTAAGGAAAAGAGATTAAATATAGTGGATTCATTATAAACAACAAAAAAGTTTTAATTGTAATTCCTAGAATAGGTATTTCCTTTTGGCAAGCAAGCATCCGGAAGTAGAATTCAACATACTTCTCTTATCTAGTAGTAACAAAAGACTATACACATTCTTTATTACTTCTCTTACACAGCAAAAAACGTTAAAATATAACTATCATTCATAAACAATACGTTTTTATTGGAGGTTCAATCATTGAGTAATCAAAATCAAACGATGTACGAATATATAGGTAAAGAAAAACTAGAGGAGCTTGTTGATACCTTTTACTCTTATGTATCGAAGCACGAGCGTCTTGCGCCAATTTTCCCAGGAGATTGGGAAGAAACGGCACGTAAACAAAAACTATTTTTAACACAATTTTTAGGTGGTCCGCAATATTATAGTATGGAACGTGGTCACCCTAGAATGAGAGCAAGACACTTACCATTTCCAATCACAATTGAACTTGCACATGATTGGTTAGATTGTATGTCAAAAGCGATGGACGATGTGGATTTAGATGAAGAAATCAAAGAACCACTATTACAGCATTTAAGAAATGTTGCTTATCATATGGTAAACCAAGAATAAATCATAGGAGCATGAAGGTGGAAGAAAAACCAATTATTTTATTTGATGGAGTATGTAATTTCTGCAATAGCGCGGTTCAATGGATCATTAAACATGATCAACAAGGCATATTTCAATTTGCTTCACTCCAGTCATCAATTGGAAAAAAACTAATCGAAACGAAACCAGAGCTTAAAGATATAGATTCAGTCATATTAATGCAAAATGGGATCGTAAAAACGGAATCTACCGCAGCACTTCATATCGCTAAGAAGTTAAACGGTTGGCCAAAAATATTTTATATCTTTATCATCATTCCAGCACCTATTCGCAACTATTTTTATAAACTTTTTGCGTCTAATCGTTATAGATTATTTGGAAAAAGTGAAACATGTATGTTACCTACTAAAGAGATACGAGATCGTTTTTTATCATAAAAATTTGTTTATACAACAAACAAACCACTGTTAATATTAAACAGTGGTTTTGTTTATTTTGCTACATTATTTCACCCATGCTCTTGTCAAAGCCATTCCAATAAATCCTGCACCCATACCAATTAACCATCCAGAGTGAGATTCACCTAATAAGGATCCAATTCCCCCACCTAAGAACATACATCCAACAAAGACAATTCCACCTACACTATTTTTTGAATGACTCATTTTGGACACTTCTCCTTTTTAAACTCTCTAGAGACTGCACATTCCACACTAAACATTAAGTCAGCTTATTTTTCATGAATCCTTCTGTTTTTTTGCGATTATATCAAGCTTTTCCTCAATATTTTTTAGTATTTTTTTTAATGATTTAAAATAGCTAACAACATTAATAAATAGATAGATAAATAAAAGGACAAGAAACAAACACATCATGATTTTAAAGAACAAAAAAATAACTTCCATTTTACACTCCAAGAATTATAAAATTTAATTTTTAAGACTTGATATAAAAAAACAGTCTTTTATTAATTATTTTGATTCCTTATATAAAATTCCTTCTTTTTCCAATTTTTTTAAAAAATATTACTCAAATTAAAAAAACATTAAAATAATTGTTAATAGATTACAATTTTATTACTATTTAATATTAAAATCTTATATAATAATAGAAGGACAGTTTCCATATTATTTTGATTTTTAGGAATTATCATCATTTTTACAGTAACTGGTCCAAAGAAAAAGGCATTTATATTTATACGGAGAGTGATTAATTTTGCAGAAACACCGAAGACGCAACACAGTAGCATTTACAGTTTTATCCTACTTTACTTTAGTAGCAGGTGTACTTTTATTTTGTATCGGATTATATAATGCAGACATGGAGCTTAATGAAAAAGGATATTATATCGCGGTTATGTTATTGGTAGCTGTTGGTTCAATTCTAACTCAAAAAGTAGTTCGTGATAATGCGGAAGATGACGATATTATCGCTGACCAAGAAATTCAATTAAAAATGAAATTAGATAACTCTAACTCTAAAAAAGAATCAAATTAAGTTCATCAACTAACCACTGTCTTTGACAGTGGTTTTATTTTGTGAAATAAAAAAGCATCTAACTATGTTAGATGCTTTTACTTCCAAACTCGTCTTAATTTGAAAAATTCTTGTAAATATCCAAATAATGAAACCGGAGACATAATCATTTGATAAAAAAGAATAAACAATACAAATCCTAATTTGTTAATTCTTATTCTTAAGTTCAAATGTCTAAAAACATAATGCTTTTGATATAAATAAAGTATTGAATAGCTAACAAATGTTAGTGGTAAGACCAATAAGGTCATGGGTCCTACAATCCAGTGGATACCGAAAAAAGCTAAAACTAAGCCTGGTAGCCAACACAACGTATATACTAAATCTAAATATAGCATTAGTAAGTTAATCCCAGTAAGATATTTTGTATATACTTGTGGCTGTTGCCATGGTTTAATTTCTTTTAATCCTTCAACCATTCCTCTTGCCCATCTTGAGCGTTGTTTTGCGAAATGAGCAAGCGTTGTAGGTGCATCTGTAAATGCAACTGCTAAAGGCTCGAAGTAAACTTTCCATTCCTTTTGTAATAATCTCCATGTTAAAACAATATCTTCACCAATAGCATCTGGCCACCCGCCTACTTCTTGTACGCATGGAGTTTTATATAAACTAAATGCGCCCTGTGCTACTAATGTCCCTTGATAGAGCCCTTGCAATCTTTTGATTGAAGCAATTCCTAAAAAATAATCCCATTCCTGAATTTTCGTCCAAATTGATTCTCGGCTATTTCTTACAAGCATTGATCCGGCTACAGCACAAACATCTTCTGGACTACTTTTAATTCTTGAAACTAAATACCGAACTGCCGATGGATGAATTAATGTGTCAGCATCTAATGTAATCACATATGGCGTTTTCACATACTCTAAACCTGTATTTAAAGCATTAAATTTACCAGGGTTTGGTTCATGAAGAATCGATATGTTAGCTTTTAATTCTTTTTTTGCTCTTAATACTTCTTCTGTCGTTTGATCTGAAGAGTTATTATTAATGACAATCATTTGTATCTCGCCAGTATAATCTTGGTCTGCAACATACTTTAATGTTTGATATATGCCTTTTTCTTCATTATAAGCCGCAATTAGTAAAGTAACTGATTCAGTTGGAAACTCATTCTTAAAATTTGGCTGTTTATCTAGAATCAAACTAACAATTAAAAATGCACTCATATATCCAGGAATATAGGCGATTCCAGTGATAATAAAAATTGCACCTGGCATCGTCACAACATCAGATAAATCATCTAACCATGGTAATGATAAATATATTGAAAGTAATAACCACAAGAATGACATGGCGTGACTAAACCAAAATTTCTTTTGAATTGTAAAATAGTATTTTTTATTTTTTTGCTTTTTAATAGGAGTAAGATTAGGCTTCATTATTCTCCCCCCATTCATTCACTTTTTTTAAATAGAAGTGAAAAACGTCTCATTTTTTATATAGGTATTATATCACGATAACGAAAATATAGTTAATAAAATCAATTTTAAAAAAATTCCTAAATAAAACGCAATTATATCAACAAAAAATGAGTTCTAAATAAACATTCATTCATACGAATAAATATAAAAATACACATAATATTATATTGATATCATATTTAATATGTAGAATATTGTTACTAATTCTTTTTAAGTAGCAATCTTATTGTTACCTTTTTCACTTTCTGAAATTCATTCGTAGATTCACTTAAGTACATACATATTTGATTTGAATTTTTCATATCACATCAAGAAATTTGTTTTAAAATACTGAAAATTATAAAATATATAGAACTAAACATTTAAAAATGAGGTGGTTCCAATCGAAAAGAAAATAAATTTATACTGTATTAGACATGGGGAAACGTACTTAAATCGATACAAAAGAATGCAAGGTTGGGCTGATAGTCCTTTAACAGAAGAAGGTAAATTGGTGGCAATTGAAGCTGGCAAAAAGCTTTCTACTATACATTTCGATCGAGTATATACTAGCGACTCTGGTCGTACAGTTGAAACTGCTGAAATCCTACTTCAACAAAATCAATACAATATACCTGTCATTCAGAAAAGAAAAGCATTCCGGGAAACATTTTTTGGTAGTTTTGAGGGAGAATTTTCGGAGATTGCATTAGGTAAAGTAGCAAATGACCAAGGTTATGATAGCTTTAAAGAAATGTTTCGAAATCATTCACTTGAAGAAATAACGAATTTCATAAAAAAATCTGATCCATATCATCACGCAGAAGATTATAAAGAATTGTGGGAACGATTAGAAAAAGGGTTAAATGAAGTCGTATCTGAAAGCTTAAATCAAGTTGAAAATATTTTACTTGTCACTCATGGAAATATAATTAGAAATATTGTTAAAAAATTTTCCGAAGACTTAGATATTCAAGTTGACATTAAAAACTCGAGTATCACTATACTAGAATATACAAACGATTTATATAAAGTTATTTCTTTTAATCAATAAAACAAAAAGACGAAACATTTGTTTCGTCTTTTTGTTTTATTATTTTGCAACTTCTTTAACAATTGCAACAACCATTTCAGCAGATTTAACTAATTCTTTGATTGGCATTTTTTCATTTGTTGTGTGGATTTCTTCATAACCAATTGCTAAGTTTACAATTGGGAAGCCGTGTCCTGCAAATACATTCGCATCAGATCCACCGCCACTTTGTTGTAATGCTGGTGTACGACCGATTGCTTCAGCAGCACGTTTTGCTACTTCTACAACATGATCACCTTCACCGAATTTGAATCCTGGATACATAATTTGAACTTCAACTTCCGCACGTCCACCCATTTCTGATGCTGCGTCTTCAAATGCAGCTTTCATTTTAGCAACTTGTGCTTCCATTTTCTCGCCAATTAATGAACGAGCTTCTGCAAGAATATGCACTTGATCACAAACAATGTTTGTTGCACTTCCGCCTTCGAAACGACCGATATTTGCAGTTGTTTCTTCGTCAATACGACCTAATGGCATTCTAGCAATTGCTTTTGAAGCGATTGTAATTGCAGAAACACCTTTTTCTGGAGCTACACCAGCATGAGCAGTTTTTCCATAAATTGTAGCGATTACTTTCGCTTGAGTTGGAGCTGCTACAATGATATTTCCTACTTCTTCATCGCTATCTAAAGCATAGCCAAATTTAGTTGTGATTAATTTTGGATCCATTGCTTTTGCACCATGTAATCCTGATTCTTCACCAACTGAAATGATAAATTGAATTTCACCGTGTTCAATATTTTGTTCCTTGATTACTTTAACCGCTTCTAAAAATGCAGCGATACCAGCTTTATCATCAGCACCAAGAATTGTTGTACCATCAGTTACTACTTTACCATCAACGATTGAAGGTTTGATGCCTTTTCCTGGTGTTACTGTATCCATATGACAAGAGAAGAAAATACCATCTACTCCTTCTTTAGTAGCAGGAATAGTTGCAACAATGTTACCAGCACCATGACCAGTCACACCCATTGTGTCATCTTCAAATACATTCATTCCAAGCGCTTCTAATTTTTGTTTTAAAACCTTAGCAATTTCAGCTTCAAACTTAGTTTCAGAGTCAACTTGAACTAATTCTAAAAATTCGTCAACTATACGTTGTTCATTAATCATATGTGATACGCCTCCAATAAAAGTATGTAGAAAAATGTCTATAAAGGTATATTACCATGTTTTTTGGCTGGGCGCTTTTCATTTTTCGTTTTTAATACATCTAATGACTGAATCAACTTT
>Ga0102589_1003243_pt1 | contig 17319 bp, 15 predicted proteins | sample AraplaMF_Col_mLB_FD_76858 | JGI IMG/M metagenome (GOLD analysis project Ga0102589, IMG submission 76858) | Arabidopsis root microbial communities from the University of North Carolina, USA - plate scrape MF_Col_mLB | ecosystem: Host-associated > Plants > Roots > Endosphere | place: USA... | reverse complement strand
ACCTTCGCCAGGTGCTGGTAGTCCAGATGGGTGTAGATCTGCGTGGTGGCGATATCGGCGTGGCCGAGCAGTTCCTGCACGCCGCGCAGGTCGCCGGAGGATTCCAGGATGTGGCTGGCGAAGGAATGCCGCAGCAGGTGCGGATGCACGCGCTTGAACAACCCCTGCTGCTGCGCGAGGTGCCGCATGCGCAGTTGCACCGCACGCGGCGTGATCGCCCCACCGCCGCGCCCGGGAAACACAGGCGCATCGTTCGCCGCGCCGGTGGAGGCGCGCCACTGCGCCAGCGCCTCACGCGCGTGCGAGCCCAGCGGCACGCTGCGCTGCTTGTTGCCCTTGCCGAGCACGTTCACCAGCGCATCGCTGAGGTCCAGGTCGCGCCAGCGCAGCGCGCACAGTTCGGACAGGCGCAGGCCGGAGGAATAGAACAGCTCCAGCAGCGCGCGATCGCGCAGTCCCAGCGGCGCGTCGGTCGGTACTTCGACCAGTGCCTTGGCTTCGTCCGGATCGAGCACCTGCGGCAACTTGCGCGGCGCCTTCGGCGAGCGGATCGCCGCGGCCGGACTCGCGCTCAAGCGGCCCTGGCGAACCAGCCAGGCGTAGAAACTGCGGCAGGCCGACAGGCGGCGCTGCAGGCTCTTCGGCGAAAGGCCACGGCGATGCTCGGAGGCAACGAACGCGCGCACCTGTTCGGCATGCAGCGCGGTGACGTCGGCGCCCTGCAAACGTGCCCACTGCACCAGCGCGAGCAGGTCGCGGCGATACGCATCGAGCGTATGCGTAGACATGCGTCGCTCGACCTGCAGGTGCGCGAGGTATTGCTCGACGGTCGGGTCGGACGACTCAGGGCCGGCGGCGCCCGCTTCGTCTTGCACGCGCGCGCGCTTCGCCTTCATCGACTCAGCCGTCGAACCGCTTCAGCGCCGTCACCAGCGACTCGCCCATCATGCGCAGGAACAGCGTGCCCATGCCGGGGAAGAAGCGGTTCGCATCGCGGCTGCCGACGGCGATCATGCCCACGCCCGGCAGCGGCAGCAGCGCGGTCGACTGCACTTCCTCGGCGCGCATGCCGTACAGCAGTGCGTGCTTCTCCGGTTGCAGGCGGCCGCACAGCGGCTCGCCATCGCCGAGGCAGTCGCGGAACGGTTGCAGGCGCGCGTCATCCTGCGCCACCACCTGCATCCAGTCGACGTCGCCCAGGCCGTCGACCGGCTTGAACAGCACCAGCCGCACCAGGTCGCCGTTGAAATCCTCGGCCAGGCTGGCCGCCATCGCGCGCAGCGTGTCGGCCGCGCTGTCCTGGCGCATCAGCGCCAGCGTGAGCTGGTGCGTGCGAACGGACAGGCGCTCGTTCTCCTGCGCGTTGCCGAACAGTTCCTGCAGGCGCCGCGACAGTTCGCGGTTCTTGTCGCGCAGCACTTCCAGCTGGTAGCTGGCGAGCGACGCCGCCGAGCCCTCCTCGCGCGGCACCACCAGCGTGACGGCCAGGTCGGGGAACTGCTGCAGGAACCGCGGGTGCCGGCGCAGCCAGGCCGCGACTTCGTGCGCGCCAAGCTTTTCCTGGGTCTCGTTCATTGGTTCCACTCCCCTTCGAACACGAATGCGGTCGGCCCGGACATCGTCAACAGCGCGTCGTCGGCCGGCCAGGAAATCTGCAGGTCGCCACCGGGCAAGGACACGGTGACGTCGCGGTCGACGCGGCCACGCCGCATCAGCACCGCCGCGGCGGCGCAGGCACCGCTGCCGCAGGCCAGGGTTTCGCCGACGCCGCGTTCGTACACGCGCAGGCGGATGCGCTGGCGCGACTGCACCTGGGCGAAGCCGACGTTCACCGACTCCGGGAATGCGGAATGCGCCTGCAGCATCGGTGCGACGGTCTCGACCGGCGCAGCGTCGACGTCCTCGACTTCGATCACCGCGTGCGGGTTTCCCATCGACACCGCGCCGAAGGTGAACACCGAATCGTTATGCTCGACCACATATTCGTCCTGCGCACCGGGGAAGCCGTGCAGCGGGATGCTGGCCGGGGCGAAGCGCGGCGTGCCCATGACGATGCGGTAGCGGCCCTCGCCCAGCTGCGTCACCGCGTGGGTGCGGACCGGGCTGTCGAGCAGGAAATCGGTGGCCAGCGCGCGACCGCTGGCCTGGGCGTCGCGCACCAGCCACGCGGCGATGCAGCGCGCGCCGTTGCCGCACTGCTGCGACGACGAGCCGTCGGCATTCCAGATGCGGTAGCGGGCGACGGCGTCGCTGCCGTCGGGATCCTCGACCGTCAGGATCTGGTCGCAACCGACACCGGCGTGGCGATCGGCCAGCGCCCGGCACAGCTCGGCCGAAGGTGCGGCGGCGGCACCACGCAGATCCAGCACGACGAAGTCGTTGCCGGCGCCATGCATCTTGCTGAACCGTACGGGCTTGCGCGCGTGCACGGACTCAGCCATCGGTTTCGTCGGGCGACTTGGGAAGCGTGGCGGGAACCGTGCCCGGAACCGTCGTCGGTTCGGCGGTGCCCTTCTTCTTGCCGTCGACGTCTTCGGCATCGCTGGCCGGTACGGTCGTGGCCGGCTCGTCGGTCTTCGGGTCGTCGCTGGTGGGCGCCGGCTGGGCTGGCGGCGTCATCGGCGGCAGCGTCGACGGGTCGACCGGGATCGACTTCGGCGCCAGGATCAGCGGGCCCTTGTTGCCGCAGCTGGCCAGGACCAGCGGCAGCGCGACCAGGGACAGCGCCATGAGGATCTGTCGTGGGGCGGGAGTAGCGTTCATGGCCGCAGTGTAGCCCGCGGCGATGAACGATTCGACGCTGCCCTGCCGCCGGTCAGCGCGGCGGCCGCGGCGGCTCCGGTCGCGCCCACAGCCAGACCGCGACCACGGTCATGATCGCGGTGCCGGTCGCCGCCATCCACCAGCGCGGCGCGGTCAGGAACATGATCACTGCGCAGGCCGACATCATCGACACGGCCAGCCACTTGGCGCGTCGGCTGACCGCGCCATGTGCCTGCCAGTCGCGGATCATCGGCCCGAACTGCCGGTGCGCCAGCAGCCAGCCGTGAAGCCGCTGCGAACCACGCGCAGCGGCAAAGGCCGACAGCAGCACGAAGGGCACCGTCGGCAGCCCGGGGATCACGATGCCGATCACCCCCAGGCCCAGGCTGGCGTAGGCCAGCAGCCACCAGGCCCAACGCCAGCGGCCTGGCGTCGGCATCACTTGCCGGCGGTGGCCGTCGCGCCGGCGCCGGCCAGGCCGAGCTGGTCGAGCATGAACGCGTACATCTCCGACAGTTCGCGGTAGCGGCGGAAACGTCCCGACTTGCCGCCGTGGCCGGCATCCATGTTGGTGCGGAACACGACCGGCTGCGAGCCGGCATCGAGGTCGCGCAGGCGCGCGATGTACTTGGCCGGCTCCCAGTACTGCACCTGCGAATCCCACAGGCCGGTGCCGACGAACATCGCCGGATAGGCCTGCTTCGACAGGTTGTCGTAGGGCGAGTACGACAGCATGTAGTCGTAGTAGTCCTTCTTCTCCGGGTTGCCCCACTCGTCGTACTCGTTGGTGGTCAGCGGAATGCTCGGGTCGAGCATCGTCGTGACCACGTCGACGAACGGCACCTGCGACAGGATCACGCGGTAGTGGTCCGGCGCCATGTTGGCGATCGCGCCCATCAGCAGGCCGCCGGCGCTGCCGCCGTAGGCCGCGACGCGATCCTTGGCGGCGTAACCCTGCTTGACCAGGTCGTCGGTGACGTCGATGAAATCGGTGAAGGTGTTCTTCTTGTGGAACAGCTTGCCGTCGTCGTACCACTTGCGGCCCATTTCCTGGCCGCCGCGGATGTGCGCGATGGCGTAGACCATGCCGCGGTCGAGCAGGCTCACCACCGGGCCGTTGAAGCGCGGGTCGGTCGAGCTGCCGTAGCTGCCGTAGGCGTACTGCAGCATCGCCGCCTTGCCGTTCTTCTCGAAGCCCTTCTTGTAGACCAGCGACACCGGCACCTTGACGCCGTCGCGGGCGGTCGCCCAGACGCGCTCGGTGACGTACTTGTCGGGGTCGTAGCCCAGCACCGGATCGCGCTTGAGCAGCTTGCGCTCGCCGGTGTCGACATTGACCTCGTAGGTGGTGCCTGGCGTGGTCAGCGAGGTGTAGCTGTAGCGCAGCCACGGCGTGTCGTGCTCGGAGTTGACCGACAGGCCCATGGCGTAGGCCGGCTCGTCGGCCTTGACGAACTCTTCCTTGCCGTCCTTCTTCATCAGGCGCAGGCGCTCGAGGCCATCGGAACGCTCGGCCACGGCGGTGAAGCCGTCGAACAGCTCGAAGCCTTCGACGAAGACATCCTCGCGGTGCGGCACCCAGTCCTTCCACTGCTTGCGCGAGGTCGCATCGCTGGGCGCGGTGACGAGCTTGAAGTTGGCGGCGGGCTTGCCGTCGGCACCCGGGGCATTGGTACGGATCACCCAGCGGCCGTCGAGGTGGTCGGCCTGGTACTCGACGTCGCGCTCGCGCGGCGCCAGCACCACGAACTTGTCCGGGTTGGCGGCCGGTGCACAGCGCATCTCGCTCGACACCGTGCTCTCCACGCCGATGCAGATGTACTTGTCGTCGCGCGAGCGGTCGATGCCCATGTAGAAGCTGTCGTCCTTCTCCTCGTACACCAGCACGTCCTTGGACGCCGGCGTGCCGAGCACGTGCTTCTTCACGCGCACGGTGAGCAGGGTTTCCGGATCGTTCTCGACGTAGAACAGGGTGCGGTTGTCGTCGGCCCAGACGATGTTGGGCGACACGCCGGGGATCTCGTCGGCGTAGACCTCGCCGGTGGCGAGGTTCTTGAAGCGGATGGTGTACTGGCGACGGCCGACGGCATCATCGGCCCAGGCCAGGATCTGGTTGTCCTGGCTGACTTCGAAGTCGCCGACACTGAAGTAGTCCTTGCCCTTGGCCATGGCGTTGACATCGAGCAGCACCTGCTCGGGCGCGTCCATGTTGCCGCTGCGGCGGGCATGGATCGGGTAGTCCTGGCCGGTCTCGAAGCGGCTGTAGTAGTAATAGCCGCGCTCGCGGTACGGCACCGAGCTGTCGTCCTGCTTGATGCGGCTGACGATTTCCTCGTACAGCTTGTTCTCCAGCGGCTTGAGCGGCGCCATCAACGCGTCGGTGTAGGCGTTCTCGGCATTGAGGTACGCCAGCATCTCCGGGTTCGTGCGCTTGTCGTCGCGCAGCCAGTAGTACTCGTCGTTGCGCTGCGCGCCGTGCGGCGCCTTGACCACGTGCGGCTTCTTTGCGGCGTCGGGCGGGGTGGCGGCCGTCGCGGCGACGGTGGGGGTGGAGAGGGTCATGGTCAGGACAGCCGAAAGCAGGAGGGAAGTCGGGTTCATGGATGGGGTCCGGAAGGGGACGACACAATGGGCGGGCCGCTGGGCCAATTATTCCTGGCTCAATTCTTTCCACAGGAACGTGAAGGCCAGGGCGCTCATGTGCGCCGCCTGGGCATTGTTCGCCGAACCGCCGTGGCCGCCTTCGATGTTCTCGTAGTAGCGCACGTCCTTGTTCGCCTCCAGCATCTTCGCCGCCATCTTGCGGGCATGGCCCGGATGGACACGGTCGTCGCGGGTGGAGGTCATGAAGATCACCGGCGGGTACTCGCGTTTCGCGTCGAACAGGTGGTACGGCGAGAAGGTGCGGATGTAGTCCCAGTCGGCGGTGTCGGGATCGCCGTACTCGGCCATCCACGAGGCGCCGGCCAGCAGGTGGCTGTAGCGCTTCATGTCGAGCAGCGGCACCTGCACCACGACCGCGCCGAACAGCTCCGGGTACTGGGTCAGCATGTTGCCGGTGAGCAGGCCGCCGTTGCTGCCGCCCTGGATGCCCAGGTGTTCCTTCGAGGTGATCCTGCGCGCGACCAGGTCCTGCGCGACCGCGGCGAAGTCCTCGTAGGCCTTGTGGCGGTTGGCCTTGAGCGCGGCCTGGTGCCAGCGCGGGCCGTACTCGCCGCCGCCGCGGATGTTGGCCACGGCGTACACGCCGCCCTTCTCCAGCCAGCCCTTGCCAACGCTGCCGGAATACCCCGGGGTCAGCGAGATCTCGAAGCCGCCGTAGCCGTACAGCAGGGTCGGCGCCTTGCCGTCGAGCTTGAGGTCCTTCGGGCGCACCAGGAAGTACGGCACGCGCGTGCCGTCCTTCGAGGTCGCGAAGTGCTGCTCGATCAGGTTGTTGCTGCCGTCGAAGAACACCGGCATGGTCTTGAGCACTTCGGGCCGCTCACCGACCTGCGCCAGAGACAGCGTGGTGGGGGTGAGGTAGTCGGTGGCGGTCAGCCAGACGGCATCGCTGTCGTCCTCGTCGACGGCCGACACGGCGAGCGTGCCGAAGCCCGGTGCACCGGTGAACTCGCCGTGCTTCCACGCCTTGTCGCCGGGCGTGAGCACGCTGAGGCGGTTCTTGACGTCATCGAGGACGTTGAGCACGAGGTGGTGGCGGGTCCAGCTGAAGCCGGCCAGCGAGGTGCTCTCGCTCGGCGCGAACAGGACGGTGAAGTCGCGCTTGCCGGCCATGAAATCGTCGAAGCGCGTGGCGATCAGGCTGCCCGCAACATACGTCTGGCCGCCTGCGCTGTAGGGATCACGCAGCTCCAGCAGCAACCATTCGCGGTGGACCGACTTGTTGGCTGAGTTCGGCGCGTCGACCTTGCGCAGCTTGCCGTCGGCATCGCGCAGGTAGAGCTCGTCGTTGTAGAAGGCCAGCGTGCGGCTGACGAAGTCGCGCGGGAAACCCGGGGTGTGGTCGTGGCTGGCGGCGATGTACAGATCGGTCGCTTCGCCTTCGTAGACCACGCGCGCCTGGTCCAGCGGCGTGCCGCGCTTCCATTCCTTGACGATGCGCGGGTAGCCGGAGCTGGTCATGGAGCCGGCACCGAAATCGGTGAACACATACACCGTGTCGCGGTCGATCCACTGCAGGCCGCCCTTGGCCTCGGGGCGGAAGAAGCCGCCTTCGACCCAGGTTTTCGTGGTGAGGTCGAACTCGCGGGTGACATCGGCATCGGCGCCGCCGCGCGAAAGCGCGATCAGGCATCGCGTGTTGTCAGGTTTAAGGCAGTCCGCCCCGTGCCAGACCCAGTTCTCGCCCTCGGCCTTGTTGAGCGCGTCGAGGTCGATGATGGTTTCCCACGCCGGCTTGTCCTTGCGGTACTCGGCCAGCGTGGTGCGGCGCCACAGGCCGCGCTCGTGCTGCTTGTCCTTCCAGAAGTTGTAGTAGTGGTCGCCGATCTTCTCCACGCCGGGGATCTTGGCGTCGGAGTCGAGGATGGCGCGGATGTCGGACTCGAGCTGCCTGAACTGCGGCGTGGTCGTCAGCTCGGCCTCGGACTGGGCGTTGTGCTGCTTGACCCAGGTCAGCGCGCGCTCGCCCTGGACATCCTCGAGCCAGGCATAGGGGTCTTCGGACACGTTGGGGGATTCCTTGGGGGCGGCGCCCACGGCCGACGAGGCGGCAAGTCCTGCGGTGATCAACAACGTATGACAGGCCTGCGTCAGCGTCGGCATGGGCGGTCCGTGGTTTGGCGGGATGGCGTGTCGTCGGCGCCGGGGGCGCTGCGACGAACCTGCAGCTGGAGATGCTGGGCCAAACGCTAGCACAGCGTCCGCGGCGGACACCGTGCCGAAAGGAGCCGGGAAGACCGCCCCGCCCTGTCCTTCTTGCCCGCTCAGGCGGCTTGCGAATGCTTCCGGCGCGGGCTGCCCGGGCGCCGGCGGCGGGCCTGCTCGCCGCTGCGGCGACGCATGCGCGGCTGGGCGTCGGATGCGTGCTCCTTGGCTGGCAGGCGGAAGCGGTGCAGCGCCCACCAGGCGCACAGGGGCATCGCCAGCAGCCACAGCGGCATCCAGCCGAAGGTGTCGCTGAAACCGCGCGCGGCCGGGAGCAGCAGCACCAGCACGGCGCCGATGGCGACGGCATGGCGCAACAGGTCGTCCAGCGGGATCGGGTCGGCGTCCGGGTGGGTGGCGTCGTTGCGGTGCAGGTTCATGGCGCTGGCTCCTGGGTGGATGGAGCGAGCGTGCTGGGGCGGGGTCTCAGGGGTTGCGACGGTATCGGCCGCTATCCCGATCCGCCGTCATCCTGGTCCGCCGTCATCCCGGCGAACGCCGGGATCCAGGCCCTCGACGGATCAGGCCTCGGCAAGGCCGGAAGCAACGTCCATGGGTTCCCGCGTCGCGGCAACGACGGACTTCAGCGGTCGTAGTTCGACAGCGCCAGCTGCAGCAACGCCCGCGCCTGCTCGCGCAGCACCGGTGGTTCGACGATCTCCGCATCGCTGCCGTAGTGCATCACGTCCATCAGCAGTTCGCGCCCGGCGCTATAGGGCACCTTGAGCTCGTAGCGTCCATCGGGCAGATAGCGGCCCTGCTGCTGCGAATGCCAATGCTCGTCGGCCACCCAGCGCGCGGCCTTGGGGCTGAAGAGGATCGTTGCCCAGCCCTTGGGCGTGCCCGAGAAAATGCCGTAGCTGGAGGCCAGGTGGCTGTCGAGCTGGTCGTCGGCGACGTCCTGCGCCGCCTGCTCGCCCAGCTTGGCCGCGCTGATGCGGTCGACGGCAAAGCTGCGCAACGCTTCGCGGTTGTGGTCCCACGCGTCCAGGTACCAGTTCTCGCGGTAATGCGTAAGGCGCTGCGGCGACACCAGGCGCCGGGTCTGCTCGTCGGTGGAGCGGGCGCGGTATTCGAAGCTCAGCTGCTTGCGGTCGAGCACCGCGGTGGCGACGATCCGGAACGAGGTTTCATCGAGCTTGCGGGTGCGATGCGGGATCACCCGCACGCGCTCGACTGGTACGCGGCGGCCGCCGGCATGTTCGTCGAGCAGCTTCTCGATGCGGTGCTGCAACGGCGCCAGCGCATTCGAGAGCACGCCGCCGCCGCTGCGGATCAACAGCTGCTGCGCGGCCAGCAGCGAGTGCAGTTCCTCCGAGCTGAGCCACAGGCCCGGCAGTTCGAAACGCTCGCCCTCGCTGTGGTCGTAGCGGAAGCCGGCTTCGCCGTTGCCCACCACCGGTGCCATCAGGTAATCGCGCAGGTAGGCCAGGTCGCGGTAGACCGTGGCACGCGAACACTCCAGGTCCTCCTGCAGGCGCTGCACCGTGACCGGGTAGCGCGAAGCGCTGAGGATTCGGTGCAGGGAGTGGATGCGTTCGATGCGTTCCATGGGCGTGGCGGCAGGGAAACAGGTGCAAGGATCGCACTGCCGGCACATCCGCCGCCAGCGCGGACCGCGACAATCGGGTCTGCCATCAAGGTCGGGCCGAGCCCCAACGGCGTCCGCCAGGGGCGCGGCTGCCGGTTTACATGGATAACTGTTGCTTAACTGCCTGCTGACCATACTGCCGCCGGAGCGACAGGGGGCAGAATGGATTCGACCGGGGGATTGCGGCTGGAAGCCGCGCTGGCATTGATCGTTACGGTAATCGTGCATGCGGCTTTGGTCTGGGCCCTGTCACGGGCCATGCGCCCGCCGCTCCCGGCCCCGGTCGACAAACCACTGCAGATCGTCTGGTTGCCGCGCCACAAGGCGCAGCCGGTCGCCGTCGCGCCGAACGAGCGCCCAGCGAAACCCAACGTGTTCGATAACCCGTCGAGCATGCGCCGCACGCCTGCGCCGTCGGCTGCAGTCGTTGCCGTGGAAGTGCCGCAGTCGACCCGGCCGATGTCGGCGGTGTACCTCACACAGGCGCGCGATCAGCTCGGCGCGGTTCCCGTCCAGGCCGCCGACCCGCTCGCCGATCGCGCTGCCACCTTGCCCGGCGCGGGTGCCGGCCGCTTCCGTTTGAAGCCACCGCCGGCTGGCGTTGCCGGCGTGGTCGCCACTGTCGGCAAGCTGTTCGGCGCGGAGGATGCGGGTGCGCCGTGCCGCGAGAACCGCAGGAACATCGGCGAACTCGCCGCCGCCGGCGACAGTGCGGCACTGCAGCAACAACTCGAATTCGAGAAGCGCTTGTGCCGACCTTGAGCGGGTGACGTCCATTCGCCTGGCGTCGCAGGCACAATGCCCGGATGCGCGCGCCCGTTGAGCCAGCCATCGATCTGTCACCCCGGACCGCCGACGAGGTCCGAACCACCACGTGCTACATGTGCGCGTGCCGGTGCGGCATCAAGGTGTGGCTGCGCGACGGACAGATCCGTTACATCCAGGGCAACCCGGAACATCCGGTCAACCGCGGCGTGCTGTGCGCGAAGGGCTCGGCCGGGATCATGCAGCACTACTCGCCGGCGCGGCTGGACAAGCCGCTGCTGCGCGTGGGCGAGCGCGGCAGTGGCGAGTTCCGCGAAATCGAGTGGGACGAGGCGCTTGAGATCGCCAGCGGCTGGCTGGCGCCGATCCGCGCACGCAATCCCGACGAGCTGGCGTTCTTCACCGGTCGCGACCAGTCGCAGGCGCTGACCGGCTGGTGGGCGCAGCAGTTCGGCACGGTCAACTATGCCGCGCACGGCGGATTCTGTTCGGTCAACATGGCCGCCGGCGGCCTGTACACGCTCGGTGGCAGCTTCTGGGAGTTCGGCGAGCCGGACTGGGAGCACACGCGCTATCTGATGATGTGGGGCGTGGCGGAAGACCACGACTCCAATCCGATAAAGCTCGGACTGGGCCAGCTCAAGGGACGCGGCGCCAAGATCGTCGCGGTCAATCCGGTGCGTTCGGGCTATGGCGCGATTGCCGACGAATGGATCGGCATCCGCCCGGGCACCGATGGCCTGTTCGCGTTCGCCCTCGCCCACGAACTGCTCAAGGCCGATCGCATCGATCTCGATTACCTGGTGCGCTACACCAACGCGCACTGGCTGGTGCTGCGCAATCCCGGTGGCGCCGATGACGGCCTGTTCGCGCGCAACAGGGACGGCGACGCGCTGTGCTGGGATCGCCAGGCGGGCGCGGAAGCGAACGCCAACGACATCGGCGTCTCGCCCGCCGTGGTCGGCGAGGTCGTGCTGGCCGACGGCCGTCGCGCGGTTCCGGCATTCCATCTGATTGCAGAACGCTACCTCGATCCGCAGTATTCGCCCGACGCGGTCAGCGAACGCTGCGGCATTCCTGCCGACACGATCCGCCGCATCGCCCGCGAGCTGGCCGAAGCGGCGTTCGACCACGCCATCGAGCTGCCGATCGCCTGGACCGATGCCTGGGGGCGCGAGCACAAGACCATGCGCGGCCGGCCAGTGGCGATGCATGCGATGCGCGGCATCAGCGCGCACAGCAACGGCTTCCACACCTGCCGCGCGCTGCACCTGCTGCAGCTGCTGCTGGGCGCGGTGGATACGCCGGGCTCGTTCCGCTACCAGCCGCCATTCCCCAAGCCGATTCCGCCGCCGAACCGGCCCGGCAAGCGCCGCCAGGACAACGGCGTGCTCGACGCGGCACCGCTGGGCTTCGTGCACTCGCCCGAAGACCTCGTCGTCGACGCCGACGGGCAACCGCGCCGCATCGACCACGCCTTCTCCTGGGCCTACCCGCTGTCCGCGCACGGCATGATGCATACCGTCATCCGCAACGCCTGGGCCGGCGACCCGTACAAGATCGACACGCTGATGATGTTCATGGCCAACATGAGCTGGAACTCGGCGATGAACACCGCGCAGACCATGCAGTGGCTCACCGACAAGGACGAAGCCGGCGAGTACCGCATACCGCGCATCATCTATGCCGATGCCTATGCCTCGGAGATGGTCGCCTACGCCGACCTGGTGCTGCCCGACACGACCTACCTGGAACGCTTCGACGCGATCAGCCTGCTCGACCGGCCGATCTCCGATGCCGACGGCGCCGCCGATGCGATCCGCCATCCGGTCCTGGACGCCACCGAGCAGAGCCCCGGGCGCGACGTGCGCGGGTTCCAGTCGGTATTGATCGAGCTGGGCGCGCGCATCGGCCTGCCCGGGCTGGTCAACGAGGACGGCTCGGCGAAGTACCGCGATTACGCCGACTACATCACCCGCCACGAGCGCGCGCCGGGCGTGGGCCTGCTCGCCGGCTGGCGTGGCGCCGATGGCGAACTGGAAGCCAAGGGACCGCCGAATCCGGACCAGTTGCAGCGCTACATCGACAACGGCGGCTTCTGGCGCAGCGAAGTGCCCGAGGACGCGCGCTACTTCAAGATGGCCAATCGCGGCTATCTGGACTGGGCGCAGCGGATGGGTTTCATCGGCCATGCCGAGCCGATCGTGCTGCAGCTGTATTCGGAGACGCTGCAGAAGTTCCGGCTGGCGGCGCAGGGACATGGACCATCGCAGCCGCCGGAGGAGCATCGCGAGCGGGTGGCGGCGTACTTCGATCCGTTGCCGATGTGGTTCGAGCCCTTTGAAGGGGCGCAGACGTCTCAGGACGAGTTTCCACTCAGCGCTGTCACGCAGCGTCCGATGTTCATGTACCACGCCTGGGGTTCGCAGAACGCGTGGCTGCGCCAGATCGCCGCGCGCAACTGGCTGTACATGCATCCCGACACCGGTGCGCGCCACGGCATCGGCGACGAGGACTGGATCGACGTGACCTCGCACAACGGCACGATCACGGTGCAGGCCAAGTTCGCCGCCAACGTGCAGCCCGATACGGTCTGGACCTGGAATGCCATCGGCAAGCGCCGCGGTGCCTGGCGACTTGGAAAGGACGCGCCGGAAGGCAGGCAGGGCTTCCTGCTCAACCATCTGATTTCCGACATCACCCCGCGCGGCGACTACGCCAATGCCGACCCGGTGACCGGGCAGGCGGCCTGGTTCGACCTGCGCGTGCGCATCGCCAGGGCGGCCGACAGCGAGGCGACGGTGAGCGAACCGCAGTTCGCGCCGCTCGAACTCGGCCAGGCCGACGACAAACCGTTGCGCTACGGCGCGCAATTCCGCAGGAAATCCTCCCGATGAAAGCAGTGCGTTATCTCGCCGGCTGGACCTGCATCCTGCTCAGCTTCGTGCTGGTGGTGCTGCTCGGCTTCGGCGCTTTCGAGTTGCCATTCGTGGCGCCGACCGGATCCACCTCGATGCTGCCCACGCTGATGGGCCTGCTGCCGAGCACGACCTTCTCGATCGCGTTGTTCGCCGTCGGCGTCTGGTTGCTGCTCAAGGACCACCGCGGATGACCGCCCTGCCACCGCCATCGAAGAAGAAGATGGGCCTGGTGATCGACCTCGACACCTGTGTCGGCTGCCATGCCTGCGCGGTGAGCTGCAAGGAATGGAATGCCGGCGGCTTCGCCGCGCCGCTGACCGACGAGCAGCCGTATGGCAAGGACCCGACCGGGGTCTGGTTCAACCGCGTGCACAGCTATGAAGTGGCGGCGACCGAGCCGGGTTCGTGCGGCAGCGCCGCGGCACTGCCGGCCATGACCCTCCACTTCCCGCGTTCGTGCCTGCACTGCGAGCAGCCGGCCTGCGTGACGGTGTGCCCCACCGGTGCCAGCTTCAAGCGCGCCGAGGACGGCATCGTCCTGGTCGACGAGGACAAGTGCATCGGCTGCAAGCTGTGCTCGTGGGCGTGCCCGTACGGCGCGCGCGAGTACAGCGAAGTCGAGGGCGTGATGAAGAAATGCACGCTGTGCATCGACCGCATCTACAACGAGAACCTCGAAGAAGCCGAACGCCAGCCGGCCTGCGTGCAGGCCTGCCCGACCCGAGCGCGCCATTTCGGCGACCTCGGCGATCCGGAGTCGAAGGTGTCCAAGCTGGTGGCCGAGCGCGGCGGCGTGGACCTGCTGCCGCAGCTGGGCTACCAGCCGGTCAACAAATACCTGCCGCCGCGCCCGCGCCGTGCCGGCGAAGCACAGCCGGCGGCGCCGCAGGCCCCTGTCGAAGCGCTCGACACGGCGACGCTGTCGCCGCTGCTGCGCTGGGTCGACCGGGTGCTGTCGCGATGAAAGTGAACTGAAGCATGCATCCCGCCCTGTCCGTCATTTTCTTCACCACGCTGTCCGGCGCCGGCTACGGCGTGCTCGCGCTGATCGGCGTGATGCTTGCCAGCCCTGGCGCGCACCTGCTCGCGCGCGACCACGAACCGGCAGCATCGATGTTGCTGCCTCTCGCGTGCGTGCTGCTGCTGGCACTGGCCCTGGTCACGGTCGGCCTGCTCAGTTCCACCTTCCACCTCGGCAAGCCGATGCGCGCCTGGCGCGCGTTCTCGCAGTGGCGTACCTCATGGCTGTCGCGCGAAGGCGTGCTTGCGCTGGCGACTTATGTACCGGCGGTGGCGCTGGTCGCCTTGGCGCTGGCGGCGTGGGCCGGCGGCGGAGTCGCAGCCGACACGTTCGCGACGTCGGTGGCGACGCTGGGCATCGTCACGACCGTGCTGGCGCTGGTCACGGTGGGCTGCACGGCGATGATCTATGCCTCGCTCGCGACGATTCCGGCCTGGCAGCACACGCTCGTCGTCCCTGCGTACCTGGGGTTTGCGGTGCAGGGTGGCCTGGCCATCGTCGGGTCGCTGATCGCGCTGTTGCAGGGCGGCGGACTTCTGGCGCCGTTGGCGATCGCGCTTGCAGCGGTGAGCATCGTCCTGGTGGCAATCAAGATCCGCTACTGGCGCGACATCGACGTCCAGGCGCTGCCGGCGACACGTGGCGACGCGGTCGGTTTGCCCGGGCGCGACGTCAGCGTGTTCGAGCGGCCGCACAGCGAGCAGAACTACCTCACTCGCGAGATGGGCTTCGTCGTGGCACGCAAGCATGCGCACAAGCTGCGCACCATCGCGCTGATCCTGTTCGGACTGATTCCGGTGCTCGCGGCAGTGCTGGTGTGGGCACTCCCCGCGTCCGCCGCGGTGGCGATGCCGCTGGCGGCGCTGGCCGCGCTGCTCGGCGCATTCGTCGAGCGCTGGCTGTTTTTTGCCCAGGCGCGGCATCTGGTCACGCTCTATTACTGAACGAATTCAGCAGTTTGCGTGCTTCCGGGTGGACCTGTAACCGGTTTCACTGCATCATTCTGACCCTCCACCACGACCGCTTCCGACCATGCTTGGTGCGCTCGGGACCGCCCTGCTGGGTGGCGCCCTCCTCACCCTGCCCTCGCCAGCGTTGAATGGCGACCCGACGCTGATCGCCATTGCGAGTGATCCGGCGCAGATGCGGCTGTACTGCTTTTCCACCCGCTGCGGCGACGAGGAATGGCAGCTGGCGACCACCTCGGCCACGACCGTGCCCGCGACCACGGCGCGCGCGAAGTCGGTCCGCCTTCCCGGCAGCCAGCGCTATGCGCAGCTCAGCGCACCGGCCACGCCGCGCGAAAGTCGCGGCAACTACTCCAATGATTTCCGCATCGGCACGCGGTACGGCGTGCAGGCCATGCGCGATGGTCCGACGCAGCTCGGCCTCGTCCTGGGTGCCGGCTACCGCCTCGCACCGCTGTACGACGACGGCATCAACCAGGCCGGCCCGGTACTGCGTGGCGAACTGAATTTTGGCCAGAAGATCGGCGAGCGCGCGCAGTGGACGCAGCGCGTGCAGTTCGAGAGCGGGCGCGGCGAGGCCTTCGTCAAGCAGTCGCTGAGCCTGGACGTGGAGCTGTGGCCGAACTGGTCGCTGGAAAGCGACTTCGCGATCCGCCACGACACGCAGAACGGCGGCGGCAGCGAAACCGCCGAGAGCAAGCTGGAGTTGCGGCGCAGGTTCTGAACATACCGCCGCGCCTCACCCGGTCCCCCGCTCCCCCGTTCGTCCTGAGCGTAGCGAAGCGAAGTCGAAGGACCTCGTCAGGATGGCGCACGCGCCCAGCTCCTTCGACTTCGCGCCTGCGGCGCTACGCTCAGGACGAACGGGTGTCGGTGGTTCTTGGGTACAGGGCTCGGACTCAGCTGGCCGCGATGAAATCGCCAGCGCCCTGCGCCAGCAACATCTGCGCGACTTCCAGTCCGAGGCATTCCGGCGCATCGCCGCGGCCTTCACCCTGCGCGCGCACTACGCGGCCGTCGGCTGCCGAACCCACCAGGCCGGCCAGGTGCAGGTGCTCGCCATGGAGCTGTGCGTACGCCGCCACCGGCACGTGGCAGCTGCCATGCAGCGCGCGGTTCATCGCCCGCTCGGCCTCGGCGCAGGTGCGCGTGATGCTGTCGTCCAGCAACGCGCACAGTTCGCGGGTGGCGATGTCGTCGTCGCGACACTCGATCGCCACCGCGCCCTGGGCCGGTGCGGGCAGCCAGTCCGGGGCCAGCAGGCGTGCACGGATGCGGTCGTCGAAGCCGAGTCGCTGCAGGCCGGCGCAGGCCAGCACAATGGCGTCGTATTCGCCGCCGTCGAGCTTGGCCAGGCGCGTGTTGACGTTGCCGCGCAGGTCGAGCAGTTGCAGGTCGGGACGCAGCGCGCGCAGCTGCGCCTGGCGTCGCAACGATGACGTGCCCACGCGCGCGCCCTGCGGCAGCGCTGCGATGTCGGCGAAGTGGTTGCTGACGAAGGCGTCGGCGTAGTCGGCGCGGGCCAGGATCGCCGGCAGGGCGAAACCCGGCTCCAGCTCCATCGGCACGTCCTTGAGCGAGTGCACGGCGCAGTCGGCTTCGCCGCGCAGCATCGCCAGCTCCAGCTCCTTCAGGAACAGGCCCTTGCCGCCGATCGCCGCCAGCGAGCGGTCGAGCACTTCGTCGCCGCGGGTGCTCATCGGCACCAGGGTCACGGTCAGGCCGGGGTGGACGGCGCGAAGGCGCTCTGCGACGTGCTCGCTCTGCCACAGGGCGAGCGGGCTTTTGCGGGTGGCGATGCGGAGCGTGGTCATGGCGGCATTATCGCAGCGATCCCACCCTCGCGGCGCGCGTCTTCCCGGCGTGCGCCGGGAGGGTCACAGGTGCTTGAGCGTTTCCTTCAGCCCCGCCACGCAACGGCGGCTGACTTCCAGCGGCTGCTTGCCGTGGCGCAGAACGGCCTGCACATGGCCGTCGGCGGCGCGACGCAGCTCGACGATTTCGTGGCGCGCGACCAGGCAGTTGCGATGGATGCGGACGAAGCGCTCGCCGAACTCGTCCTCGAGCGACTTCAATGACTCTTCGATCAGGTCCTCGCCGCGGGCGTGGTGCACCACCACGTACTTCTCTTCGGCCTGCAGGTAGTGCACGTCCTCGATCGGGATCAGGCGCAGGCTGCCGCGCAGGCGCGCGCACAGGTGGCTGCGGCGCTGGCCGGCGCCGCCGGTACCGGCGGCGGGCGCGTTGCGGTCGCGCCCTGCGGCGAAGGTGCGCACGCGCTCCAGTGCCGCGGCCAGGCGCTCGGCGCGTACCGGCTTGACCAGGTAGTCGATCGCCTCGGCTTCGAATGCGGACAAGGCATGCGCGTCGTAGGCGGTGCAGAACACCACCGCCGGTCGTGGCTCGAACGCGGCCAGGTGG
>Ga0102589_1003241_pt1 | contig 17322 bp, 17 predicted proteins | sample AraplaMF_Col_mLB_FD_76858 | JGI IMG/M metagenome (GOLD analysis project Ga0102589, IMG submission 76858) | Arabidopsis root microbial communities from the University of North Carolina, USA - plate scrape MF_Col_mLB | ecosystem: Host-associated > Plants > Roots > Endosphere | place: USA... | reverse complement strand
CGGCTTTGAATGTGAAAAAACACTATAATAAAGCCGCTAGGCAGTACGCTGCGGGAATGGAGGGTTCATCTCTTGACGTGAACGTATGGACGTATGAAGAACTTTATACTCATGCAGTCAAACAGCACGGTGAAAAATATGTGCAAGAAATGGAAGAAGCACTTTTGGCACAAGAAGATGATGACAGAAATAAAACCATTAAATTAGTAAACACTTTAGCTGGTTTATGTAAAGAAGCAGCTCCGATGATAGTCTTATTTTTTACTCCGCCTTTTTATCCGGCCGTTTGTTCACATGATGATCCGGTTGTACAAGGGATTTTGTCAAACGTACAGGAAACTGCCAAAGAGCAATTTCAAGTGGAGCTAGTTGAACAAAGTTATTTTGGCGGAATTTCGGATTTAAGCTATGCCAGCCTGCAGCATCCGCTTCATACATTTAACACGTTAGTAGCAAATATGCCGCTATGGAATAAAGGGTATCATATCCCGCTAGAAGAGCTAGAAGAGCTGAAGATGCCGGTACTGAACATTGGACCGCTGGGAAGAGATGCGCACCAATGGACCGAAAGATTAGACGTTCAGTATTCCTTTGGAATTTTGCCTCACTTCATTTATCAAGCTATAAAAGAAGCACAGAAATAAACATCCGCCTGAGGATGTTTATTTGTTGAGTTTAAAAGAAGCTCCTTGTACGGTAATTTGTTGCGATGTTAGAGCGTGATCCAATTCAACCAAAAATGGACGTTCTCCAACTTTTTTTAATGTATCATGGACAACGCCTTGTGTTCCGCTGCAAAAGATAAGGTTTCCTCCATTGATATATAGTTTTTGGCAACGTGCATCAATTAAGGAGTCTTTGTAGCTTTCCCCAGACTGAACGCCCAGCAGTTTCGTCCACTTGCTAATGGATTTTTCGAGGTTATGTACAGCACAGTAAATATTTTTTAGCTGCAGCTGACCAGCTTGGTGGCAAGAAAAAGCAGCTAGCTTTGGTTTGCGTTTTTCTTCTGGTTCACCCCATTCAATAAAAAAAGGAAGAGGCAAGGAATCGTGGTCAGCTTCAATAAAACACATTTTCCATTGAAGTTTTTCTCCATCAGTGGTTTGACGAGAACCCGCTACAGGACCTTTTACAGCGTAGCTTTTGCTTTGCAGCTCTTTTATCAGCAAATCCATATCATCTGTACGAAGGGCAAATCGGCCAAAATGACCAAAAGGCGTATGTTCGTTAACAAGCTGCTGAATAAGATCATTATCTGTAACTGTTTGAGCTAATGTGATATCTCTGAGCCCAAGCCACTCAATATAGCTCAGGTGAAAATAAGCCAACATGTTAAAAGTGCCCCATTTTTCATGGGTACCGCCTTTAATAACATTTATTCCGTATTCGTTTAGTTCTTTCTGAGCGCTAAGAGGATCAGGTGAAAAATGAACAAGGTGATCAAAAGATAAGTGCATGAATAGGCCTCCTTTTAAGAGAAATGCTTTCCATTATTATACTTTATTTTCTCTTTCAAGAAGAGCAAACGAATGATTATGTAGAATGTAAAATAGAGATTTTAAAAAAAGCAAGCCGTGTACGTTTGAGACCCGACTTGCTTTTGAGTTATTTAGCGGCGGCAACCATGTCCTTTAAAGCAGCAGCCCAATGATTTATTAAACCATGGATATGAGCAGCACGGTGAACCGCATTGACAGCGGCGAGTAGAGCGATAAGTAGAGCGATAAGTAGAACAACGGCTAGAGCGGCGAGTAGAACGGCGAGTAGAGCGATAAGTAGAACAACGGCTAGAGCGGCGAGTAGAGCGGCGAGTAGAACGGCGAGTAGAGCGGCGAGTAGAGCGGCGAGTAGAACGGCGAGTAGAACGGCGAGTAGAGCGGCGAGTAGAGCGATAAGTAGAACGACGGCTAGAACGTCTTCTAGAACTTTTACGTCGAGAAGTTGGTTCTTGATACATAAATGTTTCGAGCTCCGTACAAGAGAGAGATTCTGCTGCTTCTCTAATTTTTTGAGCAGTGATATGCATACAAACACCTCCTTAGGATCTAATCAGGTAGTACATAATACAATATGTACAAGGAAGGCGTTTGGATATAGTGAAAACATGGAATTTGTCTAAATTCACGAATGAAATGGAGTGGGTTTCATGCTTCAAATCCTAGAACATAAAAGAGTGGACATCGCTCTTCAAATAGTAGCTGTGCAAGTAGAAGCTTATCAAGAAGAAGCAAGGCTCATTGGTTTTTCAGACATTCCTCAGCTTACAGAAAGCAAAGAAGATATTATGAAAAGCAAGGAAGTGTTTATCGGGGAAATGATTGAAGGTAAGCTAGCTGGCGTGCTGTCGTTTGAAAAAGAAAATGAGCGATTAACCATTTGCCGCCTTGTTGTGGGTCCTCGGTACTTTCGAAAAGGGGTGGGCAGCCGTCTTTTAACACATGTATTCCAAAGATATTCAAAATGTGAATATATCGTGTCGACAGCCGAACGAAATACACCTGCTATTAAGCTGTACGAAGCTCATCGGTTTTCCATTATAAAACGCACTGCAGCTGCTGATAATCTTGTGTTAGTAACGATGAAAAGAGATTGAGACATAACGAAATCAATTCAATCTAAAGATGAACAAATGGGATACATGAAAACTACGTTTACCATACCAATGAAAAGATCCGAACGCGTTGGATTCTTTATCAAGAATTTCGATTCATCGTTCGGATCTTCCTTTAACTAAAATACTTCTGTCCCGGCCTCTACGATGACAGTGTTTGCTCAGAATAATCTAGAGCTGTATGACGCTGAATCAGCAGTAAAGCAGCTAAAGTGACAACAGCTCCGATAATAAAAGGCAGCGTCATATTGAGTTTAAAGGCAAATGCACCAAGCAGAGGGCCAAAAATACGCCCTAAGCTATCCATTGAGGCGGTTAGCCCCGAAGCAGAGCCATATCCTACTTTGGTTCTTATCGTAATTAATGAGAGGACACAAGGACGAATAAGGGCATTTCCTGCTGTAAATATGCACAAAAATAAGGTAGCATTAACGGCACTGGAAGATAACAAAATAGACGTAAATCCTATTGCTGAAACTAATAAGCCAATGACCATCAGCTTTTTTTCATTTCCTTTTTTAAATCGCTGCAGCACACCGCCTTGAATCAGCGCTTGAGTTAAACCGCTCGCCATAAACATCCATCCGATTGTCGTAGGAGTAGCATTAATTTTCGCTATTTGAAAAAATTGAAAAGTAGCTTCTAAACCAGCGAGCGTAAAAGTCGCTAAAAATGAAAGAACATATAAATACTTCATAGCTCCTTGAAAATCTGACGTGAAGTCATGCCATCTCGATGTCTGTACTTTGGCAGCAGATTCTTTTCGTAAAGATTCTTTTAACGTAAAGAATGAGAACGCTGTCATAATCAGTGACAAGATACCAGAGATAACGAAGGGAACAAACAAGCCGAAAGATGAAAGGACGCCGCCTAATGCCGGTCCAAAAATAAAGCCTAAGCCAATCGACATTCCTAACAGTCCCATTGCTTTCGTTCGATTTTCTTCATCTGTACTATCAGAAGCATATGCAAAAGCACAAGGAATAACAGCTCCTGCGAACAAACCTCCGATGATGCGCGACGTATACATTAAAGTCAGAGAGTTTTCTGCCACCGAAAAAAGAAAAAAGCTTGCGCTAAAGCCGAGTAAGCCCCAAAGTAAGATGGGACGGCGGCCTTTTATATCGGAAAGCTTCCCCCAAAAAGGTGCGGTAATAAAAGATGCGATCGAATAGCTAGCCATTAGTATCCCTAAATTGACCGTGCTCGCACCGGTGGCACGAATAACTTCAGGTACGATGGGGATGATCACTCCAAAGCCGACAAATACCATAAAAATAACAAACATTAACGTTCCAAGCTGTTTGTTCATATGCAATTAAGCCCCTTTCTCTGTAGAACATGCCGTGAGTTTAGTATACCAAATACAAAGAAGTTTTTTACGCATATTTGGTAAAAAGCATTTTATTTACAAATGGATAACTATGTTAATATTTACCTGTTGTGCTGAGGGTGATACAATTAAAAGAAAAGGGACGTGAAGCGATTGCCAATATGGATTGTATTTGGTGGGATCATAGGCGGTCTTTTAGGGTTTGGGGCGCTAGTGGATTATATAGCTAAGAAGAGAAGTATCGAATTAGATCCAGAAGAAGGAATAAAGAATGCTTCCGATGCAGAACAAATCTATGTGGAAAATTATCTTTATCAAACAAAAGAAAATAACAATCACTTTCAATAAAAAAAGCTTGGAGACGAATCTCCAAGCTTTTTTAATGCGGTAAAAAGATGAGCTGATAGAGAAATAAAACAGCAAAGACATACACAAGCGGATGGACTTGTTTGCCTTTTCCTTTTACCAGCTTCATTAACGGATAAGAAATGAAGCCAAGGGCAATTCCTGTTGCAATACTTGATGTAAGAGGCATTGCTAGAACAACTAAAAAAGCAGGGAACGCTTCATCAAAGTCATTCCAATTAATTTTAGCTACAGCACCCATCATCAAGCTTCCGACAATAATTAACGCAGGTGAAGTAATAGCTGCTACGCCAGAAACCGAGCTTACAACCGGACTAAAGAACGCTGCAACAATAAATAAAATGGCTACCGTCACACCCGTTAGACCTGTACGTCCGCCTGCTGCTACACCAGATGAAGATTCAACGTAAGCTGTTGTTGGGCTTGTACCAAATAAAGCTCCAATCGTTGTACCAAATGAGTCAGCAAGCAATGCTTGACGTACGCGAGGCATCTTATTACCTTTCATAAGACCGGCCTGTTGAGCTACTCCTACCATTGTACCTGTTGTATCAAAAATTGTAACAAGTAAGAAAGAAAAAACAACTGTGTACAAATCATGATGAATAACATCTCCAAAAGCAGCAAAAGGATTTGAAATCATTAAGCCGTCTGGAAGGTGAGGAGAAGCAAACAAACCTTTATCAAATGAAAGCTGTCCTCTAAAGAAAGCAATTAATCCCGTAATAATCATACCGAAGAATAAAGCGCCGTTTACATTTAGCGTATATAAAATGATTGTAATCGCAAGTCCAATCAGTGTTAAAACTACTTTTTCAGACTGCAAATCACCAAGTCCAATTAAATTTGACTTATTTGCAACAATAATACCGGCTGAACGAAGCCCGATAAAAGCAATAAATAAACCGATACCAGCACTAATCGCGTGCTTTAAATTGTTTGGAATAGCTTCAATTAATTTTTCACGAAACGATGTTAACGATAGGATGATAAAGATAATACCTGCTACGAATACAGCTGAAAAAGCAGTAGCATAGTCAATACTTCCATTTGAACCAACAACTAAAGCAGCAAAGTATGCATTCATTCCCATACCGGGAGCAATAGCGATTGGATAGTTAGCTGCAAGAGCCATCCATAACGTAGCTACGACTGCTGAAATAATAGTAGCCGTAAATACTTGATCAAAAGGAACGCCGGCGCTGGACAAAATAACTGGGTTCACAATGACGATATAAATCATGGTTAAAAACGTTGTAATACCAGCTAAAATCTCCGTTTTAGCATCCGTGTTATATTCTTTTAACTTAAACATAAGTAACCTCCAAAAATAACGAACATTAAAAGCAACATGATATATAATATTCGTTTTTTACTTGAAATGCAATAGATATGCATATAAAAAATCAAAAACTAAAAAAGTGACGATAAAAGAGCTAAAACAAGTGTGAAATATTTCTTTTTTTCGGTGCTTTTTATAGTGTGTGCGTATAGAAGAGGCTCATACGAAAAAAAGCCGCTTGGGTTGCGGCGGCTATGTTGCTTGTTTTGAGGAAACGACTATTGGAAATTTTATTTTAATGGAAAGAGTTAAATCGTTATACGCATATTCCAAGTGTCCGTGGTAATTGGAAACAAGTTCAGAAATGATCCACGTGCCAAGGCCTTCGTGGCGTTCTTTCTTTTCTGTAACATGAAAAGAAGTAAACAAGTGATCTTGACGCTCTCGTGATAAAGGAGCAGTAGAATTGCTGACTTCTAAAATGTAAATGCCGCTTCGAATCATACTCGAAACGGTTATCTCTTTTTTCTCAGAAGAATGAGCGGCTTCTAAAGCATTATGCAGTAAATTCATGATGAGATTCATTTGGTCAAGGTGCTTCAAAGGCAGCTTTGATAACGGTGAATCTAATTGAACATTCATATGTATTCCCCACGTATGTGCTTGATTCTTGCTTTGATGTACAACAGAAGCAACGTGCGAATGTTCACCTTGAATATATGAATGGGTATCATTCAAAGCTTCAACGTAATCTTGAATATACTCTTGTGCCTGCTGTCTTTGGTTTGTTTCTAGAAGATAGGATACGGCGCTGACATGTTTAATAAAATCATGTCTTTCAGCTCTTAACGCTTGAAAAAGCTCATTGTTTTTTTGAATTTCACGTGAAGTACTGCTTTCCCGGTTAGTTACGAATATGTATTGTTGATAAGACGAAAACATGTCGGTCATGTAACCAATCATTGTGATAACGGTTAGGCCAATACTAAAAGGTGAAGATAGGCTAAATAAAAGCAGGAAAAAAGACGTCAGTACGATTGCTTTTTTTATCGTTAGTGAAGGAGCCGTTTGATATTTCTTTCTCCATATAAAAAATGAACCAACTATAAAAGAACTAAGTAGGAGATGTAAACTAACAGGCAGGTCTTTAAAAAAGAGGAGCACGAAAACAGTTAGTAAAACTAGTGTGTAAAATAGTTTCATTTTAGATAGTCCCTCCTTTAAAAGTATTCTTTTTGCAAGATGTCTAAATTTGTTTTCGTGATTAAAGCTGTTTTTTCGGTGCTTTGAAACATCACTGAGTAGGAGTGCTTAGTATACAGGGAGAAATTTTGAATATAGGAAATGTTGATAATAAAAGCTCGATGCGACCTTAGAAAATGACTCGCTGTTAATTCTTTTTCAATTTCGTTTAATGATTGATAGGTACTAAATTCTCCATTTGTCGTTATGATGGTGGTAGAGCGACCCGTTCGCTCTGCAAATATAATATCTTGTTTGTTCAGCACTTGCATTTCGGTTTTTTGTTTTAAAATAAGCTTATCTCTTGTGTCAATTGATTGTTTTTTTTGATGAAAACGCTGAATGCCTTTTAACAGACGCTCTTTAGAATAAGGCTTCATAATGTAGTCTAAAACGTTGAGTTCAAATGCATGAACGGCAAAGCCGCTGTGTCCAGTGACAAAGATGACTTGAATATCAAGTGCGTAAGCATTGATAAAGTCTGCAAGCTCATAACCTGATAGCTTTGGCATTTCAATATCTGTAATTAATAAATCAATTTCATTTTTTTTAATTTCGTTATAAGCTTCCTCCGCGCTGCTAGTCGAAAAAAGTATGTCTATATCATCTTCTCTTTCTAAAGAAATCCTCAATTTCTCTAAATCATATGAATGATCGTCCACTAATCCTACTTTCATAAATAAAAACCCTCTTTGTTTCATTCTATTGGATATTACCACACTATTTTACCATGATTTACAAGATAGAAAGGACGTTTCGCGACATAAAAAACCCTCTTTATGACAAGATGGAAGATGCTGTATGAAAAATAAGCTAAGATATAGTCAATCACAGTAAAAGGGGAGAGCGGATATGATTGAAATCAAAGGTGTTACGAAATATTTTAAAGAGAAAAAGCAAACAATTGCAGCTGTTCAAGATATTCATGTAACCATCGCACAAGGAGAAATTGTAGGGCTATTAGGTGAAAATGGAGCGGGGAAAACAACTCTTTTACGTATGCTGTCGACTGTACTTGAACCATCGGAAGGTAATATGTTCATTCACGGAATTAACATTCATAAACAGCCCGATAAAATAAAACAAAGAATTGGCGTGCTTTTTGGCGGTGAAACAGGCTTATACGACCGTTTGACCGCTCGTGAAAACTTAGCTTATTTTGCCAAGTTTTATGGCATGAGCAAACATGAAACAAAGATAAGGGTTGAGGAACTGGCCAAACGTTTTGGAATGAAAGACTACTTGGATCGCCGCGTCGGAGGCTTTTCAAAAGGAATGCGTCAAAAAGTAGCCATTGCACGCACTATTCTCCATAACCCGGACGTTATCCTATTTGATGAGCCGACTACAGGATTAGATATTACATCGGCAAACATGTTTCGTGAGCTTATTAAAAGTCTGCAAAGAGAAGGGAAAACGATTATTTTTTCCAGTCACATTATGGAAGAAGTGGAGATGCTGTGTCAGTCTATCATCATGATTCATAAAGGGAAAATGATTTATCAAGGAACAAATGAACAGCTTTATAAAGAAGAGGAAAGCACAGATTTAAACTACATCTTTATGTCGCGTATCGTGAGGGGGGCTTAATATGATTTGGCATATTTATAAAAAAGAGTTAATTGATTGTTTGCGAGATCGCAAAACGATTATCTTTAGCGTGTTGATTCCGATTCTGTTAAATATAGGGATGCTGTTTTTTGTAGATAGAATGATGTCTAGTAATCAACCTGATGGTATGTCCATAGCTGTTGAGAAAGGCTCAGATACAAGTGTAGTGGAATGGTTAAAGGAAGATAGAAACCTTCAAGTTGTGGAAAGCGAAGATCCACTTCAAACAGTAGAAAAAGGCAAAGCATCAGTAGCTTTAAAGGTTGATAAGAAATTTTCTGATAAAATTCTCCATATGCAATCGCCGGACGTAATGATTTATACAAGTCCAGATAGCGTAGAATCTTCACATACAACAGAGTACGTTACAGCTATATTAAATAAACAGAGGGACGGCATTATAAAAGAACGTTTAACACAATTAAATATTAATGATCAAACGATTCAGCCCTTCTATGTCAAGGAACAAAGCCTTTCAAATAAAGATAATAGTTCATTAATTATGGTGGCAATTTATGCTCCTATGATTATTGCTATAGGGGTGTTAGGAGGTATTGTACCTTCCGCTAATGATATTTTTGCAGGAGAAAAAGAGCGAAAAACGATGGAAGCTCTACTCATGGCTCCTATTAAAAGACTACATTTACTAATAGGGAAGTGGTTCACTATTTCTACATTTGGGGTCTTAAGCGGAGTGCTTTCTACTATTTCATTTGTGCTTTTTGTACGCTACTTTACCGTGACGTTAAATGATGCCTTGAACCTAAATAATCATCTCATTGCTTTTAGCGCTTCATTACTAGTGGCTATCACTTTGTTTGCCTTATTAGCAGGGCTAATTCTTTGTATCTTTAGTCTCTTAGCAAGTTCCGTTAAAGAAGCGCAAAGCTATACATCGCAAATTGTTACAGTAGCGATACTGCCATGCTTTTTACTGATGGGAAAATCCGTAAACGAGCTGCAGTCCAATGTCTTTTTAATTCCTATTTATAACGTATTTGCACTCATGAAACAGCTTCTCTACGGCGTCTATGACATGCAAAGTCTTACTTATACAATAGGCAGCTTGTCGGTTTGCATTATTGTTTTATTTACGATTGGTTATACGATGTTTACGAAAAGCCGCTGGGTGCTTGGTAAAGGTTAAGAGACTGGGCAAAAGTAGTTTAGTTGAAGGAAGGTCCGAACGAGTAATCGTTCGGATTTTTTTATTGGAATGGTGAACGTATGTTTCAAGTATGTAGTTAGCTGCTTCTAGCTGTTGATTGGAGGGAAAGACGGAGACTCCTGCGGGAAAAGCGGAACAGGTGAGAACCCGCTGTAGCGGAAGCGACGAGGAGGCTCACCGGCCGCCCGCGGAAAGCGAAGTCTTGCACGGAAATCAACAGCGGCGTAACAAGCGCTTCATAACAGCTCATTTACCACATTTGTTTGTTTCTAGATTAAAGTGATTTCGTTATGTCTCTTATCCTTTTTGTAGGGAAAGAGCAATCAAAAGAGAATGTAGAAAGAAAGGAGAGTGAGACAGTTGCAGCCTATTCCTATTATAGTAGAAGAAATTCCTGACTCTATAAAAAAGTATGTGAAACAAATCGAAAAAGTGACGTTTCCAAAGCAGGGATGTACGTCGGATGTTGGTATCCTTCATACCGCTAAAGGAAGGTATGTTTTAAAGCGGACAAAAGGGGAAAAGTACAGAAAATGGTTATATAAGGAATATTGTGTATTAAAGAATATACAAGCACTGACAGATTTTCAAAGCCCGAGAGCTTACAAGTTTGTTCAAACAGCAGAACAAAGCTGGCTGCTGCTAGAATTTTTTGAAGGAAAGACGGTAAGAGAGTATTTAGAGAAAGAAGATAATGAAAAAAAGCGCGAGTACATTGTCTATGAAATGGGGCGTCTTCTTGCTCGTATTCACGATGCGAAGTGTCCAGAACAATTAGTGAGTAAGCAGCTGTGGATCCACCGAATGCTGCAAGAGGCAGAGTACAATTTAATCCACTATAAGGTAGACGGAAATCAACAGCTGCTAAAACAACTGCAGAAGCAAAACATGATATGCAAACAAGAGGTGCTTATTCACGGAGACTACACGATTGATAATGTACTTGTGCACGACGGTCGGATAACAGCTGTTATTGACTGGAGCGGAGGAACTTGGGGAGACGCTCGTTATGATATGGCGCTTGCTGTGCGCTTTGAAGACGGAATCTTTACAGGTAAAGAACGCTCGGCTTTTTTTAATGGATACGGCAAGGGGATTTCACAGCACGAATTTTGTTATTTTGCAGAAGGATTGTACGAGTTTTTCTAAGCAATAATGACATCATTTTCTTCATTTGTTGAACGTCCACTTTCTTTGACGAATTCATACTAGTTTTGTCACGTATGAAGGGATTTAAAAATTTCTCTCGAAATGGCTAGTAAATGAAAAAAATGGAGGGATGGAACATGACGATGAAAACGGTAGATGTGGCAAAGTCGCTGGGAATACATCCAAGTACGGTATTAAAATGGGTTAAAATAGCCGATATCGAGCTAGAGAGAAATGAGTCGGGACACTGTGAGTTTACAGAAGAAAATGTTGAAGCACTTAGAAAGTTTCAAAAAAACCGCAATCGTCAAGCCGTCGTCAAAGTGGTAGAAAAAGTAGTAGAAAAAGAGGAAGTCGTTATATCTGATGAACGTGCGCAAGACATGCAAAAGCAGCTTGATCAGCTTTTTTTAAGGCTGATTGAAAATGAAAAGCGTACAGAAGAAAAAGCAGGAGAAGTAGTGACGTTTCAAATTTTAGAGCATCGTTCAGAAATCGATCGATTAAATAAAGTTATTACGAAATTAGAAAATCGAGTAGTTGAACTTGAAAGTCAGTTAAAAAGTGAAGATAGCTTAAAAGCCAAAAAGCCTGTTCCTAGATGGAGAAGCTTTTTAACCGGTATTTTTAGCTACTAGCAGCGATTTACCATAACGGTAAATCGCTTTTTTATGGAATTTTATGAAAAATACATCAATTCGTACAGGTTTGTGGAAAAAAATCTCAATAATAGTTGACGAAACGCTTAGTAATTTGATAAAACTAATTAAGTTAAGAAAGTGAAATACTTTCGTAAATACATATTCGTTATCATGTGATAGCGTTAAGGAGAGTGACAAGTGAAAAAAAGAGAAGAGCTCGTTCAAGAAATGGAGACGCTGTTTCGCTTTGTGTTCAGACAGCTTCGCCAAGAAATTAATGAAGTATACAATTCAGAGCTATCAACAAATGAATTTATGGTGCTTCGTATGCTGGTTGATTCCGGCAGGCAGCGATCAACTGATTTATCAAAGTATCTTCAAGTGTCAGCAAGCCACATTACGGCAGTAACCGACTTGCTTTTATCAAAAGGCTACATTGCACGCAAACGGTCTGAAAACGATCGGCGTATTATTGATATTGAACTGACCGAGGAAGGACAGGATATTTTTAATGCTATTCAAGAGAAGAAACGAGCCTATTTCCTTGAGCGTTTTGAGCACTTTACAGATAAAGAAATTGAAACGGTAAATAAACTGTTTCACAAAATTAAAGGCGATCAAAAATAAAGCGCTTTAAATACGGAAGAATAATCAGTGAGTATGAGCTTCACTGATTATTTTTTTGTTTTAAAACGCAAAGAGTATAAAAGGCAAGTTAGTTGGTGAGAACATAAAATCAGCGTATAATAATAGAAAGAACACATGAAGGAGGTCATCTTTTTGACAGAACAATATGAAGTAGCAACTTTTGCCGGAGGCTGTTTTTGGTGTATGGTGAAGCCATTTGACGAACAGCCAGGCATTATAAAAGTTGTATCTGGCTATACAGGCGGTCACAAAGAGAACCCGACGTACAAAGAAGTATGCTCAGAAACAACGGGCCATTATGAAGCGGTCCAAATTACATTTGACCCAGAAGTTTTTCCATATGAAAAGCTTTTAGAACTATACTGGCCTCAAATTGATCCAACGGATGCAGGCGGACAATTTGCGGATCGAGGAGATTCATATCGAACAGCTATTTTTTATCACAATGAACACCAAAAGACACTAGCTGAAGAATCTAAGCAACAATTAGAAGCAAGCGGCCGTTTTTCTGAGCCGATTGCTACACAAATTCTACCGGCAAAACCGTTTTATGAAGCGGAAGAATACCATCAAGGTTACTATAAGAAAAATAAATTCCGCTATGCTATGTATCGACGCGGGTCTGGACGTGATCGTTTTATTAAAGAAAACTGGAAAGACTTTGGACGCGACGAGCAGCTGAAAACGACATTAACGCCTATTCAATATGAAGTTACTCAAAATGACGCAACGGAACCTCCGTTTCGCAATGAATTTTGGGACCATACAGAAGATGGTATTTATGTAGATATCGTATCAGGAGAGCCGTTGTTTAGTTCAACTGATAAATATGATGCCGGATGCGGATGGCCGTCTTTCACAAAAGCGATTAATAAAGATGAAGTAAAAGAAAACATGGACGTTAGTCATAATATGGTTCGTACAGAAGTACGAAGCAAAACGGCTAACTCTCATTTAGGTCATTTATTTGATGATGGTCCGCAAGATGCAGGCGGCTTGCGCTACTGCATCAACTCAGCAGCTCTTCGCTTTGTTCCGAAGGAAGATTTAGAAAAAGAAGGATACGGGGAATACGCTGTTTTATTTAACAAATAAAACAATATGAAAAAGAGAGCGTGATTCAACTTAAAGTTGGCTCACGCTCTTCTTTTTGTGCTTTCTTTTGTTTTATTTTAGCTCGAATGAGGCTATAGAGAAAAAGGAAAGGAATGTAGCCATAAATAAAGTAAAAGCCGGTCATGGATAATCGTGTATTAAGCTGATCGATGGTTTCCCGATCATCAAAGAAAATAGAAAAACCAAGAAGGGCAATCAGAACTAGTATAAGAAAAAGCGTAGGCGGCTTATTAAATGTTTTACTAAATCCACGAATTGTACACCATACGCTTACAGCAATCGTAGGAAGAACAACTAAAAGCCACAGGGCAATTAAAATATATTCAAAGCGCTGTAAAAATGGAATTTCAATAATTTTGGCCATCGTTAAAGTCGGCCAGATTGTATGCATTAACTGTCCCTGGCTAAAGTAGGCAAATGAAACTAATGCTGTGCACAAGTATAAAAAAGCACTGAACAAAATCCCAAGTTGACCCCATTTTTGACTAGTAGCGCCATTTTTTATAAAAGGATAGAAAAAGAGCACAGATTCAAATCCCAAATTCTCAAAAGTCATCATCTTAGTTGAAATTAAAAATTCCCATATCGTGTGGTCAAACAAAGGAAATAAATTATTAAGGTGCCCGTATTTCAGCGGGTAAATCAATGCAAGTGCGAGTGGCAAGGGAAGCATAACCCCAAAAAAAGCAATTCCAGTAACCACACGAAACCCACCGGAAACTGTATAGTAAATAATAGGTAAGTAAACAAGTGATACAATCCATGTTTCCAGCTGTGGAAACATCCATATTTGTAAAATTTCTACGTACGTCCGGTAAATGGTTAACGCAAAAATAAAATAATAAGCCGATGCCGCAAGAGTTAAAGCTCCTCCAAGGTATTTCCCAAAGTATAACCGGTGAATATCGACAATATCGCTGTTTTCGCGGGTTAAGATATTAAAAATCATCGCTAATAAAATACAGACGCTGATCGCAGCAAGGAAGATGGATATCCAAGCTTCATATCCAGCTCCTTTAATAATAAGACGCTGAAATCCTAGGATCCCAACACCAATTTGCGTAGAATGGACTAAGAAAAAAAGAAAAGAAGGGGAAACTTGATTTTCTTCTTTGATTGTATTGTGCATCTTTTCTTCCTCCTAGTTGCTAATACCGGTTTGAATAAGGTGAACGCGAGCCTTTACTTTAATATTCATATCCGGATATTGAGCTTTGAATTTTTCACTGTTAAACCCTCGCGTTTTACTTCGAACATAATCTGTAAAACAAATAGGATCGATTTTGTGCCGCTGAAGCTTCTTAATAAAGGCATCCCCGTCTTTTTCAATATCTTTTTGAAGCGTTTTTTCAACCATTTTAATACTAGCTGGGTCTGTTAAATTTATCCATCCGGGAAACTCTTTTACAAGGCCATCGATAGTTAAGTGCGCAATAATACTTGGATGTTGATGGTTTCCTTTAATTTCATACTTTGTTTTGGTGCGCAAGTTTTGCAGTATAATTTCGCCTCTACGGTCATTTTCTTTAATTTTTACCGAGTAGCGGCCGTGCTTTGCTCCGCTTGTTAGCAGCTTAAATAAAAACGTTTCTTTCATTCCGATGGTTGTAACGACTTTTTGTTGTTTGAACAGCGCCAGTCCCTTTAATTTGATGGCATCTTTTTGCTGTGCTAAAACAGGCAGATATGGGTCACGGTCGTCACTAAAAAAACTGAATAAAAAAATTTGTAAATTGGTGTTAGGCAAATTTTCTGTTCGGATATTTTGTTCGATTAAATTAGAAATAAACTGATAGTCCTTAATTTTCTTTTTTGTAACAGAACTCAATAATTCATGGGCGTTGCCATCTGCAATGCTTAATTTAATATTACGTCCAAGGTCTGGATTTCTAGCAATTGTGTTTACTAGTTCATCCACGCCATGTGTTGCAAATTCTTTTCCCATGACGATGCTCCTTAGCTGCCCAAAAGCGACCGGAAGAGATGATTTATTATTTAAGCGAAGTGGAATATCAAATGATGAATTAGCAGTAGCCGCAATAATACTGGGTTCTTCCGTTGGCCCGTATTTATAGATAGGGTATAAAATGGTTCCTCTCACTTTATTGCTTTGAGGAATATAATCATATCCGATGGAGTTAACTACTTGAATTTCGTCAATTGTTTCACGGTCTGCACAGCTCGTTAAGAAAGTAAGGCAAGTGCATAAAATAAGTATTCTCTTCATGACGTTTCCCCGCTTTACTCATTATCTAAATTACTTTTGCGTTTAGTCTTATTCGCTTTATTAGGGTTATAGCGAAAGCGTTCTAAAGGACGCAAGTAGCTTGGACGCTTTGCCGTATGACTATAGGGCAATCGCAGAAAGGTATCCCTATACTCTGTTGGACGAAACGGAAAAAGCGGAACAAGATAAGGCATGCCCAAAGATTTTAAACGAAGCAAGTGAACCAGCAAGAAGCAAAAACCAAAGGTGATGCCGACTAAACCAAACGCAGTGGCAAACAAAATAAATGGAAAGCGTAGCAGCCGGATGGTGTTAGACATTTTAAAAATAGGCGTTGTAAAAGAAGCTAAAGCTGTCAGTGAAACAATAATAAGCAAAATATTGCTTGTTAATGCAGCTTCGACTGTTGCTTGCCCAATAACAATCCCACCTACGATTCCCAGTGTTTGCCCTACTTTTGTTGGGAGTCTGGCCCCGGCTTCGCGAAGCAGTTCAATGGTTATTTCTAAAAAAAGTACTTCGATGACGGGTGGAAAAGGAACGTTTGTTCTTGAAAAAATAATAGGACCCAGCAGATCTTTTGGAAGCATCTCATAATGATACGTAACAATGGCTACATAAAGAGGTGTAGCGAAAATAGAGAAAAAGACGCCTAAAATACGAATAACTCGGAAAAAAGATCCTAGAACCCACGGTAAATAGTAGTCTTCAGGTGAAACAAAGAAGTCAAGCAGCGTTGACGGCCCCGTAACTGCGTATGGCGAACCGCTTGAAAAGAAGGCAGCTTGCCCGTTTAACAGGCTAAACAAGACTCGATCGATGCGCTCTGTTGTTAAAAAAAGCGGAAACGCCGTAGAAGAATTATCGGAAATCAATTGATCAAGCATTGTACTATCAAAAATGACGTCGAAATCTATATCTTCAAGGCGCTGCGTCATAGTCTCTACGTGCTGAGGGTTTGTTATGCCTTCTAAATAAACAAGAACAACGCGCGTTTTTGATTTATTTCCTACGGTGAGTTCTTTAAAAATAAGGTTTTCGGAAATGACCGTTTTTCTCATTAAGTAAAGGTTGACATCTAAATCCTCCACAAAACCAATTTTAGGACCGACAACGCTGAACTCATTTTCCGTTTCATTCTCTTTTCGAAATCCTGTATCAAAGCTTTGAACTTTAATAAGGGCTACTAGCTTATCATCTTTATGCAGTTGAAACATTACATAGCCGCGAAGCATCTTTTCTAAGATTTCTTTTGTATCTCTTGTAACTGAAATATCTTCAATAGGCAGAACGTTTTCGACTTCATGTACACTGCTTAACGTGAAGTCTAGTTTTTGAAAGGGCTCGAGTATTTTATCTTCAACGCTTTGCATGTTTACGAGCTGCTTAAAATAAGTAATGATGTATTTTCGATGCTGCGAGCCAATGGCTAATGTCATAAAATCACTTGATTTTTTAAATTGGTTAATCAGTTCATCGAGTGATTTTTTGGGCTGATCGTCTGCATTTTTTCTTTTAAATAAATGTTTAAACATAACCGTTCCCCTCGCATGACTTTCTATTACTGGTAGTTTGTTCATGTACTTCCTTTTTATTCGACTATTTTTTCTCAAGAAAAAAGGAAGAATATAAATACAAACTTTACACTCTTTTACAGTGGTTAAACAGTGGATTTACGTTTGAATGATAACTTTAGAAATGTCAAAGACAATTAAATAAAGGAGCGGGTACATTTATATGAGAAAAAAATTAGCAGGTATTACACTGGCAGGAGCTGTAGCATTGGCCTCGTTTGGTGTAGGAAACTCCCTTATTCAAACGGAAGCAAAAGTGGAGCGTAAGTCGGCTAAGAAACCTCAAAATGTCATCATGATGGTAATGGACGGGACGAGTTCAAATGCTACTACACTCGCAAGATGGTACAA
>Ga0102589_1003239_pt1 | contig 17333 bp, 24 predicted proteins | sample AraplaMF_Col_mLB_FD_76858 | JGI IMG/M metagenome (GOLD analysis project Ga0102589, IMG submission 76858) | Arabidopsis root microbial communities from the University of North Carolina, USA - plate scrape MF_Col_mLB | ecosystem: Host-associated > Plants > Roots > Endosphere | place: USA... | reverse complement strand
TTTGCAACCCATTGTGTGAGTGGTCGAGACCATATCTCTTTTAATCTTTCCATGTCTTTCCCTCTCTTAATGAAATAATAGCTCTTTGTAGGTATCATGTCCTACATTATTGTGAAAAAAACAAAATTCCACATTTTAGGTAAAAATAAGTCAAAAGGCTCTTTTCTGATATTAGCACTAAATACTAAAAAAGAAAATCCCTAACTTAGCAATTATATTACATTCAGCACCAATTTGTAATGGGTTTGATATGTAAATAGGAAGTGGATTGTGTGAATGTATAAAAGTGGTCTGGGAGAATGGATAGGAATGTAATATTTGTTTGAATTTTTGAGTTTTTCATAGTTAATGTATGAATTGTTAAAGTTTCGTAAAAGGAGGAATTTCTGATGAAGAAGATGTGGAAGGATCTTATTTCAGAAGAAAACATTATGAAATGGAGACGGTATTTTCATAAACATCCGGAATTATCATTTCATGAAAAAGAAACTTCACAATTTATATATGATACATTATGCTCATTTTCTTCTTTTGAAGTAACGAGACCGACGAAGTATAGTGTACTAGCAATTAAAAGAGGAACGGAACAAGGGAAAGTAGTTGCGATTCGGGCTGATATAGATGCTTTGCCAATTCAAGAGGAGATAAGTAAATCTTATATGTCTGTAAATAAAGGAGTGATGCATGCATGTGGACATGATGCTCACGCCGCTATTTTGTTAAGTACAGCAGAAGTACTATCAAATATAAAGGCAGATTTTGCAGGTGAAATCCGCCTATTCTTTCAGCACGCAGAAGAGGTGTATCCTGGCGGCGGTCAAGAAATGGTTGAGGCAGGTGTGATGGATGGTGTTGATTATGTAATAGGTTTACATGTTATGTCAGGACTTGAGAGCGGGAAGATTGGAATTGCGTATGGACCGATGATGGCGGCACCAGACGTATTTACAGTTGAAATTCAAGGGAAAGGAGGGCATGCAGCGAGGCCAGAAGAAACGATAGATCCTATTGCTATCGGAGCGCAGATTATTACAAATCTACAACATATCGTATCAAGAAATACAAGTGCTTTCATGCAAAGAGTCGTTTCCGTTACGCAGTTTCATGGGGGAATAGCTGATAATATCATTCCTAGCACAGCAACTTTAATGGGAACTGTTCGTTCATTTAATCAAGCGTTAAGGGTGGAAGCGGAAGAGAAAATTGAGAAAATCGTGGAAGGAATTACAAAAGCACATGGAGGGGAGTATACATATTCGTATCGATATGGATATGATCCGGTTATAAATGATGAATATATTACGAAAGTAGTAGAAGAAAGTGCACTACATTTGTTTGGGAATGAGCGTGTTGTGAAGCTTGAACCTTCTATGGGAGGAGAAGATTTTTCAGCATATTTAAGAAAAGCACCTGGTTGTTTCATTAAATTAGGGACTGGTAATAAAAAGATAGATACTTGCTACCCGCATCATCATCCAAAATTTGATGTAGATGAATCAGCGCTAATTTATGGAGTGGAACTATTTTTAGAGACAGCGATAAGGCTACTAAAATCATAGAAAGATATAAAAAAAGGCAACTGCGCTCTATCGCAGTTGCTTTTATTTCTTTCCGTCAGAGAGGGCTGAGAAAGAACTATGCTCATTCATAGTATATGAATAGCTAACGGACAAGCTTGTACATTTTCATCATTTTTTAAAAAATAGTTGTTGACAGTGATAATCAATGTCAATTAATCTAAAAGTAGTTGACATTGATAATTATTATCAATAGGATGGATGCGACATGTTAATGAGAAAAAAATTTCACCTTCTGCGGAGGGGATTAAAAGATAAAAATAAAGAAGTTGATCAGCATATGGAATGGCAACGAAATGTAATTCGTTCAGAATATGTAGATGAGAAGAAGAGCATTCAGACAGAAAAAGAGATACAAAGTAAAGGGAGAGGTTCAGTTGAGTAAGTTAGTAATGATTTTTGCAAGTATGAGTGGAAATACAGAGGAAATGGCTGATCATATTGCCGGCGTGATTCGTGAAACAGAACATGAAATTGAAGTTATTGATATTATGGATTCACCAGAAGCTTCTATACTAGAACAGTATGATGGAATTATTTTAGGTGCATACACTTGGGGAGATGGTGACCTTCCTGATGATTTCTTAGATTTTTATGACGCAATGGATTCTATTGATTTAACTGGGAAAAAAGCGGCAGCATTCGGGTCATGTGATTCAGCTTATCCGAAGTACGGCGTGGCGGTGGACATTTTAATAGAAAAGCTACAAGAGCGCGGAGCCGCAGTTGTGTTAGAAGGACTAAAAGTAGAATTAACGCCAGAAGATGAAGATGTAGAAAAATGTTTACAGTTTGGAGTTGAATTTGTAAAACACCTTTCTTAATGGCAGAAGGGAGATGAAGAGCAAGTGCACGAGAAAATCGCAATCAAAACGATGACAGATTATCATTTGTATGATTTTATGCGTTGTCCGCATAAATTTTATTTTCGTCATATAAAAAGAAGAGAACCTTCTTCGTTTGAATGGCAACAAATCGCACAAATGATTGTGAATCGAATTATTAACGAATATTACACACTACCTGCGGGCCAACAAACGAAAATCGTACTTTTAATATTAATAGAAAAGTATTGGAAAAAAGTAAGGGTTAATATGTTTGCTTCGAAGACGGAGTATTATATTGTGTTAGCGAAGCTAACAGACCACTTATTACAATTTGTTGAAAGAGATGATAGTCAGATACCGCCGTTATTTTTATATGAAAAATTTCAAACATATATGGAAGAGCTAGGTGTCCACATGTCATTGACATTAGAAGTTGGTGAGTGGAGTACTGAGTCGTTTGTAATTAAAAAGTATGTTGTCGATGCGGATGAGGAAATGCTTGCTCTTTGTCAAAAGTTAATGACAGTATTCAGTTATAAAGCTTTCGGCATTCTTCCAGGAAAAATTGAAGTAATTAATTTAATAGAAGGAACTAAGTATGAGTACATTCCGAAACAGGAAGATATTATAACTGGAATGGCTGATTTATCTAGAATGAAAGAAATGTTGCAGCAACCTGAGCATTATACAGAGCGTCATTTTCGTTCTGAGTGTATAAGTTGTGCATTTCGTAGCGAATGCCAAGGGGAGGAAGTAAAGAAAGAAGCGAAGCAGAAGAAAAATATCGTACATTAAAGGATGCAATGTTGCATCCTTTTTTGTTATTGACATGAAAAGCTTTTCATCATTTACCGTATATTTGTAGCAGATTTTAATAAAGTGAAACTTTAATCAGTGGGGGGGTCTTCATCCCCCACTGATTATTAGTTGAACCAATCGGACTTTAATGGGCAGCCCGACCCCCGCCTAACTTCTTTGCTTTCGCTGAATTTGGAGGTGGGGGTCTTACTGCCCATTAAAGCGGGATAAAGGGAGGAATAATCAATGAAAGATGAAACGAAAGTATTTCAATGGTTAAAAGAACAGAATGCTCCTTTTGGAATTCAACTGCAAATTTTACAGGCATTTCAACTGTATGAAGTCATTGTTGAAATGGATAAAAAGTTAATGTTGTATGAGGAGAGAGAGCAGAGGGAGAGAATGTAATCTCATCCCTCCAGTATCATTTTCAGTTGTTCTATACCAGCTATGAATTCAAGTTCATTCTTTGTTTCAAAGTTATAAATCATATTATGTAGTAAAGGGCTGTATTGATAAAAGGTAGTGATGCGGTGAATGAGTAATGGATCATGGTGTGAAATAAGTGTGCTGTATTGTTCATATACAGATGTGGTAAAATCATGTCCGAAATCATAATATAGCCCAGCAAAATCAAAAGCAGGATCGCCAATTTGAGCATCACCAAAATCGATAATCCCTGAAATATTTTTGTTCTGCTTATTAAATAAAATGTGATGATGTGTAAAATCAGCGTGAATAATTGTATTTTGAAAAGTGGTTGTATCGATAAAAGTAAAGAAATTCTCGAATAACCGATTTAAAGATGATTTCTGTAACGAAGTAAGACTAGTAGTAACATACTGATTTAACTTAGTTTGTAGCTCTTTCCAGTAGGTAAGTGTTTTTTCAACAGGGAGTCCTAACGTTGTACCTTGTTTTAAAGGAATACTATGTAGGGTTGCAAGGAAGGTAGCTAATTGTGTAATAAGTGCTTTCCGTTCTTGTTTTTCTAGTGTAGTAACTATTTCTGTTTTTAACGGTTCACCATGAATGAGAGTATAGTAACTGCAAAGCGGAATAGTATCAGTATCCTTTTTATAGAATAGGTGGTACTTTGGAACCTCAATTTCATGTAGTGAATAAGAGAGAAGTGTGCATAGTTCTTTTTCTAACGGAATGCGCATTGCATATTCCTGTTTTCGAGGGAACCGAAACAGTAGCTCATCATTTACGATAACCGCTACATTATCCCACCCTTCTTCATTTTGTTTAAAGGAATGTATAGAAAGATTAGGCAAGGCTTCTTTTATATATTGTTTGTATGTGTCCATAATTGTTCCTCGTTTCTAAGTTAACTTATTCCAGTCTATGATATCAGAATTTTCTTTCTATATGTTAAAATATAACTATCATTATGAAGAGGGAGCGGGATTGTTATGAAGAAAAGAATACTAATTACTTCTTTATGTATCGCTTTTGGATTGTTTTGGTCATATAAAGAGAAGGTTTTTGCTAGCTATAAACCGATTAATCAGTACGGATTAAATAAGGGATTACAGAACAAAAGTATAGAAACTTTAACTCATAATGAAATGAAAAAGGTAGGAGAACATTTTGTGACAGAGCAACTATCAGTGTTTGAGTTTATTAATAAAGAAGATGTGAAACGAAAAGGTGAAGAAATATTTTTAAATAGAGGATATGACCAATTAATAGAAAATTATTATCCAAATCGTTTTCGAGATTTAGAGTATAAATTTATCCCGCTTTAATGGGCAGTAAGACCCCCACCTCCAAATTCAGCGAAAGCAAAGAAGTGAGGCGGGGGTCGGGCTGCCCATAAAAGTCCGATTGGTTCAACTAATAATCAGTGGGGGATGAAGAAAACCCCCACTGATTAAAGTTTCACTTTATAAACGAGGACATACGTGAAGTGACGGATGAAAGCTTTCTCTATCAAACTGTAGCGTACGTTGCGGGTACTGAGAATGGTAAGAGAAGCGAAATGAAATTGAATTATGAAATGAAAATTGTAAAGGTTAATAATATATTTAAGGTGTTAGAACAAAAGCAGTATGTACAATAAATTGAAACATAAATGAGTGCCACAAATAGCCGATAAAAAAATCCCCCAGTTCTTTGAGGGATTTTAAAGGTTTTCATTTTGTTGTCCAAGTTCTTTTTGAGCAATGTATAAATTTCCTTGTTCGACTTGTTTCTGAGTAAGAACAGAATCACCTACATATCCTTTTTCTGTTTTTACAGTTCTTTTCGACCGATTGGAATTTTGTTTCTTCATATAATATGTCACCTTTCCTTAAAAATAAACAAAAATGATAAGCACAAGTAGTACTGCAGCGAAAATGGTAATACCCATTAAAAAAGAAGTGTTTTTATTTTTAGGTGGCTTATGTACATCTTGTCGATATCCAGGTGAAATTTCAGGGGCGAATTCTTCATCGAATGATTGCTTTTTTTCTTTTTCGTCCATATGTATCCACCTTTCTTTTTCATTATGTTATACGTTCAAAGAAAAAATATGCATAAAGAAAACCGCCCCTCTATCGTGAGCGGTGGTTTTTTGTTGTATATTTTCTTTGAACTTGAAAGAGACGGACAAGAAGGAAGATAGCACCAAATGCTAGACCGATAATAAGACCAATCCAATATCCTTTTGCTGCCCAGTCAGTATACGTTGCTAATATGTAACCGAGAGGGAGGCCTATTACCCAATAAGCGATTAATGTCATAATTAAGGAAACATTTACGTCTTTATAACCACGTAGTGCCCCTTGTACAGGAGTTGCAATTGCATCTGAAATTTGAAATAAAATCGCAAATATAAGAAATTCTTTTGCTAAATGATGAACTTGTATATCTGTCGTATAAATAGAAGCAATTTCATCATCAAAGAAGTAGAGAAGAATTGAATATAATAGGGCAAATGCAAGTGCTAAGCCAATCCCGATAAATCCATATTGTTTTGCGTTATTATATCGTTTCGCTCCAACTTCGAATCCAACAGCGATGGTCATTGCCATTGCTAAACTTAAAGGAGTCATATATAACAAGGAAGCGAAGTTCATAGCTGCTTGATGAGCTGCGATTGTTGTCGTACTAAAGTTACTCATCATAAGTGTTACTGCAGCAAAAATACTCGTTTCAAAAAAGATAGCAAATCCGATAGGGACGCCAAGTTGTAAGAACTCCTTCCAACTCGAAAGAGAAGGACGATATAATTGTTTAAAGATATGGAAAGATGCGAAAGGCTCTTTCGTACGAATAATAATAACGGTAATAATTAAAATGCACCAATAGGTTGCTGCAGAAGCAATTGCTGCTCCGACACCACCGAGTTTTGGGAAACCGAAATGACCGAAAATTAATACATAATTTAATACTACGTTAATTGGTAATGATAGTAATGTAATAATCATCGTTGTGCGAGTTTTTCCTAATGCATCAATAAATCCACGTAAAACAGTGTAAGTAAATAAAGGGATAATTCCAATTGCGATAATACTTAAAAATTGTGCCGCAATACGTTCCACAGGTTCTTCCAGGCGCATGCCGTTTAAAATAGGTGAAACAGCGAAGAAACCGATAAGGATGACCACGAAACTAGCACAAATTGCTAAATATACTGCTTGTATGACAACTTGGGGAACATCCTCTTTTTTCTTTGATCCAACGAGCTGAGCAACAATTGGAGTAGTAGCCATCAAAATTCCTGTTAATCCGGTACTAACGGGAAGCCATATACTTGTTCCGATAGCAACACCCGCTAAATCAATAGGACTTGCGTGCCCTGACATTGTCGTATCAAAAAAGCTCATTGCAAATAATGACATTTGTGTTACGAAAATCGGGAAAAATAGTAATACAAATTGCTTTAATTTTTGTGAGAATGAATTAGTTTCTTTCATAAAAGCCCCTTTCCGCATAAAAACAAACCCTCACTATCATACAATTTAATTAAAAAATAGAAAAGAAATACGCGCCTAGAACATATGGAATCAATAAAAAAAGGATGCACTTTGAAAAGGGATAAGGTATTATGATAAGGTGTGAAAAATTACATATTTGTTATTAAGGAGGCACTACTCGTGGCTGATTGGTTAATTGGAATAATCATGGGCGCTGTTGAAGGTTTAACAGAGTTTTTACCAGTTTCATCAACAGGACATATGATTTTAACAGGTCATTTACTTGGATTTGACGATGAGAGAGCGAAAGTTTTCGAAGTTGTTATTCAATTGGGATCGATTTTAGCGGTTGTTGTTATATTTTGGAAGCGTCTATGGTCTTTAGTAGGTATAGGGAAAGTAACAGACGGACCATCGTTAAATTTATTACATATTATTATCGGGATGATTCCTGCCGGCGTACTTGGCGTATTGTTCCATAGTGCGATTAAAGAAGTTTTATTTGGGCCAGGCCCAGTTGTCATTAGCTTAGTGGCTGGTGGTATTTTAATGATTGTTGCTGAAAAGTTTTCGAAACCAAGTACAGCAAGAACATTAGATGAAATCACATATAAGCAAGCATTTACAATTGGAATGTTCCAATGTTTAGCGCTTTGGCCAGGATTTTCTCGTTCTGGATCTACAATAAGTGGTGGTTTATTAGCTCGCGTTTCGCATACAGCGGCGGCTGAATATACATTCATTTTAGCAGTACCAATGATGGTAGCTGCAAGTGGTTTAGATTTAATTAAAAGCTGGGATATATTAAGTACGGCTGATATCCCATTATTTGCAACAGGATTCATTACAGCGTTCGTTGTTGCGATGCTTGCAATTGTTTCATTCTTAAAATTATTAGCTCGTGTAAAACTAACACCGTTCGCTTACTACCGTTTCATTTTAGCTGCGGTATTCTATTTCTTCTTCATTATGTAATAAAAAAACTGCCGAGTTCGGCAGTTTTTTTATTTTACTACTTTTTCCATCATGCTTTCCATTACATGTTCCCAAAGAGCAGTATCATCAGCTAATGTGGCACGGAAATTAGCGTACATTTCTTTTTGTTTCTCTTCGAATGTTGGATCTTCTTTTTCAGGCAATGTAGCGCGCATTGAAGTTACTAATTCTTGTACTTTCGGAGCGCGTGGTCCCCAAACGGCTTGTTCATTTCCATCTTTATCAATGAAAATAAAGATTGGAATGGCACGTGCTGTTCCATTTGTTAAATATTGATCCATTAATTCTAAGTTTTCATCGCGAATTAATAATCTCATATCAATATTTGCAACTTCAGAAATTCGTTTCATAACAGGTACGCATAAAAGAGCGTCACCACACCAATCAGCTGTTAATACGATAACACGCCAGCCATCATTTTGGCGTTCTTCTAATACAGGAAGTAATTCATTTGGAATTAAAAAGTTATTGTAAATGTGTAGTAACTCGTATTGATTTACTTTCATTTCATTCACATATGTATCAAAGGACATACCTTTATCAGCCCATTGTTGCAAGTTCATAAGTAACACCTCTTTAGTATGATTTGTTTTCATTGTACCAATTTTTATATAGAAAAGCTTGTATTCTTACTCTTTCTTGTGGCTTAATAATTTATTTAATAGGAAAAAGAATAGTACGACACATAATTCAGCAATGTTGGACAGTTGTACGTTCTCTATCCAATCGTCGGCAGTATGAATGACGAACCAATCTAACGTAATTTCAATGATTGCAAAAAGCGTAATAGCCAGCCAATTTGGCATGTTTTTCGTCATTGGATATAGCAACGCCTTGAGGAAACCGAAGATAAAGAATGTAATACCGTCTAAGAAAGTGATTAATAAAAAAAATAGAAGTAAAGCAGTTCCTGATCTATACTCAATACCTGTAATATGAAAGATTCCTACATATACAAAGAATATAAATGCAAAAAATATAATGAGAAGCAGAATAACAAAACCAATAATCATAGTCTTATCTTTTAGATTGAGATTAGAAAATTCGTCTTCTTCACTCATTACTCCATCTCCTTTTTCTGGAAAATCAATTTTATTGTATCATGAAATATCTATTAAAAAACTACGAATTATGGGAAAATAAGGTGACAAAAAGTAAGATTTCATGTAAAATTATTAATAAGGTTTTTATTTAACTAAATGAAATAAAAGGGGCTGTCAAAGTTGTCTCAAAATCGAGAGCAATTAATGGAAGAACTATCGACAAATGTTTTTGCTATGTTCCGCACGTTGCGTAATGATATTGGAAAAATATTTGGTGGTTACATACCGTGGAATGAGTTCATCGTCCTTAGAATATTGAACCGTACGAATAAAGAAATGGTATCACGTGTAGCTAACGAATTAAATGTATCGAATAGTCATATTACAGCTGTTACAGAAAAATTAATTAATAAAGGTTTTGTAACCCGTTCACGTTCTACATCAGATCGCAGAGTTGTATATTTGGAGATTACAGAGCAAGGAAAAGATTTGGTTACGAAAATGGAAGGTGAGAAAAAGAAATATTTACAAGAAAGATTCTCTGCACTTTCAGAAGAAGAAATGAATATAATGATATCTATTTCTAAAAAACTTATTTAATTCATTACAAGTAAGAAAACGCTTACATAAGAAAGAAAATATGTAACATACTACTAGTAAAGGAAGGGGGCAAAAATATGACAAATCGAAATGGTAGTAAAGGGAGCGGAAATCAAGGCTCACCAGAATCAGGGCAATTTCAGCAAGAGTTTAGTGCGGAATTTGAGACTGGTAATGATAACAAAGGGAAAGAATATCGTTCGAAAAAAGGAAGTAAATCAAAAAAGGAGTGAATCTTTTCACTCCTTTTTTGATTTAAGATGCTGCAGATTGATCTGTATTATATTTTTCTTCTGATTTTGCGACAATCATTGCGCAAATTGCATCACCAGAAATATTTACAGCTGTTCGTGACATATCTAGAATTCGGTCAATACCGATAATTAAGGCAATACCTTCTACCGGTAGATTTACTTGATTTAAAACCATCGTCAGCATTACAAGCCCAACACCTGGTACACCCGCAGTGCCGATACTAGCTAGTACAGCAGTTAATACGACGACAGCTAATTGTGTCAGTGTAAGTTCAACGCCGTACACTTGAGCGATAAATACAGTTGCTACACCTTGCATAATAGCAGTACCATCCATATTAATTGTTGCACCTAGTGGTTGTACAAAAGAACTTATCGCTTTTGGAACGCCAAGTTTCTCTTGTGCGGTTTTCATTGCAAACGGAAGAGATGCATTAGAGCTAGATGTACTAAATCCAATCGCCATTACTGGTCCGAAATGTTTAAAGAAACGGACAATGCTTTCTTTTGCTAATACCTTTAATAATCCGCCATAGACGAAGACGCCGTGAATAATAAGTACTAGCATAACGACAATCATATACTTGAACATCGCAGCGACGCCTGCAAGCCCCATTTTACCAACGGATGAAGCAAGCAACCCAAATGTTCCGATTGGAGCTAATTTCATAACGAGATTAACAAGGTACATCATTAATTCGTTGCCCTGTTCAAGTAATGAATGAATACCTTGGACCCGCTTTCCTAAAATAGCTATACCAAGTCCAATTAATACGGCAAAGGCAATAATTTGTAACATGTTTCCATCAGCCATCGCTTTTGCTGGGTTATCTGGTACGATATTTAGCAATGTATCAACGAAAGATGTTTCGGTTTTTGCACCTTCATATTTAAGCCCTTCGGTTTTAAAATTACCACCAGATCCTGGTTGTATAATAAGTGCAAATGTAACTGCAATAGAGATGGCAACGGCTGTAGTTACAAGAAAGAATGAAATTGATTTTAAGCCAATTCTTCCAAGTTGCTTCGGGTCCCCAAGCCCAGCAGCTCCAAGTACGATAGAAATGAATACAACAGGAACAACTAGCATTTTAATGAGGCGTATAAACAATTGACCAAGTGGATTGAACACATATTGATTTAATGGTTCAAAAATGGATGGTGCAGCCAAATTTAAAGTCAGTCCGACAACTAAACCGAGAAATAATGCAATTAAGATTGCTTTCGTTTGTTTCAATAAAACCCCCTCCTTATTTTTATGAAATTACTTTCTAAATTAATTGTACCGAAAAACTACCTTTTTTGACAGTATTTTCTGAATATTTAGCATAAAGATATCTATTTAAATATAGATTGCCTTTGCTAAAGTAAGCAGAAAAAGTTAAATAATCTATTTAGAAAACAAAATAGACCATCGCATAGGATGGTCTAGGGAAGGGGACAATTTATGTCAATTTAATTAGGGATGGAAGCTATTCAAGACACTGGGGAATGTCTTATAAATTAGGGAGGAACAGCTTCGATATATATACTATAAAAGGTGGATGTGACCCTTATGTGAACATAGAGTGAAAGAGAGAGGGAGTTTTAAATGAATGGTAGAGTAAACAAAAAAATAAGACCATCGCAAATGATGGCCTAAGGAAGGGGACAATTTATGTCAATTTAATTAGGGATGGAAGCTGTTCAAGACACTGGGGAATGTCTTATAAATTAGGGAGGAACAACTTCGATACATATACTATAAAAGATAGATGTGACCCCTATGTGAACATAGAGTGAAAGAGAGAGGAAGTTTTAAATGAATGGTAGAGTAAACAAAAAAATAAGACCATCGCAAATGATGGCCTAAGGAAGGGGACAATTTATGTCAATTTAATTAGGGATGGAAGCTATTCAAAGACACTGGGGAATGTCTTATAAATTAGGGAGGAACAGCTCCGATACATATACTATAAAAGGTGGATGTGACCCTCATGTGAACATAGAGTGAAAGATATGAGAATTTGAGAAATGATACATATAAAATGACTATTACAAGAGTTGTAGAGTAAGAAGAAGTGTAATAGAAAGTGCCTTGTCATAAATGAAATGAAGTTCGAGTATAAATAAAAGTTGAAAACTAGGAAAAAAAGGATTATGCTCAACTATATTATAAGAATATAAGGTTTATCCCGCTGTTTAAGGTTTCTTATAAGCTTTTATTTATAAGGGGAAAAGGGAGTTAGTGAAAATGGAAGTAACAAAAAGACAAGGTCTGTATAATCGTTTTATACGATTAAATCCACCACAAATATTAGCATTAGGTTTTTTCTGCTTAATTGTGGTTGGCGGTTTGTTATTAAAGTTACCATTTGCAACGAAAGTACATATTAGTTGGGTAGATGCTTTCTTTACGGCAACGTCAGCAGCAACTGTAACGGGATTGGGAGTAGTAGATACTGCGAGTACGTTTACGATGTTTGGCGAAATCGTAATTATGTTTTTAATTCAAACAGGCGGTCTAGGTCTTATGACAATTGCCATTTTAATTGTTTGGGTATTAGGTAAAAAAATCGGATTACGCCATCGCTTATTAATTGGAGAGGCATTTAATCAGACAAATATAGGTGGTCTCGTAAAATTAGTAAAACGTGTCTTTATATTTTCAATTTGTATTGAGCTTATTGGGGTCATCTTTTTATCGTTTCGCTTTATTCCAGAGTTTGGCTTTGGAAAAGGTGTATACTATAGTGTTTTTCACGTTATTGCATCTTATAATAATGCTGGATTTGCTCTATGGCCAGATAATTTAACAAGGTATGTAGGAGATCCTATTATTAACATTGGGATTTGTTCTTTAATTGTAATAGGTGGTCTCGGTTTTACTGTATTAATTGATATATGGTATAGCCGTAGTTTTCGAAAATTATCACTTCATTCCAAAATCATGATTGTTGGAACAGTAGCGCTAAATGTGATAGCGATGATCGTGATTTTTGTATTGGAATATAATAATGTGAAGACGTTAGGGAATTTACCTTTAAATGAAAAGTTATGGGCTTCTTTCTTCCAAGGTATTACTCCTCGTACTGCTGGATTTAATACAATTGACTATGGGGGAATGGAAGAATCATCTATATTATTTACAATGGTTTTAATGTTTATTGGTGCAGGAAGTGTATCAACAGGTGGAGGGATTAAATTAACAACGTTTGTTATTTTAGTTACATCTGTCCTTTCTTTCTTTAGAAAGAAAGAGGAAATCGTATTATTTCAGCGCACAATAAAAATGTCGACAGTAACGAGGGCGTTAGCGATTGCTGTTGCCAGTCAAATACTCATTTTTGCAGCGGTATTTGTATTAATGCTTACAGAAGACTTTAGTTTTATTCAGTTATTATTTGAAACAATTTCAGCATTTGGTACAGTAGGATTAACGATGGGGATTACTGCAAAGTTATCAGCGTTTGGAAAATGTATTATTATGTTTGTTATGTTTTGCGGATTAATTGGTCCGTTAACACTTGTCTTTTCTTTAGCGCGACCAGCAAAGCAAAAAATTAAATATCCATCGGAAGATGTATTTACAGGATAAGGTATCCCGCATAAGCGAGATACCTTTTTCTTTTTAAAAAAGGGAGAACAATAATCCGATAAGCGCTACTCGGAATAAAATTGCAATGAGTGCTGCAATTCCGCCAACAATCGCAGCGATACCACCAGTTACAGTAGCTCCGCGATTATAAGCGTAAATACCTAGTAATACAGAAACAAGACCAAATAATGTTGGGAAGGTAAAGAGCGATAAGATAGATAAGGCAAGAGCGATAAAACCAGCAGTTGATCCAGCGGCGGACGATCTTACATCATCTTTATGATCTTCCTTGTCGTAATCATAATCAATGCGCTGTGGTGCAACCTCAGCTGCATATTCTTCTTTATAGTCACTATAATCACTATCTATTCTATCTCTTTTTTTGTACTCATCAAATTTCTCAGTCAAAGTCATGACTCCTTTCATAACAAGGTTCAATAGTAGTATGTATCTCTTTTTCCTTTTTATCCGAGTATGTACAGGGAGTAATATCCATTTAAAAGGTGGAAATTGTTTTTTTGAAATAGGAAAAGTTAGTATGACTTCCTCTATTTTGGAAAGTATAAAAAAGAATAATGAGGAAAGGGTGCAATACATAATGGAACATCCAATTGAAAATTTAATGAAAACAGCAATGACAAATTTAAAAGAGATGGTAGATGTAAATACAATTGTGGGCAGCCCAGTTTCAACAGCTGACGGAAATGTAGTATTAACAGTATCACAAGTGGCTTTCGGTTTTGGAGCTGGCGGAAGTGACTTTAAAGGTGATTTTATTTCTGAAAAACATAATAATGGACAAGGGCAGCATAAAGAGCACAAGCAAAGTCATCCATTTGGAGGTGGGAGCGGGGCTGGGGTTTCGATTAGCCCAGTTGCTTTTTTAGTAGTTGGTTCTAACGGAGTGCAAGTACTGCACCTCAATAGTAGCACGCATTTAATTGAGAAGGCTTTAAATACTGTACCAAGCACTGTAGATAAATTTGTAAATAATCGTCAAAAGTGAACTTGCATTTTTTAGGGATTATGATATATTAGAAAAAGTGCGCTTTAGGATGATCGGAATAATTGAACTTTAAATATATATGATGTGTGGAATAAGGGAGAGGAATTTATGATTAATATCAAAAACTTAGTAGTTGGCTTATGTATGTTAGTAAGCGGCTTTGTTGTATATGTAATAAAAGAAAAGGCTCCATTCTAAAACAGACAAACCGTTACTGTCTGTTTTTAATTTGTAAAAAATGTTGACAAGTTATTGTATTGGTGTTAAAATTTTAATTCGTGTCTCGGTTACAGCTAGTGTAAAGTAGATAACTCTTATGAATACAATACGAAAAGTTTGCGAAAGATCGGGTAATTTTACCAACAACTTTTGTGAACAAACCCTATAAATTGTGCTTGTAAGCTTTATATGTATACTAGTGAATCAAGGAGCGGTCAGTGGAACCGTAATGATGAGAGAGAGGTAGGGCTTTCATCCAGTATATATGTTACTTTCCCGTTAGGTGAATATAAAAAAGAGGACTCCTTTTCAAAAGGAGTCCTCTTTCTTTTTATATATGAAATTTAAGTGCGACTTTCAACTTGCTGACAAATTTCATCTGTTGTTAAACCATGAGCTGTAATTACCGATCCTTTAATTGATGCATCTGCAATCCCCATCATATTGGAATCTTGCCCAGTTACAACACAACAATCGCATCCTTGTGCATCTTGTTCGGAGTGAAGGGTAACAACTTCATGTCCTTGTTGCTGAAGGGCTTGCTGAACATCTGTTAATGAGTTTTCAACGCCAATTCTAGCCATAATTCTCACCTCCTACCATCTAGTTGCTAGTATGCTCAAGTACATCGCATATATTTATGCAAAGATAGTAGGAAACATATATTTGTCTGTTATTTACAGATAGTTTGATTATAAAGTATCACTTTATTTAGTCGTTATATACACCAGTAAGCATTTGACTTACGAATTGATCGTTTAAAGTATCTTGAGTAGAAGAAGTATTTGAATGGATATCGATTGAAGCAATAAAGTTATTATGTTCTTTAATATTTGGTTCTACCTCTACATAGTTATCGAATTTACAAAAACCTTTCGTATCCATTAGATCAAATAGTTGAAGCATTTCTACTACCTCTTGTCTCGTTCCTTTAATTTGTACACACGCCATATTGATTTCCTCCTTCATTTTGACAAATTGTTTTTTAAAAATAGGATTATGATTCCGAAATGAAAAATATGAATGTTATTTTTAGACAGCGTTATTTTTATTATTTTCCCCCTTTTTCAGCAAAAGTCGTTGTATATTCCCGAATTTATAAAAACGGACGTCCGTTTATTGAATACAATAGATTCGTATCAATTGATGAAAATCCTTCTTTTAAACAAATATTTTTTTAGTGAAAATTGGCGAAAAAAAATTTTTGACTTGTTGTAAACGTTAACAACGTTATTAAATCAATATAATCAAAGATGTACGTACGATTAAAAATTATAAATTTTCTAAAAATTAACTTGATTTATTTAGAAAGGAGAGTAAACTAGGAAACAATAAAAAATTCATAGAACATAGGAGGCGCTTTCCAGTGAACGAGCAATGGATTTTCTTAAATGGAGAATTTGTTCCAAAAGACGAGGCAAAAGTTTCAGTATATGATCATGGTTATTTATATGGAGATGGAGTATTTGAAGGGATTCGAGTTTATAGCGGTAATGTTTTCCGTTTGAGAGAGCATCTTGTCCGGTTATATGAATCAGCAAAATCCATCATGTTAGAAATTCCATATTCTTTAGATGAAGTAACGAATATTGTTGTTGAGACGATTCGACAAAATAAATTATCTAATGGATACATTCGCCTAGTTGTATCGAGAGGAGCAGGAAATCTTGGATTAGATCCTGATTCTTGTAAGAAACCGAATGTAGTAGTAATTGCAGAGCAACTATCTTTATTCCCGCAAGAATATTATGAAAAAGGGATTCCGGTTGTAACAGTTGCAACGCGCCGAAATCGTCCAGATGTTTTATCGCCTCAAGTAAAATCTTTAAATTACTTAAACAATATTTTAGTTCGTATTGAAGCGAAATTAGCTGGCGTACAAGAAGCGCTTATGTTAAATGATCAAGGATACGTAGCTGAAGGATCAGGAGATAACGTGTTTATTGTAAAAGGAAATAAATTAATTACACCGCCAAGTTCTGCTGGAGCGTTAGAAGGTATTACACGAAACGCGATTCTAGAAATCGGTGAAAAACTTGGATATGACGTTAGAGAAGAGTTATTTACAAGACATGATGTATATGTAGCCGATGAAGTATTTTTAACAGGAACGGCTGCTGAAGTAATTGCTGTTACGACAGTAGACGGTAGAACGATTGGTTTAGGGCAAACAGGTCCACATACGAATCGTTTATTAGAAGAATTCCGAAAGTTAGTTATAGAAGATGGAGAGAAGATCTACGAAGAAAATAAAGTTGGATAACAACTTTTTATAACATAAGAAAGCGTTGAGAGGGAGGAGTAGTTGATTGTGAAGCCTTACAGAGAGTCGGTGGTTGCTGAAAACCGATGGTTCACGTCGACGAACATCGCCCTTGAGTGCTAAGCTGAAGCGTTTGTCTAGGCTTAGACGGTAGCTCCGTTATTAGCTAGACTCATTTATGGGTCACTGAGGCAAGAGTATTCTTGCGAAGAAGGGTGGTACCGCGAAATCTTTCGTCCCTTCAGCACATAGCTGGAGTGTGGAC
>Ga0102589_1003237_pt1 | contig 17335 bp, 17 predicted proteins | sample AraplaMF_Col_mLB_FD_76858 | JGI IMG/M metagenome (GOLD analysis project Ga0102589, IMG submission 76858) | Arabidopsis root microbial communities from the University of North Carolina, USA - plate scrape MF_Col_mLB | ecosystem: Host-associated > Plants > Roots > Endosphere | place: USA... | reverse complement strand
ACGGAAGTTAAGCTCTTTAGCGCCGATGGTAGTTGGGGGCTTCCCCCTGTGAGAGTAGGACGTCGCTAGGCAATCTAAAGTCTGAGAATTTTTTCTCAGGCTTTTTTTTTATAAATGAGCAGGGTCCTATATTTAAAACAATAATTGGATACTCATCCCATCATAAGGATTTAAAGTAAATGAAGATGTTATGGAATCTATTTTCACATAGTTATGTTCAAAACCGTTAGATGAAGTAATTTAACCACAAAATGAGTGATTTTATTAATAGAGAATTCTTACGTAATTTCGGAAAAATATGCCAATATAATGATAGGTAAGTTATAATAGAGTGGGCATTTTAATATGAAGGCCATACAATAATAAGCATATATTATCATGCTATAGCCATTTTCATTTCTAATTTTAAGGAGATGTAAGGTCCTCTTGCTGATTGCTATCCTTAAGTAGAAGAATAATGAACACGCGGATTAATGAATAATTATATTCATTAATCCGCGTGTTAACCATTTCAGTATCACTTTGAACGAGAGTTTTTATTAAAGAAATATTTCATTTGGGAAAATGAATATGAAAGCAGCTAAAAGTAGTGATAATAGGGGAGAAAAGCTGAAAGAATGGATGACATTAAAAGTCATATTATTGATTAATCCGATAAATGCAAATTAAATAAACGGATAAGGGTGGGGGATATCTTCCACCCTTAATAGAACAAAGATCTTATTAAAAATTTAGAAGCGGAAAAAAATGATATTCCAAGGTAAATCACTAAATAATTGAATAATAGTTTCCAAAATAATAATCCTCTTTTCTGTTAGGGTGTGATTAAAGTACAAATTGGTAATAGCATAAAATCTATTAGACTTACTATGGGTCTTTCTCAAAAAGACCTATGTGAAGGTATTTGTTCACAAGGAATGTTGAGTTTAATCGAACAAAACAAACATGTTCCTAATGCAACACTACTTTCTAAAATCTGTTTGAAGTTAAATATACAAATGGACGAATTACAGCAGAGCTGGGATTCTGAATTGATCATTAAAACTCAAATAAGAGAGCAACTTGCAAATCTTTTTTATTCAAGAAAATATGAAGAAATCAATAATATTCTCAATACTTCTGAACTACATGCAAATTTTTACACAAAACTAGATAAACAGCTAATCATCTTCTATAAAGCAGTTTATCTAGGGTTTATTAAAAAAGAGTTTGAAGGCTCTTTTGAATTATTAGAGGAATCTTTGTATTTAACATACTTTCCAAATAAAAAGAATTACTCTTATCAAGAGATGCTTATTATGTGTAATTTAGGAATCGTTTTGATTGAGCTAGGGCTTAATCATGAAGCTTTTACATATTTTAATAAACTAATTGCAGATATCGAGACTAATATGCAAGTCAAAAGTGAACCAAAGTTAACTCTGATTTATTTAAATATTTCTAATGCTTATTCTAAAATAAATAATTATAAAGAGGCATTAAGTATCGTAAATAAAGGCATAAAGTGGGCTAATAAAGTAAGTATTAACACGCAGTATCGTTTAGCTTATTTGTATTATGAAAAAGCATTTAATGAACAAAAATTAGGCTTAAAAAACTGTGTGACATCTTATAAAATGGCATATTATTTAGCACTTAATAAGCAAGATGAATTGTTGATGAAATATATTCAGACGAAGATTCAAATATAATCAAAATTTTGAATCTCCATTCAAAAGTTCTATCTCAAACCAAAAATTTTCACTAACAGCTAATGTAGATTCGGTATTTCGTACTTGGTGCCACCAAAAGCGTGGTGCATAAATAATTTCACCAGCATTTTGTATAATTTTTATTGGATTTGCTTGTTCTAATAAAGGATAGTTTTCTAAATTATAATCTGAAAATAAGTCTACTTTTCCTTCGTATAGATAGGGGCTATCTGACTTTTCGAAGAATATCCATTCTTTCTGTCCAAAAATAACAGCATTCCATGCATGTGTATTGTCAAAGTCTTGATGAAGTGGCGTTTGGGTATTAGCAGATCCTAAAAAGAACCATTTGAATATTTGTTTTTTAGTATTTAATCTTACTGTTTCTCGGGTAAAGATGTCTAAAGGTTTATAGGCTTGAACTAAGTCTTGATCTCCGAATGTGTGGAGGTTCCAATCACAGTACCAATTATTCTCGTTGTGTTCTAAATAATTAATATACTCAGTAAGGTTTACTTTTTTAAAATTTCTAACACCATCAATTGATGATTCTCTGATAGGCACGCTACGTTCACCGTATAATTGACCGAATTTTTCTAAGGTCCAGTTAAAGCTATTCCAATCGTTCATAGCTCCTGTAATGATTACAGGTTTTTTATCTGCATATTCTGCCATAAATTTTTCGTATGTTAAATCGTTGATATCTATTCTTTCAATCATTAATAAATTCTCCTTTTATTATAAATAGGTTAATTTAGACAAATCAAGTAAACCAAGTTCATTCATATGAAATTCTTTTAAGGAAGGTTCTTTTAAATACATTGATTTACCTTTGAGTAATGGAATATAATGCTGTGTCATACATAATAAACGAGTTAGTTTTTGTAACTCGTTGTTATTCATTGCTTCAATAATTTCTTTTTGAAGGTCAATTGAATAGTCATAAATAAATGTTTTAATTAAACTGCTATAATGTGCATATGTAGGCATTACAAGAGATAATTCTATATCAGGATTTTCCTTAGTAGATAAAAAGGACTCAAAATCTTTAAAGCTACGTCGAACAAATGAAATATCCTTTTGTGTTAATAAAGATTCTATTTCTTTTATAATGAGATTGTTAGGATAAAAATTTGCGAAACTGAGGTTCAATTTTTCTCCTTCTAAGGGCATGTCAAAGTCCGTAACAGTACTTATTATGTCCCCCATACCTGCATGAAAATCCAGTAAATTATATAGTGGGGTGACAACACCCTCTAATTGTTTGGCTATCTTTTCTCTCGGAAACTCTTTGTATATAAATTCTAAGAGCGATCTATTTTTTACTTTAAGTAAAAAGTATAAATTTAACTCGCTTTCGCAAAAATCTTCAAAATTCTTTAGATCAGTATTTTCATGTGAAAATTGAGTATTACAAGTAATATCAATTTCGCCCATTTCGTATAAAGACAGACTATTATTAATGTTGGTATTTAGTATAAAGTGTACTTCTGCAACTAAAGAGTCTACGAAGTTAAAGTACTCCATATTTCGCATTAAGACTATACGGTTTGCCTCATGGCTGAATAGTTTATAAGGGCCGTTTTCAGTTAAAGTAGTGGTGTTGACGGGTACAAGAAATATACTTTGTATCAGTTCTACCAAATAATCTATTTTATATTCTAGGGTAACTTTAAATGTTTTATTATTGATAATTGACACACCTATTTGATCAGGCGAAAGGCATTTTTTATATACTGCCAATGCATTTTTGATACAGATTAGTTCTTTAAAATAAGGACTGTAATTTTCTTCATTTAGATGAAACTGTATCGTTTTCAAAAATAATAATGAATCTCCTAAAAAGTCTTGATGAATCTCAATGATGTAGGTTAAGTCATCTAACTTTTGAATAGAGCAATTTTTACCTTTAGTTAGGGGTTCGTACATTGCACTTAAGATAAATTTGCTAATATAATCATTCGCTAACAAAGGATTTAGAGAAATAGGCATTGAATCGATTTCGACATTAACCCGATTTACTTCCTTGTTTTTTGAAATTCGCTCAATTTTCATGTTTGACTATTTCTTCCTCTACTTTATTTATTGAGGTAGCTTTAAATGGTAGATCATTGAAGTCGACATGTAATATTTTATTGAAAGAGTTTGGTTGTTTATTCAATAGAAAACGAATAGCATCATAAGCAATCAGTGAAGATATAATGCAATTTGACGATCCTAGTGAGCCTAAAATTGGCTTTATTGTTTTTATATTTTTAGGTAGTTGTACAGACTCTAGATAATCTAAATAGTTGGACATACAAGTTGATTGATCAATAAATGGACCGACTCTTCCAGAGCTAATTCCAACACTTCCTGTAAGGAAAGGAACCTGGTATTCAATGCATACTTTAAGAACTTCCTGATTTAAATTATGGGGCTCATCAGCTGCATTTATTACTAAATCAGGTAACGATTTCGCAAATATCTTTGATAAATCGTCCTGATTTTTGATTCGTTTTTTAAAGATGGAGACTTGTCCATCTGGATGAAACTCTTTAATTTTAGTGAAACAAACATCTACTTTACTGAAGCCGACATCCTTTAATGTATACATATATTGTCTATTTAAATTATGAATTTGCACTTCATCATCATCTATTAATATATAGTTTTGAATTCCAAATCGAATTAGTTGCTCTAATATAATAGATCCTACTCCACCAACACCTATGATAGCTACACATTTTGTACTTAGTGTTTCTTGCAAATGAATCGGAGATTGAGCGAGACTTTCTAAATAATATAGTTGTTTTTCATAAATAGTATTTTCATAACTGTTTTCCCATTCTTCGATAAGAGCCCCAATCTTCAATAATGACTCCCAAAGTACTTTTACATCTTCCGTAGGGTAAAGTGATGTAAGTTCCATTAAAGATGTCCCTTTTTTTAATAAAGCATAAACATTTTTGAATTCTTCATTACTTAAACAAATTTTTAGACTCTTGTTATCGTATATAATCAAATCAAAATCTGAGTAGTGTACAATCATGACATCATTTTTTAGTTTTTTCTTAATCATGTTATTACTCCTTAAAAATAAGGCTCTCTGAATGAATCATTTAGAGAGCCTTATTGTTTAAAATTAAGTACGTTGAATTAATCCTTCAACACAAACATCTAATTCTAACTCTTCGATTTTCATATAGAACGTCTCCCTTCGAATGAATGATTAGAAAGTCTATTGCTAAAGATTAAGTACGTTGAATTAATCCTTCAACACAAACATCTAATTCTAACTCTTCGATTTTCATATAGAACGCCTCCCTTCGAATGAATGATTAGAAAGCCTATTGCTAAAGATTAAGTACGCTGAATTAATCCTTCAACACAAACATCTAATTCTAGTTCTTCGATTTTCATATAAGATATCCCCCTTTCGATAAGTTAAATGTTATTACACAATTTATACTACAATAGCAAATAACGGTATTCTATCAATTGAATATTAAAATACTAATATTTACTTTTTTCTCACATAATTCATGTTATGATTCAAAACAATAAAGGAATTGGAAAGGGTGATTTTATGAACAAGCTAATTTTGTGTGATCAAATTTTAAAAAAGATAAAAATTTTACTGATTTACGACAGTTGAATACAGCATGCATCCGACTAGGCTAAATTAAAACAGGAAAACGTCTGACCAGTTTGTCAGTATTAAATAAATAAAATAGAGGGTTAACCATGAAAAATAGATTTTACTTTTACCTTTCAGGCTTTTTTGGGAATTTTTATTTCGAACGGGGTATATGGATTTTATATTTATTACATCTAAAGTTTAGTTTGTATGAAATTGGAATATTGCAAGCTATACTAAATATTACGATGACGGTGTTTGAACTTCCTTCAGGGATTATTTCAGACTATTTACGTAGAAAGAAAACATTGTTTTTAGGGCATTTATTTATCATTTTGTATATGGTGATATTTGTGTTTTCGCAAGATTTTTGGTTTCTAGCGCTTGGTCATGTGATTTATGGCATTGGTTTATCACTTATATCTGGGACAGAAGAATCTTATTTATATGAATCCTATGAAAAAGAGGGGAAAGTTGAATCCTACGGAAAAGGTATTGGGATTTATGTGGCTTGTGTCACTGCAGCATTAGCATTATCTATGGGATTAGGAGGATACCTACAGTTATTCTCATGGCACTTAATATTCTATATGGGAATCTTTATGCATCTTCTGTCATTGATTTTTATTTTTTCGCTTGAAGATGCTGATATTTATGAAAAGTCAAGCAAACAATCGATCAAATCTATTTTAAAAGATTCGTATAATGTATTAAGGGAGAATACGACGCTTGTTTATTTAATATTTGCGTTAGCTATTTTCTCATCCATCATTTCAGTTTATTTTATGTATGGGCAAACGTTGTTATTTAATTTACAAATTGATATTAAAGAGGTCGGGCTAATTTTCTCTATCATTTCATTATTACAAATCGTGACTTCCTTAATTTCTAGCAAGATTTCAGATAAATACAATCAAAGGGATACTATATTTTTCATTCTTTTTATAATTTTAATATTCTATTTAGTATCTTTAATTAATAACACTTATCTCGTCTTATTGGCATTTATCGTAATTAATACTTTGTATGCTCTGTTTGAACCAATTACGAGTGCACTTTTTAATAACGAAGTAAAGACGAACATTAGAGCAACATTACTTTCAGTTATAAACTTTGCAACATCTTTAATTATGGCAATAATTTTCCCTTTAATTGGATTTATCGGGGAGTATGTTGAGTTAAATATTGTCTTAGTTACAGTTGGAATAAGTTCATTAATGGTGTGTTTCTGCTGCTTATTTGTTTATTTTAAACGTAAACAACCAAATAGGATTGTAGAATCCAATTCTTCCATAGACATATCATAGGTGACATTCAACTTAGAAATATTACACATCTGATATAAATTGTATTTGTGTGGAACTCGCAAATACTTGAGTGTATCATAATAGACGTTTTTCCTATAAAAAAGTAGAGTACTTTTTGTTTAATTTTTTACAAAAAGTACTCTACTTTTTATTTATCATTTGGTATTTACTTGAAATATACTATTACTATACCAATCCCCTTGTTAAATAGTTGTACAGTTATACGAATATCTATGTTTGCTTCAGCAATTAAATAATCTTTGTTTTTGTATAGCCTTAAAACTCTAGGGCAGTTCTCAAATTGTTGATATAGGATTGACTGACAGGTAGCTCATTTCCATCCTTTAGAGTAATAATAAAATTGGAAGTAAGATCACGAGTCATTTTTTTTATGAAATGAATATTAACAATATAAGATCTATGAATGCGAATAAAAGATGACGGTAGACGCATTTGAAGTTCTTTCAGTGTAATACTTGTTTTAAATTGTTCTCCATCCACATAAAACCACGTTTTTTTCTGCAGGCTTTCAATATGAGAGATTTTTTCAATTGCAATAGGATTCCAGTCCTCTTCTTGCTTTCCTGTTAAAAATTGAAAGGGCTCAACTTTCTTTTCGGTAAAGATTGAAGGTAATACTACAATAAGTGCTGCAGGCACATCTAAAATGCTAATAGGATAACCTATCCCATAATACGGCGTTTCGAATAAAGAATTATCTAATACGGCATCTGTCCGTTTCCTCGTTCGTAGTACTTGTTCGGCAATGCTACCAGACTGTACTTGTTGGCCTACTTCTAAGTTAATGTTTTGATGTCCAGAATGAAAATAAATATAAGAGTTTTCAGCGGCAATTGCAATGGATGAATTGACTGGAACCCAGTCCTTTAGCATTGAAATAAACTGTTGTGAAATATCTTTTGACAAAGAATTAAACTCATTATTCATTGTGAATATCCCCCTTGTTTGTAAACAGTTTACCAAATTTCGTCGCCAAAAAAAGCGGTTTCATCATTAAAATTTGGTATTTTATCTAAAAATAATGAAAATTCAGATGTGCTGTTATATATTAATTTATAACAAATAAACCTGTTATGGAACAGCAAATTAAAAGTTTTTTAACAGAGTATATTGTATACAAAGGGGAAGGTGGAATTTCAATATGTCAACACGTCAAGAAAAAATCCAAGCATTAGAAAAACAATGGGCAGAGAACCCTCGTTGGGCTGGTATTGAACGCGCATATTCAGCTGAAGAGGTTGTTAAGCTACAGGGCTCTGTTGTACTTGAACAAACTTTAGCAACTAAAGGTGCGGCTAGACTATGGAAGTCTTTACACGAAGAACCGTTCATTAATGCATTAGGTGCATTGACTGGTAATCAAGCTGTACAACAGGTAAAAGCGGGATTAAAAGCAATCTACTTATCAGGCTGGCAAGTTGCTGCTGATGCTAACCTTTCTGGTCAAATGTACCCTGACCAATCCTTATATCCAGCAAACTCTGTTCCAGCAGTAGTTAAGCGTATTAACCAAGCTTTACAACGTGCAGACCAAATCGATCATGCTGAAGGACGTGTAGATCAATTTGATTGGTTCGCTCCAATCGTAGCAGATGCTGAGGCTGGCTTCGGTGGTCCTCTAAACGTATTTGAACTTGTAAAAGGAATGATTGAAGCTGGAGCAGCTGGTGTTCACTTAGAAGACCAATTAGCTTCTGAGAAAAAGTGTGGCCACTTAGGTGGTAAAGTGTTACTTCCAACACAAAATGCTGTCCGTAACCTAATTGCTGCTCGTCTTGCAACAGACGTAATGGGTGTTGATACAATTTTAATCGCTCGTACAGATGCTGATGCTGCTGATATGGTAACATCTGATATCGATCCACGTGATGCTGAGTTTATTACTGGTGAACGTACCCCAGAAGGCTTCTTCATTACAAAACCAGGCATTAAACAAGCGATTGCTCGTGGTTTAGCTTACGCGCCATATGCAGATTTAATTTGGTGTGAAACTTCTAAACCATCTCTTGAGGAGGCTCGTGAATTTGCGGCAGCTATTCATGCTGAATTCCCAGGGAAATTACTAGCATACAACTGCTCACCTTCTTTTAACTGGAAAGCAAATTTATCAGAAGAAGAAATCGCAGAATATCAACGCGAGTTAGGTAAATTGGGATATAAATTCCAATTCGTAACATTAGCTGGTTTCCACGCATTAAACCACTCTATGTTTGAGCTTGCACATGATTATAAAGATAATGGTATGGCTGCATACTCTAAGCTACAACAAGCTGAGTTTGCATCAGAATCAAAAGGCTACACAGCTACACGTCACCAACGTGAAGTAGGTACTGGCTACTTTGATGAAGTATCTCAAACTATCTCTGGCGGTACTTCTTCTACAACAGCTATGGCTGGTTCTACAGAAACAGAACAATTCGTTTAAGTTTCATAAGTACGCGTATTCCTAAATTCATAATCATAGATTAGTCTCCTCCGCTCCTCCTAAAGCGGGGGATGACTACTTAAAATCGCAAAGGTGGGGGAAACAACTGATGGAACAAGCAATAACAGGTAAGCTTAAAATTGTTGGGGAACAAAACGAGCAAACAAAAGAAATTTTAACACCAGAAGCCCTTGAGTTTGTTCTTGCCCTGCACGAAAAATTTGATGCTCGTCGAAAAGAGCTATTAGAGGCTCGTCAAGAACGTCAAAAGCGCCTTGATGCAGGTGAGAAACTCGACTTCTTACCAGAAACAAAGCAGATCCGTGAGGGAGATTGGACAATTGCACCACTTCCAGAAGATTTGCATGACCGTCGTGTAGAAATTACAGGACCTGTTGACCGTAAAATGGTTATTAATGCATTAAACTCTGGCGCAAAAATGTTTATGGCTTGCTTTGAGGATGCATCTGCTCCGACATGGGAAAACATGATTGGCGGACAAATTAATATGCGTGATGCTATTAATAAAACAATTGAGTTTACACAAGCATCTAATGGTAAAACGTATAAGTTAAACGAAAACACAGCTGTGTTATTAGTTCGTCCACGTGGACTACATTTACTTGAAAAGCATGTACTAGTGGATGGCGAGCCGATCTCTGGTAGTTTCTTTGATTTCGGTCTGTATTTATTCCATAATGCTAAAAATGCATTGGCACAAGGTACGGGGCCTTATTTCTACCTACCGAAGCTTGAAAGCCATTTGGAGGCACGCTTATGGAATGATGTCTTTGTGTTTGCACAAGACTATATTGGAATTCCACAAGGGACAATTAAGGCTACTGTCTTAATCGAAACAATTTTAGCTGCATTTGAAATGGATGAAATTTTATATGAATTACGTGAACATTCAGCTGGTCTGAATTGTGGACGTTGGGATTACATTTTCAGCTATATTAAACGTCTGCGCAATCAACCTGAAGTAATTTTACCGGACCGTGGGCAAGTAACAATGACTGTACCATTCATGAAGGCATATACGTCTTTATGTATTCAAACATGTCATAAACGTAATGCTCCTGCGATGGGCGGTATGGCTGCACAAATCCCTGTTAAAGGGGATGACGACGCGAATGCTGTAGCGTTTGCAAAGGTTGCAGAAGATAAACGTCGCGAGGCAACAGATGGCCACGATGGTACTTGGGTAGCGCATCCGGGTATGGTTGCAACAGCTATGGAACAGTTTGATGCGATTATGACGACACCAAACCAAATCCATAAAAAGCGTGAGGATGTAAGTGTTACTGCAGAAGATTTAGTAGCTGTTCCAGGGGGGACAATTACACTAGAAGGTCTCCGTATTAACTGTAGTGTAGGGGTTCAGTACATTGCTTCTTGGCTACGAGGCAACGGAGCTGCGCCGATTAACAACTTAATGGAGGATGCTGCAACTGCAGAAATCTCTCGTACACAAGTATGGCAATGGATTCGTCATCCAAAAGGTATCTTGGATGATGGCCGTGGCATTACATTGTCCTTTGTACTATCTATCTTGGAGGAAGAGCTTGTGAAAATTAAAGAGGGTGTTGGGGAACAAGCCTATAACGGTGGTCGCTATGAAGAAGCTGCAGAGCTGTTTAAATCTTTAATTGAACAAGATGAATTTGCGGAATTCTTGACGCTTCCAGGTTATGAAAAATTAGCTTAACTCGTTTTCAGCAATCGCTGAAAGAAATTGATTTGAGATACGAATCTACTAAACGAACATATCCAACTTTCCTAAATTGATGTGGACTAAACTCGAATGGAGTCCACCTTATTCCACTATTGAAACGGGCGGGGTCTGTTCCCCCGTTCCTTACTAAAAAATGAACACGGTTTACAAAAAAGGGGTCTATTAATAAAAGTAGAGAGATTTAAAAGGGATAATGATGTCTTACGAGCTTAGATGGGGAGCTTGTAAGACGTTTTTTTATCTTCTAAAAAATGTTCCTAGACCCACACCGGTAGTTGATGAATTTCATGATGCATTTGCAATAGTTACGAAATAGCTATTGGTGAAAGGAGATGTCTCTGAGACATCTCCTTTTTCAATTATTTAACTACGGCGAGCACAAAGCCATCATAGCCTTTATTGCCAACTGTTTGTATAGCTGTAGATTCGATTTGAGATTTTTCTTGCAATAAATCCATAAATCGTCGCACACCTTGTACCCTTTCATCTACATTTATTTCATCAATTACAGCGCCATCACGCACTACATTATCAGCGATGATTATTGTTCCTGGTTTTGCTAATTCTAATGCCCACTTCAAATAGTGTGGATTATTGGGCTTATCTGCATCAATAAAAATTAAATCGAACAATTGCCCTGCTTTTTTCAAAATAGGTAATGTATCTAATGCCTTCCCGACTATAATTTCAACTTTATGTTCACAGCCAGCTCTTTTAATATTTTCTTTGGCTACTGATGCATACTCGGGATCAATTTCTAGTGTGTAAACTTTACCCTCGTTAGGAAGGGCGCGTGCCATCCAAATACTACTATAGCCACCAAGTGTTCCAATTTCTAAGATGTTTTTTGCCTCTTTTATTTTAGCTAGTAAATACAATAGTTTGCCTTGAGTAGGCGATACATCAATCTCCGGAATACCAGCTGCTTTATTAGCTTGTAATACTGCTTCAAGTTCTGTGTCTGTCGGTATTAGTTTTTCCATAAAGTACTCATCTACATTGTTCCAAATATTTAAATTGGTCATTAAACAGTCCCCGTTTCGTATTTTTTTGCAAGCTTGCATGTAAAGTGTATGATAGGATGAAACATAATAAAAATATATTATTATTATTAATTCATAACTATAGGTTATGGGTATGGGGTGAAATCGTGAATATTCATGGATTAAAATTGTTTTATCAAGTTGCTACTACAGGTAGTTTCACGAAAGCGGCAGAATTACTTCGTATTAGTCAGCCAGCAGTTTCAAGTCAAATAAAAAAATTTGAGCATGAGATTGGGATTCAATTATTTAAGCAACAAGGACGGGGCGTAGTATTAACTGAATTTGGGGAGGCTTTAGCAGAAAAAGCAAAAAATCTTGTTACGCTTGAAGAACATATTACTTCGTTCATTGAAGATTATCGTCTTGCAAAAGCAGGAACAATACATATAGTTGCAACATATTTACCAGCTAATTTTCTAATTCCTAAGTGGGCAGCTACCTTTAAAGGGGCAAATGAAGACGTAAATTTAGTTATTACGACTACTAACACCAAAGATGCCTTTGAGCAATTAATACAGTATAAAGCTGATATTGCTATTTATGGTGGTGGTATTTTAGAAAGACCGGAAGAAGTAGAGTGGGAGGAGCTTTTTGAGGATGAATTATGGTTTGTAGTCGCACCTGATCATCCCTATGCAAATCAGTACGTTTCACTTGCTGACATGATGAAAGAACCTTTTATTATGCGTGAAGAAGGAAGTTCAATGAGAGAGCATCTTTTTTCTTTATGTCAAACGTATCAAGTCAAGCCACCTAAGATTGCACTACAGTTTAATGGAATCAATGAAACGATCCGTTCGGTTATGGCCGGCTATGGCGCAAATTTTATTTCGTCACTAGCAGTTCGAGAGTATGTTGATAGTAGGCAATTGGCGAGGGTTTATGTAAAGGATGTTCATATTAATCATAAAATTGCAATTTGTACTAGAAAGAATGAAAAGCACAGTGTACTTGTGCAAAAGTTTATTGAGACTGTTAAGAACTCTTTATAATTGTCCCTTTCGTCATGCACAAAGAATGATTATTTGTTATATTAGCTATATAACAATTTTGGAGATGATAGTAATGTTTATTCAAATAGAGCCACAATCTGATGTCCCAATCTATGAACAGGTAACACGGCAAATTATTGAAGGTATTGCAAGAGGAGAAATGAAACCAGGAGATACTTTGCCATCTGTACGTAATTTAGCGGCTGATCTGGGTGTCAATATGCACACAGTTAATAAAAGCTATCATGAGTTAGAGGAGAAGGGGATCATTACAATTAGAGCTAAATCAGGTGCTATTATTCGTTCAACTGAGGAGCGAGCGTTAACTCCTGAACAATTACAACAAATTGAAAAAAACCTAAAGCCTGTTGTGGTAGAAGGAATGGTGCTCGGCGCAACAGCTGAACAAATCGAGCACATGATAAAAAAGGTATTTTCTGATTTGCAAATACCTGTAGAAGGGGTGTAGCACATGCTACTTTTCGTTTTCTTAACCGTCTACCTCTTAACATTAGCTCTACAAGTATTTGTTCCATATATAGTACGTGAGACAATCATTTTTGGCGTTACTATACCTGAACAAAATGTAAAACATCCCGCATTACGTAATATGAAAAAGCATTATGCTCAAATCGTTGGAATATCTGGGATCCTATTTTTAATGATTATGATTGCCAGCTATTATTACCTTGCACCATCTGAGTTTATGCAAGGCATTTTACTGCTTGGGTGCTTATTTGCAATGCTTGCAGTCAGTATGACACTATATTGGATAAACCATCAAAAAGTTTTAAAACTCAAAAGGGAAGAGCGATGGGGCTTGAATATTAAACAAGTTCGTGCAGTTGACTTAATGGCACGTAGTCGTGATGAAATACTTCCTTGGCCATTTTATGTAGTTCCTTTTGGTGTTACGGCGTTTTTAATTATCTTTACAATCCTCCATTATGACCAAATACCGGATCATATTGCTGTACACTGGGGACCTAGCGGAGAAGCGGATTCTTGGAGAAGTAAAACATATTTTACTGCGGTTTCAATGCCGCTTGTCATGCTGATGATGCAATGTATGATGTGGGGAATTGTAGATTCCATAAAGCGTTCTGCAATCAAGTTGGCCGTTAACCGCAAGGAAGAATCATTGGAAGATCAGTTGAAAAGCCGAAAGTATATGAGCTGGAACATTATGTTGTTAAGCTATTCCCTTACTATATTATTTACAGTATTACAGTTAAGCAATATCTATCCTTCAATGACTTCAGGAAATAGGCTATTACCGGTATTTATTTTATTTTTATGCCTCGTTTTGGGCTCAGTCCTTGTGTACGCGTGGAAAAAACGCAAGTTGAGGGTGACATATGAAGATAATGTAGTTGCAAAAGTAATGGATGTTGATGAGGATCGCTATTGGAAGGGTGGATTGATTTATGTGAATCGTCAAGATCCTTCCGTTTTTGTAGAGAAACGTTTTGGGGTCGGTTGGACGATGAACTTTGCAAACCCAAGAGGCTATATCGTAATTGGCTTGCCGTTACTTATATTGCTGTTGATTTCTTTCTTTTCGTTATAATATAAATGCGAAAGAAGTTAATTCGTTACACTCCCGCGAGACAGTGATCATTGCGAGGCTTGCAGGTCGCCCACGGAATGGAGCTGATTTTTTGTTAAAGTAGTGTACCGGAAACGAGTTGGATGGGGGTAAGCTTGAATGAAAATTCTCGTTGTAGATGATGATGTACATATTTTACAGCTAGTAAATATTTATCTGACAAAAGAGGGCTATCAGGTGATACAAGCGGAAAACGGACAACAGGCCCTTCAACTACTTGAGGGAAACTTGCCTGATTTGGCTGTTGTAGATGTCATGATGCCGGGTATGGATGGTTTTACATTAACTAAGACATTGAGCCAGGACTATGATATTCCTGTACTGTTATTGACAGCAAAAGGCGAGCTTGAGGACAAGGAACGAGGTTTTTTGGCAGGCTCAGATGACTATGTTGTAAAGCCTTTTGAACCTAAAGAATTGCTGTTTCGTATAGCAGCGATATTGCGTAGATTAGATAAGAAAAATCAGGTAACCATCCAGGTGGGCAGGCTAGTTATTGATCGACGTAGCTTTGAGGTGGTCATTGGGGAAGATACACTTGTACTGCCTTTAAAGGAGTTTGAACTATTGGCTTTACTAGCTTCCCGCCCGAATCAGGTGTTTACACGTAGTTTTATTATGGAGCAAGTGTGGGGCTATGACTACGATGGAGATGAGCAGACTTTAAATACGCATGTGAAGCGGGTTCGTGAGCGGCTGCATCGTTATAAAACAGGTGTTGAGATTACAACGGTGCGTGGTGTTGGCTATAAACTAGAGGTTATTGCATGATGAAAACGTTATATAGTAAATTTGTTGTCACGACAATGCTCGTTATGATCGGCAGCTTGTGTATCGGCTTTTTAGCGACGAATATTTATTATCATCAAGTTGTAAAGGAAAAAAACGATGCTAAAAACGTAAAGATCGCGCAAGATATTGCGAAATACATTGAGTCGTCAAAGCCTAGCGATTTAGAAAATTATTTAACAACTCTTGGGGAAATAGGTTATCAGATTTATGTAACAACCGGTGACGAAGGACATTTTTTCGGCGGTAAGTATCGTGATAAAACACTACCACCCAAAACAGTCGAGCGTGTTTTAAACGGGGAAATTTATCATGGTATGCGTGATTTCCCTAAAGAGACTTTTGTGACAGGATTTTTTGCGAATGAGTTAATAAATACGATAGGTGTGCCATTTAGTTATGGAAATAAGCAGTATGCACTGTTCATTAGACCTGATATTCGCTTGTTATTTTCTGAGGTTCATACGATACTTGGTGGACTTATCCTAGCGATGACAGTACTTAGTCTGTTGGCAATGCTACTTTTTGCTAAGGCACTAATTCGCCCTATTACACAACTAACAGAGGCAACACATCAGCTTGCACATGAAAAATTCGATACGCTACTAGATATAGAGCGAGCTGATGAGATTGGACAATTAGCAGATAGCTTTAATGTCATGACAGAAAAATTACAGGAAAATGATCGAATACGTAAAGAGTTTATTAGTAATGTGTCCCATGATTTTCAGTCGCCGTTGTTAAATATTCAAGGTTATGTAGATTTACTAAAGAATCCCATGCTTACCGACAAGGAAAGGCAGGAATATACAACGATTATTGAGCTAGAAACGAAGCGTCTGTCGACATTAACTAAGCAATTACTTTTACTAACGTCACTCGATCAATCTACAAGGATGTTAAAGCGTGAGCCTTATCGATTAGATGAGCAATTAAAGGAAACCGTAAGAAAATACCGCTGGCAGCTTGAAGACGCCAATGTACAATTATCGTATCAGCTAGAACCAATAACATGTAATGGTGATGCTGGGCTATTGCAAAATGTTTGGGATAATTTATTGACGAATGCTATTAAATATAATGTCGAAGGTGGAGAAATTCATATTCACTTGCAAGAATTCTCAACCTCAATTGAAGTGCTTATTGAGGACAGTGGCATAGGATTGACTGCTGAACAACTACAAAAGGTATTTGATCGCTTTTATCGAGTAGATGAGTCCAGAACAAAGCAAGGTACTGGGCTAGGACTAGCCATCGTGAAGCAAATTGCTGAGCTACATGGGGGAACGGTTCAAATGGAAAGTGTTATGAATTCCGGCACAAAGGTCCGTGTTCACTTACCAAAATTGTAATGAGGAGTTCACGTAAAGTTCATGTTCACGAGATAAACTGCTGACTAAGTTGAAAAAAACTTAGGGGGAGTTATTGTATGGAACTAAAATGGAGTATACGCCTTATTCGTCTTGCTGCGATTTTTGCCTTATTGGGAACGTATCTAGGCTCACATATGTCTGGCTCGGGTAGTTATGAATATAGACCGATACATGCACATATTTTGCTCGTAGGTTGGTTAAGTATGTTTGCATGGGGAATTTTCTATCGTGCCTTTAAAGTGAAATCACAAAAATTGGTAACAGTTCATGGTTGGACGGCTATTCTCGGCGTTTTTGGCTTAACTCTAGGCATGTGGTTCTACAATTTGAATCCATTTAATTTTAGCAGGACGTTCACGATGATTTTCTTTATAGTAGGTGGAACAACACTTTTAATTAGCTTCGCTTTATTTATCGCCGTTACATTTATGGTAAATCATAAAGAAGAAATGAAAAGCTAGAAAATACCGTGTCACTGTCTATATGAGGTGGCACGGTATTGTTTATGGAGAACGACTTTAAATGGCCTTTTACCAAAGGTTTGGTATGACAATTTTAAAAAATATGCCATATATAAGTTGATTGGAGTGGAGACTGGGCGACTCCTTGGGGATCAGCGATATAGTGGAACGATGGCTAATAGCATCACATCCTGTGATAACGCCTTCGTGACCAACATCGTGTTGGCCCGAGACCCTGCAGCGAAGCGAAGCGGCTCATCGGACGCC
>Ga0102589_1003232_pt1 | contig 17361 bp, 23 predicted proteins | sample AraplaMF_Col_mLB_FD_76858 | JGI IMG/M metagenome (GOLD analysis project Ga0102589, IMG submission 76858) | Arabidopsis root microbial communities from the University of North Carolina, USA - plate scrape MF_Col_mLB | ecosystem: Host-associated > Plants > Roots > Endosphere | place: USA... | reverse complement strand
ATATACAGATGTGAGACACAAGGGCGGAACAGGCGATCGATTTTAGGAAAGCTTAGGAAAGAATTCGTTGGAAATTCATAATTTTAGGCATTGAACTGATGGCAAGAGCGATATATGTAAGGAGAAGGGTTGACTCTTTCATTCAGATTGGAGTGAAGTGTAGTGGAATCGGTTCATTTGGAGCATGAGGTGCTAAATAGTTTCCAAACTTGGAGAGGATGGGTAATCGAAGTTTTGAATAAGGTAGACGTGGAAATTGTCGATATGATCCCAGCAGGGTGCAATAACTCTATCCGTTGGCATGCGGGTCACCTTGCTGTGGCATGGGATCAAGGAATTTTCCAGAATGTCTTTAAGGAAAAGCACTTGCCTGAACATTATGTGGGCTATTTCGCCAATGGAACAAGTCCTTCGCAATGGAATGGGGATGCTCCTGCTCTGGCGGAGATCATCACCCATTTGGAGGCACAGCGTCATATGATCGGTGAGCGAATTGTGGGAAACTGGGATCTCGACTTGGTCAATCCTTTTCTTCAATTTACGAAGGCTAGCCAAATGTTCTTCTTCTTGTTAAGTCATGAAGCCATGCATTTCGGCCAGATCAGGACATTTATCAAGACGCTTGAAGCATCCCAGCCGAATCCAATCTAAGTACTCCGTCGATAAAAGCATGTACCGATGGGCAATGTCATTATGCATGTCAGAAGGGATCAAAGAAAAAAGAGCCGTGTACCGGCTCTTTTGACAATAAACCTGTCAAATAGGAAGATGCGTAGTTAGGTAGTTAGGTGATTCCGATTATTTGCGCTTTGTTTTTGGACGAACGCCGCGAGTGCCAACAGTACGCTTGCCATTTTTCACGCTTCTGATTTCTACAGGGCCTACAACTTCCTCTCTTTCGACAACCGTGAATACATGCTTAGGAATCGGGCAGCAATGATGACGGTTGATCACTTCGATCGGATGAATGATAGGCAGTATTTGAGGATGGAAGAAATCACGAATTACTGGTCTTGGCGGACATACGATTGGTTCTGCTGGCGGGCAGAACGGACGAGGACATGTCATGAATAACAACTCCTTCTGTTAAGATGGTACATTATATTGGGGAACTTGGAATTGAGTCTGTACACCTGTACTGTCTCGTGAGAAAAATGCACAAATATGGGTGGGAGACCAGCAGTGCATTTGTGTATGTCGTCTCGCTTTGAGCGTGTTATTGAACAGCGGGTAAACGTGCAAATGTGCATAGATCGAGCGGAGAAAGGGTATCTTTACCTCTATATTCGTTACGAGGTGAGACTGATGCCCAAGAGGCTTATTAATGGAATTCATCTGCACTACCATACGTATGGCACAGGTACACCCATATTGTTTATTCATCCGCCACTGTTGACCTCGGCCAACTTTCGATATCAAGCGGCGCAATTATCGTCTACTCATCAAGTCATCACCTTCGATATTCGCGGCCATGGGGAGAGTGATGCTTCCAAGGAACCCATTACGTATCCGCTCATTGTCCAAGATATGGTGAAGCTGCTTGACGAGCTTGGCATTAAGCAGGCCTATATTTGTGGATACTCGACTGGCGGAGCCGTAGCGCTTCAGGCGCTATTATCACATCCGCATCGATTCAAGGGCGGCATTCTTGTGAGTACGATGGCGGAAGCAAGCGATTACTGGCTAAGAGGAAGAATTGCGCTTGCGATCGCACTGACGGCGATGAAGGCCAAGTCATTGCTTGCGTGGGCTATTTCGTTCGGAAATGCGGACAGCCGGACGACATACCGGAACTTGAAACGTACGGCGATGCGTGGGGATGTATCGAATTGGAAGCAATATTATCAAGCGTCATTGAAGCATCGCTGCACAGAGCAGTTGAAGAGCATTCAGGCGCCTATGCTGCTGATTTATGGCGAGAAGGACAAAGGTTTTCATCGTTATGCGGTCAAGCTCCAGCGATATTTGCCGCATTATCATTTGTATTGGCTGAAGGGGGCTAAGCACCAAATTCCGACGAAGCAAGCTCGTGAGATGAACGGGATTATTGCACGGTGGGTGCGGAATCAAGAGCTGGCATCGGAAGTGAAGGAGGAGCTTCTTGCGAAGCGGACTGTGAAATCAATGCCGAAGCAGGAGGCTGCGAGTACTCAGTCTGAGTGGGATGGAACCGCAAGCGAGACGAACTCTGCAATTGCGGTGGAACCACCCTGGTACATGGAGGAAGAAGACTTGCGTACAGCTGATGCACTGCATGTTCTAACTGCAGCGGAAGCAGGGGAAGTAGATGATCATCATGCGGATGAACTGCATTGATTGGCAAGCATAAGTTGGAGATCGAGCAATGGGAATTAGAAGTGAGATATGGACTGCGACTGGATCATGGCTTATACAAATAAATGTTGGAGAAGACGCGCAGCTGTGCATGGGGCATCGGCGCGTCTTTTTTTGCTGCATTTGGAAGGTCAGAGCATGAGAAAAGGCTGAATGGCAGCTATCACATTCCTTCAATAATAATAGATTTCTTTTAATAGTTATTCCAAGTATAGTGACTTGAAGGTATAATTTATGGAAATATGCAGCAGTACTATGTTTCTATTACTCCATGAAATCAGGTGACGACTATGCTCATAGTGAAGAAGGTACGGTGTGAGAACAAAGAGAATCCCATTGGCATTGAATTAGGAATGGTGTCGATAAGCTGGCAGTTAGATTCAGATCGTAGAAACGTGCTGCAGGCTGCTTATCATATTCAGGTCGCGTTGGATGATAGTTTTGAAGTTATGTTGCTGGATACAGGGAAGGTAGAGTCTGAACAGTGTCTGTGTATTCCATTAGAAAAGCTGCAGTTATAGCCAGTGAGACGTTACTATTACCGGGTAAGCGTGTGGGATCAATATGGTGAATCATCAGCTTGGTCTGATTTGGCTTATTGGGAGACAGGATTGCAAGTTGAAGCAGGCTGGGTTGCCGACTGGATTGCGGCTCCACAGGAACAGACGTAGGTAATGTCATTTGAGAAGGATATTGCTGTTCATAAGCCGATACGGCAGGCACGTCTTTATATAAGTAGTCTAGGTGTATATGAAGCCTCATTGAATGGGGAGCGTGTCGGAGACAGCTACTTCACGCCAGGATGGACGAGCTACGATCGTCATTTGCAATATCAGACCTATGATGTGACGCAGCAGTTGGGGCACAATAATAGATTGCACGTACTGATCGGCAATGGTTGGTACAAAGGGCGACTCACGGTGCGCAGCAGCCGCAACAATTATGGGGAACGGCGGGCATTGATCGCACAGCTTCATATTTGGTACGAGGATGGAACTGAAGAAATCATTGTTACGGATGAGAGCTGGACAGTTGCGGAATCACCGATATTGATGTCGGAAATCTATGACGGCGAAGTATATGATGCACGACTAGAACAGCAGGTTCATCGATCCTCTGCGTGTGTAGAAGTAATTAACCATGCCAAACACATATTAACGGCCCAAGTGAATGAGCCGATTCGCGTCACGAAACGGCTGAAGCCTGTTACAATCACGAAGCTGCCGAATCATGAATGGTTAATTGATATGGGTCAGAATATGGTGGGTTGGGTTCGTTTTACAGTTCGCCATGCTTATGCTAGCGCTCACATTGTACTGCAGCATGCTGAGATATTGGATAGCAACGGAGCATTCTATACAGGCAATCTTCGGAAGGCGAAACAGCAGATCGTCTATATCGCCAAGGGGGGAGAGGAGGAAACCTTTGAGCCGCATTTTACGTATCAAGGCTTTCGTTATGTGAAGGTCAGCGGATTGTTCCAGCCTCCGAAGCTTGAGGATTTCGAAGGGGTGGTGCTGCATTCGGATATGCCTGTGGCCACTGCTTTCGAGACATCGAATCCGCTGCTGAATCAGCTCCATCATAATGTGGAATGGTCGCAGCGGGGGAACTTCTTCGATGTGCCGACAGACTGCCCGCAGCGGGATGATCGGCTTGGCTGGACGGGGGATGCTCAAGTCTTCATCGGTACAGGCGCACATCTAATGGATGTCAATTTATTCTTCGTGAAATGGTTTAAGGATGTTCGTCTGGAGCAGCATGAGAATGGCGCCGTTCCGGTTACGATACCGGATATTTTCAGCAAGTGGGAGGATTTCGATTGGGATACCTCGGCTGGCTGGGGAGATGCCGTAGTTATTATTTCATGGGTGCACTATTTGCACTATGGGGACAAGTCCATACTGAAGCAGAACTATCATAGTATGAAAAGGTATATCGACTACATACGCGAGCAAGGAGACAACGAGTATCTATGGGATACCGGCTATCATTTGGGTGATTGGCTTGCACTGGATGCGAAGCCCGATACCTATGACGGCAGTACGGATAAGAGCTTTATCGCGACTGCTTACTATGCATATTCGACCTCCTTGCTGCAGCGGATTGCGGTTATTCTGGGCGAAGTGGAGGATGCTCAGTACTATAGCAGCTTGCACGGGCATATTCTTCAAGCGCTTCAGGATGAGTTCATCACGCCGAATGGCAGACTGGCGTCTGATACGCAGACCGCACATGTGCTGGAGTTGATGTTCAATCTAGCTGGTGAGCGCGTGAAGGAACGCGCTGTGAAGCGCTTGGTAGAATTGTTGAAGCATGAGAAGGTACATTTGACGACCGGATTTCTAGGGACACCGTACTTGAACCTCGTCTTGAGTCAATGGGGACATCACGAGCTTGCGTGCAAGCTCTTATTCCAAGAGGATTATCCGTCATGGTTCTATCCGATCAAGAAAGGCGCAACCACCATATGGGAGCATTGGGACGGCATTAAGGAGGATGGCTCGCTATGGAATGACAGTATGAATTCCTACAACCATTACGCCTACGGTTCCATTATCGAGTGGGTGTACCGCTATGTCGTCGGCTTGGAAATCAATGAGGCGCAGCCTGCGTATAAGCATTTCTATTTGCAGCCGCATTTTGGTTATGGCCTAGATTGGCTGCGAGTGAAGCGGGAAACAGCATACGGTGAGATTACAATCGAGTGGAAGCTGGAGGATGGTATGGTCGAACTGACAGTGAGCATTCCAGCCAATACGACTGCGACACTGCGAATCGACAACCAGCTCTGGGAGCCAGTTGAAGACTATGAAACGACGCTCGGTTCAGGGACGTATCGGTTGCAGTACCGTCATCTAGATGACCGGATTTGATCGAGGAAGTTATGTATATTGGGGGTACATCCATTATGAGTAGGTGGATGTGCCCTTTTGTTTTGTGAGGGTTATATTTCCAATAAGAGGTTTCGAAGTTATACTTAGAAGAAGGAAATTCTTGAAGTCCTATTATTGAGGTGAATCTGAGATGTCAGTAGTCAAAGTTGAGTTGAATCAGAAAATAATTTTAAAACACCTGATGACATTGTTTCTTCATGACTTATCGGAATTTAACGAAGAACAGGAATTTAATCAAGAGAGTGGTTTATTTGAATTTGATGCTTTTGAATGGTTTTTTGAGAAGGAAGGTTTATTTCCATTTTTTATTAAGCATGAGGATGATGTTATCGGTTTTATTTTACTTCAAAGCTCTCCTTTTACGAATCCAGAGCGATATGATTTTTTGATTAATTCATTTTTCATTCTAAAGAAATATCGTAGGAAAGGTTTAGGGAAACAAGCTGTTCAAGATTTATTTCAACAATGTCCTGGAAGGTATGCAATAGGACAAATATCTAATAATATTCCCGCAATTCAATTCTGGAGAAAATTTTATGAATATATGAATGTCGAATTTCAAGAAAAAGAAGAGACGGAAGAAGGTCTTAAGATAAGATATCAATATTTTGAGATCTGATTTTGTAAAAAAGATTATTACGTATATCAGGAAGGCATAGATGCCAAAAGGTTATAAGAAAGCATCGAAAATAAATTTCAACAGAAGAAATGTTACTACTCATATATATAGTTATGGATAAGTGTTTGTAATATCTGCATTAACTAATCCTAAGAGGTGATTATATTATGCGAATAAGAAAAGCCACGATAAACGATGCTGAAGGAATTGCAAAAGTTCATGTGGATAGTTGGAGAACAACTTACAAAGGTGTTATCCCAGATGATTTCTTGTCAAAATTATCATATAAAAAAAGAACTGATGTATGGATCAAAAATATTGAAAAAGAAGATAATTTTGTAGTTCTAGCAGAGAACCCAGAAGGACAAATTGTTGGATTTGCAGATTGTGGTAAGAGAGAAACAAATATAGTTCCTAATTCAGGTGACTTAACATCTATATATATACTTAAGGAATATCACGGAAGAGGTTTAGGGAAAGAGTTACTCAGACAACTGTTTCTACAGTTTAAATTTTTAGGATATCAAAACATTTTTGTTGATGTTCTAGAAGATAACAAGACCCGCTATTTTTATGAACATTATGGTGCTAAATTATGTGATTCAACTCAGATAATAATTGGGGGAAAAGTTCTGAATGAATTAATTTATGAATGGGATAACATTGACGAGGTTATAGCGAAATTATAACCTTACTATACTTAAAAACATGCGCACTCTTAAGCCTCTCGGGTTTGTGAATGAGGACGCTAGGTGAAATCTGAGTTAAATTAGTAAAAGGACAAATAAAACAAAAGGGACAAACACATGGAAGCATATAATTTGTATTATCTAGATGATAGTGAACGCAGTATCTGGGAAGCTGAAAGTAAAGGATATAGAAGTGATGTATATGTAGAACTTCAAGATGATGTATTTCATATAAACGTGTATGATCAAATACGATTGATTCAAGACTTTGAAGAAGAAATTAAACAGTATGGATACTATCAGATCGCACCAAACATAATATTGGTTCAATCAGTTAATGAAAAAGAAATACTGAACACTATAAATAATTTAATAAGAACGGACTATTTTCAAAACATTAAACCAATGGAAAAAGAAGAAATAAAAAAAATGAATTTAATAAAGATTATGAAATGAAGTTTCTAGAGCATTTCGGGGATGACACAGACTGCAGATAACATGATATTCACGCTGCTGGGCTACGTCCATTGATCTGCTCAAGGAAACTCGGAGAAGTTGGATCAGGATGCCACATCCGCACCGACTAACCGCATCGCGCTCAGCGACTTTGTCGCCTCAAGTCGGTGGGGTCGTGAACACAAGAATGTAATATTTAATTGCCTAAAGGATGATAAAAGAAGAAAAGAAAGGAACATAAACGTATGTGGGTTCCTTATGAAACATTAAGAAAACATCCTCCAGATTTTCTTGTTAAATATCGTTTTTTTACACCTGAAGAAGGTGGAAGACGAAATCTTCCTTATCAAGGATATCGAAGTGATTTTGCTATAGAATCGGATTTTATGAATAATACAATAGATTTAAGGGTGATACACCCCGAATTTGAAGATGAGTATGGAAATCTTATTATGGACAAATCAAAACAAGTAAACATAAGTGGGACAGCAAGAATGTGGATTCTTTTTCCTAGTTCTAGAGCACGTCATAGCAAAACATTAGAAGTAGGAATGAAGGGATATTTTATGGAAGGACCTAAAAAAGTAGCAGAAGCAGAAATAGTTCAAATCATCGGACTACTAACAAATTCTTGTATTGAAGATCATTGAATTTTGGAAGCTTGCTCAAAGCAGAGGCAAATACATATTGCATTATATTCACGCATCGGGGCATTCGCCCCTTGGCCCGCAGAAGCATTTGGCAGGGAAGCTGGATTTACGAACACATCCGACTTCATCGGACGTCCTGAATACAGGAACGTTAGTATGAATTGGGGGGGATTACAATTAAGATCCCATTGAATAGTCTAAAAGCAATTATTATTCCCATTGTTCTATTAGGGGTAATATATCTCTGGTTTGTTGATTCGAACAATGTCACAAAGGAGATTCAAATAAAACAAATCACAAGTACAGAGATGTCCAAAGCGGTATATACAAAAGAAGGATCTGGTGCATTCATCAATTGGGTAGATATTAAATTAAGGCAAGACGAAGTTGAAAATATTGTAAACTGGATTAATTCCGTACCTGAATCAGAAATTATAGAGTTGAACCAAATACCTTCAAATAAAAGCATTAATGCAGGGATTGTGTTTCGATTAAAGACCAATAAAGAGATACGAATTCAATACGACCTTGAAAAGATATATATAACGAGAACAGATCTAAAAAAAAGCCACGTTGTTTATTCAATCAATCAGGAAGAGTTGAAAAAATTTTTTGATACACAGCTTAAGGGTTTTTATTTTGGAGAAGACAAAGTAAAGGATTTCTGAAAGAATATGACCCAATAGAGAAATTTTTATTTGAGAGGTAAAGAATGAACAAAAAATTAAGTAGAGATGAATTGATTATTCTCGTAAGAAAAATTATGAAATGTGAAGGATCAGAGCACGAAATAGATGAGATGATGAATTTACTTGAAAGTAATGTGCCAGATCCACATGTCTCAGATTTAATATTTTGGTGTGATATCGAATATAGCCCAGAAGAGATAGTCGATAAAGCAATGAGCTACAAACCTATTATTTTGTAAAGTATATATTATTTTGTTAATAATTCGATACTAAAAGTAATTGATGGCGATAGTGACATAAGTTTCGAAATAGATTTGATTGATAAAGATACCAAAAGCTCAAGAAGAGAGGGTATAGAACTGCATGATAAATATATGGAAATGACTTAACGGGGTTCCTGATATGTTTCGTGATTTTTTTAACTGAGCCAGCGTTTGTACTTGAAGAAACAACATTCATTATATGGACTCAATATGAGAAAGAACAGTGGTTGGGAAGTAAGGATTATAGTGAGGAATATTGTGGTTTATTTCAGATCTTGTTAGGTGGGGCCGAATATTATCATTCTTGGGCATCACAGTTTTATGAAATTGACTTAGAATTAGCTCAAGTTAAAAGGATGTTTAAATTAGAACCAATAGATAATAGTGTGCTTAAGCAACTTAATAAAGATCTAGAGATAGCAGATATTGTAGATGATCTTGAAGAGATTGGGTACCCATATGTTAAATAGGCATTGAAATCAAAAATAGAGGTGATTTTTGTGCTTGTGATCCGAGGGACTAAAAAATTATTACAAGACTTGAAAATTGAAAGAACAATAACAAAAATAGACAGTTCTGATTCTTTTTTTAGCTGGCATGCGAATGTAGTTGTAGTAAATAGGAGAAAGCACCTTATCTTTATGAATGATTTATCGAGACTTAGTCTGACGATAGTAGGAGTAAGGAGTACTCAATATAAAAACCTAAAAAATATCTTTTTGAAAGAATTAACCGACTATTTAATTAGTGAAAACCTTGATGAGGCAAGAATAAATCAATATATAAATGATTGTGCAGATATTATATTTACAACCACAAATAACAGAAGTGTAATAAGCACAATGAATGACGTAGTGTTAATAATGCAGAATATAAGTTTCGATTTTGCAAATTATATTGAGCTAAATAAATGGAATAATGATAGTTTTTATAAACCGATTAATTACTCCAAGCCAATAGAAGTATTTAAACAAGGGATCGAAAATCGATATTCGAGGGAATGATAGAGTCGAATTTGTTTTTTTATTTCCAACACAGGAACGCTTGTACGCAGATGTGGAAAAAGGTAAAATATAACTACAGTTGAATCTTAGGTGGGCGTGGCTTTACTTCGGATAATTGTGGGCTAAAATATGTACCAATCCAGGTATACGGAGGGGAAATATGCTATACGGACAACGAGTAACATTAAGGCCTGTTGTTGAAGAGGATTGGGAACAACGATATGCATGGCTGTCTGATCCTGTAGTTAACCGAACGTTACCATCAGGGAGTGGTATGCCCCTAACACCTGAAGTGGTCAGAGAACGTACACGGAGGTTCGCACAAACAGATCTATCAGCTGTCTATTTTACCATAATAAAAGAAGACTGCATCGCGATTGGCAGTACCCAATTGTTTAACATCCATCCTTGGTCCAAGCATGCTGAATTTGGTATTTGGATTGGGGACAAAACGGTATGGGGGCAAGGTTACGCTACAGAAGTGACAGGTGTTGTCCTGAGTTTTGCGTTCGAGCGTTTAAACCTTCATAAGGTGTATTTGACGGTAGATGCTGATAATCCTGGTGCTATTCGGAGTTATGAAAAGGCTGGTTTCAAGAAGGATGGCATACTAAGAGACGAAGTCTATAAAAATGGTCAATATGTAGATCGTATAATGATGAGTATTTTGAAGCATGAATATTTAAAGCTATCTAATTGTTCCAAATAATAAAGCGTGTAGGGTCAAATAAAACTAAAAAAAGTCAAGTTGTTTATTGAAAGAATATCACCTACATCTTATAGCACTGTAGTCACGCTACTGGGCTATCGCCCTTCGGTTATCAGATGTATAATCATGGAAGTCGGTCAGGCAAAAAAACGCCCCAGCCTAAGATAAGAGCTTTTTAAGGCTGGGGCGTTTCGTGAATAAAAACGTTAGACGAAACCACAAAGAGTTTGAAATTATTCATTTTAGGAGTGAAGAGGATGAACGCTGCTTTTCTAAAAAAGTTAGAACACATGCAAATTCCAGTCCAAGACTTGGATGAATCAATTGAGTGGTATGTATCACACCTTGGATTTAAATTATCAGGAAAGTCTAAAGAGCATCATCATGCCTTCTTAACATTGGAAGAAGGGCCAATGTTAATGTTGTGGGAAACCAATGAAATAACAAGTGCTAACTTCATGTTTAATGGACAAGAGATGCCTGTGTTGCTCTACAATACTAAGCAAATTCATCAGTTCCATGATTATCTGGAAAAAAATGGGGTTGAAATTACTTTTTATAAAGATGAAGGATTCGGATGGGTTCTTAAATTCGTAGATCTTAATGGGAACATGTGGGGAGCAATTCAATTAAATGAATAGACGTTATCTAAAAGGGATGCGACATATGTACGCCAAAGTTGGGTTTTCATCTTGAATGACTAAGAAGGGATTATCATCCGAGCCAATTGTATGGGCCAAGTGTTAGCGCACTTGGTCTTGAATACATATATACCATATCAGAAATGATACAAAGGTTGAAACCTCTCGAGTTCATAGAAACAAGAACCCTAAGAGAAAACAATAGCTTGATAATTAAATAACGGAGTGATCAAAATGGTGGATGATTTTACTAAAAAGAGAATTGAAAAAATACTTGAAAACTATATCGAAAAGAAAATCCCCGAACATTTAAAGAATGAATTTGAAATTCATTATAAGTTTAGGGGAGATACAGTAACACTAAGCCAAGAAAGACCGGGATACATGGGAAGACGTTTTGAATATCCAATTGCTCAATTAAGACTACAAGAATCTTATTGGAAGGTCTATTGGCAAGACAGTAAGAAAAAATGGCATTTTATTGATGATATTAAACCAAATAAAGACTTTGAGAAACAATTAATAGAGATAGATAGAAATGATGTTTTTTGGGTCTAATCGAAGATGGCAATGACTTCACATTACAGGTCTGCCCGAGGCATTTTCGGAGAAGCAGACTCAGGACAACCTTGCACCAACTACTGCTCGGTCGCATGAGCTCTCTTAAGCCTCTCGGGTTCGTAGATACTACAACGTTATCTGAAATTCAATTTATTTCAATTTAAGCAATTCAAGGATGGAGATCTCAAGTGAAAGAAGTATATCAAACTCTTGTAATCGAAGAAGTAAGTAAAGACACACAAGAAGATGCTAAACGTATTGTTTTAGCTGGACTAAAGGAGAGATTTGGATCGTTGGATGAATCATTAAATCGAGATCTCAATGAAATCGTCCTTAATTATATTGGTAGGGGAAATCACTTTTTGGTTGGCAGAATAAATACAAAAGTTGTTTGCACTGGTGCATTAATTCGTGAAGAGGTTGATACAGGGAGAATTGTTAGAATGTCAGTACAAAAAGAATTTCGAAGACTTGGAATAGCTCAAAAAATGTTAAAAGAGATTGAAAGAAGAGCACAAGCTAAAGGATTCAAGAGAATTGTGTTAGAAACGACAATTTCCTGGCACGATGCAATTTCTTTTTATAAGAAAAATGAGTATAAAGAATTTGATAGAAATGAGTATGAAGTACATATGGTAAAAAATTTATTTTAATGGTATTTGGGATGGAGATAACAATGATTTTTGAGATGACTACTCAATTTCGGGTATCAAATATGGAAGAAGGACAGAAGTGGTATGAAACGCTCTTACATAGAAAGCCTGATTTTATTCCACATGAAGGGTTTGCGGAGTGGGAACTGATTCCCGGATGTTGGTTACAGATTGCAGAAGGAATACCTTCTGAAGGAAATGGACCATTACGTTTAGGAACAACGAATATTGAAGCTGAAAAAGATAGATTAATTGAACTGTTAGAAATAGATGATTTTGAAATTTACTCAAGATCAGAGGTTCCAGTCAAATGGGGAACCTTTACAGATCCTTGGGGAAATCGTCTTGGATTTTTTGAGTACTTGGATAAGAGTGAAGAACGAGAACGTATAAAGATGATCATTGGAACGAAAGATTCTTAATCAAAGAATATGAGACAGTGACGTCTCTTGGTTGTTAGATGTATAATCATGGAAGAGCTCAGACAACAAACGCCCTAGCCTAAGATAAGAGCTATCTAAGGCTGGGGCGTTTTCGTGAATACAAGAACATAGCTGAAATGCGGCAGTAAGATCGAAAGGAGGAATAAGTCATGAAGGATACGAAGGTCTATAAAGAAGTAAATAATTGTTCTATAAGTGCAGATATTTATTATCAAGGTAGGAATTCTCCGGTGATCTTGTATATTCATGGAGGGGCGTTAATTTTTGGGGTAAGATCATGGTTATCCTCCGATCAAATTGAATATTTCAGACGATCTGGCTTTAGTATAGTCAATATTGATTATCGACTTGCTCCTGAAACTGGATTTGAGGAGATAATTGAAGACATAAGGGATGCAATTACTTGGGTAAGAACGAAAGCAATCGAATGGTATGATTTCGATGTAAGTAATATTGCAGTTATGGGTAGTTCAGCTGGTGCTATCTCAGCTTATTAATTGGAACAATGGATATTAGACCTAAAGTGATCGTTTCATTTTATGGTTATGGGGATATTCTTGGGGAATGGCTCTCTAAACCAAGTGAATACTACTGTCAGAAACCAATTATTAATAAGGACACAGCCTGTCAGCATGTCGGGGATAGTGAAATTACGAATGGCCAATGGGAACGATTTGATTATTATTTATATTGCCGACAGCAGGGTGTCTGGTTAAAAGAGGTAACGGGAATCAATAATGAACATGATCTTACTAAATTAATTCAATATAACCCAATCAATAATATAACGGTAGATTTTCCTCCAACATTATTTCTTCATGGTGATCAAGATACAGATGTACCCTACGAACAATCAGTGATAATGTACAAGAAATTAAAGGAAAAGGGAGTAGCTACCAAGATAATAACTATAAAAGGGGCGGATCATGTTTTCGATCAGAACTTTAGTGACCTACAAGTTCAAAGCGCATTTGAAGATGTGATAGATTTTTTAAAAACACATTTGTGAGTGAGGTATCCTATGAGGCATCAATTAAAAGGCATTGTATTTGATATGGACAATACGATTTTAAGATCAAGAATTGACTTCCAAGCCATGAAGAATGAAACCTATCAATTTCTCTTATCGAAAGAGATTTTACCCGATGGATATAATCTTGATTACCATACAACATCAACTATTGTTGAAGAAGCAATACAAACGAATCGAATGACTGAAGTGTTACGAAATGAAATGTGGGATATTGCAAAGAAGCATGAAGTGTGTGGAATGCAGGGGGCAGACTTGGAGCCTGGTGCAGTGGAGATCCTTAGTGAACTCAAAGGTAGATATCACATTGCAATTGTAACGAATAATTCTGTTGAAGCTGCAGAAATCGCATTAAGAGATAATGGTATTTTTGAGTATTTTGATTTCATTATTAGTAGGGAGTTAATGAAGGCAATGAAGCCTTCACCTGATGGATATTTGCGAGTGTTGGATGAGTTTAAGCACTCAGCGAATGAATGGCTTTCTGTAGGCGATTCATGGATAGATGGGAAGGCATCAATTAGCGCAGGGATAAGGTTCATAGCTTATCGATCAGATAAAGAAATGATGAAGCAGATGAAAGTGTACCCCACTGCAGAATTGTCCAATCTCTTGGAATTGATGAGTTTGATTGAGCAAATCGAAGAAGGTCCAGTGTGAAAACTCTGTAAGAGCTACTAAATATGATAGGTGGAGGATATGATTTGGCCTTAGGGTACTTAATGAGATCGAAAAACATTCAATCTAGGAGAACCAAAATAGAGGACTTAGACTTCATTATCTCTTTAGAAAAACAGCCAGATAGCAAGAATTATTTCTTGGACTAGGAATAAACATCAAGAAGCATTGGGAAGCCATGATTTTATATATATTATTGTATAGAACTCAAATAGTCAGAAGATTGGATACTTAATATTATCAGGAATATCAAATGGTATCTGGAAGGAGTAATAAAATGGACATCACGTTAATCAAGGCAGGGCTTAATGAAGCATCGATTATTCACGAAATGCAAGTCACAGCATTTATGCCGCTGTTAAATAAATATCAAGATTATGAAACCAGCCCTGCTAATGAACCTATGGAACGAATAATTGATCGAATAAATCAATCGTTTACGGATTATTACATTATAAAAAGTTCAAATATTTCAATAGGTGCAATTAGAATTGTAAGGAAAGAGAATAAAATCTATCGCGTCAGCCCAATATTTATTTTGCCTGAGCATCAAGGGAAAGGAATTGCACACAAGGTATTTTCTAAAATCGAAGATATATATAATGATGCGAGAATTTGGGAATTGGATACCATATTACAAGAGCAGGGGAATTGTTATCTCTATGAAAAATTAGGTTATCAAAAGACGGGGGAACTAATACAAATTAACGATAACATGACAATTGTGTTTTATGAAAAACGCTTGATTTAGCATTAAGACGTAACATCAGCAAAAGCTCCAGCCTGAAGAGCTTCTAAGGCTGGGGCTTTTCGTGAATACAAGAACATTATCGGAAATTAATACGTGAGGAAGTGAAAGAGGGATTCGAATTTAGATGTGGTTATTTGTTAGTTTTGTTACCAAACAAAATCGAACTTGACACTGTAAAGATTGTTTATTATGATCTTTACAGTGTCAAGTTATATGGAAGGAAGTATATATCAAATGAAAGAAAAACCATATCATCACGGTGATTTGAGAAATAAACTTATAGAAGCTGGTATAGGGCTTATTAATGAAGATGGTTTAAAAGGTTTTTCTCTGCGTAAGGTCGCAGCGAAATGCAACGTCAGTCATGCCGCACCATACAGTCATTTTAAAGATATAGACGAGTTAATTTATGCTATGGGCGAGCATGTAACGGAGCGATTTATGGATAAGATGCGTACATCAATTCGTGGACAGGAAAACAGTCTCGAAGCAACCTCGCTGCTAGGGCAGGCTTATATTTCTTTTTTCATTGAAAATCCGCAATATTTTCAGTTCCTTTTCTATCACTCAGGATTAACCATTGATTTGGACAATGAAAACGCCGATGATTATCCGCCATTTGCTTTATTCAGGACAACGGCGTATCAAATGTTTCACAGCATAGGGTTGCCAGAGGAAGCTTATTCAGAAAAACTGATTGTTCTTTGGTCAATGGTACACGGCATAGCCTCGCTGCTTACCAATCAGGGTATCCGATATTCAGGGGACTGGATTCATGTTTTTATAAACAATTGTATTAAGGAGATAGAATGATGAAAATGATTATACATGATTTGAATCAACAAGAATTCATAGCGCTGTATGATAACCAAAATACACAAAATACAGACGTAACGGTTATATCAGATAATGGAACAATCCGTAAATGCATTGGTTGCTTCGGATGCTGGGTCAGAACACCGGGAGAATGCGTTATAAAGGATGGTTATGACAATATGGGCGAACTTCTTTCAAAATGCCATGAGCTGGTTATCATTAGTAAATGTGTTTATGGGAGCTACAGCCCCTTTGTGTGCAATATTGTGGATAGGAGCTTACCATATCTTCTGCCTTATTTTGCAATCAAAAATGGAGAAACCCATCACCGATTCCGGTATGATAACAAATTCACTCTATCGGTTCATTTTTATGGCAGTGACATAACCAACGCAGAAAAGGAAACCGCACAAGCTCTGGTTGCGGCGAATAGCGTGAACTTAAATTCCATAGGAAACAAGATGTATTTCCATAACAGCTTGCAAACAATCAAGGGGGTTATATAATGAGAATCGCTATGATAAATGGAAGCCCCAAGTTAGGAAAGAGCAATTCGGGCAGGATGCTCAAAGCACTTGAACCCTTAATAATTTCCGAGCATGAAATAACACACTATAACATGAATAAAAAACCGCTTACCGATAAGCAATACATCGAGCTTTGCCACATGGATACATTAATTTTTGCATTTCCTCTATACTTCGATGCAATACCGTCGCATTTATTAGGGATGCTGACTACTCTTGAAGGGTATATGAAAGCAGAACGGAAAAAGGAAATTTACGTTTATGCTCTTGTAAACAATGGATTTTATGAGGGGAAGCAAACTTGCATTGCTCTTGAAATCATCAAAAATTGGTGCATACGATCCGGCCTTCATTTTGGACAAGGAATCGGGCAAGGCGCTGGTGAAATGATGGGTTTTATCGAAAAGGTACCACTTGGCCAGGGCCCTTTAAAAAATCTAGGAAGGGCAATGGAGAGACTGGCAAAAAATATACATTCGCAGGGGAGTGATGATTCCTTGCTGTTCAGTCCAAATTTCCCACGCTTTGCCTGGCGATTTGCAGCGACACACTCTTTTTGGCATGCAAAAGCTAAAAAGAATGGTCTGAAGAAGAAAGATATTATGAAAAGGCTTTAAGAAAGCACTGTTCCCCCTGCGCTAATCAATTCGGAACAGCATTTCTATGTTTATGGATGTATCAGAAATCCAAATCGAAAAGACAAAGTGAAGACGTCAGCCTGTAGACGTGCTGACGTCTTGTGCGTGTCTATGAATTGCAATACTCAAACTCGTTGTCGAGCGCGTCGAAACTAATCTCCTGTTTTAACACCTGTTCTAATTCAACGTTTGAGATTAACCCTTCCAGTGGCAATTCGTGCCCAGTTGAGGTCGTTTCTATGTATTCAAAAACATCTCTAGCATATATTTCTTCCAACTTTTCAACTTGACTATGCTTCAAATACTTTCGGTG
>Ga0102589_1003231_pt1 | contig 17364 bp, 13 predicted proteins | sample AraplaMF_Col_mLB_FD_76858 | JGI IMG/M metagenome (GOLD analysis project Ga0102589, IMG submission 76858) | Arabidopsis root microbial communities from the University of North Carolina, USA - plate scrape MF_Col_mLB | ecosystem: Host-associated > Plants > Roots > Endosphere | place: USA... | reverse complement strand
ATGCTCCTCGCTGCCGCCGTCCCGGCTGAGGCCGGCACGAGCATCGTCGTCGACGCCTCGAGCGGCGCCGTATTGTCGAGCGAGAACCCGACACAAGCCTGGCATCCGGCCTCCACCACCAAGATGATGACGCTCTATCTCGCGCTCAAGGCCGTGCGCGAGGGCAGGATCGGACTGGAGACCGCAATCCCCGCCTCGAAGCTCGCCGCCAGCCAGCCGCGGGTGAAGGTCTATATCAGGGCCGGACAGGAGATCACGCTCGACAACGCCATCCGCATCATGATGGTGAAGTCGGCCAACGACATCGCCTATGTCATCGCCGAGGGCGTCGGCGGCAATGTCGAGAATTTCGTCTCGATGATGAACGCCGAAGCCCAGCGGCTCGGCATGGCCGACACCCATTTCGTCAACCCGAACGGCTGGCACCATCCCGACCAGCAGAGCAGCGCCCGCGACCTCGCCGTGCTCGCCATGGCGCTGATGAGCGAGTTCGGCCGCTACTCCGACTACTGGAACACTGGCGCGGTCCAGCTCGGCAAGCAGGTGCTCAACAACACCAACGGCCTCGTCGGCCGCTATTACGGCATCAGCGGCATGAAGACCGGCTTCGTCTGCGCGTCCGGCTTCAACGTCGTCTCGACCGCGACCCGCAACGGCCGAACCTTGATCGCCGTCGTCATGGGCGCGACCTCGGGCGCCGAGCGCACCGTCAAGGCCGCGCAATTGCTCGATGACGGCTTCGGCAAATGGGGCGGCTTCGGCGGCAACATCGCCAGCATGCCCGCCGGCAATGGCGGACGCGCCTACAACATCTGCGACACCCTGCGCCGCGGCGGCCATGCGCTCGGCGACGACACCGAAACCTCGGGGCCGATCAGCTATACCGGCGGCAGCTTCGGCGTCGGCGGCAATGCCGAAGGCACCTCCGACCGCTTCGCCGTCGCTGTGCCGCAGGGCGGCTCCTCCGGCTCGGTGCTGACGCGCTCGCCCTCCGGCCGCATCACGCTCGGCCCGCGCGCCAAGTTCGAGCCGATCCAGGTCTCCTTCGGCCGCTCGCCGGGCTCGGCCTCGGCGCCGCTCGCGGCCAATGTCGTGGCCAAGCCCGATACCCAGATCGCACGGGAGACGATCCAGCCCGGCGCACCGGTCGCAGCCAGCCTCGCCGGCGGCAACCGCACCTTCTCGCGCAACGGCGCGATCCCGCCGACCTCCTCCGCCTTCGCACCGGTCGCGCCGACGCAGGAGGAGACGCCCGCGGCCGCAGCGCTCGGCTCCGGCCCCATGCGCCTGCAGGGCGCGATCCAGCCCGGCGCCGCGACGCCCGCGAGCTTGCGCCCCGGCGCGGCCGCCGGCATCAAGGCTGCGAACAAGCCCGCCGCCAAGCCGCTGCTGACCAAGCCGAAGCAGGAGAAGGCAGCAGCGACCGCCAAGGCCAAGCCGAGCCAGGCGCAGGCCAAGCCGATCGCGAAGCCGCCGGCCCGGCCGGGGGTGAAGCCCGCCGCCAAGCCCGACACCAGCAAGCCCGACGCCTGATCCAACGGCCAATATGCACGAGCGCAGCGCCTCCTCGGCCCAGAGCGGCCTCGCGCTGGCGCTCGTCTCGGCCGCCGCTTTCGGCACCAATATCGTCAGCGCCCAGCTCGCCGGCCATGCCGGGCTGAGCGGCCCGCTGATCGTCTTCTACCGCGTCTTCCTGATGCTGGCGCTCGTCGTCGGCGCCGCCTTGATCTGGCGCGCCAGCCTCGCCGTACCACGCCATCGCTGGTCGGCGCTCGCCTTGTTCGGCTTCAGCACGGCGCTCACCGCCTGCGCCTATCTCTCCTCGGTGTCGTTCCTGCCGATCACGGTCGCAGCCGTGGTGTTCTACACCTTTCCCATCCTGATCGTTCTGGCCGAGCCGTTCTTCACTCCGGCCCGCTTCAGTCTCGATCGCGTCGTGATCGCGCTCGTCGCCTTCCTCGGCGTCGCCATGGTGGTCGGGCCGGACTGGCGTGGGCTCGATCCGCGCGGCCTTGCGCTCGCATTGGCCGCGAGCGTGCTGGCGGCGGTGCAGTTCTTCTCGGCGGCGCGCTGCGGCGACACCGGCACCATTCCCAAGCTGTTCTGGTCGCATCTCGTCATCCTGCCGGTGACGCTGGCGATCCTCGCCCTCACCGGCCTGTTTCAGCCGCCTTCGGCGCTGATGCTCGCGCCGGTCGCGGTCGTGGTCACGATCGGCGGCTACCTGATCGGCTTCCTGCTCCAGGTGCTGGCACTCGCCCGCGTCGCACCCGGCCCGGCCGCGCTCGCCTTCTGCGGCGAGCCGGTCTTCGCCGTCGCGATCGCAGCCGTCTTCCTCGGCGAGCGCGTCGGCTCGCTGCAATATGCCGGCGGCGCCCTTGTCGTCGCCGCGATCATCGCCAATGTAATATTGGAACAAAAGCGAGCCCGCCGATTGCCGGCGGTGGCCGCATAGGGAAGATCACCGTCGATGTCCGAGCAGCCCGCCCGTCCCGAGCCGATCCCGCTGACGCTGCTGACCGGCTTCCTCGGCGCCGGCAAGACCACGCTGCTCAATCGCTTGCTCAAGGACCCGGCGCTGGCCGACACGGTGGTGCTGGTCAACGAGTTCGGCGAGATCGGCCTCGACCATCTCTTCGTCGAAGGCATCGAGGACGGCATGATCCTGCTCGCCTCCGGCTGCCTGTGCTGCACCATCCGCGACGATTTGATCGTCACGCTGGAGGACCTGCTGCGCCGCCTCGACAATGGCCGCGTCGCGCCGTTCAGGCGCCTGGTGATCGAGACCACCGGCCTCGCCGACCCGGCACCGGTCCTGAACGTGCTGATCAACCACCCCTATCTCGCCATGCGCTTCAAGCTCGACGGCGTCGTCACCCTGGTCGACGCGGTCAACGGCATGGCGACGCTCGACGCCCATCCCGAAGCGCTTCGGCAGGTCGTCGCCGCCGACCGGCTGGTGCTGACCAAGACCGACATCGCGACCGACGCAGAGGCTGTGGCCACGCTTCGCAAGCGGCTCGGCGACTTCAACCCCGGCATCGCCATTCTCTCTCCCGATGCCGCGGCCGAAGCGATCGTCGGCGCCGGCCTGTACGATCTTGCCGCGCGCCCGGACGAATTGCGCCGCTGGCTCGCGGCTGAGGCGCTGGATGGGCATGACCATCACCATGATCACGGCCATGTCCACGGCGACCATCACCATCATGCCGGCCACAGCCATCATCACCACGACGTCAATCGCCACGACGCCAGCATCCGCGCCTTCACGCTGACCGCGGAGACACCGATCCGCGAGGCGACCTTCGACCTGTTCTGGACCCTGCTGCGCTCGACCCATGGCGCGAAGCTGCTGCGGCTGAAGGGGCTGGTTGCGCTCGCCGAGCATCCGGAAGGGCCGCTGCTCGTCCATGCCGTCCAGCAGATCCTGCATCCGCCGGTGTTGCTGCCGACCTGGCCCGATGCCGACCGGCGTTCCCGCCTCGTCCTGATCGTCAAGGACCTGGAGGAGGAGACGGTCGCCCGGCTCTGGTCGGCCTTCCTCGGCCGCCCTTCCCCCGCTCAGGCACAGGCGCATCACCACCACGCTTGAGCAGGCTCTGTCGGCCCGTTTCTTGGTTCGCCACGCGCAGACCCCTGCCCCATTCCGCCCTCGCGTGCCGATCCGGCACGAAAGCGCGCCGAAGCGGGGCGAGCCGCGAAAGGCTGCGCCATGCCGAACCTCGCGTCCCAGCTCGCGCCGAGCGATGCGGCACTGCCGCAGCGCCGCATCGCCGCCATCCCGGCCGGATTCTCGATCGAGCGCCGCCCGCTCGCCGCCTGCGCCGCCATCGAGGCCGAATGGCGCGACCTCGCCAGCCGCGCGCTCGAACCGAACCCGTTCTTCGAGCCCGATTTCGCCCTCCCCGCCGCGCAGCATCTCGTCGACTTCCGCGATGCGCCTGTCATGCTGGTCTGGAACGGCCCGGCCGCATCGCGGCAGCTTGTCGGCTTCATCCCGGCGCGCCTCCAGCGCCGTCTGCTCGGCCATGACGAGCTGATCGGCTGGAGCAATCCGCGCCTCGGCATCGCGACGCCGCTGATCGACGCGGAGCGGGCCGAGCGGGTCATCGCCATGCTGCTTCACGCCCCTGGCCGCTGGGGCCTCGCCAACACGCAGAACCTCCAGCTGCACGGCCTCGATCGCGACGGACCGTTCCTGCATGCGTTGCTGCAACTTGCCGGGCAGACCGGGCATGCCGCCTCGCTCCAGGCCGCACCGGAGCGGCCGCTCGAGATGGGCGCGCCCGACCTCGCCGCTCTGCGCCATGGCCTGACACGCTACGGCAAGCTCACCTTCGCTGAATCCGGCTCGCGCCAGGAACTGCGCGACATGGTCGAGCTTCATCTGGCGCTGGAGGCCTCCGGCTCGCTGGCGCGCGCCGGCGTGGCGACACTGCAGGACATCCGCGAGAGCGCCTTCCTCCGCGCCATGACGCGCAATCTCGCGCGCAGCCAGCGCTGCCGGGTCGGCCTGCTCAGCTTGGACGACAAGCCGGTCGCCGGCGCGATCCTGCTCGGCAAAGGCCCGCGCCTCTGGCTCTATTCCGGCGTCGGGGACGATCGTTTCGCCAGCTTCGCGCCGTTGGCGCAACTGGTTTCCTGGTTCGGCCGGCGCAGCCGCCAGCGCGAGATCCTCGGCGAGGTTCCCGGCCCGCATGCGGTCGCCATCCCGCCCCGGCTCGGCAATATCCGCCTTTCGGTCACGGCCGCTGCCGCCCGCCATGCGCCGCTGGTCATCCGGCGTCGCGCAACAGCCGCTTGATGATCTTGCCGGTGGTGGTCATCGGCAATTCCCCGCGGAATTCGATCTCGCGCGGATATTCATGCGCCGCCAGCCGCTCGCGCACGAAGCCCTGGATCTCAGCGACGAGCTGCGGAGAGGCCTCATAGCCCACCTTCGGCACGATGAAGGCCTTGACGATCTCCGTACGCAGCGCATCGGGCTTGCCGACCACCGCGGCGAGCGCCACGGCCGGGTGGCGCAGCAGGCAGTCCTCGATCTCGCTTGGACCGATCCGGTAGCCTGACGAGGTGATGACGTCGTCGTCGCGGCCGACGAAGCGGATATAGCCCTCGGCGTCCTGCAGGCCCTGATCGCCCGTCGTCATCCAGTCGCCGATGAACTTGGCCTCGGTGGCTTCGGGCTTGCGCCAGTAGTGCAGGAACATCACCGGGTCCGGCCGCCTGACCGCGATCTGTCCCTCCTCCTCCGGCTCGCAGATGCTGCCATCGGGCCGGATCACCGCGACCTCGTGGCCCGGCACGGCCTTGCCGATGAAGCCGGGCTTGACCACGCCGATTTCGGCACAGGAAGCGAGCACGAGATTGCACTCCGTCTGGCCATAGAACTCGTTGATGGTGAGGCCGAGCGCATCGCGCCCCCAGGCCAGCGTCTCGGCCCCGAGCGCCTCGCCGCCCGAGGCGACCGTGCGCAGCTTCAGGTCGTAGCGCCCGCGCGGATTCTCCACCGCCCGCAGCATGCGCAGCGCCGTCGGTGGAATGAAGCAGTTGCGCACGCCGAGATCGGCCAGCAGCCGGAAGGCCTCATCGGGGTCGAACTTGGCCGTCGGCCGCGCCACGATCGGCACGCCATGGTGCAGCGCCGGCAGCAGATTGTTGAGCAGGCCGCCGGCCCAGGCCCAGTCCGCCGGCGTCCAGAGCAGATCGCCCGGTCGCGGCAGGAATTCATGCGGCATCTCCACGCCCGGCAGATGGCCGAGCATGACGCGATGGCCGTGCAGCGCGCCCTTGGCGTTGCCGGTCGTGCCCGAGGTGTAGATCATCAGCGCCGGATCGTCTGGCCCGCTGTCGACCGGCGTGAAGTCGTCGCCTTCAACTTCCAGCAAGCGGGTGAGCCCCTCGGCCTTTCCATCCGGCCCATCGGCCGAGATCACCAGCTCGAGATCGGGCAGCGTCTCCTCGATCTGGGCGAGCTTGGTCAATCCCGCGGCATTAGTGATCAGCGCCTTCGCCCCGCAATCGCGCAAGCGGTAGGACAAGGCGTCGGCGCCGAACAGCGCCGCCAGCGGCACGGCGATGGCGCCGAGCTTGTAGGCCGCCATATGGGCGATCGGCACCATCCGTCCCTGCGGCAGCAGGATCGCGACCCGGTCGCCCTCGCCGACCCCGCGCTTGCGCAGCGCATTGGCCAGCCGGTTCGACTGTGCCCGTAATTCGCCATAGCTGACCGGCACGACCGACCAGTCGGGCTGGACTTCGAGGATCGCGACCTTGCCGGAATCGACCGCAGCCCAGCGATCGCAGCAATCGACGCCGATATTGTAGCGCTGCGGAATCTGCCAGCGGAACGCAGCGCGCAGGCGCTCATAATCGCGGATGTCAGGAAGCATACAGCAGGCCTCTGGCGAAAAGCGGCGCACGATAGGCGATGCCGAAAGCCGCTGTCACCATGGCCTAAAGTAAGCGGGCGCCGGTCAGAACGCCCGTTCGGCCTCCGCCGGCAGGAAGCCCTCGGCAAAAGCGTTGCCCGCCTTCGCCTTGTCCTTGAGGGGCGCGCTCCACGCGATCTGGTCGAGCGCCTTCTGCCAGCGTGCCTGGTCGATGCCGCCGAAGCCGTTCGCCTTGACGGTCGGCGTCATCACATAGTGATCGAGCGCCATCTTCAGGCGCTCCAGTTCGATCTCGGGACGGGCGCCTTCATTGCGCTGGAGCACGCCGGCGATAGCTTTTTCCGGCTCGGCAACGACGTCACGGACGCTGCGGGTGATCGCCCGCAGCAGGCCGCGTACCGCCTGCGGCTTCTCGGCCAGCAGCTTCGGCGAGGCGATGACGGCGTTGCCGTAGAGCTCGACGCCATGATCGGCCATCAGCATGGTGACGATGTCGTCGGCCGGCACGCCGCGCGCCTTCATGTTGATCACGGAGGTGTGGGCGAAGCCGAAGATCGCATCGACCTCGCCGGAGGCCAGCATCGGCTCGCGCACAGGAAAGCCGATATTCTCCAGCTTGATCTTGGCGTCGTCGATGCCGTTGACCTTCTTGAACACCGGCCATTGCGCAAAGGCGCCGTCGGCCGCGGGCGCGCCGAGCTTCTTGCCTTCGAGACTCCTCGGATCATTGCTGATGCCGCGGCTCTTGCGCCCGACGATCGCGAAGGGCGGCCGGTCATAGACCATCATCACCGCCTTGAGATCGACGGTCGGGTTCTCGTCGCGGAAACGGATCAGGGTGTTCACGTCGCCGAAGCCAGCATCGAAACCGCCGGTCGCGACCCGCGGAACGGCCTCGCGCGAACCCGTTCCCGCTTCGATCGTGACGTCGAGGCCCTCCTCGCGGAAATAACCCTTGTCCAGCGCGGTGAGGAACAGCGCCGCCGGCCCCTCGAAGCGCCAGTCGAGCGTGAAGCGCAGCGGGATCGTAGCGGCGGCGACAGGCGCTGTGTGCAGCCCAGCCCACGCGGCAAGGCCGGTTCCGACGAGGAAACGCCCGAACCCGCGCCGGGAGATCGGCGCGCCAAGCAGGGGCATGGCAACGGACATGGCAAACTCCGGAGCGACCACAGCCGATACGGACGCAAGCGCCTCTCCGACGGGGTTCGCAGACCACCATACCGGAGACGCAACGCAACCAAGACCTCCCTAGCCGGCAGGTCAAGCGTCAACAGGGCAAGATCGCGGCGAAATCGCGGAAATGGTTACGTCTTTCTGCGGCAGTGCCGCTTCGGTCACAGCGGTAGCGCCCCGTCCGTCTTGACCTCCTCCATCACTGCATAGGTGCGCGTCTCGCGCACGGCCGGCAGCGCCAGCAGAACCTCGCCGAGGAAGCGGCGATAGGCGTTCATGTCGGCGACGCGGGTCTTGACGAGATAGTCGAAGCCACCAGCGACCATATGGCATTCCAGCACCTCCGGCGCCCGCTTCACCGCCGCGGCGAAGCGCTCGAATGCATCGGGCGTCGTCTTGTCGAGATAGACCTCGACGAAGACCAGGAGATGCAGGCCGAGCTTCACCGGATCGAGCGTCGCGCGATAGCCGGTGATGTAGCCCTCGCGCGCCAGCCGCTTCAGACGCTCGCCGGTCGCGGTCGGCGACAGGCCGACCTTCTCGGCCAGGTCGACGCCGGCCGCGCGGCCGTCATTCTGGAGCAGTGCGAGCAGGCGGCGGTCAGTTCGATCCAGAACCGTAGAATTCTCTGCCATATTAAATTCCTGCAGGATTAATTACTGCATCTTTGCCGAAATCTCCATTGATATCCAGCCCACTTGCGATGATCCTGCAGATCATCCCGCCGCCGAGTTCTGGAGCCCCCCTTATGGCCGCCCCCGCCCCGCGACCTGCTGATACCGCCGCGCCCGTCTTCCACGCTCCCTATGCCGAGGACGATGCCGCGATCGCCGGTCGCCTGCTCTCCGGCGGCCGCCGCGATCCCCTGGCCAAGGCGAGGATCGACGCCCGCGCCACCTCGCTCATCGACGCGATCCGCACCCGCAAGGTCGGCCTTGGCGGCATCGAGGAATTGCTGCGCGAGTACTCGCTCTCGACCAAGGAGGGCCTCGCGCTGATGGTGCTGGCCGAGGCGCTGCTGCGCGTGCCCGACGCCGCCACCGCCGACCGGCTGATCGAGGACAAGCTCGGCCAGGGCGACTTCGCCCATCACGAATCCAAGTCCGACGCCTTCCTGATCTCTGCCTCGTCCTGGGCGCTCGGCATCACCGCCCGCATCATCCAGCCGGGCGAGACCCCGACCAGCATCATCGGCAACCTCTCGAAGCGCCTCGGCCTGCCTGCCGTGCGCACCGCGACGCGCCAGGCCATGCGCGTCATGGGCAATCATTTCGTCCTCGGCCAGACCATCGAGGAGGCGCTGAAGCGCGCCCGCTCCGGCTCGGGCAAGCTCTATCGCTATTCCTTCGACATGCTCGGCGAAGGCGCCCGCACCCAAGCCGACGCCGACCGCTATTACGCCTCCTATGCCGACGCGATCGACGCCATCGGCCGCTCGGCCGGCAACGACAGGCTGCCGAACCGGCCGGGCATCTCGGTCAAGCTCTCGGCGCTGCATCCGCGCTATGAGGCGACCAATCGCGAGTGCGTCCTGGCCGAGCTCACCCCCAAGGTGATCGAGCTCGCCCGCAAGGCCAAGGGCTACGACCTCAACTTCACCGTCGACGCCGAGGAGGCCGACCGGCTCGAACTCTCGCTCGACGTCATCGCTGCTGTCATGGCCGATGCCTCGCTCGCCGGCTGGGACGGTTTCGGCCTCGCCATCCAGGCCTATCAGAAGCGCGCTAGCGCAGTGATCGACCACATTGCAGCGCTGGCCGAGACCTATGACCGCCGCCTGATGGTCCGCCTGGTCAAGGGCGCCTATTGGGACACCGAACTGAAGCGCGCCCAGGAGCGCGGCCTGCCCGACTATCCGGTCTTCACCCGCAAGGCGATGACCGACCTGAACTACGAGGCCTGCGCGAAGCAGCTGCTGGCGCTGCGCCCGCGGATCATTCCCCAGTTCGCCACCCATAACGCGCTCACCGTCGCCACCGTCGCCGAGCTCGCCGGCGACGCCGAGAATTTCGAGTTCCAGCGCCTGCACGGCATGGGCGAGGCGCTCTATGAGCGGCTGCTGCAATCGGATTCCGGCTTCGCCTGCCGCACCTATGCCCCGGTCGGCGGCCATCAGGACCTGCTCGCCTATCTCGTCCGCCGCCTGCTCGAGAACGGCGCCAACTCCTCCTTCGTCTCGGTCTCCGGCGATCCCGACGTGCCGGTCGCGACGCTGCTGGTGCCGCCGGCCGACATCATCGGCTCGCCCAGCGCCGCCCGCCATCGCCGCATCCCGCTGCCGGCCGAGCTCTACGGCACTTCGCGCCGCAACTCCGCCGGCGTCGAGCTCGGCGATGCGGAAAGCCTCGAGACCCTGCTCTCCGAGATCCGCGCGGCCGCGGCCAAGCCCGTGCCCGAAGCGGTGCCGCTGATCGACGGCAAGCCCGGTTCCGGCACCGCCCGCGACGTGCTCTCGCCGATCGACGGCAAGCCGGTCGGCCGCGTCACCGAGGGCGACGCCGCCAGCGCAGAGAAGGCGATGGCCGCCGCCAAGGCCGGCTTCCATGCCTGGAACGCGACGCCCGCCCGCAACCGCGCCGCCTCGCTGCGCCAGGCCGCCGACCTGATGGAAGCCCGCCGCGGCCCGATCCTGGCGCTGCTGCAGTCCGAGGCCGGCAAGACGCTGGACGACGCCATCGCCGAATTGCGCGAGGCCGTCGACTTCCTGCGCTATTACGCTGCGGAGGCTGAAGGCCGGTTCGCCGTGCCGACCGCCCTGCCCGGCCCGACCGGCGAGGACAACCGCCTGATCCTGCGCGGCCGCGGTCCGTTCGTCTGCATTGCGCCCTGGAACTTCCCGCTGGCGATCTTCATCGGCCAGGTCGCTGCGGCGCTGGTCGCCGGCAACAGCGTCGTCGCCAAGCCGGCGCCGCAGACCCCGCTGATCGCCGCGCTTGCCGTGCGCCTCCTCCACGAGGCCGGCATCCCCAGGACCGCGCTGCACTTCGCCCCCGGCGACGGCAAGCTCGGCGCGGCGCTGGTCGCGCACAGGGACGTCGCCGGCGTCGCCTTCACCGGCTCGACCGCGACCGCCCGCGCCATCAACCGGGCGCTTGCCGCCAAGGACGGCCCGATCGTCCCGCTGATCGCCGAGACCGGCGGCCTCAACGCCATGATCGTCGACGCCACCGCGCTGGCCGAGCAGGTCGCCGACGACGTCGTGCTCTCCGCCTTCCGCTCGGCCGGCCAGCGCTGCTCGGCTTTGCGCCTGCTCGTCGTGCAGGAGGACGTCGCCGACAAGATGGTCGAGATGATCGAGGGCGCCGCCAGCGAGCTCACCCTCGGCGATCCGCGCGCGATCGAGACCCATGTCGGCCCGGTGATCGACACCGCCGCGAAGGAGCGCCTCGACGCCCATATCGCCGCGATGCGCTCCGCCGGCCGCGTCACCTATGCCGGCAAGACGCCGTCTCTGCCCGGCACTTTCGTCGCCCCGCACATCATCAGGCTCGACAAGGTCGCCGATCTCACAGCCGAGCATTTCGGCCCGGTGCTGCATGTCGTGCGCTGGAAGGCGGGCCAGCTCGACAAGGTGCTGGCCGAGATCGAGGCGACCGGCTACGGCCTGACCTTCGGCCTGCATTCGCGCATCGAGGCCACGGTCGAGCTGGTCGTCGACCGGCTCTCGACCGGCAACATCTATGTCAACCGCAACATGATCGGGGCGGTCGTCGGCGTGCAGCCCTTCGGCGGCCATGGATTGTCGGGCACCGGCCCCAAGGCCGGCGGCCCGAACTACCTCCCCCGCTTCGCCACCGAGCAGACGGTGACGATCAACACCGCGGCGGCGGGCGGCAATGCCAGCCTGATCGCGATGGGGGAGTAGGTCTCACGCGTCATGCTCGGGCTTGACCCGAGCATCTCTTGCCGGTCGGGCGCCGACCAGCTCCTTCTCGTCCTGAGATTCTCGGGTCTACGCTTCGCTCCGCCCGAGAATGACGGCAGTTCCCCGCGCTTCCCGCTCCTCTACTCCGCCCCTCTCGCCGCCGCCTGCTTCAGCCGCGCCAGCGCTTCCTCGGCCCCGGCCTTCACCGCCGGATCCGTCACCTGCCCCTCGGCCGCGACGCGCTCGGCCAGCGCCGCGACGCTGAACTCAGCCCCACTGGCCGCGAGCTTCAGCACCGCGTTCGACAGCACATTCGGCCAATAGGCCGCGCCGCCCTTGGCCAGCCCCTTGGCCTTGCGGCCCTCGAATTCCTTGGTGAGCTGCTCGGGGGTTTTTCTGGCCATGCCTGTCTCCACTGTGGTTTGACATGCCTCCTAGCACAGCCTCCGTCGGCTTGCGGCAAGGCCGGAACAGGCGCAGATTTTCCCCGCCGTGTCCCGAAACGGAGGACGCCTGCCATGCCGCTTCATGTCTGCAACGGGGCGACCCTGATGTGCACCTTCGGCCTGGCGCCGAGCACCCTCGTCGTCCTGCCCATCAACCGCATGCTGACCAGCAGCCAGCCGGCCGCCAACATCAACGACCATATCCCGATGGTGAACATCATGCCGTTCGGCATGTGCGCCTCGCTCGCCAACCCGGCCACCGCCGCGGCGACCACGGCGGCCTTGGGCGTCCTGACGCCGACGCCCTGCATCCCGATGACGCCCTCGCCCTGGATCACCGGCACGCCCACCGTGTTGCTCGCCGAGACGCCCTGCCTCGACAACACCCATACGCTGATGTGCAACTGGGCCGGCGTGATCACCATCGCCCAGCCCGGGCAGGCCACCGAGATGATACCGTAGGCAGGGCGGCGCCCTCTCCCGGCGCCGATCTACCGCTCGCCCGACAGCGGAATCGCGTCGAGCTGCGCCTTGTGGGCGGCGATGCGCCGCTCCGCTTCCTCCCAGGCCGCATCGGCGGAGAGGCCGGCGAGGCGCAGGCCGAGCGCCTCCCTCAAGGTCGCGCGCTCCTCGTCGCTGAGGCAGGTCCGCAGGAAGGTATGAGCGCAATGCTCCCCGCCCGGCCCGACGCAGGCCTTCGCCCGCCGGCAGTCCGGCAGGGTGCAGAGATAGCGCCAGCATTCCAGTTTCGTCGCCACGCTGCGCAGCGCGATCGGCCGCTGGCGCTGGAAGCGCTCGAACTCCTCGCGGGTCGCGCCGCGATGGTTGGGATTGCAGGACATGGGGTGCTCCAATTGGCCTCCTTCTCCCCTCGGGGGAGAAGGTCCGGCAGGGGATGAGGGCGGGACGACCGGGTGAGGCGCTGAGCGTCGGGCTGGACTTCCCTCATCCGCCAGCGCTTCGCGCTGCCACCTTCTCCCCCGAGGGGAGAAGGAAGATCGCGCCCAAGCTTCGCCCCCGCCCGCAGGCTCATCCTGCGGGCGTTGTCGCAAATGAGGGGCAGCGGAGCGCCGCGAGGCGCGGTTTGGTATCCGCTTCCGTGAGCTACGGCAGCGGCGCGGATGGATTGAGCCACCATCCGCACACCCCGTGGCGCTCCGCCAGCGACGATTTTGAAAACTCCGGGCCGCGCTTCTGTCGCGCCGGCTTGAGCCGGCGCGGTCTAGCGAGCTCCTCGCGCAGGGATCGTAGTGTCCCCAGGTCGGTTCCCGAAGCCTCCCGGGAGCGAGGCGCAACCCTCGCCCGCAGGCGCCGCACCCACCCCGCCAAACGACATGCCTCCGGTCGGCCGCCCCTCGGGGATGGGATGCGGGCGATTATACGGGAGGCTGGGAGGGCGGGGATAAGTTTGCCGTTTGTCCGCGCTGGGGCGGAATCCGACATCCCCTTGTTTAGCGCGAGCGGGGTTCTGAGTTGGGCCAGCGGCTCTCGATACTTCCCTCCGCTAACGCCCTCGGACTACCGCACGGTTAGGGGGCAGCGAAAGGCAAAAGAAAAGGGGATAAGTTTCAGAAGAGCAAATCAGCCTCCAGAGACACGCTGTATGAGCGTTGACATAGCGAGTTTCTTTCAACCTATGATGGAGATGGGCTAGATAACGCGCTCTTTCGTTATAGAGAATATGAGTGCATATCGCGCATCGCTATGGGAGGGCGCTTACGGCAATGCGTAGAACAATTTCCTCAGATTTTGTTGGCCGGATTAGAAATATATCGCTTGCTCCGTCGCCGGCCAATGCTTTGGTGCCACTCTACGAGACTATCACCAACTCAATTCAGGCGATTGAAGATCGTTTTGGCAAGGACAACATTGCATCGGGGTATATTGAAGTCAGAGTTATAAGAAACGAAAAGGATGGAATTATCGAAGGCTTTGAAGTCTCGGATAACGGCATAGGGATGACTCCGGATAATTTGGAATCCTTCTCCCGCTCCGACTCGCGGCTTAAGATCGAGCGCGGAGGGAAAGGCGTCGGCCGCTTACTTTGGCTAAAAGTTTTTGACGCCGCGCACGTAGAGAGCAAGTACGGACTCGGCCAAGATGAAAGCTTGAGCTTTGATTTTATCTTAGAAGAGGAAGATCAACTTAGAAATATCACTCCATCCGGGGCAAGAAATGCTATTGGAACAACAGTAAAACTATACCCATTTAAAGCGAGTTTTAAATCAGTTTGCCCTAGAAAAGAATCGACAATACAGGCCAAAATTATATCGCATTTTCTTGCTTATTTTGTGAATATGACTGCGCCTAAAATTGTTGTAATTGACGACGGAACCGCAGATCTATTCAGCATATTCACAGAGTTTGTAAAAGATGATTTTATTAGGGATTTCGATGTCACTTACAATGAAGAGGAAATTAAATTCAGATTTAATGGATTTTTATTACCCAAGCATCTCTCCGACGACGAGAAGGGGAATAACGCGATATTTTATGGGGCCAACGGCCGCTCTGTTACTCGTGTAGCAATTGATAATCGAATTGGCCTCACAACAATAGACGGCGCCTATGCTTTTTATGCTTTTATATCAAGTTCATACTTGGATATGCACGTCAACCAGGAGAGGACTGAATTTTCATGGCCAGACGACCTGCGGCGAGAAGTTCATCGAAAGGCAGTTGGGTTTAGTTTAGAATTTCTTTCGAAATTTATTGAGGAGATAAGAGAGAAGCAAGCTGCCAAAGTCAGCAAGCTTGTAAATGAGCATTTGAGATTTCTAACTGTAGTTGAGAATCCGCAAGAATTTGCGGAGACGTTGCAGTTATCAACTCAAACAGAAGAGGATATTTACATTGAACTTTCCCGCGACTCGCTTCGCAAAGAAAAGCGCGTTCGCTCTGAATATGCCAACGCAAAAAAGAAAAAATCTGACATCGACGAGGACGTCAAAAAATACGCCGCTGAAATTAAGAAGGAATCTTTGGCATCTTTGGCTGAATACGTCTATAAGCGAAAACTAATTCTCAATATTCTTGAAGATAATATATCATTCTCCGATATCGAAACCAGAAAGTATCAACTTGAAGATGTTGTTCATGATTTGATATGCCCTCTTAGGGTGACAAAATCAGAACTTGGGTACAACGACCACAATCTGTGGATCGTTGACGATCAGCTTGCATTTTATTCGTACTTCAATTCAGATAAAACCCTTAAAGCGACGACGGGAGATGCCAGTTCCTCGACGGCAGAGCCCGACATCACCTTCTTCGATCTTGGAATCGGCCTAGATCGTGCAGGTACGCTCGACCCGGTATCGATCGTTGAATTCAAACGCCCGGGGCGAGATGACTATACTCTGGCAAGCAATCCAATTGTTCAGATACGCGACTATGCTACGAAATTACGAGACTCCAAGAGAATCGTTTCCTATAAAGGCTTAGAATTACGCGCAATTGATGACAAAACGCCTTTCAATGGCCACATTATCGCAGATATTACACCATCTCTGGAAAGAATGATGAAAATGTTTGGCCCATTTACTCAGAGGGCTGGGCATAGATGCTATTATAAATGGGATGATGATTATCATATGTTTATACAGATTCAATCTTACGCAGACGTTCTTAGGGGAGCGAAAGCCAGAAATGAGGCATTCTTCAACAAATTGGGGCTCTCCAACTAGCCCAGCTTAGCCCCGCTTGACTCCCCTCCCCCTCCCATCCTACGCCCATCGACGGGACACGCCGCCCCAACGCGGCGCGCCCATCTGTAAGGATGGAGACATCGATGGCGAATACGATTCCGGCCGCGCGCCCGCGCGTGCCGCATTTCTCGTCCGGCCCCTGCGCCAAGCGCCCCGGCTGGAACCTCAAAGCCCTCTCCGACGCAGCGCTCGGCCGCTCGCACCGCGCCAAGATCGGCAAGGACAAGCTCAAGCTCGCGATCGACCTGACGCGCGAGGTGCTGCAGATTCCGGCCGATTACCGCATCGGCATCGTGCCGGCCTCCGACACCGGCGCCGTCGAGATGGCGATGTGGTCGATGTTGGGCGCCCGCGGCGTCGACATGGTCGCCTGGGAGAGCTTTGGCGAAGGCTGGGTCACCGACGTCGCCAAGCAGCTCAAGCTGGCGGATGTGCGCACCTTCGCCGCCCCCTATGGCGAGCTGCCGAACCTGAAGAAGGTCGACAGCAAGAACCGCGACGTCGTCTTCACCTGGAACGGCACGACCTCCGGCGTGCGCGTCGTCGACGCCAGCTGGATCGCCGATGACCGCGAGGGGCTGACGATCTGCGACGCGACCTCGGCCGCCTTCGCCCAGAAGCTCGACTGGCCGAAGCTCGATGTCGTCACCTTCTCCTGGCAGAAGGTGCTCGGCGGCGAGGCCGCGCATGGCATGATCGTGCTCTCGCCCCGCGCGGTCGAGCGGCTCGTGACCTACAAGCCGGCCTGGCCGCTGCCGAAGATCTTCCGCATGACCTCGGGCGGCAAGCTGATCGAGGGCATCTTCACCGGCGAGACGATCAACACGCCGTCGATGCTCTGCGTCGAGGACTATATCGATGCGCTGCTCTGGGCTCAGAAGCTCGGAGGCCTGAAGGCGCTGATGGCGCGTGCCGATGCCAATACCAAGGTCATCGCCGATTTCATCGCTGCCAATGACTGGATCGCCAACCTGGCGGTCAAGGCCGAGACGGCTTCCAACACCTCCATCTGCCTGAAGATCGTCGACAAGGATGTCGTCGCTCTCGACGCGGACGGCCAGGCGAATTTCGCCAAGGGTCTCGTCGCTCTCCTCGAAAAGGAAGGCGTCGCCTATGATATCGGCGCCTACCGCGATGCCCCGTCGGGCCTGCGCATATGGGCCGGTGCGACGATCGAGGCATCCGACATGCAGAAGCTGATGCCGTGGCTCTCCTGGGCCTTCGAAACGCAGAAAGCTACGCTTTCCCAGGCTGCTGCCTGAGTTGATCGCATAAGGCTCCGTCTTGATGGCGGAGCCCAGCATCCCTGATTTCATCCATCGCTGAACTTTTTGAAGGAAGCCCCCAATGGCACCTCGCGTTCTCGTATCCGACGAACTGTCGGAAACCGCCGTCCAGATTTTCCGTGATCGCGGCGTCGAAGTCGATTTCCAGCCGCAGCTCGGCAAGGACAAGGACAAGCTCGCCGAAATCATCGGCAACTATGATGGTCTTGCCATCCGTTCGGCCACCAAGGCGACCGAAAAGCTGATCGCTTCGGCGACCAATCTGAAGGTCATCGGCCGCGCCGGCATCGGCGTCGACAATGTCGATATCCCGGCTGCATCGCGCCGCGGTATCATTGTCATGAATACGCCTTTCGGCAACTCGATCACCACCGCCGAGCACGCCATCGCGCTGATGTTTGCCGTTGCCCGCCAGCTGCCGCAGGCCGATGCCTCGACGCAGGCCGGCAAGTGGGAAAAGTCGAAGTTCATGGGTGTCGAAATCACCGGCAAGAC
>Ga0102589_1003230_pt1 | contig 17365 bp, 18 predicted proteins | sample AraplaMF_Col_mLB_FD_76858 | JGI IMG/M metagenome (GOLD analysis project Ga0102589, IMG submission 76858) | Arabidopsis root microbial communities from the University of North Carolina, USA - plate scrape MF_Col_mLB | ecosystem: Host-associated > Plants > Roots > Endosphere | place: USA... | reverse complement strand
AAATATAAATCTTAATACATATATAGTCAAAGAAAAGACCTTTTAATTAAAATGAAAGGTCTTTTCTTTATAAATTTTCATTAATATTTAAATTTATAAAAAGAAATGGTATCAATTTTGGGAGTGATTTGCTGAGTTTGGGTGTTTATGCCGCGAAAGTTCTTTGACGATGAGGGGAACCCTTATGCAAACTCGTCAGAGGGGTCTAAGAAGGGCGTTTTTTGCCCGTTGAAGTTGACTTTTGGAGTTTGGGGCTCGTGGTCAAGGGAATCGTGGAATAAAAAGCGAGGACGAACGCCAGGACAGAGCAAAGACCAATGTCTTCGCTAAGATTCGTGGTTCTACTGTTAGAAAAAGGCGAATAAGAATATAGCATACATACAATAAGGGAATGCAGTACAGATCAGCATACAAGCATTCCCTTGCTATTAATATGTTGTTTTTTAAGTATACTTTTATTTATATATAATGTTGGGTTTGACTATATAAAATATTATATTTGAAAAAAGTATCAGCATTTCAGAAAAAATCAAACTAAGAGTATGCAAGATTTTATACAGTTTTTTGGCTAATTTAGTACGAGCGGAAACACAAAACCCCACATCAGGATAGGAATGTATAAAAAGATGCATAGAATCATAGAAAGAGAAAAAGGCGATCCCTTGTGAGAGTAAGGGGGCGTTTTGTCTTTGCTACCGATAATGTGGCGTTATGTTAACTTGACATGAATATCCTATTCATCCAAATTTGTACAAATATTTTCTGTTGACTGATACAATGAAGAAAAGAGGTGAATAGGTTATGGCAAAGAAAACAAATTGGCTTCAAATTGTTGGTTTAACATGGTTGGCAACCATTATATTACTTTCGACAGACTTTATTGATCTGATTCCAAATCAGGTGGTTTCTCTAAGTGTTTCTGTTGTTATAGGTGTCATTGCACTAGGAGCTAATCTGACGGGACTTTACTTACTTAAAAAGAAAAAATATTGAGAGCGAATCGTGCCTCTCCCCAAATAAGGAGGGGTTTGGAATAACTTCCAATAACGATAATTATGTAAATAATATCTTATAATATGGTGCAATTTAGGTTTTTTATTAGTATGAATATACACGAAGTTTAGAAAAGAAAGAGGAGGATTTTTATGGTCGATAATTATATAAATGAAAAAGATCATCTTTTTTATAAAAAACGTTTTTATAATGTTTTAGCTTCTATTCCTTTTGTAATTATCACTCTAATAGTAATCTATTTATCAGATTTGGGGTTAACTTTTTTTGTAACCTCAACTGGAATTTCAGTAATAACTTTATTAATTCAGTTCATTTATTATTATTCAAATTGGAAAAAATCTCTTCAGAAAACCTGAAGAGATTTTTTGAGATTTCTAGATATATGGATTACTGATAAGTGAGATTATGTTAACTGACAGGGTATAGAATATATAATTGGGTGATAATACATAGTAAAATAAATACAGAGGCTACAATAAACAAAATGCTATCATTATGATTTTTTTTCAATCATTTATGGATGCATATATTGTTAGAGTAAAGATAATAAACAAGAGTATCAGAGAATGAATTAGTGAAATGGTAACTATAAGCCAAAAAATAATGGAGATTATGAAAAATAAAATTAAAGTAATAAGTATCTTTTTTCTTTTCTTGTTTATATATGTGTACTCCTTAATAAATTATAAATATATTTGTTAATTAAATTTGAAATGTATCAAGAATATTATCTTTTTCTTCTTTATTGATTCCAATATATTTGAGTGTAACTTGTGGTGTGCTGTGATTCAATATTTCTTGCAACATAGCGACATCTTTTGTTTGTTTATAAAACCAATAGCCGAAGGTTTTTCGCATGGTGTGTGTACCAATGGATTCTACGCCAGCAAAATCTCCGGCTTTTTGCAATTGTCGATAAGCCTGGACTTTACTAATTGGTCGATCTCCTTTTCGAGAAGGAAATAACCAGGTACTTTCTAAGGTTTGGGCATAGGAATAGACCTCATCAAAAATAGAAGTGAGATTAATCATGCGTTCTTTCTTTGTTTTTCCTTCTTTGATTTTGAATTCTTTTCTCTTTTTTTGTTTTAGTTTTATTATCGTTTGCGTTTCGATTTGAAGTAGATCGCTGACGCGTAATCCGGTATTAATTCCAATTAAAAACAGAATATAGTCTCGTTCTAAACAGTGGCGTTTTAAGGCCCATTTCATATCTTCGATTTGTTCTTTTGTTCGGATGGGTTGGACATCAATAAGATGTGGTTTTTTGTTCATAGATTTTAGACCTCTTTATTTATAATGTTTTGAATGTATACTTTTTTGTGTATTTTGAGGATATCAAGGGATTCGGGATAAAGTCAATGATTAAGGGAAAATGAATGTAAACTAATATGTAAAAGTTTACATTCGTATTTATAATAAATAAAAAGCACTTTTTAATGTTTTAAAAGTGCTGTAACTTGATGCTGATGTGACGGAATCTCAAGTATGTAGAAATTTAAAAAAGTCCCTTAATCATGATAAAGGGACTTTGCTCACACAAATGATCTGCACATCAATTCATCTTTGATATACAGATCATTTGTATGATAATTTTTATAAATAATTGCGAAATAATGAACTTACATTACTGCTTTTAATAGTTCTGCTACTAATGGAAGCACTCCACCTACAAATGATAAAACTGCCGTTGCGATTGTCATGTTATTTCCTCCTTTTTTTCGTATTAAGGTATGATAATTTCTATAAATAATTGCTAAATAGTAAACTTACATAAATGCTTTTAAAAGTTCTTGAACCATTGGAATTAATCCACCTACAAATTTTAAAACTGTCATTGCGATTTCCATATTATTTCCTCCTCTTATGTTGTTGCTAAGATGTGATTTATCTTTATGCTTTTATTATAGTAAGCGCTTACATTTACATCAATACATTTTTATATGCAATATTGCATATTTATATATTTAGACAAAAATTAGGCCCTATTAGTCATTCCTTAATGGTACTATAGCGAGGTGAGAGTCTTCAAGGGTTCTCCTTAATAGGAGGAAACGATATGGAAAGAGTGCTGCAAGTGATTGATAGTAATTTGAAACTTAAGAGCTGGGTTAAACAGGTATTAGCTGTAGGCGGAATGTTAGGGTTCTGCTACTTGGTGTTATATGTTTTTAGTTTCTTACTTGTTTTATAAATACTATACAACTACACTAGTGGAGTCTTGCCTACAGAGGTAAGGCTTTTTTGTTGTACCTGGGGTGAATAGACTATACACAATACCTCTCAGACTCCTTTTTGAAAGTAAATTTCTATTTAAAAGTTTACTTTCAAAAAGATAGGAAATCGAGCGAAGCGACAACCGTTTTAGGACGAAAAAATGAAATTTTGAGACCGGAAAAACGGTAAAGGTTGTAGGAATCTCTTACCAAGTCAAAAACGTAGTTTTTGGGGTTTGTCATGACAAACCCGTAGCTTGCCCTTTCCTTTTCTTTTAGAATTCTATGTCTTAATTGTTATTTTGTTCTTGATTACAAGAACGTTGGTATTTGGCGATGAAAGATGGTTGATATTAAGCCATCTTTTATTTTTTATAATGAAAATGAAAGTAATCTTTTATTTAAAAGCTAACTTAGAGGTATATATATAAAATTTGATAAAAGATAGAGATAAGATTTTATGTTGTTAAAGAGGATAAAGACTGATATGCATAAGTGATTCAATATTTTTAATTAAGTTTTGTTTTTATCTTTTTGAATATAAAAAAAGAAAGAATTCTAATTTTAGAATCTTTCTTTTTTGTAAATTATATTACCATTTACCCCATGGTGATCCATGTTTATATGAACTGTCTACTTTTCCAGCTTTTGAATAATCATGTTTATATGATATCCCTGTTGGGAGGGGTCTCCAATTCCAACCTCCACCTTCAATTTTTTCAGTTTCTTCTTTTGTTAAAAATTGCATTTTTTTTGTGTTTAATTTCATAGTATTTTCCTCCTAAATAATTTATAAAATAGATCTTTGTAGATAGGAATCTTGTTAAGATAAATTATTTATCCTAATATTACGAATATTGAACATTATAATAACATTATATATTATAATAAGATTATATTAAATGTTTATTTTTAGGAAAAGCAAAATTATTAAAATAATAGGGATTTTAGTAAAGGGGTTTTGGTTTTGTTTGGTAGGAAATTTCCACTTGTTATACAACATGATTTAAAAGACTGTGGTCCTGCATGTCTTACAATGATTTCACGTTATTATGGTTTAACTATATCTATATCGAAAATAAGAGAAATAGCAGGGACAGATTTAGAAGGAACGAATGTAAAAGGTTTGATAGAAGCTGGAGAAATATTAGGATTTGAAGTAAAAGGAGTAAAAACAACTGATTTAGATGTATTAAAAGAAATTCCATTACCAGTTATTGCACATGTAGTATTAGATGGTGGTTTTTTACATTATGTAGTAATTCATAAGATAAAAAATAATAAAATTTATGTTGCAGATCCTGGGAAAGGTTTTACTATATATTCATTTGAAGAATTTAGTCAAATATGGACTGGTATTCTTGTATTAATGGTTCCTAGACAACAATTTCAAAAAGAAAATTTATCTCAAAGTACTTTTTCTCGTTTTTTTTATTTATTGAAACAGCAAATAAATTTATTATTACCGCTGTTTTTTGCTTCTATTATTTTTAATTTATTTGGTTTGTTAGGAGCATTTTATTTTAAATTTTTAATTGATGATATTGTTACAAATCAATTGATGCAAACACTTCATATTATATCTATTGGAATAATCATATTATATATTTTTAAAGTTTTACTTTCTTATTTTCGAACTCATCTAATTTTATATTTAAGTAGGAGAATAGATATTCAATTAATGCTTGGATATTATCGTCATGTGGTAGGTTTGCCAATGAATTTTTTTGAAACAAGAAAAGTTGGGGAAATTATTTCTCGTTTTATGGATGCAAGTAAAATACGTGATGCATTATCAACTATAACAGTTACATTAATGATTGATACATTAATGGTTATATTAGGTTCAATTTTATTATATATGCATAATTCGACTTTATTTGGAGTTACATTATTATTAATTCCTTTTTATATAGCTATTATTTTTGGATTTCATAAGTCATATCAAAAGATTAATAGAGAAGAGATGGAGAGTAATGCAAAATTAACATCATATTTGGTAGAATCTTTAAATGGAATTTCAACGATAAAATCTTATAATGCTGAAAAAGAAGCGTTTTTTCAAACAGAAAGTCGCTTTGTAAATTTATTACGACATGTATTTAAAAAAGGAATGCTTTCTAATTTACAGAGTTCTATTAAAATGGGGCTTGAATTAATTGGTGGTGTAATAATTCTTTGGATTGGTTCTGTACAAGTTTTAAAAGGAAATATGACAATTGGGGAATTAATTACATATAATGCGCTTTTAGCTTATTTTTTAAATCCGATTGAAAATTTAATAAGTATTCAGCCTACTATGCAATCCGCGTTGGTTGCTGGAGAAAGGCTAAATGAAATTTTTGATTTAAAGTTAGAAAAGGATGAATCTGAATATAATAAAGTTTCTTTAAAACGGTTATCAGGGAAAATTGAGTGCTTGAATGCTACATTTCGTTATGGAACTCGTAAAAATGTATTAAATAATATAAGTTTTTCAATTGAACCAGGTAGTCAAGTGGCTTTTGTAGGAGAAAGTGGTTCTGGAAAAACAACAATTTCTAAATTGTTAATGAATTATTATGATATTCAGCAAGGTGATATATATTACGATGATTATCATATTAAAGAGATAAATCGAACTGTATTACGCGATCGAATTGCGTATGTTTCACAGGAATCATTTTTCTTTAGTGGATCTATCTATGATAATTTGAAGTTTGGTCTAGATCGTACAGTTACATTGGAAGAAGTTATTCAAGTATCTAAACAAGTTTATGCTTATGAGTTTATTAGTGAATTACCATTACGTTATGATACTTTGTTAGAAGAAAATGCTTCAAATTTATCAGGAGGCCAAAGACAAAGGTTAGCCATTGCAAGAGCTTTGTTAAAGAACCCAGACATTTTAATTTTGGATGAGGCAACAAGTAATTTAGATTCTACAACAGAAAAACACATTACAGACATGTTAAAAGAATTAGGTTTACAAGGAATAACAGTGATTATGATTGCTCATAGATTGAGTACAATTCAACATGCACAACAAATTTTTGTAATGGAAAAGGGAAATATTATAGAACGAGGTTCTCATGAAGAATTACTATTCCACAAAGGTGAATATTATCGTCTTTGGAAAAACCAAACAGTTCATGTAGAACATGTGGAATCACAATCTTATGCAATGCGAGGTGGTCAATATGAGTAAGATTTATTCTTTTGATCAATTAACAGATAGTGTGGAGTTGTTAGAAAGAAAGCCTCCGCGTTTTATTGCTGGATTACTATGTTTTCTTTTTATGACTTTATTAGGATTTGTGATTTGGGCATATGTTGGAAAGTTAGATATCGTGAGTAAGGGAACTGCAATGATACAAGGTAAATCAGATATAAGTGTATCTAGAACTCAAACTGTAGGTATTGTAGATACTGTTGCTGTCAAGTCTGGAGATGAAGTGAAAACTGGTGATATTTTGGTTCAATTAAAGTATCAGGAATTAACGGATAAGCAAAATCAAACGGATCAAATTGTTCAACATTTAGAACGACAAAAATGGATGTTAGAACAATTAAAACAGAGCATTCAATCTCATCAATTATCTTTTTCTGATGAAGTAGATAAAAAAATAAGAGAAGAATATAAAGCATATGAGCAAGGTTATCAATCCTTACAAAATGAAAAAGAAACTGAGATAAAAGATATAGAGAATAGTAAGCTGACAAATGAACAAGACGAGGTTTTACAAGGATTGATTGCCGAAAAAGAAAGTGTTCAAAGAGAGATACAGTCTGTAAAAAAACAAACAAAGAAAGAAAGCCTTTTAGAGGAACAAAAACAATTACTAGATGATAAAGTAGATTCTTTAGAATCTCAACAAAATAGTGTTGAAAAGCGAATTCAACAACGAAAAGGAACTTTAGAAAGTGAAAGAAAAAAAGTTGATAGCACTAGAGAGAGCAAACAAAAACAAAAAGAAGATGCTTTAAATCAATATAAGGAAAACACTGTTATTTCAGTTAATCAACGAATTCAATCTCTAGAGCAAGAGATATTTGTAAAAAAACAAGAATTGGACGGATTGCGTAATCAAAATAAAACGACAACTATAAAAGCGCAAAAGGATGGGATTGTACAATTTCCTTCTATCATACAACAAGGTGATTTGGTTGATCCTGGTCAAGAGATAGTTTCAATTATTCCTAAAGAAGATGAGAAAAAGGTAAAAATTTCACTTCCAGTTGAGGAAATAAAAGGGATTAAAAAAGGAGATAAAGTACAGTATTCATTTAAATTAAAGAAAACAGATAAACAGATAGGGATAGTAACGTACGTATCGGCACATCCTATTTTTGATAAGGATTTAAAAACTTATGTATATGAATTAGAAGCAACGATTGATACAAAAGAATTAAATGAATTACATACTGGAATGATAGGTAAAGCCTCTGTAGTGACAGGAGAAGAAGCAATTTGGAAATTTATATTAAGTAAGTTGAATTTTATCTCTATTTAGACGGGATAGGGGTACCACCTATATTTTAATGTTTTTTTATATCGAATTTGTTTAGCGTAGTTTTTCGTTAAAATGTAGGTGGTATGGTGATAAAAAGATTAATGAAATCCCATCGAGTATTTTTATTTGTGGGAAAATAAAAAAAAATCTATATTTTTTAAAATTTATATAAACAAATATAAAAATTCATGGTAAAATAATTAATGAATATATTAATTGGGAGGTTTTTTCATGAAATTAAATGAAGCAAAATTTACTGTTCTTACTGAAAAGGAAATGGAAACAAATGGAGGGATTTGGCGTCCTATCGTTCCTGTTGTTACAGCTGCAAAACAATGTTGGGACAATGGTTATTGCCGTGAAAAAACATATGGTGGTTATGGTCGAAGAGATAGTCAATATAAACATGGAGCTCCATATGGAAAATGGTAAGCTTTAAAAGGTTTTAAATAAAAACAGGATTCATTTATTTATATAAATGAATCCTGTTTTTATTATTTATGTTATATATTTTTATGAATAGTTAATTGAAAACGTGTAACATAAATAATAATCAAATATTTATATTTTCTAATAAATGATTTTTATGCTAATATGATAAAAAACTTATTATATAAATTTAACATTTTAAAATGTTTTAGTGAAAGGAGATATAATCATTGATAAAAACAATACATAAATTTTTTTGGGATTTGCGCCCAGTATCATTTATATTAGTTATGTCAATTTTAACTTTTTTAGTTACTATACCATTTACTTTATTGTTACCAGAATTGCAAAGTCATCCTTCAAATAATGAATCTATATATTTACAAATTTTATCGGTTATAATTATAGCTCCTTTATTAGAAACCTTAATTTTTCAAGTTTTTTTATTTTGGATTCTTCGTTTTATCCCTTGGATTCGAAAATATGATATATTAATTATTTTAATTTCATCAGTAATATTTGGTTTAAATCATCCATTTGGGATAACTTATATAATATGTACTGCAGTAATAGGAATTTGTTATAACTATGCTTATTGGATATATTATAAAAAAAATGAAAAAGCATATGTTACGATGTCTGAATTTTGGGTTGTATTTTGGATACATGAAATACATAATATAGTTGCTCTTTTGTTACAAAATTTGTTGTATTAATAAATTGAATTATACAAAGGGAGATGGGATAAATGAAAACACATGAAATAATCACTGAGATACAAGATGGCTATGATGGTAATCCTAGTCAAGATGCTCAAGTTTTTATTTTATTTAGTTTTTTACTATTAGTATTTAAGTTTTTAAGACCAACAAAGTAATATATTTTTAAAGAAAGACCATAAAAAATCCCCTTATGTTATAATTGAAAGCGACCAAACCATCAATTAGATAAGGGGATTTTTATGCTTGTATTTATTTTTAATTTCTATAAGAATCATAGCATAAAATGTTCCTCTTCTCTAGTTGAAAATCTTAGAAAAGAGGAGAAAGTTTATGTCAAAGCTCGTCAATTTAGAACAAGCTGAAAGGAATTCAAGATTGAGAGATATTGAGAATTCAAAGATTTTGTCAGAAGAAGAGATGTATTTAGCAAATGAACTTCAAGCAAAAGCTAATTCTCATGGAATGAAGTTAGTCCCAGAACGAAAAGTAAAGAATAAAGCTAAATTTGCTCAAATCATTCAAGAGAATTGGTTATATCTTATTCAAAATAATTATTTGAAAAACGAAGAAATTATGTTTTTAAACAAAATCATTGGATTTATAGGTTTTCGTTCTAATTGTATTGTTCATGATATTAATGCAAAAGAACAATTACCTATGACTCAAACTGAAATAGCAGAAAAAATAGGTTCTAGTAAAAATACAGTTAGTAGATTAGTAAAGCAATTAATTGAAAAAGGTCTAATTGGACGTTTTGAATCCGGTAGAGATGGAATTAATGCTAGAATGTATGCATTGTACATAAACCCTAATGTGATTCTTTGTGGAGATCGTGATAATATTAATCAAACATTACAAACCATGTTTATAAGAAAACCAAAAGAATTAAAAAATTTACCAATAAAATTAGTGTAACCTGTATGAATTTCATACAGGTTTTTTTATACCTTTATAGTTATCGAATTCGATAACTAAAGTTATCGAATTCGATAACTATAAAAAAACTTAAATCCCTTGATATTACTGACTTTTTTCTGCTTTTGTATGCTTGTCTCTTCTCACTCTCTATATAGGGGGCTAAAAGTTCCGCAAGGAACGGGTCGTATTTTCTTTCGTTTCACTTCAGAAAATCTCCACCCTTTTCGCTTTGCTACATCCTTGCAAAACTTTTTTCGGCTCGAGTTTTGGCGGCACCAAGCCGATACATCCAAAAGCAGTTAAAGGATTATCGGCTTAAATTTGCTATTATACGAGCCGAACCGCTAGTGGTTCGGTTTAAAATTTCACTTACCAAATTAATAGAATACGTTATATGTGGGGTTTCGTCCCCACACGACGAACCAGCCTCAACCCCAAAAGCAAACGAAAACCTTCATTTAAAACCGTTTATTTTGTTTTTTAAGCGTTTATTTTTATTTTCATGACAAATAATATTATTTTAGATTTTCATTCTTTAAAACGGATTTTGAGTCGTTTGAATGATATCTATCGTTTTATTGTTATCTGTTTCTAAAGTATTATTTTGTATTTACTTAATTTAGATGAATCTTTTTTAGTATTTTAAAGTAATGTTTGATTGCAAGTTATAAAAAATATGTTGTCTACAGTAGGTGCACATTTGGTGCTATGAAGGTACCTTGTGTAAACCTCGACTCTACTTTTAACGAAAAATACGTGTAATTAGAAAATTTTGAGTCGACCGTGAGTGCACATCTTGGAAATTTTCGTGTACCCACGTTTAAGCTAGGCTCTGCCTAGCCCCAACCCCTAGTTGGGCCCAAAAACCCCTTATGCTCTTCTCTCTTTTTTGATTCAGAATTTCCAATTTTATAAAATGACTTGTTTTTAACTGAATTTTATTATGTTAAAAAAATAAGAATGTGATTTTGATTGTGGTTTGTTGTAAGGTTATTAGAAAACTTTTTGTGGCACAGCTAAGATCTTTGCTAAATGAAGTATAAATTGGAGATATGAAAAATTTCGTTATTTTCATATGACAGAAGGATATAAACCTTAGTAGAATGAATTAGTAAAAACCTAGGTTTAATACTTAGGTTTTAAGATTGATTTTTTTTGGAAATAACCCTTGATATTAAAAATATTTAGGTTTTTATCTAGGTTTTAAAGGTGGGTAAAAAGATGGATAAAAGTGAATACCTAGGTGGAGAAAACCCAGGTTATATAGCTATGACTGTTAAAGAAGTTGCATTATATTTAGATGAATCACCAAATGTTATAAGGAATTGGATGAAAGAATTAAAGACATATATTTCTTTAGAGAAAAATGAGTCAGGTTACAATATTTTTGATGAAAAAGCTCTTGAGCAAATGAAGATAGTTAAGCAATTACATCGAGAACAGAATTATTCAATAAAACAAATTGAACATTATTTTGCTACAGGTGGAGAGAGTATAAAGCCTGTTCCTAGTAAGGAAGTTGGAGAGATTTTAGCTGAAGAATTAAAAGCATTAAAAAATGAAGTTAGTAAACTTAGAGAATATAGTGAGAAACAAGAAGAATTTAATAAGTTGTTAATTGAACAATTACAAAAGCAACAAGATTATATTGATAATAAGTTAGAGAAACGGGATCAGAAGTTGCTTGAAACAATTCGTGAAGTACAAGAAACAAAATCATTAACAGCATCTACGGAATCAAAAGGATTTTTTGCGAGATTATTTAGAAAATGATTTTTTGAGATTTATAATCTGAGTCCTGACGTTTATGCCGCGAAAGTTCCTTGACGATGAGGGGAACCCTCATGCAAACTCGCCAGAGGTGGCCCCAAAAGGGCGGTTTTTGCCCGCTGGGGTTAGCTTTGGGAGTTTGAGGGTTCGGAGGCTCGTGGTCAAGGGAACCGTGGAATAAAAAGCGAGGACGGACGACAGAATTCAGCAAAGACAAATGTCTTCGTCAAGATTCGTGGTTCTAATGTTAGAAAAAGACGAATAAGAATAGAACATAATTACAAAAGGAGCCCTAAAGAGTAAGAACATATTAATATGTTCTTACTCTTTAGGGCTCCTTTTAATTGATTATTTTTATGTGTGATTGATTGTAGATGTATATTATTACGTTACGTGAAATTATTTATATAATATATTATAAAGAATACAGAATTAGGCTAAAAATCCCACAATTTTATTTTTATCTTGATTTTTTTGAAGAATTAACCAATTATATTAATGAAGAATTTAAATATTTTTATTGATGATGTGAGATAAGGGGGGGATATAGGTGACTGAAATTAAAATTAAACCAGAAGAGTTAAGGAATAAAGCGAATAGTTTTAAACATGCTGTTTCTGAATCTACAGATCGACATACTAGAATTCTTGGCGAACTCTTAAATCTTCAAATGCGTTGGATAGGTGCTTCAAGTTTATCTTTTTATAATGATTTACCTACATTAAATAAGGGTCATGAATCTTATGTTAAGGTTTTAACTAATATAGAGGATGAGTTAAATCGTATTGCTGAGAAATTTGAAACTACGGATGAGAATTATGATCCTGTTTCTGAATCGTTCAATAAATTTATGAAGACGACTACTGATTCATCTGATCATTTGAAAATTAAGGAATCTGGTGCGGTAGTTGGAAATCCAGATAAAGATGATAGTACTTTTGCTAGTGTGTTAAAGTATGAAACAGATATACAACTTCCTAAAAATGTGAATGCTTTTTTTAGTGATTTAACATCTATGGATAAAATTGGTGGAGAGGCTAAAGGTGCACTCGTAGATGCTGGTTTTAAAGCAGGAGATTTTACGATTCATGAACAGTTGCTAAGAGGTGAAGCTAAAGTTCAATTTGGTGGAGGCATAGGTGGAGAAGCAAAGATTGCTGGTACTTTTAATGATATTGGTGTAGATCATGAATATGGGAAATTACATCTTAAACTGGGAGATGCTGAAGCTGGTGTTGTGGCTAAGGATGGTTACTATGGTTTTAGTGCAAAAGCTGACTTAGCTAAGGCTGAGGGAGAAGTTAAAATACCGTTACCTTTTACTGATTGGAAAGTAGTTGTTGGTGGAGAAGCAGCTTATGGTAGTATAGGTGGAGAGGCTAAATTTGGATTAAAAAATGAATTAAGTCTTGGACTTGGTATTGGTTTGGGAATAAAGTTTGGTGTAGAGAAAGGTTAAAATGTTGTATTTATAAGGAGGAAGAGTTTTTGCTTTCATTGCAGGTATTTAAAAAGATTTTAATCATTTTTGGTTTTATTGCTGTTCCTTCTAGTTTATTAGCCCTTTGGTTTGGAGCAGATGCTACTTTTAAAGAGAAAATGATATTATCTCTAATTTTTGGTATAGTGATGCCACTAGCTTTCTTTATTTTTTATAAAATCACATCTTTATTTTTAAAGTAGTAATTATTTTATTTAGGAGGAGTTTTGTATGGAAAATATATATACACCAAAATTACCAATTGGAAGCGAACTATTACCAATTGGTTCTGTAGTTCTTGTAGAAGAAATTAATCAATCTCTTATGATTTATGGAAGAAAACAACAACAAGCTGATAATAAATTATGGGATTATGTTGCTTGTCCATATCCTCATGGTAATTTATCAAAAGAATATAATGTGTTTTTTAACCATAACCAGATTGTTCATTTATTATTTAAGGGTTTTGAAACAGAGGATGAATTAGAATTAAGAGATAAATTATCTGAGTTTTAGTGAAAATGGAGAATGTATTATATGATTTTAGGAATTTCATATTTTGATATTTTTTGTATTGTAATGATTGTCTCGTTTTTTTTCATTTTTTGGAGATTGAATGTATGGTATAACAAGAAACATAATGTTCCTAAGGTTTTTCATTGGTTTCCTAGAAAATGGGGTAAAAGAAAAGTTTCAGAGCATTTATCACAATTAAATGAAAAATTAGCGTCTGAAGGTAAAGGTATTTGGGTTACAATCTATGCTATAGATTTATATATTGTGACCATTCCTTATACAGTCAAAAAATATAAATCTTAATACATATATAGTCAAAGAAAAGACCTTTTAATTAAAATGAAAGGTCTTTTCTTTATAAATTTTCATTAATATTTAAATTTATAAAAAGAAATGGTATCAATTTTGGAAGTGATTTGCTGAGTTTGAGTGTTTATGCCGCGAAAGTTCTTTGACGATGAGGGGAACCCTCATGCAAACTCGTCAGAGGGGCTCAAGAAGGGCGTTTTTTGCCCGTTGAAGTTGACTTTTGGAATTTGGGGCTCGTGGTCGTCAAGGGAATCGTGGAATAAAAAGCGAGGACGAACGCCAGGACAGAGCAAAGACCAATGTCTTCGCCAAGATTCGTGGTTCTACTGTTAGAAAAAGGCGAATAAGAATATAGCATACATACAATAAGGGAATGCAGTACAGATCAGTATACAAGCATTCCCTTGCTATTAGTATGTTATTTTATTGATTTGGTTGTTGAGAGTTTTCTGTTGACAGTGATTATTTTTCTCCCGAATACGCGATTTCATAATTTTGAATTTTATTTACTACAACGTAATGTTTTTTTGGTTTATTATTTTTATCATATCCTGAGACAGTAATATAACCTTCGCGTTCTAAATGTTCGATTTTAACATCAGTTACCACAAAGTCTATATTTTTTTCCTTTTTCATATGTTCTATGGAAACTTTAGCAGCTTTTTCTTTTGTTATATTTTTATTGTGAATAATTAATGAAGTACATCCTATGGCTAAAATTATAATTGCTATAATGATTGAAAATATGATATTTTTCTTTTTAAAATTACCCATATTTTCCCTCCTAAAATTATTTTATAATTTATACTATAAATCTTTTTTAGGGAGATGGAAACCATGGGTAGTTCAGTTAGTGATGAAGCTCTTGTTCGTTTATCAGATGCTAGTTATATAGATAATTCTAGAGTTGACATAAAAGTTGGGGATCATTTAGAAACTTGGAAACGTGTTGAGATACCTACTTCTATATCATTACATAATCCTAACAATAGTTTTGATGTAACTATTTATAAAAATGATGAAACAAAACAAATTGTTATTGCTTATCGTGGTTCACAAGAGGGACGAGATTTTTATGACACGGATGCTTTCGATGTATTTGGGGGACGTTTAAGGAAAAATCAAGAAAGCTTAGATAAGATGAATGCATTAGATATCTCGTCGCTTCCTTTAACTGAGCAATTTAACTTTGCTGCATCTAGAGAAAGAGCTCAAAAAATTATTATGGAAAGTCAATTTACTAATGCTGATGTTTTAACGAAAGAGGTAAAGAAGTATATGTCAGATCCTGAAAATGGCCTAGAGGGGTATCAGCTTACATTAACTGGTCATTCTTTAGGTGGTGGTTTAGGTGAATATGCAGGGGTTATGAATAATGTGCCAGCTGTAAGTTTTGAAGCTCCAAATGTTATTGATTTATTACCTAAAGATAAAAAGGAAAAAGCGTTAAGGGGAGAATATCAAAATCTGATTACAACTTATGGAAATCCCAACGATACAGTATTTACAGGATTTAAAGGGAATGATAACACACAAAGAGGTCGTATCGGACATTTGTATTATACGGATAAGCCTAATGCTAAAAATAATAATTTAATTCATGATATAAGTCGATTTAATCCATTTTTATCATCCTTAATGACCGGTTACAATATGTCGAGGATTGTCATGACAGGTGCGGGACCGAATTATCATTCTACGGGTAATTATTCTTATGATAAATATGGTTTATTCAATATGCCAAATATGTATGATGGAGAAACTGGCCAAAGGCTTTTATCTTCTCCTCGTGCAGGTGAAATAAGGATTCGTCTATCAGTAGAAGAGGTAAAGCAAATTACGCGGAATTTAAAAAGAGAAATAGAAGATATAAATCAAAAGCTTACTGGAGCAAGTAATAAAATAATTAATGTGTTAAACGAATCACCAGCTAGTGTAGATGGAAATTTAATTAACACGATAACTTATGCTGTTTATGGCTTTCAAAGAAGTTATATGGAGCCAGTTCGTTCAGCAGCGGACTTTATAGATCAACAAGCGGATAAATTCAAACAAGTAGATACTAAGAGCTAACGGAAGGGGAGGATTGTATGAAGAATTATGATGTTATTAATCATGCCGTAGATGTATTAGGCGCACAAAATGATTTAGTGAAATGTATATCAGATTTAGAGAATCATAGAAAAAATTTAAGATCTATAAAAACGGTTTTAGCTGATAGATGGGATGGAAATACTTCAAAAGAAGTTGAAAGAAGACTTACTGAGTTGGAAAGCGAACTTGCTTATAGAATTGATGCTTTTAGAAATATAGAAGGTGATTTAGAAAAGTATAGAAAAGCAGTCGAAGGTCTATCAAATCAATTTATGATGATGGGGCCAAAATATTGAATAGAGGATGAATATTTTACTCTATTTAAAAGTAGCCTTTTGAAAATAAAAAAGCACCTTAAGTTAGATGCTTTTTTATTTTGGAATTAAATAAGAAATGTATCAAGTACATTATCTTTTTCTTCTTTATTGATTCCAATATATTTAAGGGTAATTTGTGGAGTGCTATGATTCAGTATTTCTTGCAACATAGCGACATCTTTTGTTTGTTTATAGAACCAATAGCCGAAGGTTTTGCGCATAGTGTGGGTTCCAATGGATTCTACACCGGCGAAATCTCCGGCTTTTTGCAATTGTCGATAAGCCTGAATTTTACTAATCGGTTGGTTTCCTTTTCGAGATGGAAGCAACCAGGTACTTTCTAGTGTTTGAGCATAGGAATAGATTTCATCAAAAATAGAAGTGAGATTAATCATACGTTCCTTCTTTGTTTTTCCCTCTTTGATTTTGAATTCCTTTCTTTTTTTTTGTTTTAGTTTCAATATGCTTTGTGTTTCGATTTGAAGTAGATCGCTAACACGTAATCCTGTATTGATTCCAATTAGAAACAGAATATAATCTCGTTCGGAACAATGACGCTTGAGAGCCCATTTCATATCTTCGATCTGTTCTTTGCTTCGGATGGGTTGGACATCAATGAGATGTGGTTTTTTATTCATGGGTTTTTTTGACCTCTTTATTTACAGTGTTTTGAATGTATACTTTTTTTGTGTATTTTGAGGATATCAGATGGTTTTGGGTAAAGTCAATGTTTAAGGGAAAATGAATGTAAACTAATATTGAAAAGTTTACATTCGTATTTATAATAAATAAAAATCACCTTTTAATGTTTTAAAAGTGCTTTAACTTGATGTTGATGTGACGGAACCTCAAGTATATAGAAATTTAAAAAAGTCCCTTAATCATGCTAAAGGGACTTTGCTCACACAAATGATCTGCACATCAATTCATCTTTGATATACAGATCATTTGTATGATAACTTTTATAAATAATTGCGAAATAATGAACTTACATTACTGCTTTTAATAGTTCTGCTACTAATGGAAGCACTCCACCTACAAATGATAAAACTGCCGTTGCGATTGTCATGTTATTTCCTCCTTTTTT
>Ga0102589_1003225_pt1 | contig 17392 bp, 16 predicted proteins | sample AraplaMF_Col_mLB_FD_76858 | JGI IMG/M metagenome (GOLD analysis project Ga0102589, IMG submission 76858) | Arabidopsis root microbial communities from the University of North Carolina, USA - plate scrape MF_Col_mLB | ecosystem: Host-associated > Plants > Roots > Endosphere | place: USA... | reverse complement strand
GCCGTCGTCGCCGGAGCCGGGCTCGTCTACGTCGGCAAAAGCCATGTCCTGCTCCATCTCGAGTTCGCGGCCCAGCTCTTCATGCTTGAGCGCGAGCAGCTTGCGCCGCCGCAGGTAATCGATGGCGCGGTGCTTGGCGACGGCCATGAGCCAGGCGCCCGGGTTGTCCGGCACGCCCGTCTGGGGCCAGCGCTCCAGCGCCGTGACCAGCGCGTCCTGCGCGATCTCTTCGGCCAGGCCCACCTCCTGCACCATGCGCGCGACCTTGGCGATGACCTTGGCCGACTCGATGCGCCAGACGGCGTCGATGGCGCGGTGGGTTTCATGGGACGCCATGGGGCCTCAGCCGCCCTTGCCCTTGCCTGCTGCGTTCTTTCCGCTCGGGGCCTGCTGCATTTCGGTGAAACCCGCGGCGGCTTCCTGCACGTCGGGCGGGAAGTCCGACATCTCCTGCACCTGGCGGACTTCGATGACCTCGTTTTCACCGCCTGGGCAGCGCGAGGCCCACTCGATGGCTTCGGCACGCGAAGCCACGTTGATCATCCAGAAACCGCCCAGCACCTCGCGGGCTTCGGCGAAGGGGCCATCGACCACGCGCGGCTTGCCGCCCGGAAAGCTCACGCGCGCACCCATGGCGGGCGGGTGCAGGCCTTCGAGCGAAAGCAGCACGCCGGCTTTTTGCAGCTCCTCCTTGTATTTCATCATCGCGGCCACGGCGTCGGCGCTGGGCAGAGTGCCGGCGGCGGCGCTCTCGTAGCCTTTGGGGATCATCAGCATCATGAATCGCATTTGAATACTCCTTGCATGTGGGTTTGAGATTGGCGGCCGGATTTACTTTTCGGCGGTGGCCTTCAGGTCGGCCAGGCCGGCTTCAAAGTCCTTGCCCACCATCTTGTCCATGCTGAAGAACACCTGCATGACCTTGGACAGCAGCGGCGCGGGGCCGGCCATCTCCCAGCTCACAAGGCTGCCGCCGGCTTGGGGCTGGATGCTGAACACCACCTTGTTGTGGGCCTCGAAGGGTTTGCTGAAGTTGAGGTCTATCTTGACGAGGGAGGACGGCTGGGACTCGGTGATCAGCATGTCGCCCACGCCGACCTCCTTGCTGTCCCAGGCGTAGGCCGCGCCCTTGCCGGCGGCCGGGCCGCTGAAGCTGCGCTTCATGGCCGGGTCTTTCTTCTCCCAGGGCGACCAGGCGCCCCAGTTTTTGTAGTCGTTGATCAGCGGAAAGATTTTTTCGGGCGGCGCCTGGATGCTGGCCTGGCGCTGGACGCGGAAGGTGTCGGGCTTGCCGGAGGCCAGCACCAGCACGGTCACGACAAACAGCACCACCAGGACGGCGGCAATGATGGCAATGGTCTTGAACATGTAAATCCCCTTTTTTGGTGTTCGTTCACTTCATGAATGGGCGAGCGCCGGGTTCAGGGGCCTGCTCGGCCCGCAAAATACGTCTGCTCACCGCTACGACGAACGGAAAACATGAAATCGACACGCCCGGCCAAAAAATTTCAAAAAATTTTTGGCTGCGGCCTCAAACCTCAGGCCGGGGCGAAATCGGCGGCTTCATAAAGCAGCCGGATTTCCACCTCGACTTCTTCGGTGTCGCTAAACGGAAACGGGTAGCCCAGGGCCCAATCCACCGCGGCCTGCAGCGAACGCGCCTGGATGATCCAGAAGCCGGCCAGCAATTCCTTGGCTTCGGCAAAAGGCCCGTCCATGATGCTGGGTTTGCCCCGGGTGAACTTCATTCGGGAGGCGCTGGCGCTGGGCTTGAGGCCTTCGCCCATCAGCAGCACGCCGGCCTTGACGGCGTCGTCGTTGCGCCGGGCCATGCGCCCCAGCCACTGGCTGTCGGGCACGGCGCCGGTCTCAGCCCTGTCATTGGCCTTGAGCAAAATCATGAAGCGGCGAAAGCCTTCGGGCAAGGCCGGTGCGCCTTCCCCGGGCACCCCGCGCAACCCGCCGGGGCAGCCGCCTTCGCGGATTTCCAGCGAAGTGTTACCGTCGGCGTCCTCCTGCGGCCAGCGTTTGAGCCATTCAATGACTTCCTCGCGCGAGGCGGCTTCGACCATGGTGAAACCGGCGATCAGTTCCTTGGCTTCGGTGAAGGGGCCGTCGGTCACCGTGGGCTTGCCGCCGGAAAAGCGGATGCGCGCACCCTTTGAGCTGGGCTGCAGGCCCTCGCCGCCGAGCAGCATGCCGGCCTTGGCCAGCTCCTCGTTGTAGGCGCCCATGGCGGCCAGCAGCGCGGGGCTGGGCATTTCGCCGGCTTCGGTCGCGGCATCGGCTTTGCGCAGGATCATGAATTGCATGCGTGGTATCTCCTCGGGATGGCAACACCTCGCTGCCGTCCCCCGGTTTTTACCTCAAACGCAAGACCCGCGCGTTTCAGCGCTGCGCCTCGACCTGGCGACGCAGGCGCTCCTCGGCCTCGCGCAGCTCAGGCGTGAACTCGGCGCCGAAGTCCTCGGCCGAGAACACCTGGCGGATCTCGATTTCGGCTTCGCTCTCCGGCGGAAAGGGGGCACGCTTGACCCATTCAATCGCTTCTTCTTTCGACGAGACCTGCAGTATCCAGAAACCGGCCACCAGTTCCTTGGTTTCAGGGAAAGGCCCGTCGACCACCGTGCGCTTGCCGCCGGAAAATTTGACGCGCGAGCCTTTGGAACTGGGGTGCAGCCCCTCGCCCGCCAGCATGACGCCGGCCTTGACCAGCGATTCGTTGAACTTGCCCATATCGGCCAGCAGTTGTTCGCTGGGCATTTCGCCGGCTTCGCTGTGTTTGTCGGCTTTGACGAGGACCATGAATTTCATTTCGGACTCCTTTGGGTTGGGAGCGCTTGCCGGGACAGCCCCGGCAAAAATGCCGCTCTACCGGTACGACGAGCGGCCGGCGGGCAAATCGACAACATGGCGCCGTCTTTTTTCGGCTTTTTTGTAACAGCGCCGGGAACCGGCGCGCAGCCTCAGGTCAGCAAGGCTACGGCCGCCGAGAAACTGAAGAAGGCCAGCACCGTGGACAACAGGATGATGCGCGCGATGCGGCCGTTGTCGGCGCCGAAGCGCTCGGCCAGCAGCGCGACGTTGCTGGCGCTGGGCAGGGCCGCCACCAGCACGATCACGGTAAGGGCAAAGCGCTGCAAGGGCACGCCCAGGGCAATGGCGCCCAGTCCCACCGCACCCACCAGCACCGGGTGCAGCACCAGCTTGACCAGAGCCACCGGCACATAGTCCCTGAGCGGCGTGGCCTGCGTGCTGTTCATCTGCGAGCGTGCCAACACCGCGCCTATGGTGAACAGCGCGACCGGCGAGGCCGCGTCGGCCAGCAGGCCCACGGTCTGCATGACCGGCCCCGGCAATGCCAAGCCCAGGCCTGAGGACAAGGCGCCCAGCACGATGGCCCAGGGCATGGGATTGAGCGCCACACCCTTGAGCGCGTTGCGCGCGGCAACCTCGGCGCCGTGGATGTCGGCCGAGTCCAGCCGCGACAGTGCGATGCACAGCGAACTCGTCACCAGCAGGTCAACCAGGATGGTGACGATGGCCGGGCCTGCGGCCTGCGCGCCGAGCAGCGCCACCAGCAGGGGCACGCCCATGAAGCCGGTGTTGGGAAAGGCTGCGACCAAGGCGCCGAAAGAGGCATCGTTCCAGTCCCTGCCACCCTTGCGCGTGAACGCCACGGTGAAAGCGACCACCCCCAATGCACACACCAGGTAGACGGCGGCCAGGCTGCCGTCCAGCAACTGCGCAATCGGCGTGCCGGCGCCAAAGCGGTAAAGCATGCAGGGCAGCGCGAAATACAGGACAAAGGTGTTGAGGCCCGGAATGGCCAGCTGCGGGAGCAGGCCTTTGCGCGCGGCAAGGTAGCCGCACAGAACCAGGGCAAAGAAGGGGAAGGTGACAAAAAGAATGCTGAGCACGGCGCTGATTGTCGCCCACACCTGAACAGGATGGGCATCGCCGGACAGCGGGACGGCCGGCGCAGATCAGGATGGTTGATCTGCGCCTGCCACCCACCAAAGCCCGCCAGGCGCGTGGCCGCGCCCGGCAAGCTCGCCGGCTTCTTTAAAAGCTGTGCGCAATGCCTGCGTAAATGGTCCGTTGCGACTGGTTGACCGCCGGATTGCCCGAGATCCCGTCCACGCCGAAGTTGGCGCCGCTGGAGTTGCTGACATTGCCGAATGCCGCGTACAGCAGCGAGCGCTTGGACAAGGCGTAGTCCGCCCCCACCATGCCCAGGGTGGCCTTGCCGGCGACACGGTCGGACTTGACGTGAAAGAGCGAGCCGATCAGCGTGAGGGCGGGCGTCACGTCGTAGCGAACGCCGACCCAGGCATGCTTGAGCTTGGACGCAGCGGTAAGGGCCGCTTGGGGCGCGGTGATGTAGTCGTAAGCAGCGTACAGCTTGGCCGGACCGAACTTGTAGGTACCGCCGATGATGGTTTCCTTGGAGGAGTTGAAAACATCGGTGTAGACGCCGGTAGCATCGTGGCGCTGGCTGTAGATGCCGCGCAGCATCAGGTCCTGGTTCGCATAGGTCAGCGAAAAGCCTTCGCCGCGGTTGGCCTTGCTGTTGCCGGCCTGCTCGCCCAGCGAGATTTGCGCGGTGGCGCTAAAGCCGCCCATGTTCGGCGTCGAATACTCGACTACGTTGTTGGCACCAGGCCAGCTGCGGCCCCTGACCAGCGTGGCGCTGCCCACCCATTGCTGGCCGGTGGGGTCCAGGTCCCACACGTCGTTGCTGATGAACAGGTTCTTGCCGAAGCGGAAGCTGCCCCAGCTGTCGTTGGACAGGCCGACATACGCGCGGCGATTGAACAATGCACCGCCGGTCGAGCCGTTCTTGAGGTCGAAGCCGCTTTCAACCAGGAAGTTGGCCGCCAGGCCGCCGCCCAGGTCTTCCTTGCCCTTCATGCCCCACATGCTGGTGCCCCACTGGTTGCCGGCCACCATGGTTTTGGAGAAGCTGGCATTGGCCACCGGGTCATACACATTGTCGATATAGGCCAGGCCCGACACCACGCGTCCGTACAAGGTGACTGCGGTTTGGGCCGAGGCCATCTGCGGAACCAGCGCGGCCGCGCAGGCGGCGCCCAGGTACAAATTACGGAAAGCAGCTTTCATGGTTGTCTCTCTTTTCTGTGGTTAGGTTGAGTCAATTGAGGAACTCCGGATATGCCCATTCGCCGGCATGGCTGCCCAGAGCGAACCCGGTTCGGGCGGGAAAACCTGGCCGCAAGCAGCGCCTTGCTGCAAGCAGCGGCGCATGGCATTTCGGCCGTGTGGAATGTCTATTCATCGCGGTCAGCCACGCAGGGCGCGGTCCAGATGCACATAGCCGCCATCGGGATGAATCCACTGGCCGGTGGTATGCGAGGCACGGTCGGACAGCAGGAACACCACCGTGTCGGCAATTTCGCGGTCGGTCGTCATTCGCCGGCCCAGTGGAATCCGGGCCGTGATGTCGGCCAGCGCAGCCGCCGGGTCAGCAAAAGTCTTGAGCCAGCTTTCATAGAGCGGCGTCATGACCTCGGCCGGAAGCACCGCATTGACCCGCACGCCGTGCGGCGCCAGGGCGGCGGCCCATTCGCGCGTCAGCCCCAGCTGGGCCGCCTTGGCCGCGACGTAGCCACTGGTGTTGCCCTGGCCGGTGAGCGCCGTCTTGGAAGAGATATTGACGATGGCACCGCGCCTGGTTTTGATCTGGTCCAGGCACAGGTGGGCCATCAGGTAGTAATGGGTGAGGTTGGATTCCAGCGATTGCACGAACGCGTCGCGGCCCGCTTCCAGGCCGACGCTGTCGTTGACGCCGGCGTTGTTGACCAGCGCATCGATGCCGCCGAATTCGGCCACGGTGCCCTGCACCGCCGCCCGGCAGGCCGACTCACTTTCCAGCTGGAGCTGGAAAAACCCGTAGCGCCCACCCGTTTCCCGCAAAGCTGCGGAAAATTCAGGCAGCAAGGGGCTGCGGCCGAAGATCACCGGCACGGCGCCTTCGCGCGCCAGCTGCAGGCTGATGGCTCCACCAATCCCGGCGCCGCCGCCGGTCACGATGACTATCTTGTCTTGAAGGTGCAAATCCATCAGGAGGTTCCGGGCTCGTGTAGTCGCGTTGCTGTTGACGGTGATGTTGGTGTTGGTGTTGATGCTGGCGTTGATGCCGGTGCCATCAGTCGTACAGGACCGCCGCGATTTTTGGATCGTTGATGTTGGTCTTGTCGTAGTAATAGAAACCCGTGTCTATGATCTTGGGCAGCTTCTCGCCCTTGAGCGCCTTGACTGCCGCTTCGACGGTCTTGTAGCCAATGCCGACCGGGTTCTGGGTGATGGCGCCGGCCATGGAGCCATCCAGGATGGCGGCCTTTTGCTGCTTGCCGGAGTCGTAGCCGATGATCACCACCTTGCGCTTCATCTCCCTGGCGCCGTTCAGCGCGCCTATGGCCGAGCCCTCGTTGGCGCCGAAGATACCCTTGAGGTTGGGATTGGCCTGCAGGATGGATTTCGTGATCTCGGTCGACTTGAGCTGGTCGCCGCCACCGTACTGCACGCTGACGATCTTGATGTTGGGGTAGGTCGACTTGATGCGGTTGACAAACCCTTCGGTGCGGTCGATGCCGGTGCGGCTGGTCTGGTCATGCACCACCAGGGCCACATCGCCGGCCTTGCCGATCAGCTCGGCCATCTTGTCGGCGGCCAGGGCGGCCGCGGCCACGTTGTTGGTGGTGGTCGTGGTCACCGGAATATCGCTGTCCACGCCCGAGTCAAAGGCGATGACCGGGACCTTGGCAGCCTGGGCTTTTTTCAGCAGGGGAATGGAGGCCTTGCTGTCCAGCGCGGCAAAACCGATGGCCGACGGCTTCTTGGCCAGGGCCGCCGCGAACATGTCGATCTGCTTGTCCACCATACTCTCGCTCTCGGGACCTTCGAAGGTCACCTTGACCTTGTAGTCCTTGCCGGCCTGTTCGGCGCCGGATTTGACGGCCTGCCAGAACTGGTGCTGAAAGCCCTTGGACACCAGCGGGATGTAAACCTCGTCGGCGGCCAGCGCCGTCGTGCTCAAGGCAGAGGCCAGGCCCAGACCCAGTGCGAGGCTCAAGAGTGTTCTCTTCAAAATCATGTTGTCTCCGTTCGTTGTATTCGTTGTATTCGTTGTGTTCGTTGTGGGGTGTGGGGTTGCTTTGCCCGTATTTACTTGGGCTTTCGCAGGATGTCGGCGTACACCGCCGCGATGATGATCAAACCGGTCACCACGGTCTGCCACTCCTGTGCCACGGACATGATGCGAAGCCCGTTGGTCAGCACGCTCATGATGAAAGCGCCGATGATGGTGCCCAGGATGGTGCCGGCACCGCCGCTGAGCGAAGTGCCCCCGATCACGACGGCGGCAATCGCGTCCAGCTCATAGCCTTGGCCCAGAGACGGCTGCGCGGAATTGAGGCGCGAAGCGATGAGCAGCCCGGCAATGCCGCAGATCGCGCCGCTGAGCGTGTAGACAATGATCTTCCAGCGGTCCACATTCACACCCGACAGGCGCACCGCCTCTTCGTTGCTGCCCAAGGCAAAGGTGTAAGTGCCCAACACCGTTTTGTTCAGGATCAGGCTGGACACCACCGCCAGCACGAACAGGATGAGCACCGCGTTGGGAATGGGCAGCTCGGGCAGGAAGTAGCCGATCAGGGAGTCCTGGGCAATGAGCGGGAACTCCGGCGTGTCGTTGAAATAGATCGGCTTGGAATGCGTGATTACCAGCGACAGGCCCTTGAGCATGAGCATCATGCCCAGCGTGGCGATGAAGGGCGGGATCTTCAGCTTGGCGATCAGCACGCCCGAGATGAAGCCCGAGAGCGCGCCGAAGAAAATGGCCGCCAGCACGCCCAGGTAGAAGGGCAGGCCCCAATAGGTCAGCACTACGCCGGCCATGACGGCGCAGAAGGTCATCAAGGTGCCCACCGAGAGGTCTATGCCCGAGGTGATGATGACGAAGGTGCAGGCGATGGCGAGCACGCCGTTGACGGCCGTCGCCTGCAGAATGCCCACCATGTTGTCGGTTTGCATAAAGCTGGGCGAGGCCATGCTGAAGAAGAGCAGCAAGCCCAGCAGACTGGCAAACGCCAGGAGCTTTTGACGGGCATTGCTGGTAAAAGCCGCAGTTTTAACCCCCTGCAGCACCCTGGAGACATTCATGATCGTCAGATTCGGTGTCATGTTTCAGAACGCGGCGGCAGCGGCGCCGGCATTGAACGCGACAGCCGGGGCTTCGCGCTGGGTGGCCAGCCGCATGATTTTTTCCTGGGTCGCGTCCCGTGCCGCGAGCTCGCCGGTGATCCGGCCTTCGCACATCACCACGATGCGGTGGCTCAGGCGCAGCACCTCGGGCAGTTCCGAAGAGATCATCACGATGGCACGGCCCTGCGCCGCCAGCGCATTGAGCAGCTTGTAGATTTCGCTCTTGGCGCCCACGTCGATGCCACGCGTGGGCTCGTCGAAGAACAGGATTTCGCAGTCGCGCACCAGCCATTTGGCGATCACGATTTTTTGCTGGTTGCCGCCGGACAGCAGCGCCACTTTTTGCTGCGTGCCCGTGGTCTTGATGCCCAGTTGCGCGATCAGCTTTGTCGCCGCGACCTGCATGGCGGCTGGCTTGAGGATGAATCCGTGGGACAGGAAGCGCCGCAAAGTTGCCAGCACAATGTTGGTTTGCACATCCATGCCCGTGGCCAGGCCGAAGTGCTTGCGGTCCTCCGAGAGGTAGCCGATGCCTTGTTTCACCGCGTCGGCGGGGCTGCGCACGTCGACCCTGCGGCCGTGGACCCGGATTTCTCCCGAATCTTTTTTGTCGGCGCCGAACACGGCCCGCGCCACTTCCGTGCGGCCGGCGCCCATCAGGCCGGCGAACCCCAGGATCTCGCCCTTGCGCACGCTGAAGCTGACATTCCTGATAGTGCGGCCACGGTTGAGGCCACGCACCTCCAGCGCTATCTCCTGGCCCTGCTCGCTTGCCGGCGGCCGCTCGTCGTCAAGCAGTGTACGCCCCACCATCATGCCGATGATGGTGTCCATGCTGGTGGTGGCGGTTGGCACGGTGCCGATGTACTGGCCGTCGCGCATCACCGTCACCCGGTCCGAGATGCGCTTGAGCTCGTCCATCTTGTGCGAGATGTACACAATGCCGACGCCCTGGCGCTTGAGTTGCCCGATGATACGGAACAGGTCATCGATTTCCGCATCGTTGAGGGCGGCCGTGGGCTCGTCCATGATCAACACGCGTGAGTCCAGCGACAGCGCCCTGGCGATCTCCACCATCTGCTGGCGCGCCACCGTCAGATCGCGCACCAGTGTGTACGGCTCCAGGTTCAGGTGAAGGCGCTCAAAAATCTCCCGCGTGTCGCGGGCCATCTTCCCGGTATCGATGAACATGCCCAGCCGGCCCAGCGGCTCGCGCCCAATGAAGATGTTCTGCGCCACGCTCAGGTGGCCCATCAGGTTGAGCTCCTGGTGGATGATGCCGATACCCAGCGCCTGCGCGGCGCGCGGGCCCGTGATGTCTACCGCCTGGCCGTCGATGCTGATCTCGCCCGAATCCTTCTGGTACACACCGGCCAGTATCTTCATCAGCGTCGACTTGCCGGCGCCGTTCTCCCCCATCACGGCATGCACCTCACCAGCGGCAATCTCAAGCCGGGCGTTGTGCAGCGCACGGACCCCCGGAAAGGATTTGCACAGATTGCTGATGGCCACGAGAGATGTCATGGGCAGCCTGGGGTCACCAGCTTTTCGGGCACGTTGGCGCAGCGGCCATCGCTTTGCGGGGCCTTTTTTATCGATATCAATTTTTTCGCCAATTCATCCGAATACATAACAAAAACCTTTTACCGGACTATGGAGCCCGTCAAAAGAACGGCACCACTACAGAGAAACCCGCGGTTACAACTGGTTCATTAATGAATAAACCATTCACTTATGGATCTCATGATAGAAATCGGCTGCTCTTTTGGCGCTTCGTACTTTCCCTAGGTCCAATTTTGATTTATTGATGAACAGTTGATGCAAAAGTAAACCATTTGGCGCATAAAAAGGCGAAAATCCGCGCCGATGCCCTGTCTCATAGCAAAATCACTAAAATACATATCGGAATTGCAATAGCTTTTGGTCTCACACCCCCTCTGCCGCCATGAACTCAAACTCTTCTTTTTCTGAAAATGCCGACCAGAATCCGGACGACGCTGATGCCGCCGCATCCCAGCAGCCTGCCGAGGACCGCTACCGCGCCCCGGCACTCGACAAGGGGCTGGACATCCTTGAGTTGCTGGCCCGCCAGCCCCAGGGCCTCACGCGTGCGGAGATCGTCAAGAAGATGGATCGCAACGCGAGCGAGATCTACCGCATGCTGGAGCGCCTGGTGGCGCGGCAATATGTGATGCGCTCGCTCTCGGGCGACCGCTATTCACTGAGCCTGAAACTCTTCGCGCTGGCGCACATCCATCCGCCGCTGAACCGGCTGGTAAGCCAGGCCATTCCCATCATGGAAGCTTTTGCACGCGAGGCGGAGCAGGCCTGCCACATGGGCGTGTACGACCAGGGCAATGTGTTGATCACCGCGCAGGTCAACGGCCCCGGCACCTGGAGCATGACGATCCGGGTAGGCTCGCATGTCGGGCTGGTCGATACCGCCTCGGGCCGGGTGCTGCTGGCTTTTGCGGATGCCAGCCGGGCCCAGCAGATGCTGGCCCAGCACACCGCTGTAGAAGGGGAGGTGCCGATCGAGCCCGAAGCATTGGCTGCCGCACTGGACGCCATTCGCAAGCAGGGCTATTTCGAGCGCGACAGCCTGCAGACTTACGGTTTGGCCGACATTTCCTGCCCCGTCTTCGGCCCGGACAACAGCGCACTGGCCGCACTGACCTGTCCCTACGTGCGGCGTATAGACAGCCACGTCGGCCCCGACCAGAAGGCCGTACGGCTGCTGCTGCAGCAAGCGGCCCGGGCCTTGTCGCTGACGCAGGGAGGATGGGCCCCGCCCAGCCGCCAGACCTGAAGCATGCGAACCGGCCGCTATCTGTTTAATAGCTTGTTGCCGTACTGGAAAATCGTGCGGCCATCGCTGCCGGCTTGAACCAGTAGGTCGGGACGCGAAATCGGCAGGCGCGGACAAAGCCGCAACTCGGGGTCCCCAGGTGCAGCCGCTATGATCTGCCGTTCACCGCAGGCCTTAACGGCCGGCCCCTGCGCATTTTTTCTCCCGCGAGCAATCCATTTTCATGAGCCACGGCCTGAACCCCGCCCAGCTAGAAGCCGTCAACTACCTGCATGGGCCCTGCCTGGTTCTGGCCGGCGCCGGCTCGGGCAAGACACGGGTGATCACGCACAAGATAGGCCAGTTGATCCAGTCGGGGCTCAAGCCCGAGCAGGTCGCGGCGATCACCTTTACCAACAAGGCCGCCGCCGAGATGCGCGAGCGGGCCAAGGCGCTGATCGGCAAAAGCGCCAAGGGTGTGCTGATCTGCACCTTCCACGCGCTGGGCGTGCGCATGCTGCGCCAGGACGGCGCGGCGCTGGGCCTGAAACCCCAGTTCTCCATCCTCGACAGCGACGATGTGACCAGCATCCTGAAGGACGCCGGCGGCAGCACCGACGCGGCCACCGCGCGGCAATGGCAGTGGACCATCAGCCTCTGGAAGAACATGGGCCTGAACGCCGCCGAGGCCATGGCGCAGGCCAATGGCGACGAGGAACGTGCCATCGCGCGCGTCATGGCGCACTATGAGGAGCGCCTGACCGCCTACCAGAGCGTGGACTTCGACGACCTGGTGGGCCTGCCGCTCAAGCTGCTGCGCGAGCACGAGAGTGTGCGCAGCAAATGGCAGCAGTCCCTGGGCCATGTGTTGGTCGATGAATACCAGGACACCAATGCCACGCAGTACGAAATGCTCAAGCTGCTGGTCGGTGCGCGCGGCCGCTTCACGGCCGTGGGCGACGACGACCAGTCGATCTACGGCTGGCGCGGCGCCACGCTGGACAACCTGCGCAAGCTGCCGCAGGACTACCCCAACCTCAAGGTGGTCAAGCTCGAGCAGAACTACCGCTCGACCAGCGCCATCCTGCGCGCGGCCAACAACGTGATCGGCCCCAATCCCAAGCTGTTTCCCAAGACGCTGTTCAGCGAGCTCGGCGAAGGCGAGCCGGTGCGCGTGGTCGACTGCGACAGCGAGGAGCACGAGGCCGAGCGCGTGGTGGCGCGCATCCAGAGCCTGCGCGCCGAAGGCAGCCTGCAGGCCGAGGGCGGGCAGTACAAGGAGTGGAAGGATTTTTGCGTGCTGTACCGCGCCAACCACCTGGCCAAGCCTTTTGAAAAAGCCTTTCGCCGCGCCAACATTCCCTACAAGGTCTCGGGCGGGCAGAGCTTTTTCGACCGCGCGGAAATCAAGGACCTGTGCTGCTGGATGCGGCTCTTGGTCAACAACAACGACGACCCGGCATTCATGCGCGCGGTGACCACGCCCAAGCGCGGAATCGGCCACACCACGCTGGGCGCGCTGGGCACTTTCGCAAGCCAGACCAAACAAAGCCTGTTCGAGGCGCTGTTCAGCAACTCGCTGGGCTCGGTGCTGCCGGCCAAGGCGGTCGGCTCGCTGCATGAGTTCGGCCGCTACCTCAACGACCTCGAGTACCGCGCTAAACGCACCGTGGGCGCGGAGGACGCACGCGCCTTCCTGAACGACTGGCTCAAGGAAATCGACTACGAGAAGCACCTCTACGACGGCGAAGACAGCGAAAAGCTCGCAGCCGCGCGCTGGACCAATGTGATGGATTTCTGCGACTGGGTGGCCCAGCGCTGCGGCGGGCAGATCGAGGACGCCTCGGGCGCAGTGGTGGCCGCCGAGACCAAGACCATGCTGGAGGTGGTGCAGACGATTGCGCTGCTGTCCACCATCAGTGAACGTGAAGGCGACCAGAACGTGGTGACCCTGTCCACCCTGCATGCCGCCAAGGGCCTGGAGTGGCCGCACGTGGTGCTGGCCGGCGTGAACGAGGGCCTGCTGCCCTTCAAGCTCGAAGACGACGACGGCAGCAACACAGACGACATCGCCCTGCGCCTGCAGGAAGAGCGCCGCCTGATGTATGTGGGCATCACCCGAGCGCAGCGCACCCTGGCCGTGAACTGGCTGCGCAAGCGCAAGAAGGGCCGCGACATGATTCCCGGTGCGCCTAGCCGCTTCATCGCCGAGATGGCACTGGACAAGGCCACCGTGAAGGAAGACCCGCGCGAAAAGCTCAAGGCCCTGCGCGCGGAGTTCGCAAAAAAATCCGCCGAGGGGATTGCCGCGGCGGCGGCGGCAGAGGCGCGCTAGCGCGGGCTTATAGCCCCAGCCATTTACCCAGGTCCATCAGCTTCGCCTGGTCATACTCGGCAAACCCCTGCACGGTGAGCGCATCCAGCCGCTTCTTGCCGTCGGCGGATTGATCCAGTCCCACAAAGTAAGCGCTCAGCTGGGCACGTTCCGCGTCGGTCAGCTTGCCGCTGGCGATCAGGTGCTTGATGGGCACGGGCTTGCTGGTGGCCAGCACTTTGCCGCCTTTGGCCTGCCAGTCTTTGACCACGGCGCGCGATGCGGTGACGCCCGAAGCCACCATCTTGTTTTCCACCATGAAGGGCACCGCATCCTGCAGTTTCACGTACACGGTTTCCAGCGGTTGTGGCCCGAACGCGTCACGCAAGGCGGCGCGCATGATCACCGAGGTGATGGAGTCTTCACCGGGCGCGCCTATCTTGAGGCCCTTCAGGTCGTTGATGGACTTGAGCGGGGAATCGCCGCGCACCATGAAAGAGGCGCTGTATTCGGTGAAGCCCTTTGTCACCGCGATGAGGCGGTAGCCGCTTTTGCTCATGGCCCGGATGGAATGGTGGGCTGGGTGCACATAGGCAATGTCGTAGCGCTGCTCGGCCAGGCCGGCCGCAAGCTCCTTGTAGTCTGTTACGGGCTGTATCTTGACCGGCCGTTTGAGCAGCTTGCCCAGGTCATCGGAAAGGTCGCGAAAACGCTCGACGGTCGCGCCGGGGTTGACCCCGTAAGTCACGCCCTCGTTCACGGCGAACACCAGTGGGGCGCCCTGGGCCCAGGCTTGGCCGGTCAGCAGGACCAGCACTAACATACTCACATATTGACGAATTTTCATGGTGGACACCTCTTGGATAATGGGAAAGCAATACCAGTGTCGCAGTTACAAAGTGTTTCAACTCACGGGTTTGCCTGAGTTGCGCGTCATAGAAGATGTATTCGTGAGATAGTTCGCAGACCCCAGGGCTGGTGCGTTGCAGAAACCCCGCAGCCGGCGCCCTGTTTCCTCCATCGTTGCACTGCAGCCTGGGCTGTCCAGCCTGGGCCTGTGCCGCGCTTTTGCAGCTTCGTTCTGAACGGCCCCGAGCCGGCGTTCACCCGCCCATGACTTCGAATACCTTCCGATTTGCTCTTCTATTGATAGCAACCTGCGCAATATCCACTTCAACAATCGCCCAGATCAAGACCGAGGCCGGCTGCCCCGCGGCGGCGGACATGAAGGCTGCGCAGTTGTACGGCCTGTGGGCCGTGCGGTTCAGCAACCCGCCCGCCGGCCTGCCGGACCGCGCCACCATGCTGCTGGAGCGGCACGCGGAATTCGCCGAAAGCCTGGCCGGCATCGTGAGCCGCGACCTGGGCGCCGCCGCCGGCACCAAGGCCATTGCCGGCCATTCCGCCAAGGCCGCACTGGCCGGCGACCTGGAAGGCGGCATGCTGCTGCTTGACGAGTCCTCGGACAACATCAGCATCACCGGCACCTGGAATGGCGAAATGGTCGAGGGCTCCTGCGGCAAGGCCTTCAAAGGCAGCTGGAAAGACACCAGCAGCAGTGCACCGGAGAACGCGCCAGACGTACCCTTCACGCTGACCCGCCTGCCGTGAACCTGGTTCGATCGAGAATCCTTTAGAACGTCACCCGACCACAGCCACCCATGCGACTGAAACTCTCCGCTCACGCCGCGCCCTTGCTTTGGGCCAGCCTGCTGGCGCTCACGAGCGTGAGCACCAGTACCGCGCAAGCGCAAACACCCTCCGCCGCGCGTTCCCCCCTGGGCTGGCAAACATGCCAGGCCCTGAAAGCCGACCCCACCGCGCAACTGGCCTGCTTCCAGCAATGGGCCGATGCGCAAACGCCGGCCAATATGCCCGCGCCCAGCCTCACCACGGCGCCGGCCAATCCGGCGACCGGCCAGCCGGCCACGCCGGTGCTGCTGCTGCCTTCGCTGAACACCGAGGCGCCGGACGGCAAGCCCATTGGCTGCAAGAACACCAAGTACTCCGAACTCTCGCGCTTCTGGGAACTGCAGCGCGGCACCGACTGCGACACCTTCTCGCTGCGCGGCTACCGGCCCATCACGCTGGCAGTCTCCACATCCGACAGCGTGAACATGCAGCCCTCTTCTCCGTCTGTGGGCCATACCGCACTGACGGCGCAGCCCTATATGCGGACCGAGAACAAAATCCAGCTTTCGGTGCGCACCAAGATCGCCAAGGGCCTGCTCAAGAGCGGCCCCGAGGACGACGACGACCACGACTCGCTGTGGTTCGGCTACACGCAGCAAAGCTACTGGCAGCTGTTCAACGGCGCGATCTCGCGGCCTTTCCGCACCACCGACCATGAGCCCGAGGTTCTCTACATCTACCCACACCAGATCCCGCTGGCCGGCGGCTGGACCTACCGGCTCTCGGGTCTGGGACTGGTGCACCAATCCAACGGCCAGTCGCTGCCGCTGTCGCGCAGCTGGAACCGCGTCTACCTGATGGGCGCGGCCGAAAAGACGCTGGGCCCGGACTCGGGCCTGACCCTGCAGGGGCGCGTTTGGGACCGGCTCAAGGAGTCATCCGGCGACGACGACAACCCCGGCATCGAAAACTACATAGGCCGCGCCGAAGTCACCGGCAGCTGGCAGGTCAACAAGGCCAACACCCTGGGCGTCACGCTGCGGCATTCGCTGCGCAAGGAAGCCCGCGGTTCGGCGCGCCTTGACTGGATGATGGCGCCCGCCTCCTCGCCCAATTACACCGGCCTGCGCTATCACGTGCAGCTCTTCAGCGGCTACGGCGACAGCCTGGTCGACTACAACCGCAAGCGCACGGTGCTGAGCGTGGGCCTGAGCCTGGTCGACTGGTAGCCGCGGCGTTTTTTTTCGGCGCTTCAGTGGCGTTTTTGCCAGCACGCGGACGGCGTGCCGGCTGATACACAAAAGCGCGGGCCAGCCTTCAGAACCTGTTCACGGTCTAAACGGGGCCGCGCAAGCCCCTTCTCGGGATGGGATGCAAGGCGCGGTGCGACGCCCATAGTTCATCTATGGGCTAGCGCCGCAACGCCGCAGACCGCCCGAGAAGGCGCTTGCCCTCCGGGTTGGGGTGACGCAAACGCGGTCGCGTTTGCATCCCCGTTGGGGCAGCCGCACGACGCCCAGCCGGCCGGCTGGGCGGTCGGGCGATTGAGCCACCCGAGCCCTTGCATGGGCATTAGCCCATGCGGCATGCCCGGTCGGCCCACTCATCCCGATTGCACCCCAACGCGGCCCCGTTTAGGCCGTGAACAGGTTCTAGCCCATCGTGAAACCACAGTGCAAACTCAACTTCGCCGGGTTGTTCGGCCAGGTGGCGGACGGCCTCGACATGCGCGAGGCATTCCGCGAGGTGCTGCAGCGTGTGGTATTTGCGATGCGGCTCCGAATAGCGCGCCAGCAGCTGGTCAAACACGCTGCCGGTGATGGTGCGCGGCACGAGCGCGCCGGTGCAGCGCCGCCAGGAGCGGGCCAGCAGGTCTTTGGGGACGGAGGCTTGTTGCATGGAATGACTTTACCGTGAAGGATTTCGTCCGGTGCGCGGGGGAGGGGGCGCAGGCGCAGGCATGCACAGCGCCTCCACCAGCCTGGCCGCCGGCAGCGACAGCTGCTCAAAGCGGCGCGCGCAAATCAGCAGCTGCCGGTCGGCCCAGGCATCGGAGAGCTTGAGCACGCGCAACTTGCCCGCGCCCGCATGGCGCTCGGCCGCGACGGCCGGCACCACGGCCACGCCGACACCGGCCTCCACCATGCGGCAGACGGCCTCAAAGCTGCGCAGCCGTATGCGCGTGCGCATGCGCAGCCCCAGGCGTTCGGCCTGCAAGGCCAGGTGTTGCTGCAGCGCGCTGTCTTCGCCCAGGCCGACAAAGTCATGGGCCAGGGCTTGTGCGAACGCGACCTGGCGCAGCCGGCCGAAGCCGGTGGATCGTGGCGCGATGAGCACCAGCCGGTCGCGCCTGAAGGGCCTGGACTCCAGGCTGGAGACATCCGCGGAGTCGGCCACGATGCCGAGCTCGGCCGCCTGGGCCAGCAGTTGCG
>Ga0102589_1003224_pt1 | contig 17394 bp, 18 predicted proteins | sample AraplaMF_Col_mLB_FD_76858 | JGI IMG/M metagenome (GOLD analysis project Ga0102589, IMG submission 76858) | Arabidopsis root microbial communities from the University of North Carolina, USA - plate scrape MF_Col_mLB | ecosystem: Host-associated > Plants > Roots > Endosphere | place: USA... | reverse complement strand
CCGAGACCGGCGTGCCAGCCTCGTGCTCCTTCAGAATGCCGATAATCTGTTCGTCTGTGAAACGATTGCGCTTCATTCCCTGGTCCTCTCAATGGGCCAGAGCTTACTTCAAAATGGATTATTTCAATGGGGCAAGGTCACCCAGACGTATCCATTGCATCACATCGAACGGGTGCGCGATAATCAGATCCGCACTTCCGATCTCATATCGTAGAGCCTGTAGAGTTCGCTGGCCCGAAGACGTGGTGTCCACCACTTGAGTATCCAGGACAGACGCATCCTTGGTCGTAAAATCCCTCAAATTGTCCGTGAGCAGATCGATGTCATCCTCGTGATCGAGCTTTCTCGATGGGGTCGCTCAACCATCGACCTCCTCAACACGCTGCGCGAACTGGAAAGCTGGAGAGTCTCCGTCATCGCCATGAACGGGATGGCATTCGATCTGTCGTCTCCACATGGCCGCATGCTAGCGACATTTCTCTCCGGCATCGCTGAATTCGAACGCGATCTCATCAGCGAACGGGTTAAATCCGGTCTGGCAGCGGCGAAGGCGCGAGGCAAAAAGCTAGGTCGTCGGACTGGCAGCGGCCCAAATCAGACCGGTTCGCACCAAAGGTCATCGCGTTGATCGCGGAAGGCCGAAGCTACCGCTGGATCGCTCGCGATCTGGGAATCAGCAACCAACATCGTGCAGCTACAACGGAATGAAGAATCTAGACTTTGCAGTCCAGCATCCATTGAACCCCGTATCGATCGGTGAGCTTGCCATAGTAGCTCCCCCAAGGCTGCATCGCGAGGGGCGTCGTTACCTTTCCGCCGACAGCGAGTTTCGTAAATAATCTGTCGGTGCTGTCACGATTGCCCATGATGAGAATGTGGGACGAACCTCGCATCGGCTCAGCATCGTGATTGTCCGAGGCGAAGAACAGAACTCCCGGCCCCTCGAAGCGGGCATGCATTACCTTGCCCTTCATCGCTTCGCTGGCGATTGGAATGCCGTGATCTCCATGGCGCATGAGCGTTGTTACCTGACCAAGGCCACATTCCGTATAGAATGTGAGCGCAGCTTCGCACTGCGTGGCGAAGAAAAGATAGTTGGCTAGCTGCATTGCATAGACTCCTGTCTATTGCCGGGCCGATTAGCCCGGCATTCCTGGATATTTGTCCGATGGGGTTAGGCGGCGGAAGCGGTGATGGCTTCTACGAGATCGGCATTATCGTAGCTGCGCCCTGCGATCCCCCAGGCTCCCTCGGGCGCGTAGACGATGTTCGACCAGATGTGTTCGCGCCTGAGCTGACCTCCCGCGGCTCGCTCGACCACATCGGTTGCCTTCTCGATAAACGCCCTCTTCGCCTCCGATGTCGCCAGCGCGATCTCGGGGAGTTTCAGCTCAACGAAAGCCGCCTGAATTGGCTTCCCGGCAGCAAGAATATGTTCTTTGGGAAGCACGTTGATCGAACCGACGACATTGGCGGTCATGAACGCGTTTCCGCTGAGGCCGGCGATTTCAAGGACGGCTTCAGTCAGCCCTGCGAAGGCCTCGGCCTGCGCGGCAGGCGATAGTAGACCTTCCGGTATGGTCAGCGTGATGGGCATGGTTCTCTCCTTGTTTAACATGTGTCCAGACGTGATATATACTGAGTACTCTCTATCGATACACACTGATCGCTCTCTATGCAATGATAAAGAGTGACCTCTCTTAAAGGAGCCCATATGCGCTACAGCGCCGAGCATAAGAACCAGACACGGTCGAAGGTCATCGCAGCAGCCGGACAGGTGTTCCGCAAGGAAGGCTACGGCGGCGCAGGCATTGACGCGCTAACAAAGGCAGCGGGCGTAACAAACGGCGCATTTTATGGGCACTTTAGATCCAAGAGCGAAGCATTCCGTACCGCCGTCGTTGCAGGACTGGAAGAATTGCGGCAGGGGATCGCGACGCTTAGGACCGAACAACCGCAGGACTGGCTGGAGACGTTCGTAGGCTACTATCTGGGCTATAAGCGAACATGCGATCTCGCCGAAAGCTGTGTGCTACCGAGCCTGTCCGCAGATGTAATGCGCACCGATAACGAAACCAGACGTGTCTACACAGAAGAACTGGGGCATCTTATCGCGGAAATCGCTGCCGGTCTGCCAGAAGGCCCTTCGTCGCGTTCGGCGGGAACCCCGCGAGAAGATCAGGCAATTCTATTGCTCACCCTGCTTACCGGCGGCGTCACGCTTGCTCGGGCTGTATCGGACCCGGTACTATCCGAGAAGATTGCCAAGCTTGTAACGGTGGAAGCGATACGTTCCGTTTATTGATCTGGCGATCATCCAGGGGCCAACGCTGACCGAAGCTTAGGGTGTCATTTCGCCCTCAGCCGGAACCGACCCCTTAGTATCACTGCGGGCGTCAGCATTACCGATGCGATCGTGATTGCCATGAAAGAAGCAATCGAACGCCGCATCAAAAGAGAGAGTCCAACCGAGACAGCGGCCCGCTTGAGGGAAAAGCACGGCATTTCTCTAACCGCGTCTTCCCGAAAGCCGCTTCCGCGCGATGTCTTTGATGCCTTGTGGGATGAAGGCTGATGTTCATCGATGCCTGTGCGATCATCGCCCTCCTGTCTGATGAGCCGGAGGCCAGGCGGGTATCCGATGCGATCGCTGCGGCGCGCAATCCGTTCACCTCCCCTGTCGCGATACTTGAGGCAGCGCTGGGGCTTGCACGGCCAGACAAGTTTGGCCTGCCGCTCGATAAGGTGGAAGCGCTGTTGATGGAATTTCTGGAGGCCCGTGGCATCGAAATCCGCGACCTTCCTCCTGCGCTCGAAACCACCCGCTTCGCGCTATCGGCAGCACATCGTTATCGCACCGTCCGCAGGGGCCTCAATCTGGGCGACTGCCTCCACTATGCCTGCGCGAAATATTACGACGTGCCAATTCTCGCGACGGATAACGAATTTCGCGAGATCGATATCGCAACCGTGCCATGACCTCTCGCCGAGGGCCGGCCTGTAAACCTTTCTGATGTAAGGCATCTGCCCGACGCCTGAAAGGAGCTGATCGCCGCAAGCGCAGCCGAGCCGACAAGAATTGGCCGCGGCCAACTTTCCTTCGAGATAGCCACCGAGCGATCTCTGAGCCGGTAGTCGCACGGTTTCAAGCGCGTTCGATCCTTCATGACAATTGCACGACACAAATGGAACAAGGGTGGAAACGCTTGTAACCCGCCTGACATTGGCGGGCTCTAAAGAGGCGGCACGAGCATTGCCTGCCGCCGGAAACCTGCCGCAGGCCTTATTGGAGAGCGCCGGCATGAAAATCGTCCAGGTCACCGACACGCATTTCAGCCCGTCGATACCGCATTTCAACGGCAACTGGCAGCCGCTCGCAGAGTGGATCAATAGCAGCGGCGCCGATCTCGTCATCCATACCGGCGATCTTGCCGTCAATGGCGCCGACAAGGATGAGGATCTCAGCTTCTGCATGGAGCTGATGCGGCAGGTATCGATCCCCATGCTGATCGTTCCCGGCAATCACGATGTTGGTCATCTGCCGGGCTCGCTGCAGCCGGTCGATACGACAAGGCTCAACCGCTGGCGCAGCCTCGTCGGCCCGGATTACTGGCTGGAGGATGCCGGCAACTGGCGCCTGATCGGCCTCGACAGTCTGCTGATGGGCATGGAGAACGACGAGCAGGAAACGCAGTTTGCATGGCTGGAGCAAGCGCTTGCCGGGCGCGCCGGCCGGCGGGTTGCCATGTTCGCGCACAAGCCGCTCTTCGTCGACACACATGACGAAGGCGATACCGGCTACTGGAGCATCCGCCCGGCCCAGCGCCAGCGGCTCTATGATCTGATCGCTGCCCATGACGTCGCCCTTTATGCCAGCGGCCACCTGCATTGGGCGTGGAGGGGACGCTATAACGGCACCGCGCTCGTCTGGGGTCCGGCGGCCTCTTTCATCATCGGCACGATGGAGCGCGAGATGCCGGGTGAGAAGCTGATCGGTGCCGTAATCCACGATCTCGGCGATGACGTTACCAGCGAGATCGTCGCTGTTCCCGGCATGACGGCCCATGTGCTCGACGATGTCGTTGCCGAAGTCTATCCGCACGAGGCCCACAAGGTGCAGAAGGAGCCGGCGTAATGAGCGCACTGTCCCTTACGGCCATCAGCAAATCCTATGGCGACAATGCCATCCTCAAAAATATCAGCCTCGACGTTCAGCCGGGCGAATTCATCGCGCTTGTCGGTCCCTCGGGCTGTGGCAAGAGCACGCTCCTGCGCATCCTTGCAGGCCTCGACCATGCCGACAGCGGCGAGATCGTCATCGGCGGACGGAAAATGTCCGATGTGGCGGCCGCCGACCGCAACATCGCCATGGTCTTCCAGTCCTACGCGCTCTATCCGCATCTGACGGCCGGCCAGAATATCGCCGTGCCGCTTGCCATGCGCCGCTTAAGCCGCGTTCAGCGCCTGCCTTTCCTCGGCCCGGTCATGCCCGGCTACCGTGCCATTCGTTCAGGCATTTCCCGCGACGTGCAGGAAACGGCAAAGGCACTGAAGATCGATCATCTGCTGGATCGCAAGCCCGGCCAGATGTCCGGCGGCCAGCGGCAGCGTGTGGCGCTCGCCCGCGCCATGGTGCGCCATCCGAGCGTCTTCCTGATGGACGAGCCGCTGTCTAATCTCGACGCCAATCTGCGCGTTCATGCCCGCGGCGAAATCGTCGAGCTGCATCGCCGCGCCGGTGTACCGACCGTCTATGTCACCCATGACCAGGCCGAAGCCCTCTCCATGGCAGACCGCGTCGCCGTGATGATCGGCGGCCAGCTGCTGCAGCTCGCCCCGCCACAGGTCATCTATGACGACCCTGCCCATATCGAGGTCGCCCGTTTCGTCGGCCAGCCGCGCATTAATCTCCTACCGGCACGCGTCGAGAATGGAACGGTCGCCTTCGGCGATATCAGGATGGCGCTCGCAGAACCGGGTCTTTCAGGTCCTGACGTGACGATCGGCATCCGGCCGGAGTTCGTCCGGCTTGCCGCCGATGGCCAGACGTCGCTGCCAGCCCGTATCGAGCGCATGGAATTCCTGGGCTCCGAGGTCATCCTGTTCTGCCGGCTGGATGCGATCGGCGAGACCGTGCTCGCCAAGCTTGCTCCGGCAGACACCGCAGGCCTGTCGGCCGACATGGGTGTTTCGCTCTCCTTTCAGCCCGACAAGGCCCTGGTCTTTGCGCCTGACGGTCGCCGGCTTCGCACGAGCGCCCTTACCGCCGATGCCAGCAGGGAGAAAGCCCATGGCTAGCATTGCCGCGGGCGAGATCCGTCCGGTTGCGTCGGCCGCAAAGCATGAGCGTCGCGAAGCACAGATGGCCTGGCTGCTGTCGCTGCCGGCGATTATCCTGATCGTGCTCTTCGTGCTGGCGCCGATCGTCGCCGTCATATTTCTCGGCTTTACCGATTTCGAGCTTGGCGTCGGCAAGTTCCGCTTCGTCGGCTTCGAGAACTACGCCGAGCTCTTCACTGACCGCACCTTTCGCAAATCGCTGTGGAACACGACGGTCTATACGGCGATCGTCGCCCCCGTCTCGATCCTGCTCGGCCTCGGTGTCGCCATGCTGATCGAGAGCGAGGGCTGGGGAAAAAGCGTCTTCCGCACCGCCTATTTCCTGCCGGTGGTCTCGCTGATCGTCGCCATGGCGACCGTCTGGCAATATCTCTTCCACCCGACCATCGGTCCGCTCAATGCGATGCTCGATGTCGTCGGCCTGCCGAAGCCGAACTGGCTCGGCTCTTCGGCAACGGCCCTCTACAGCCTCTCCATCATCGGTGTCTGGCAGACGGTGGGCTTCAACATGGTGCTGTTTCTTGCCGGCCTGACGGCGATCCCGCGCGAGCTTTATGCTGCCGCCGAGATCGACGGGGCAAAATCCTCGCTCGACCGCTTCTTCCTCGTCACCTGGCCGATGCTCGGGCCGACGGCGCTCTTCGTCACCACGATCAGCATCATCAATGCCGTCAAGACCTTCGAGACGGTCAAGACACTGACCGATGGCGGCCCCAACCACGCTTCCGAAGTCCTGCTTTTCACCATCTACCAGGAAGGATTCGTCTACATGAAGGTCGGTTATGCCTCGGCCATGACCGTGGTCTTCCTCGCCATCCTCGTCGTCATGATGTTCCTGCAGTACCGCTTCCTCGACCGGCGGGTGCACTATTCATGAAGACGCGCTCCCGCTTCACCCTCGGCCGGCTTATCCGCCTGGCGCTGCTCATCGTCGGGGCGATCATCTTCCTCGCGCCCTACATCTTCATGATCTCGGCCGCCGGCAAGTCGCAGGACGATATCTTCACAGCCGCTCTGTCGCTGATCCCGACGCATTTCTTCTACGTGCGGAATTTTGCCAAGGCGCTCGACAAGGTGGCGATGGGTACGCTGCTCTGGAACGGTCTTGTCGTTTGCACGCTGATCTTCGTCTTCCAGGTGCTGGTCGCGATCCCCTGCGCCTATGCCATGGCGAAGCTGAAATTCCGTGCCGCCCGCCTGATGATGGTGCTGGTGCTGCTCGGCCTTCTGGTGCCGATCCATGCCACCGCCCTGCCGCTCTATGTCGCCTTTGACAGCCTGTCGCTGCTCAACGGTTACACGGCGCTGGTGGCCCCCTTCACCATCTCGGTCTTTGCGATCTTCCTGTTCCTGCAGTTCTTCCGCGCCATGCCCGACGACCTGATCCATGCGGCACGTCTCGACGGCATGTCCGAACTCGCCATCGTCTCGCGCGTCATCGTGCCGAACGCCTGGCCGGCGGTGACTGCCTTCGCGATCTTTTCGGTCGTCGCCCACTGGAACGACCTCTACTGGCCGCTGGTCGTCATCTCGAAGCCGGGCTACGCCACGCCGCCGCTCGGCCTGATGAACTTCCGCGCCGCGGAAGCGGGTGACGATTACGGCGCACTGATGGCGGCCACCATCATCATCACCATTCCTCTCGTTGCGGCCTTTCTGCTCGCGCAGAAACGCTTCGTCGAGGGCATCACCATGACCGGTCTCAAAGGATGACCGGCTGAACCCAGGAGAACGAGCGATGAAGCATTTCACCCAGTTCCTCGCAGCAGCGGCTCTGTCCGTGGCGGCAGCCCTGCCGGCCCACGCTGAAACGACGCTGACGATCCACTACCCGATGCCGGGTTTCTTCAAGGACGTGATGGACACGATCTCGAAGAAGTTCATGGAAGAAAACCCCGATATCAAGATCCAGTTCGCCGCGCCCTCGGCGACCTATGAAGACGGCATCCAACTGATCCTGCGTCAGGCCGGCACGTCCGAAATGCCCGACGTCACCTTCATCGGCCTGAACCGCCTGCGCATGCTGAACGAGCGCAATGTCGCCGTCGACATGACCCCGCTCGTCCAGAAGGAAGGCAACATGGCCGAGCAGGGCTTCTCGGACACGATCCTGAAGCTCGCCCAGGTCAAGGGCAAGCAGGTTGGCCTCGCCTTCGCGACCTCCAACCCGATCATGTATTACAATGCCGATCTGGTGAAAGCAGCCGGCGGCAATCCCGACAGCCCGCCGAAGACCTGGGATGAAGTGATCGCGCTCGCCGGCAAGATCAAGGCGCTCGGCAACGGCGTCGACGGCATGGACTTCCGCTGGCAAGGCGACGACTGGATGTTCTCGGCCCTCCTCTTCGGCGCCGGCGGCAAGATGCTGAGCGATGACGAGCAGAAGGTCGCCTTCAACGGTCCCGAGGGCCAGAAGGCCGTCGAACTGATCGGCCGCTTCGTCAAGGAAGGCGGCATGCCGGTCTTCACCAAGGCAGCTGGCGAACAGGCCTTTGCAGCCGGCAAGGTCGGTTTCGAATTCCAGACGACCGGCGCGCTCGTCAACACGATCAAGAATGTCGGCACCAAGTTCGATCTGCGCACGGCCCAGATCCCGCTTCTCGATCCTGAAAAGGGTCACCTGCCGACCGGCGGCAACGCCGTCGTCATCCTCGCCAAGGACCCGGCCAAGCAGGAGGCCGCCTGGAAGTTCGCCAAGTTCGCCGCCGGCCCCTACGGCGCCTCGGTCGTCGTTCCCGGCACCGGCTACGTCCCGAACAACGAACTTGCCGCCAAGTCTGCCGAATATCTCGGCGACTTCTACAAGAAGAACCCGCTCTTCCAGGCCGGCCTCAGCCAGATGCCGCGCATGATCCCCTGGTACGCCTTCCCGGGCACCAACGGCGTCAAGGTCACCCAGACGATCGTCGACAACCTGTCGCGCATCGTCGATGGCTCGGCCGAGCCGAAGGAAGCCCTCGATGACGCAGCCGCAGACGTCGAAGGCATGCTGCCGCGCAGCTAATTCCTGGATGGTACGCGGGCTTAAACGGCCCGCGGTCTCGATCCAAAACCGTCGCATCCTGAAGGTGCGGCGGTTTCTTCGTTCCGGAGGTTTCGCACCGTGCCGCCGGGACGCAGGGCGTGCGACAGTTCCAGATGCCGGAGCGGTGCGTCGTTTTCGACGATATCGAGCAGCAGCGACGCTGCTGTCGCGCCCATGCTGAGATCGGGCATTTCGATCGAGGTCAGCGTCGGGCTGATGAGCTTGCCAATGGCGATGCCGTCGAAACCGGCGACGGAGACATCGTCGGGAACACGCAGCCCCTCGCGATGGATGGCGCCGATGACGCCGAGCGCGATGAGATCGTTCGAGCCGATGATCGCGGTCGGCGAAAATGCCCGCAAGGCCTGACCGAGATCCATCTGGTCGTAGCCGCTGACGAATGGCACCTCTACGGCTTCAAGCGGCGCGACGCCTGCCTCCTCCATAGTCCGCAGATAGCCCTGATATCGCAACAGCGCGCGATCCGAGGCCTTGAAGCTGCCGGAGACGTAAAGGATACGCCGGTGCCCCATCGAAAGAAGATGCGCGGTCAGACGGCAGCCGGCCGCATAATTGTTGACGGTGACGGCCGCGGGAAAACGGACGGTCGGCGAGCTGCCAAGCAGCACGGTCGGCGGCAGATCCTGCGCCAGTGCCGGGCTTGTCTCGCCATTGCAGACCGTCAGGATCAGACCGGTCGGTCGCTCGCCAAGCAGGCCCGCCACGGCATCGGCTTCCTGGTCGGGATCGTAATTCGACTGGGCAATGAGAACGCTGTGGCCGGCGACCAGCATACGGTTCTGGATGCCTGACAGAGACGAGGCGAAGACCGGATTGGTGACACTCGGCACCAGCACGCCGATAACCGGCCGGCGGCCGCTGCGGTGAGACGGCACGGCCGCCCGATAACCGACTTCGGCAGCGGCGCGGCGGACGCGAAGTGCAGCCGCCCGGCTCACCGGGCCGCTGAGGTTCAGCACGCGGCTTGCCGTTGCCATGGAACATCCCGCTCTCATCGCAACCTGTTTCAACGTCGTCATCGCCGTCCTGTCCGTGTCCGTCGAGGTTTGGAGCCTCTTACAGCCGGCTTGTCATAAAAAGATGACGGACGAAGACGGGTTTTCAGCGCTATCGGCGCTTGGGCTGAAGGCCGAGGATCTGGCGCACGCCGTCCTTGGTGAAGGGCTGCTTCAATTGGCTGAGAAAACCGGGAGCGATCTGTCCCTTGATGCCGATATCCGTCGAGGATGGCCGGTCGGGATTGAAATAGGTGCCGAAGAGCTGGTCGAACAACACGACATTTTCGCCGTAATTCGTATTGCCCTCGCTGATATCCTTCGAATGATGCCAGCGGTGCAGCCGGGGCGTGCTGAAGACGAGGTCGAAAAAACCGGTTCGCATATCCACATTGCAATGGGTCAGGATGCCGATGAAGGCGGTGACGGCGCCGAGCCACCAGAAGACCTGCAGCGGTGCGCCGAGAAGGTAGAGCGGGATCTGGCTCAACGCGATCTTGAACAGTGAATCGACGACGTGGAAACGCCCGGTATTGACAACCCAGAGGCGGGTGACGCTGTGATGCAGGGCATGGAAGCGCCAGAAGAACAGCCGTTCATGGGCGATGCGATGCGCCCAGTAAAGGCCGAATTCGGCGATGATGACGGCGAGGGTCGCCTGAAAGAGCATCGGCCAGGATGACGGCCAGAGACTGAACTGCATGGCGGCGAGCGGCTGCAGCAGACCGGCGGCAAGCATCGGAAAGATCGCTGCCGAGAGTGCTGCCAGCTGCACCAGCCCCTTGGTCAACACCGTGTGAGCGATATCGTTGGCCGTTTCGCCATCCGCCTGGAGCCAGCGCTGCTCGTAGGGAATAGCGCGTTCGAGCAGAAAGAGGATGAGGACCTCGCCTGCATAGACGGCCGAGAAGACAACCATCGGGCGATCGCCGGCGAAGGCGAAATAGGCGCCCGTCAGGCCGGAGAAAAACACCAGTGGCCAGGACAGATAAGCAAGGGCACTTTTTACGGCTGCGGCGGCTTTCGGCATCAATGTCATTTCCCTCAAGAGCTCACCGGGTTTCGAGCCAATCGCCCAATTCCTGCCCGGATCGCCCGCGGCCGTCGCTGCACGGATCGATCCGGTAAGGCCCTCGGCTCGGTGTTCCCGCCAGTCATGCCAAAGATCAGGACGATCGGCAATCGCCTGCGTCACCCGCCTCGTGGAACGATGCAGCCAACCTGTGGATGGAGGATTGCAGTGGCATTGCGTGGCGCTGGCGACTTCGACCAGTCGCGCGACGGCCCCCCGAGAGGGTACATGGTCCTCGCGCACGAAGGTCCCTGCCCGCGAAGCGACAGGGGACAAGGTTCTGCGATGACGAGAGCAAAGCGGTTACGGATCTCGCCCGCTCGATTGGGGCAAATCCTCACGCCTCCCACGGATCGATCACGGATGCGCCCATATCTTGGAAATCGGCGACGTTTCGAGTGACGACGATCAGATCATGGATGATTGCGGTTGCGGCAATGAGCCCATCAATATCGCCGCGTGGCCTGATGGCCGCGATGCGACCCCATTCCACGGCGATCTCGTCTGTCACTGGAAGAATCCGCTCAGCATGGTCGTAGCGAAGCTTACGCAACCATTCCATCAGATGGGCTGCAGCTCTCGGGTCCGATCTCTGCTTGAGAGCAATACCCCGCATGATCTCTCCCAGCGTCAGTGCACTGATGTGGACACGAAGCGGATCGACTGAGCGTAACCAGGAGACAGTCTGTGGAGTGCCGCGTCTGGCTTCCGAAATGACGTTGGTGTCGATCAGATACATCAGAACGCTACATCACGGCTCGGCGTTTTTGCTCGCCCGGTGACCGCTTCAGCGAGCCCGTCGTCCCAGGCCGGGCCGCTCAGGAGATCGTCGACCAGCGTCGGGCGACCGGCGCGTAGAATGTCGTAATCATGCGCTGACAAAACGACAGCGGCCCTCTCTCCCCGGACAGTGACGACCTGCGGGCCTTCAAGTCGAGCCTTCTGCACGACTTTTGAAAATTGGTTCTTTGCGTCCTGCAGCTGCCATTCCATCAAGAATTCTCTATAGCTAGACTGTCTAGCTATTTAGGCATGGAATACCGGTGCGTCAATAAAATTCCCGCGCTTCGGCACAATAGGAAGGCGATTGCGGTGCACCAGGGAATACACGCCACTCCCTCAATGGGAAGCGGCAGGCAAGCACTCTCCTGGTGCCGAACGCAATTCTCACAGCAGCCTCATGAGCCCATTCCGGACGCCGCCGCACCACGCATTCGTGTCTTGAGACCGTCGCCGGCCTTTGCCAGATTGCCGGCAGCGGCCTGAGCGCTGCTTCAATAAAAGCAAAGGGATTGGTTGATGAAACGCGATATTGAAATCACGACGGCTGACGGTATTGCCAAGGCGTCACTTTTCCGCCCTGACGGCAGCGAGGGCAAAACCTTGCCCGGCGTTCTCTATTATATGGACGCACTCGGACCGCGCGATGCCCTCGACATCATGGGCGAGCGCCTGGCGAATGCCGGCTATGTCGTGCTGATGCCCGATCTCTTCTATCGTTTCGGCGCATACGGCCCCTTCGACGGCTCCTCCTTCGGCAACGAGACCGCGCGCGCCGAAATTATGAAGATGATCCGCGAGACGACGCAGGAGATGACGAAGAAGGACAGCGAAGCCTTCCTCGATGCGCTTGAGGCCGAAGGCGTTTCCGGTCCGGTCGGCGCTGTCGGTTATTGCATGGGCGGTGGTCGCGCCTTGACGGCAGCGGCCACCTATGCCGACAGGATTGCGGTCGCTGCAAGCTTCCATGGCGGCAATCTCGCGAGCGAGGCGCCCGACAGCCCGCATCGCCTAGCCGGCAATATCAAGGCGCGCGTCTATGTCGGCGTTGCCGGCGTCGACGGCAGCTTCCCGCCCGAACAATCCGCTCGCCTCGCCGAGGCGCTGCGCACCGGCGGCGTCGACCACATCATCGAGAACTATATCGGCATGTCGCATGGCTGGACCGTTCCCGATCGCGGCGAGATCTACAGCGAAAAGGGCTCTGAGCGGCACTGGAAGCGGCTGCTCGAACTTTTTTCGGAAACGCTCGCCTGAGATCGGCGATTGCGGCCCGCCCGATCTCGGGCGGGTCTGCGCTGCGGGATGCGCGGGTTGGGCGATTGCCGCAAGCAGCCATGTTGCCGCATCAGATTGCCAGGCAGGTCCGAACCCGGCTTTCGCGTCGACGGTCGACGAGAGCATAGAACAGGCCCGTGCCCTCGCGCTCAGTTCCTGATTGCTCCAGCTTTTGGTTCTCTTTCCAGATTCTGTCTGGGCTCTGCTCGCGTTCGCAAGCGAGCATAAATGGTGCATTGCCATTTTAAGTTGCAAATAGGATTCATCGGATTTTTACTTTGGTTGTCGGTATTTTTATGCAGGAGCCTTTGAGCCGGAAATAAACTTGAAGTCATAAACTTTCTCATTGAATTTCTGAAGAACATTCGCTCTATTGTAGTGGGAAATCAGTACTCAAAATTTTCTTGATATGACTTCGGAACGAGAGTCCGGGAGCGGATACTTATTGCCTGGAGGCAGTAGTGACAGAGGACAGCCAAGTACCGGAATTTCAAATTGGCCTCGCGATGGCGGGTGCCATCTCGGCTGGTGCCTATTCGGCCGGCGTATTCGATTTCCTGGTGCAGGCGCTGGAAGCCTGGGAGGTGGCAAGAGCCGATCCGGCGTTGGCGCCGGCCATTCCCAATCACCGGGCTGCGATCAAGGTCATTACCGGAGCGTCGGCCGGGGCGATCACCGGCGCCCTGGGAGCCGTCGCTCTCGCCGGGGGTATTCAGCCGACAGCGGCGGACACGGGCGGGACCTCGACGCAGACATACAAATACCTGCTGCCGAACCTCTACGATGCCTGGGTGGTCCGCCCGCAGATGCTTTCGACGACCGGGCGAGCCGACTTTCTCGATACCAGCGATCTGGAGGACGGAGCCGACGTCGTTTCGGCCCTGAACAGCAAAGTGCTGATTTCGATCAAGGATGCCGCGCTGAAGATCTCGGCCATCACTCCCCCCTATCCCTATGTTTCCTCCACGCTCGACGTCTACCTGACGATCTCCAACCTTCGCGGCGTACCCTATACCGTGAGCTTCACCGGCGGTGACTATGGCATGATGAGCCACGGCGACCGTGTCCACTATCGTCTGCTGGGACTTGGAAGCTGGACGAGCCCGAGCGCCTTTGCCGATAGCGACACGATGCGCAAGCTCGACGTCAAGTCGCTGCTCGCCGGCGGACAGCCGAGTGCGGAATGGAAGGATTATGCCCTTGGTGCGGTGGCATCGGGAGCCTTTCCGCTTGGACTTGCTTCACGTGAATGGATCGCGCATGTCGACGATTACGAGGGAAGGAACTGGCCACTTGCCGATGCGAGCTACGTCAGGGAAAGGATGAAACCGGCATTTCCAGCCGATTGGGAAAAGCAGCGCGCATTCCCTTTCACGGCGGTCGATGGCGGCCTGATCAATAACGAGCCGTTCGAATTTGCCCGTTATTGCCTCATGCAGGATCCAGGCACACCCAATCGGCGCGAGGGATCCCAGGCCGACCGTGCAGTGATCATGATCGACCCGTTCCCCGAGCCTCCGCTGTTTCCACCCGATGGGCAGCCGGCGGGCGACCTAGTAAGCGTTCTCATGGCGCTCTTGCCGGCATTGCGCACGCAGACGCAGTTCAAGCCTTCAGAAGTTGCGGTGGCGGCAACCGACGGCATCTTCAGCCGCTTTCTCATCTGCCCACATCGTGTGCCGCCTGGGGGAACGGAGGAAGCTTACAGCATCGCGTCCGGATTGCTCGGCGGCTTCGGCGGTTTCCTCTCGCAAGCGTTTCGCGACCACGACTACCAGCTTGGTCGGCGCAACTGCCAGAAGTTCCTGAAGGATTCCTTCGTCGTCCATGGCGGCAACGACATGGTCAAAGCCTGGCCGGATGCGGCGCGTGCCAACGAGGATTTTCGCGGAAGAGACATCGAAAACCAGCCTACCTTCCAAATCATACCGCTTCTCCGCGACGCAGCAGACGTGGTCGACTATCCGCAATGGCCGCGCATCAGCGAAAAGGACTTCAATGACCTGCAGGCCGCAATCGAGCGGCGCATCGAAAAGCTTGGTGCGGCGCTGATTGCCCAGAAAGGGCCGAGCTGGTGGTTGCGCCGCCTTATGGCATTCGGCTTCCACTGGGGAAAGAAACGCGTCTTCACCTTCGTCCGGCTGACGCTTCTTGCCGATCTCGTGCGACGCGACCAGTTGAGTGAATGGAGCCTCCCGAAATCATGGAAGCGGCCAGAAGCGACGGAGACCGAAATCAGACTGGTCCTGGCCGCATTGCTCAACCCGACATTCGATTTCAGGAACGAGGCCGGCATCGCCAAGTCCACCGGTCTCGATGTCGCCAAGGTCCGCAACATTCTTGCCGCCTGTCAGGCAGACAAGAACGCCCGCTTCTTCGTCTGGCGTGCTCCCTGGACCGACAAGGCGGGAAATCCCGTCTTTGCGCTCGCTTCGCGAAAGCCGGCTGCGATCTGGCGCGTGCCGGGCCTGCGTCAGCTTGGCAACTGGTTCACCGCTCCGACGATCGATCCTCCGGGCGTGTGAGGGAGACGGATATGTGGAATTCGGCAGTGCTCGACGTCGGCATCGGACTTGCACTCATGTATCTGCTTCTGGCGCTCGTCTGCAGCGTCGTCCAGGAGCTCATCGCCAACATCACCAGCTGGCGAGGCCGCCATCTGCTGACGAGCATCAAGACGATGCTCAACGATCCCAATCTGACCGGGCTTGCAAAGCGTGTCTACGCCGACCCTCGCATCAATCAGCTCACGCTTCCCGGCAAGCTGCCGAGCTATATTCCACCAGCTGCCTTCGCCAAGGCGCTCGCGGACATCGTGGCCGATGAAAAAGGGATGACATCTTCCGTCTTCGACGGCCCGCTCGCTCCATTTCTGAGAGAGGCCCAAGGCGATGCCGACAAGCTGAAGGCCGCGCTGGAGCAGTGGTACGACGATGCGATGGACCGTTTCGGAGGATGGTACAAGAGAAACGTACAGCTTGTGATCCTGGCGATTGCGGCGGTGGTGACGGTCGGATTGAATGCGAATACCATCGAGGTCGCGCGGCAGATCTGGGCGCAGCCGGCGCTTCGGGCTGCTCTGTCGTCCCAGGCGACACGTCTGGCGGCCACCGACAAGCCAAACGCGCTCATCCCGACGCAGGATGCTTCCGTTCCCGACGTCAACGCCGTCTTGGACGAGATCGACCAAAACCTTCCGATCGGGTGGACGACAGCGGACATCGACCGCCTGATGTTCGGAACCACCGTGGCAACCGGTGCGGACGGAAAGGTGCAGAAAGTGGTACTCTCAAAGGGTGAAAGGGCATGGGCGTGGATCAAGCACGTCGCCGGCTGGCTGCTGACGGTCCTGGCGCTCTCACTTGGAGCACAGTTCTGGTTCGATACTCTGGGCAAGGCAATCGGCATTCGCGCCGCTGGTCCAAAACCGTCAGAAAAACAGGATGCGGCTGGCTGAGAACGTGTCCACAAGCATGTTTTTGCGTGAGCAGAGGCAAGTCTATTGAACCCGCTGCCGGAGAGGCTGGCGAGAGTAGATTGCCGCAAAGGGACAGGCTTACCCGCAGCGATGGCCGCGGGTCATGGTGGGCCGATTGCGGTGGTGATGCCCCGATCGACGCCTCCTTCGTCGTCAATGGGCTCAGGACTGAGTAGCCGGACACCGCGGTCTGGCATCTCATTGGCCCATCCTGAACCTGGCATGGCAGGTCGTGCAGGTCTGCAGCATCAGGTGGAAGACATGCTCGGCGGGGATGGAGGACAGCGCCGCCTCGTTCCGGACATGCGTCCCGAGCGGACCGCCGCCCATCGCCTCGCCGGGCTTCATCCGCATGCGGTCGGTCATCGGTCCGGGATTGTCGACGGCCGCGGTCTCGAGCGCGCGCGCATAATCCCCGAGATCGTCCGCCAGACGCTCGAAGCGTTCGCGCTCCGTTCCGATCTCCGGCTTCGCCTTCGACTTCGGGTCATCCAATCCGCTGACGAAATGATCGGCCAGCACATCGCCAGACTTCGCGGCAATGCTTCCGGCGGCGTTTCGGAATTGTGCCGACGAATAGCTCGCGGGGTCGCGGAACATCTCGGCCATCGTCTTGGCGGCCGCGGCCATGGCCTTCATGTCGGCCTGCCGAAGCGCGATCACGTCGTCCGCCGCAAGCCCAAAGGAGGCGCATGCGGAAGTGATGACCAGGAGCCCCGTGACAGGCAACAGCTTAGATATGATCAAGAAAGCCTCGCACGTGTGAGTTCCGCCGAAAAGAGATCGGCGGTCCATCATCTCGGCTGCGAAGCGGGCGGAAAGAGGGCGCTGCGTCTCTTCTAGGCGGCCATGCGACTGCAGCTCTCCGCGCAGCGGCGGCAGGCCTCGACGCAGCTCTGCATGTCGCCGATCCGCTCGCAATCGTCTGCGCATTGGGCGCAGATTTCGGCGCATTCGCGGCAGACATGCTTGTGATGCTCCGAGCCGATCAGCATGAAATGCGCCGAGGTCCGGCAAATCTCCGCGCGGGCCATCATCAGTTTGAAATGCGCAGGCTTGGTGTGCTCCCCGCCCAGGTCCAGGCAGTGGCTCATGGCCATCGAAAGGCACTCGCGCTAGCAGGTCAGGCAATTGTCGACGCAGGCCTTCATTTCGCTCGACATATGGTGCATGGCATTATCTCCTATCCGGCTTCCTGTCCGCCGCATTGAACAACAGGGCGCAGGCCGTGGCGGCGCGGTCCTCAAACAGTGGAAAACTCATCGAAACGGCATCGCGGCCGCGTTCGTTACGCCGTCTAACAGTGCCGCCCAGGGAATGTTCCAATCGGCCAGGGATCGCGCGTTATTTCAAAGTTCACGCGGCAGATCAGCGATGTCTTAACCTCGGGCTGCTAGCTCTTGCG
>Ga0102589_1003223_pt1 | contig 17394 bp, 14 predicted proteins | sample AraplaMF_Col_mLB_FD_76858 | JGI IMG/M metagenome (GOLD analysis project Ga0102589, IMG submission 76858) | Arabidopsis root microbial communities from the University of North Carolina, USA - plate scrape MF_Col_mLB | ecosystem: Host-associated > Plants > Roots > Endosphere | place: USA... | reverse complement strand
CCTTGTCCGGAAACCGCGTTCCGCACTTTCCGGGGGCATGGGCTGCCATCCTGCCTGCATGGCGGACCCAAACCGACCCCGCGACCCGGGGACGGGGGAAGCCCCGCACGGCGAAGGGCGTCACCCCCTCGTCGCTCCAAACCTCTCTCGCCCCCGCCGCACGTTACGACAGACAACGAAAGCGCCTCCTCCCGCCCGCATCGACACGTTACGCGATCCGTCCGGCGGCGGAAGGACGTTCAGGATAGGCGATGGGCGGAAGGCGGGGATGATTTGTCGGTCAAAAGGGCGGCTGAGACTGGAATGATTGGGTTTTTTCGGTGATGGCGTCCCCGTTTTTCACGGGTGGTTGCCGTCGCTATTACACGCACCGCCACCACACTTACCGTTGCCACACCGACAGCCGCGGCACCCGCGGTCATCGCACTAGCCGGGTTACACCTACGGTCGCCGTACGTGCGGTGGCCACACCCAAAGCCGCCGTACTCACCAGGCCACACCCACCAACGTCATTTCTTCTTGGTGGCGCTTTCGCTGTTCTTGACCTGCGCGCCAAGGGTCGGGGCGGCTTTTGCGGCCACCTTGTCCTTCTTGGGTTTGCGGACTTCCTTGTTGCTGCGGACCTGACCCTTGGCCATCGTCATTACCCTCATGCTGGATGGGAAACCATAACCCGCATATTCCAGAGACAAAGCAAGGCTTATTTTGGACGAAGCCAGCCTCTGCCGCGCTTTCCATGGACCGGGCGCGCGACGACGGCGCGCGGCCTTTGCAATCGCCGAACCGCTGCTTACATAGGGCACAACGAAGCCGCCTCGCCGGCGGTATCCTTGCCCGGTCCTCGGGCCTCAGAGGTCTGATATGAGTGAACACGATCCCTATGCTTCCATGCACGCCACGACGATCATCACCGTCCGCAAGGACGGCAAGGTGGTCATGGCGGGCGATGGCCAGGTAAGCCTTGGCCAGACCGTCATGAAAGGCAACGCGCGCAAGGTGCGCCGCCTTGCCAAGGGCGATGTCATTGCCGGTTTTGCCGGCGCGACCGCCGATGCCTTCACCCTGCTCGAGCGGCTCGAGGCCAAGCTGGAGCAATATCCCGACCAGCTGATGCGCGCCGCCGTCGAGCTCGCCAAGGACTGGCGCACCGACCGCTACCTGCGCCGCCTCGAAGCGATGATGCTGGTGGCCGACAAGTCCGTCACTCTGGCGCTGACCGGCAATGGCGACGTGCTGGAGCCGGAACACGGCACCATGGCGATCGGCTCCGGTGGCAACTATGCCTATGCCGCAGCCCGCGCGCTGATGGACACCGACAAGTCGGCCGAGGATATCGCCCGCAAGGCCATGCAGATCGCAGGCGACATCTGCGTCTACACCAACCACAATGTCGTGGTAGAGACGCTGGATGCCGACCGCTGAGGCATACGCTTTCCGGCCCGTGACGGCCGCGGACCTGCCGATGCTGGAACGCTGGCTCGCTGCGCCGCATGTCCGGCGCTGGTGGGGCGACCCGGCTGAGGAGGTGGCGGGTATCGCCGCGGATTTCGACGATCCGGCAACGGCGTTTTTCATCGTCTCCCATGACGGAAAGCCCTTCGCCTATCTGCAAAGCTACAGGATCGACCCGTCGGACCTGTCCTTCGGCGACCGGCCGGACCGCACCATCGGCATCGACCAGTTTATCGGCCCTGCCGACATGGTCGGCCTCGGCCACGGGCCGGCCATGATCGATGCCTTTGTGCAAAAGATGTTCGCCGAGGGCGTGGAACGGGTGGTGCTCGATCCGCATCCCGAGAATGCGCATGCCATCCGGGCGTATGAGAAGGCCGGATTCCATGCTTTCGATCAACGCATGACAAAGGACGGCCCGGCGCTGATCTTGGCCCGGGACCGTTGCTAGAGGAAACCCATGACCAATTTTTCCCCCCGCGAGATCGTTTCCGAACTCGACCGTTTCATCATCGGCCAGCATGACGCCAAGCGCGCCGTGGCGATTGCGCTGCGCAACCGCTGGCGCCGCCACCAGCTGGAGCCGGACCTGCGCGACGAGGTCATGCCGAAGAACATCCTGATGATCGGCCCGACCGGTGTCGGCAAGACGGAGATTTCCCGCCGCCTCGCCAAGCTCGCCGGTGCGCCCTTCGTCAAGGTCGAGGCCACCAAGTTCACCGAGGTCGGCTATGTCGGCCGTGATGTCGAGCAGATCGTGCGCGATCTCGTCGAGGTCGGCATCGGCCTGGTGCGCGAGAAGAAGCGCGCCGAGGTGACGGCGAAAGCCCATGCCAATGCCGAGGAACGTGTGCTCGACGCGCTGGTCGGCGCCACCGCCTCGCCCGCCACCCGGGACAGTTTCCGCAAGAAGCTGCGCGCCAACGAACTCGACGACAAGGATATAGAGGTCGACGTTGCCGATACCGGCACGCCCGGCGGCTTCGAGATCCCCGGCATGCCGGGCGCCAATATCGGCGTGCTGAACCTGTCGGAAATGTTCGGCAAGGCGATGGGCGGCCGCACCAAGAAGGTCAAGACGACGGTCAAGGACTCGTACAAGATCCTGATTGACGACGAATCCGACAAGCTGCTCGACAACGAGCAGATCCAGCGCGAGGCCATCCGCTCGGCCGAAAACGACGGCATCGTCTTCATCGACGAGATCGACAAGATCGCCGCGCGCGACGGCGGCATGGGCGCGGGTGTCTCCCGCGAGGGCGTGCAGCGCGACCTGCTGCCGCTCGTCGAGGGCACGACGGTGGCGACGAAGTACGGGCCGGTGAAGACGGACCATATCCTCTTCATCGCCTCGGGCGCCTTCCATGTCTCCAAGCCCTCGGACCTCCTGCCGGAACTGCAGGGCCGCCTGCCGATCCGCGTCGAGCTGAAGGCGCTGTCGCGCGAGGACTTCCGCCGCATCCTGACGGAGACGGAAGCAAGCCTCATCCGCCAGTACAAGGCGCTGATGGGCACGGAGGATGTCGACCTCGAATTCACCGAGGACGGCATCGACGCGCTGGCCGATGTCGCCGTGCAGCTGAATTCGAGCGTCGAGAATATCGGTGCGCGCCGCCTCCAGACGGTGATGGAGCGGGTGCTCGACGAGATCTCCTTCGAGGCGCCGGACAAGGGCGGCAACCGCCTCGTCATCGATGCCGACTATGTCAAGAAGCATGTCGGCGCGCTGGCGGCCAACACCGATCTGTCGCGCTACATCCTGTGACGTTTCGGCACCGGTGGTTGTCTTAGCAACCGCCGGTGTCGCGCTTTTGGGCACGCGCCCCCTCGACAGAACCGCACACGCGGCCTAGGCCATTGCCGCGTCCGGCATGATGACGACACGATTGTCCTGCATCCCGTCCATGCCACTTCGAACGATTGACCAGACAGGAACCGGAACCGTGCGACAGCTCTTCCCTGTGCTTGCCCTTGCAGCCGCCCTCTTTGTGCAGAGCCAGACCACGGCGCTGGCAATCGACGTGGTGCCCGCCGGCAACCGCAACGCGGAGCAGCCCGCCATTCCGGGCGCCTCCATCCGCCGCACGAAGGGCAACAAGAGCTCGTTCGACGCGAAATACCAGAAGGTGCGCGACCTGATCGCCGGCGACCGCCAGCTGACGGGCAAGATCAAGGCGGCGGCCGGCAAATACGGCATCGACCCGATCCATATCGTCGGCGCCATCGTCGGCGAGCACACCTACAATGTCGACGCCTACGACCGCCTGCAGAGCTATTACGTCAAGGCGGCTTCCTATACCGGCAATTTCCGCTTCGCCTATGACGGCGAGTCGATCGACGACTTCCTGAAGCGTCCGCAGTTCGCCGAATGCGAGGGCAAGAAGGGTTCCTACGCGCTGTGGACCTGCCGCGAGAACGTCTGGAACCGCTCCTTCAGCGGCAAGACGGTCGGCGGCACGTCCTTCCCGAAGAACCGTTTCAGCGCGGTGTTCTTCCAGCCCTTCTATGCCGGCCAGACCTTCGGCCTTGGCCAGATCAATCCGCTGACGGCGCTGACGCTGACCGACGACGTGGCGCGTTTCTCCGGTTACAAGAAACTCGACGAGAACGATGCGGCCGGCGTCTACCAGGCGATCATGGACCCGGACATCTCGCTGGCCTATATGGCAGCCGCCATCCGCCGCTCGATCGATGCCTACAAGAAGATCGCCGGTGTGGACATTTCCAGGAATCCCGGCCTGACGGCGACGCTCTACAATATCGGCACGCCCGATGCGCGCGCCGCAGCCTTCGCCGCGCGCCGCGCCGCCGGCGAGGCGACCTGGCCGGAAGAGAACTATTACGGCTGGCTCATCAACGACAAGCTGGACGACCTGCGCAGCCTGCTCTAGCGGCCTTTCCGGCGCAAAGCGCCGGTTCACGCGGCCTTGACCGGTCGCCGCCTTCCTCTCGGCCCAGTTGCGCCCCATATTGAGGCGAGCCGAAGGAAGGAAGCTGATCATGGACATGCGTCCCGAGCCGTTCGAACCGCCCGCGCCGATCCCGCGCACGGTGCCGCCGTCGAAACTCGAGATCATCCGCACCGTCTTCCGCAATCCGCTGGAGCTGTGGGGCGAGCCTTCCTACACGCTGCCCTGGATCATGACGAGCTTCGTCGGCGAGAAGACGCTGATCGTCAACGATCCCGGCCTCATCAAATATCTGCTCGTCGACAACGCCGCCAATTACAAGATGTCCGTGGTGCGCCAGCTCGTGCTGCGGCCGATCCTGCGCGATGGCCTGCTGACGGCCGAGGGTCCGGTCTGGCGCCGCTCGCGCAAGGCCGTCGCGCCCATCTTCACGCCGCGCCACGCCAAGGGCTTCGCCACGCAGATGCTCAGGCAGTCCGAGCTCTATGTGCAGAAGTACGAGGGCGCGGACGGCACGGTCTTCGATATCGGCAACGACATGACGGAGCTTGCCTTTTCCATCCTGTCGGACACGCTGTTTTCCGGCGAGATCGTCACCGCCTCCACCAATTTCGCCGATGACGTGGACGATCTCCTGCATTCCATGGGCCGCGTCGACCCGATGGACCTTTTGCGCGCGCCGAGCTGGGTGCCGCGCGTCACGCGTATCGGCGGGCAGCGGGTGCTCGGCAAGTTCCGCAAGATCGTGCGCGACACGATGGAGCTTCGCCTCAAGCGCATGGAGCAAGGCGGCGACGCGCCGAGCGATTTCCTGACACTGCTATTGCGCGCCGCCGGTCCGGACGGGCTGACCATGGAGGAGGTGGAGGACAATATCCTGACCTTCATCGGCGCCGGCCACGAGACGACGGCCCGGGCGCTCGCCTGGACGCTCTACTGCGTCGCCAATTCCCCGCATGTGCGCGAGGCGATGGAAGAGGAGATCGACCGCGTGGTGGAAAGCGGGGCGGACCCGGTCGACTGGCTCGACCGCATGCCCTGGACGCGCGCGGCCTTCGAGGAGGCGATGCGGCTTTATCCGCCCGCACCCTCCATCAACCGCGAGGCCATCGCCGACGACAGCTGGACGAGCCCCGACGGCGAGGTGGTGGAGATACCGCGCAACGTGACGATCCTCGTCATGCCCTGGACGCTGCACCGCCACGAACTGCTGTGGCAGAAGCCGCGCGCCTTCATGCCCGAGCGCTTTCTGCCCGAGAACCGCGACCAGATCCACCGTTTCCAGTACCTGCCCTTCGGGGCGGGGCCGCGCATCTGCATCGGCGCAACCTTCGCCATGCAGGAGGCGATCATCGCGCTCGGCGTGCTGATGCACCGCTTCCGCTTCGACATGACGGAGGACACCAGGCCCTGGCCGGTGCAGCGCCTGACGACGCAGCCGGCTAACGGACTGGCGTTGAAGGTGCGGGCTCGTCCCCGCGGGCCTTCGCCTTCTTGATCGTCTTGATGGCGGCGCAGGTGGCTTCCGGGTTCTTGCACGGCTGGTAGACGACGATCTCGCTGCCGCTGCCGTCGTCCCAGACGGCCTGCACGGCGATGGTCTGCGCCTCGCCGGGCTTCAGCTTGATGTAGATCCAGTTCTGGCTGTCGTCCGAGGGCAGGTTGAAGGGCAATTCCGGATCGCACGTCGCCATCGGGAAGGTCTGGTCGAGCGCATCGGAATTGATGGAGTAACGCACTTCCTTGAGCCGGCAATGCATGCTCTGCAACGCCGTGAAATAGATGAGCTGCTGGCCGGCATATTCGCGGAACTGCACCCAGCCGGTGCGCTTGTTGGCATCCAGCATCGCCTTGTAGATCGAGACATCGGGGATCTGGGCCTGATACTCCGCCCCGTCGTCGTCCTGGGCGGCGGCCGGCAGGCCTGCGGTGAGCAGGGCCGTCCCGACAAGCAGGGCTTTCAGCAGGCGGTTTCCATGACGCGGATCAAACACTCTGGGTCTCCTCGATGCTTCACAGGCATGTCGCCGGCGGGATGGTGACAACGGCGCCGGACATGCCATAACACCATTCCAGGCCGGCTTTGAACAGGGACGGCATGCGGTTTGGAAGTATTCTCGTGGCAGACCATTTGTTACTCGGCATCGATACCGGCGGCACCTATACGGATGCGGCCCTCTATAGTGAAACCCTCGGCGTGGTGGCGCGCGCCAAGGCGCTGACCACCCGCCACGATCTCTCGGTCGGCATTTCCGGCGCGGTGGATGCGGTGCTCGGTGAGGCGAAGGTGCCGGTTTCCGCCATCGGCCTCGTCTCGCTTTCCACCACGCTCGCCACCAATGCGCTGGTGGAAGGCCAGGGCGGCCGGGCGGGCCTCGTGATGATCGGCTTCGGCCCCGACGACCTCAAGCGCGACGGCCTTGCCGAGGCGCTCGGCACCGACCCCGTGCTCTTCCTGCCCGGCGGGCACAATGTGCACGGCAACGAGACGCCGCTCGACATGCGTGCGCTGGACGAGGCGCTGCCGGCCCTGTCGCAGACCGTGTCCTCCTTTGCCGTGGCCGGCTATTTCGCCGTGCGCAACCCCGCGCACGAACAGCGCGTGCGCGAACGCATCCGCGCCATCTCGCACCTGCCGGTGACCTGCAGCCATGAGCTGTCCTCCAAGCTGGGCGGGCCGCGCCGGGCGCTGACGACGCTGCTCAATGCCCGCCTCGTCTCGATGATCGACCGGCTGATCGGCGCCTGCGAGGATTTTCTAAAGCGCCGCGGCATCCAGGTGCCGATGATGGTGGTGCGCGGCGACGGCGCGCTGATCTCGGCGGCCGAAGCGCGGCTGCGGCCCATCGAGACCATCCTGTCCGGTCCCGCGGCCAGCCTTGTCGGCGCGCGCCACCTGACGGGCCTCGACGATGCCGTGGTGTCTGACATTGGCGGCACGACGACCGACGTGGCGGTGCTCGACAAGGGCCGCCCGAAGCTCGACGCGGAGGGTGCCGTCGTCGGCGGCTACCGGACCATGGTTGAGGCTGTCGCCATGCGCACCTTCGGCCTCGGCGGTGATTCGGAGGTGCGCATCGATGATCGCGGGCTTGCGGCGCGCATCGATCTGGGCCCACGGCGCTTCCTGCCGCTCAGCCTTGCCTCGACGCTGCATCCCGACAGCATCCTGCCGGCGCTGGAGCGCCAGCTGCGGACAGCCCATGTCGGGCGGCACGACGGGCGTTTTGCCGTGCGCACGGGCGTTCCCGAGCGGCTGGCAAGCGGCCTCCAGCCGCAGGAACAGGCGCTCTACGAAAAGATCGGCGCCGCGCCGGTGCCGCTCGATGGCCTGCTGATGACGACGCCGCAGAAGGCGACGCTCGACCGGCTGGTGGCGCGCGGCCTCGTGCATATCTGCGGGGTCACGCCCTCGGACGCCATGCATGTGCTGGGCGGGCAGGGACAGTGGGATGCCGAGGCCGCACGTCTCGGCCTTGCCCTTGCCGCCCGCGTGAAGGACGGCACCGGCCGGCCGATCGCCGACAGCCCGGACGCACTGGCGCGGCGCATCGTCGACCGGCTGACCCGGCAATCCAGCGATGTCATCCTCTCCGCCTGCCTGGCCGATGACGGCGTGGCCGCGATCGATCCGGCCGGCTCCGTCGCCGTCGACCGGGCGCTGCACCGGCGCGCCGGCATCGTGCGGTTCCAGATCGCGCTCGACCGGCCGCTGGTCGGTCTAGGCGCCTCCGCACCGGTCTACTATCCCGATATCGCCGCCATGCTCGGTGCCGAATCGGTCATTCCCGCCGATGCCGGGGTGGCCAATGCCGTCGGCGCGGTCGTCGGCCAGGTGCGCAACAGCGTGACCGTCTTCGTGACGCAGCCGGAAGAGGGCGTGTTCGTCGTCGCCGGCGCGGGCGAAAGCGTGCGCCATGTCGACGAGACCGCGGCCTTCTCGCTGGCACGCGAGCGGGCGATGACGGGTGCCCTGCATGCCGCCCGCGCCAATGGCGCCGACGAGCCGGCCGTGACCTTCGCCGAGGAGATCGACGCGCCCGAGGTGGAGGGCAGCCGCAAGCTGATCGAGGCACGCTTTACCGCGACCGCGAGCGGCCGGCCGCGTATCGCCCGGGAGGCTTAGACGGGATTGTTTCCATAACGGAATAAATAATTCACGTTATTGCCGAATTGACTATGAATGAAAGCCGCGGAAAGTGGCAGCATTCGGGATACTCCCCCTTCGTCCCGTTCTTCGGAGTCTTTTCATGACCTATACGGAAAAAGCCGGTCTTTCGATCGACAGCGATCTATACGACTTTCTCGTCAAGGAGGCCCTTCCCGGCACGGGCGTCGACGCCGAGGCCTATTTTACGGCCTTCTCCGCCATCGTGCACGAGCTTGCGCCGGAAAACCGCGCGCTGCTCGCCAAGCGCGATGCGCTGCAGGAGAAGATCGACGCCTGGTATCGCGAAAACGGTGCGCCTTCGGACATGGCGGCTTACGAGGGCTTCCTGCGCGAGATCGGCTATCTGCTGCCCGAGGGCGACGCCTTCACGGTGACGACGGAAAACGTCGATCCTGAAATCGCCAGCCTCGCCGGCCCGCAGCTCGTCGTGCCCGTCATGAATGCGCGCTATGCGCTGAACGCCGCCAATGCGCGCTGGGGCTCGCTCTATGACGCGCTCTACGGCACGGACGCGATCCCGGAGACCGACGGTGCGGAAAAGGGCAAGGGCTACAATCCCGTGCGCGGCGCAAAGGTCATTGCTTGGGTCCGCGCTTTCCTGGACGATAGCGTCCCCCTCGACGGGGCCTTCTGGCGCGATGTCGCCGGCCTTGCGGTCGAAGGCGGAAAGCTTGTCGTCGCCTTGACGAGCGGCGTGCGGACGGGTCTTGCCGACGGCGGGAAGTTCGCCGGCTATCTTGGTGAAGCGGCGGCCCCGACCCAGATCCTGCTTCGCAACAACGGCCTGTGTATCGAAATCCTGATCGATGCGGCGACGCCGACCGGCAAGGACGATCCGGCGCATATTTCCGATGTCTGGGTCGAGTCCGCGCTCACGACCATCATGGACTGCGAGGATTCGGTCGCCGCCGTCGATGCCGAGGACAAGGTCGTCGTCTATCGCAACTGGCTGGGCCTGATGAAGGGCGACCTCTCGGAGGAGGTTTCGAAGGGCGGCAAGAGCTTCATCCGCCGCCTCAACCCCGATCTCGACTATACCGCGCCCGACGGTTCGACCTTTGAAGTGAAGTGCCGCTCGCTGATGCTGGTGCGCAATGTCGGCCACCTCATGACCAATCCGGCGATCCGCGACCGCGACGGCAACGAGGTGCCGGAAGGCATCATGGACGCCATGGTGACGGGCCTGATCGCGCTGCACGACGTCGGCCCGAACGGACGGCGCAAGAATTCGCAGGCCGGCTCGATGTATGTCGTCAAGCCCAAGATGCACGGGCCGGAAGAGGTGGCCTTCGCCTCGAAGCTCTTCGGCCGCGTCGAGGCTGCCATCGGCATGGCGCCCAACACGATGAAGATGGGCATCATGGACGAGGAACGCCGCACCACGGTCAATCTCAAGGAGGCGATCCGCGCGGCGAAGGAGCGCGTCGTCTTCATCAATACCGGTTTCCTCGACCGCACCGGCGACGAGATCCACACCTCGATGGAAGCGGGTCCGATGATCCGCAAGGGCGACATGAAACAGGCCGCCTGGATTTCCGCCTACGAGAACTGGAACGTCGATATCGGCCTGGAATGCGGCCTGTCCGGCCATGCGCAGATCGGCAAGGGCATGTGGGCCATGCCCGACCTGATGGCGGCGATGCTGGAGCAGAAGATCGCCCACCCCAAGGCCGGCGCCAACACCGCCTGGGTGCCGTCGCCGACGGCCGCGACGCTGCACGCCACGCACTATCACAAGGTCAATGTCGCGGAGGTGCAGGCGTCGCTGCGCGCGCGCCCGCGCGCCAAACTGTCGGATATCCTCTCGGTGCCGGTCGCGGTCCGGCCGAACTGGACGCCGGAGGAAATCCAGCGCGAACTCGACAACAATGCCCAGGGCATCCTCGGCTATGTCGTGCGCTGGATCGACCAGGGCGTCGGCTGCTCCAAGGTGCCCGACATCAACAATGTCGGCCTGATGGAAGACCGCGCCACGCTGCGCATTTCCGCCCAGCACATGGCCAACTGGCTGCACCACGGCGTCGTCACCGAAGCGCAGGTCATCGAGACGATGAAGCGCATGGCGGCCGTGGTCGACGGGCAGAACGCCGGCGATCCGCTCTACCGCCCGATGGCCGGCAATTTCGAGGGCTCCATCGCCTTCCAGGCCGCCCTCGACCTGGTGCTCAAGGGCCGCGAGCAGCCGAACGGCTACACCGAGCCCGTCCTGCACCGCCGCCGCCTGGAGCTGAAGGCGAAGGGGTAAATTGCGCGTAACGCGGGGAGCGGCATCGCATCGACCCGAAACGAAAGAAGCCGCCGGAGCGATCCGGCGGCTTCTTGTCCGATGGGGGTTTCGTCCGGTTACTGCTGGACGACGACGCGGGCCGAGCGGCCGGGGCGGACGCGCTTGTAGAGGTCGATGATGTCCTGGTTCATCAGGCGGATGCAGCCCGACGAGGCGGCCGTGCCGATGGAGGCCCATTCCGGCGTGCCGTGCAGGCGGAACAGCGTGTCCTGGCCCTTTTCATTGAAGAGGTAGAGGGCGCGTGCACCGAGCGGGTTCTTCAGGCCCGGCCCCATGCCTTCCTTGACGTAGCGGGCGACGTCAGGCTTGCGGGCCGCCATTTCCTGCGGCGGATGCCAGGTCGGCCATTCCTGCTTCCAGGCGATATAGGCCTCGCCTTGCCAGGCGAAACCCTGCTTGCCGACGCCGATGCCGTAACGCACGGCCTTGCCGCCGGGCAGGACGTAATAAAGGAAGCGGTTCGGCGTGTTGACCACGATGGTGCCGGGCTTCTCGTTCGTCGCGTAATCGACGATCTGGCGATGGAACTTCTCGTTCACCCTGCTGATCGGGATGGCCGGCAGCGCGTAACCGTTGTCCTCAACAGCGCCATATTCCGAGGTAAAGATGGCATTGGTCGCCACCCTTTCGCCCGGCGTGGAGGTGGAGGACGACGAACAACCGGCGAGTGTGACGGCCGCTGCCAGGCCGCACAGAAGGAGGGCATTGCGGAAGCGCATGTGAGTCTCTTGGATCAGGGATTAAGAAGTTCCGGTACGCGGAGCTTTCATTGATTATGGTTTATTTTCGATTAAACCGGTCAATGCAAGTCTGCGCTGCCTTGCCTGAGCTCTGGCCAAAGCAAAAAGCCGCGGGATTGTTTTTTTGCAACAACAATGCCCGGCCGCCAGCCGCTTCCACCATGCCCGGTTTCTTGCCAAGCATGCCACCGCGCGCCGTTCAACGGTTTTCTCTCCGCCGGCCCTTGCGTAAACAGGAACCGCGCGGCGCGGTTAATGAACTCTTGCGCGCACCGGTCCCGACACGCGCGCCTTAACTTTTTCCGGCCGTTTCGAGCCATCCGGCGCGCTTCGCGCTAGAATGGCGAATCGCCGAGGTTGACCCACATGACGATCGTTTCCCTGCATAATGACAACCCGCTGCTCGACGGCCGCCAGTCCGACCGTGCCATGATGGTACGCCGCGGCGTGCAGCGCATGCTGATGGACATGCGCCATGCCGTGCTGCCGGAACTGACGCTGGCGAGCGGCCGCCGCGCCGACCTCATCAGTCTGTCTGACAAGGGCGAGATCTGGATCGTCGAGATCAAGACGTCGATCGAGGATTTCCGGGTGGATCGCAAATGGCCCGACTACCGGCGCCATTGCGACCGGCTGTTCTTCGCCACGCACAAGGATGTGCCGCTCGATATCTTTCCCGAGGAGTGCGGGCTCATCCTGTCGGACGGCTACGGCGCGCATATGCTGCGCGAGGCGCCCGAACACAGGCTGGCCGCGCCGACGCGCAAGGCCGTGACCTTCGCCTTTGCCCGCGTCGCCGCGGGCCGGCTGCTGCTGGCGGAATTTTCCATGGATACCAGGCGCGACGGGCCGGATATCTCCGCCATCGTTTCGGGACGGCGGGACACGCCGGCTTAGGGGGCATTGCGAGGAGCAACCCCCCTCATCCGGCCCTTCGGGCCACCTTCTCCCCGAGGGGAGAAGGGAAAGGAGGCGTCGCGGGTGAGCCCTTCTCCCCGCCGGGGAGAAGGTGCCGGCAGGCGGATGAGGGGTCCGCAATACCCCTTATCGTTATTTCGGCGCGCGCTTCGCCAGGATGCGCTGGAGCGTGCGGCGGTGCATGTTGAGGCGGCGGGCGGTTTCCGAGACGTTGCGGTCGCACATTTCGTAGACGCGCTGGATATGCTCCCAGCGCACGCGATCCGCCGACATCGGGTTTTCCGGCAGCTCCACCTTCTCGCCCGGCCGCTGCGTCAGCGCCGCGAAGATGTCGTCGGCGTCCGCCGGCTTGGCGAGATAGTCGACCGCGCCGAGCTTCACCGCGTTCACCGCCGTCGCGATATTACCGTAGCCGGTCAGCATTATGATGCGCGTGTCGTCGCGGCGCTGGCGGATGGCGGCGATCACGTCGAGACCGCTGCCGTCGCCCAGCCTGAGGTCCACCACCGCATATTTCGGCGGCGTGGTCTTGGCCTTGGCGATGCCCTCCGCGACGGATTCGGCCGTATCGACGGCGAAGCCGCGCGTCTCCATGGCGCGCGCGAGGCGACGCAGGAACGGTGCGTCGTCATCGACGAGGAGAAGCGAGGGATCGGGGCCGATATCGTCGGTTTGCGTCTGCGGTTCGGTGCTTTCTGCCATTTTACGTCTTCCGTCGCGGATTTTCGTCCATTCTTGACCGGGATCAGCTTATCACCCTTAAGATGCGGCGGGTAAAGTCATTTCGCACCCTTTGCCTCCATGCGCGCCCGCGGCCAATCGACCGATACCCGCGCGCCCGGCTGGTCGCCGGTGCGGTTGCCGAAGGTCAATCTGGCGCCCGACCGCTCCAGAAGCGTCTTGGCGATGAACAGCCCGAGCCCAAGCCCGCCGGCCCGCTCGTCCTTCTGGCGCTTGGTGACATAGGGATCGCCGATGCGCTGGAGAATGTCCGTCGCATAGCCCTCGCCGTCGTCCTCGATGACGATCGTCACCCGCTCCGGTGTGTGGCTCACGGTGACCGTCACCTCCGCCCGGGCATGATCGACGGCATTTTCGAGAAGGTTGCCCAGGCCGTAGAGAATGCCGGGATTGCGGGTGCCCACCGGCTCGCTGGCACGGTCGCCGTTCTCGACGAGCTTGAGCGCGATGCCGAATTCCCGGTGCGGCGCCATGACCTCCTCCATCAGCGAGGAGAGCGGCAGCACGCGCATATGCGCCTCGTCCTCGGTGGAAAGGGTCGTGAGCCGGCGCAGGATGTCGCGGCAGCGTTCGCTCTGGCTGCGCAAAAGCTGCACGTCCTCCCGGAATCGCTCGTCACTGCCGAGCTCGCGCTCCATCTCGCGGGCGACGACGCTGATCGTGGCAAGCGGCGTGCCGAGTTCATGGGCGGCGGCCGCCGCCAGCCCGTCGAGCTGCGACAGGTGCTTTTCGCGCTGCAGGATGAGCTCGGTGGCGGCGAGCGCGTCCGACAGCTCGGTCGCCTCCTGCGACACGCGGTAGGAATAGAAGGCGGCAAACGCCGTCGTGCAGACAATAGCGAACCAGAAGCCGGCCGTCAGGATCGGCGGAACCACGAGCAGCGTGCCGGCAAACCACGGCAGCGGAAAGGGCGTGAAGGCCAGCGCCGTGATGCCCGCGACCGCAAGCAGGCCGAGCACGACGCTGAAGCGCACCGGCTGGAGCGACGACGAGATGATGACGGGAACGCAGACCAGCGGCGCGAAGGGATTGGCAAGGCCACCGGTGATGAAGAGCAGCGCCATCAGCTGGCAGAGGTCGAAGGCGAGCAGCAGCAGCGCCGATGGCGGCGTCAGGCGGTGGGCGGGCGCAAAGCGCACGGTGAGGAAGAAGTTCACCGCGGCGAGCAGCGCGATGAGAATGGCCGCCGGCACCAGCGGCAGGGGAAATTCCAGCCACAGGCTGACCGCGATGACGGTGATCGACTGGCCCGCCACCGCAAGCCAGCGCAGGCGGATGAGCGTTTCGAGACGCAGCCGACGGCCGGAGCCTTCGAAATCGATGTCCTGGTAGCCTGCCATCATAGGGTCCTTCTTCATCATCATGTGCCGCGCGGCTTGGCGCGCGTCGTCGGCATGGCCGCGGCCGGGTCTTCCGGCCAGGGATGTTTCGGATAGCGGCCGCGCATATCGGCGCGAACGTCCCGCCAGGAGCCCGCCCAGAAGCCCGGCAGGTCGCGCGTCGTCTGGATCGGCCGGTGCGCCGGCGATGTCAGCTCCAGGAGCAACGGCAGCCGCCCGCCGGCGACGGCCGGATGTTGCTTCAGCCCGAACAGCTCCTGCACGCGGATCGCCAGCACCGGCTCCTCGCCATCATAGCGGATCGGATGGCGCTGTCCCGTCGGCGCCTCGAAATGGGTGGGGGCGAGGCGGGTGATATCGCGCTGCATCTCATAGGGCACGAGTGCCATCAGGCCTTCGTGCAGGCTCGCCGCCGTAATGTCGTCGAGGCCGCGCGTGTTCTCCTGGAAGGGCACGAACCAATCGTCGAGCCGCGCGAGAAGGGCGGCTTCGCCCGTGTCCGGCCAGGGCTCGCCGATCGAGCGGTGGAGAAAACCGATCCGGTCGCGCAGCTGCGCCGCCTCGCGGGAAAACGGCAGGACCTGGAGCCCGAGCTGGCGCACGCCATCGGCAAGTGCCTGCGCCGCCTTCAGCCCGCTCGGGCGCGGCAGCGGCGTTTCCTCCAGGATCATCGCGCCGAGCCGCACCACACGGCGCGCGCGCACCTGCCGGCTGGCGCGGTCGAAGACGCACTGGTCCTCGCGCACGATCTTGTCGGCAAGCTCGGCCTCGACGGTCGCGCGGTCGATCTCGGTGGCGGCGAGAATGCGCTGGCGGCCGGCCTGGCCCGTGAGATCGGCAACCACGATCATGTCGGCGCCGGCCAGGCGCTCGGTCTCGGGCAGCTCGCCGCCGCGGCCGTTGGCCATCACGAACCGGCCGCGCCCGCCGCGCTGGAGCGCGATGCGATCGGGAAAGGCATGCAGGAGAAGGGCGCCGGGCGCGCTGGAACCGGCGGCCTTCGCCGCGCCGAAACCGTCTGCCATGCGTTGCGCCAGCCGGCGGGCGGCCTCCGCCCGTTCGCCGCGCTCGCTGGAAAAGCGCCGCAGCCGCTCCTCGATATCGACGGCCGTGCCGCCCAGCCCCTGTTCGGTGAGCAACACCGCCAGCCGCGCGGCGGCGAGCTGTTCGCCGTCCTCCGCCGCATGCAGGATCATCGCCGCGAGCCGCGGCGGCAGGGCGAGGTCGCGGATGCGCTTGCCGGACGGCGTCAGCGCGCCGGTGGCGTCCAGCGCACCGAGCAGGCGCAGCAGGTTGCGCGCCTCCTCCAGGGCGGCGGCCGGCGGCTGGTCGACCAGAAGCAGCGCCGAAGGATCGGTCACGCCCCAATGGGCAAGGTCGAGCAGGAAGCCCGAGAGGTCGCTCGAGAGAATCTGCGGCGGCGTGAAGGCGGGCAGCGCCGCCGTCTGGCCGGCAGGCCACAGCCGGATCGCCACGCCCGGCTCCGTTCGCCCCGCGCGGCCGGCGCGCTGGTCGGCCGAGGCACGCGACACGCGCACCGTCTCCAGCCGGGTGATGCCGGTCGCCGCCTCGAAGACCGGCAGGCGCTGCAATCCGCTGTCGATGACGATGCGCACGCCGTCGATGGTGATGGAGGTCTCGGCAATCGACGTCGCAAGCACGATCTTGCGCGTGCCCGTGGGCGCGGGACGGATCGCCGCGTCCTGCTCCTTCTGGCCGAGATTGCCGTAGAGCGGCACGACCGTCGTTTCCGGCCCGAACCGGCCGGCCAGCCGCTCGGCCGTTCGGGTGATTTCGGCCTGTCCCGGCAGGAAGGCGAGAATGGAGCCGCTTTCCGTGCGGTGTGCCTCTGTTATGGCGCGCGTCATCGTGTCCTCGATGCGCTCGCCGGCGGGCCGGTCCTGGTGGCGGATCTCCACGGGGAAGCTGCGTCCCGCGCTGACGATCGACGGCGGATGATCGAGCAGGGCCGCCACCCGCTCGACATCGAGCGTCGCCGACATCACGACGATCCTGAGGTCTTCGCGCAACGCCGCCTGCACGTCGAGCGCCAGCGCCAGCCCGACATCCGCATCGAGCGAGCGTTCGTGGAATTCGTCGAACAGCACGGCGGAAATGCCCGGCAGTTCCGGGTCATCGAGGATCATCCGGGCGAAGACGCCCTCCGTCACCACCTCGATGCGGGTCTTCTGGGAAACCCTGACATCGAGCCGCATGCGGTAGCCGACGGTCTCGCCGACCTTTTCCCCGAGCAGGGACGCCATCCGCCCGGCCGCGGCGCGCGCCGCCAGCCGGCGCGGCTCGAGCAGGATGATCCGGCCGTCACCCCGCCATGCCGCATCGAGAAGAAAGAGCGGCACGAGCGTCGTCTTGCCCGCACCCGGCGGCGCCGAAAGGATGGCGCGCGTACCTGACGAGAGGGCCGCACCGAGTGCGGGCAGCGCCTCCATGACGGGCAGTTTCGGCAGAGTGTCTGATAGGAATGCCATGATCGCGCCTGCGCATGCCTGAAGGATACGCCCAATATAGAAGGCAATCCTTCGCGTCCGTGTTCGCCGTCTGCATAGCCCGACACGCATGATCTGTAAAAGAGGCCGGGTTCGCGGCGCAGGCCGGCACGTTTTGCGATCGCGGCGAGAATTTTTACCACCTGGACAAGATTTCCGCACGGAAATCAGGCTCTGCGGCGCTGTCCGCGAACGGACCGAGCCCCTTCATCCGAATTCCTCTTTATAAACCAGTACGTTACATCTTTTCTCATTTTTTCTGAAATCGTCTGTTGACGCCTCTGGATGATGGTCCTATAACGCCGCTCATCGAACGAGAGCGGCGGCGC
>Ga0102589_1003222_pt1 | contig 17397 bp, 21 predicted proteins | sample AraplaMF_Col_mLB_FD_76858 | JGI IMG/M metagenome (GOLD analysis project Ga0102589, IMG submission 76858) | Arabidopsis root microbial communities from the University of North Carolina, USA - plate scrape MF_Col_mLB | ecosystem: Host-associated > Plants > Roots > Endosphere | place: USA... | reverse complement strand
AAAAAAGATGATTTCTGTATGCAAACAGGAGTCATCTTCTTTAAATTCTATTGATAGCAAGAGTGATTATAGTACGTCATATATTTCTTAATTTCATGTTTTAACTGAACAAACGATTCACATGATTTTATATATGTTTCATCGATTAAAGTACTACGAGGATTACGTGCAAAAATGATAATCTTGTTACGTTCAAGCATGTTGTTGCCTAGCTATCAATGGCGGATTCCTAAGAAGAGTAATAATAAAACCCAACTGAAGATTTAAGAAAAATTTTATGTTTCCCCCACTTTTTATTTTAGAAGTTTTTCCTATCCTATAAATGAGTTACATCATGAAGGAGACTAAAAACGACAAAGTCATAGATGAAAATGTAAAGTTAGGGGATTCTGCATGCATACAGAAGTTTTGATGAGTTATTTGTATACTTATTTCTTTACTGTTATTTTTTGTATTGTATTTCAAATTGGATTTTATTTTAAAACGAAAAGAACTATATCTATTTGGCATTTTCTATGGGTGTATGTTTTTCTGTTTTACCTTTCGCTAGTGTATGGGGTGACGCAGATCGCGACAGTATGGGATATAAGTAGAAATGAAACGTGGATTCGTGTAAGTCAAATTAACTTGACTTTATTTGATACTGCAGGTAGTACTGCATACCTTTTGAACATTGTACTGTTTATGCCGTTAGGTTTTTTATTACCGACTATTTGGCCGCAGTTTAGAAAAATGAAAAATACTATATATGCGGGATTCTTTTTTTCACTTGCAATTGAGTTAAGTCAATTACTAAATAGTAGAATTACAGATATTGATGATGTATTTACGAATACTCTCGGGGCGATTATTGGGTATGTATTATATAGAGTTTTATTTAAACTGATAGATAAAAGAGAGGGGAAAAAGCTTGATACTAACACTTCTCTAGTTATACAATACGAAGCTGTTTTTTATTTGGTTTTCTCACTTGTAGGTGTGATGTTAATTTATTATCCTGGAGACCTGTAATCTTCCAATGAGATGATTACGAATTTATTTTTAACGCTCGTGCGATATTTCAATTTGTAAAAAAAGCCTTTAACTGGCTATAGCTAAAGGCTTTTCTCATCATAATTTTAGTTACCAATTACCCACTCCAACATCCGCATTCAACCACTTCACCCAATCCAAATCCTCTACCTTAAGCAAACTGAGCGAAACACCTTTCATATCTAAAGAAGTTAGAAGGGTACCGACTTTTACGAACTTCACATGTAATCCCTCCAGCTCACATAAACGGCGAATATCATTTGCGAAAATGTATTGTTCCATTAATGGTGTGGCACCGAGTCCATTAATGAGAATAGCGAAGTTGTCGCCTTTTCTCCAGCGATAAATGCTTTTTAGTTTGTTCATTAGTTCGATTGCTAATATTTCAGAAGAGGATAGTGCTTCTTTACGGTATCCTTTCTCTCCGTGAATGCCGACGCCGTAAAAGACTTCATCGTCGTTTAATGTGAATGAAGCTTTTCCTTTCACTGGATCGTTGGCAGGGGAAAGGGCAACTCCTAATGTGTGTAAGTTTTTGATGACAGCTTGCCCGATTGTTGTTAGTTCTTCTAAAGAATGTCCACTCTCAGCGGCCGCACCAAGTATTTTTTGAACGAAAACAGTGCCAGCGACGCCGCGTCTTCTTTTATTAAAAGAAGCATCATCTTCAATTGAAACGTCGTCATTTACGATGATGTGGTCAATTTGTCTTCCTTCTTCTTTGGCAATTTGCTTCGCCGCTAGAAAATTCTCAACATCATCTTTAAAGTTTTTAATGATGAATAAAATACTTTTATCCTTTGGTATAAGGTGAGTAGCTGCGACAATTTGTTCTACTGTAGGCGGAGTGAAAATACTGCCATTTACTGCCGCTGTAAGCATTCCTTTTCCTACATAACCAATATCAGCAGGTTCATGTCCGCTACCACCACCGCTTATAATAGCGACGTCTTGCTTCAGTTTGTCGATATCTTTTACATAAATGATGTTGTTTGTTTCGTCGTAATTTACTTTGTCGTTATGTTCAAAATAAAAGCCATGCAGCATATCTTGAACGATATGTTGTACATCATTCATAATCTTTTTCATTGCTTTTGCCCCCCTTTAATTACTTTGCTGATTGCTCCAGTAATAGTAGTAATTGATTGTTGATCATATTTTTCATGAGAGAAGACATAATGGAAGGATCTACTTCGCATTTGCTTTCAATCCAATCTTTTATCGTTCCAACGAAGCCGTGACTATAAAAGGAGGCAATCGTATTTTTTGTCTCGTCAGAAAGGCTGAATCCACAGCTCACGGATAGTTCATCAATAATCTTCATATATAAGTTTTTCGTATGCTCAAATAAATAGTGATTAAACGAGTTTTGTTCAATGACTTTAAAAGCATTTCGGTAAAATTTTTGATTTTCATAAAAGTAATCAAATAATAAATCGAAAATGTTTTCCCACGTTTCATAGTCGAGAAAGTCGATAATGTTTTCTTTCGTTTCTTCTCTATAAATCCAGCTTAATAGTTCAAATTTATCTTTAAAATGATAATAAAAAGTTTGCCTACGCATTTGACAGTGTAACATAATATCGCTTACTGATATTTTATGAAACGACTCTGTTTCCATTAAATATTTCAATGAGTTCGCGATTATCTTTTTAGAAATTATAGAAGAGGTCATCTGAATCATCCCTAGAATGTTATTAATATAAAAATCCTATCTATAAATGAGAGCGGTGTCTTTAGACAGATTGTCCATTTTGTCCGTTTACTATAAAACGCTTTCATTTTAACATGAGTAGTAAGAAGAAGATTTCAAATATATCACAATATATTAAAGGAATTGAGGGAGAACTACAATGAAAAAGATTATAAACAAACCAGAAACATTAGTAATGGAAATGTGCAATGGAATGGTTATGGCTCATCCAGAGCTTGAGCTTTTGAAAAAATATAAAGTGATTAAGAAGAAAGAAATGAACGAAAATAAAGTAACGTTAATTAGTGGAGGCGGTAGTGGTCACGAGCCGGCACATGCAGGATTAGTCGGAAAAGGAATGTTAGATGCGGCAGTGTGCGGAGATGTGTTTGCGTCACCTTCACAAATTCAGGTATACCAAGCGATTAAAGAGACAGCTAGTAAAAAAGGTACGTTATTAATTATTAAAAATTATAGCGGCGATATTATGAATTTCAAAAACGGTGCGCATTTAGCGACGGAAGATGGAATTGAAGTCGACTACGTAAAGGTGGACGATGATATTGCGGTAGAAGATAGCCTGTACACAGTAGGACGCCGCGGCGTTGCGGGAGTTATTTTAGTTCATAAAATTGCCGGCGCAGCAGCGGAAGCAGGTATGGATTTAGGAGCGGTGAAAGCTGTAGCAGAAAAAGCAGCGGCTAACGTGCGCACAATCGGTTTAGCGTTAACGTCTTGTACAGTTCCAGCGAGTGGATCACCTACTTTCACACTTGCGGAAGATGAAATGGAATACGGTGTAGGTATTCACGGCGAACCAGGAATTAAGCGTGAAAAAATGCTGTCAGCAGATGAACTAGCGAACCGTATGACAAATGATCTTGTAAAAGATTTAGGAGTAAAAGATGGAGAAGAAATTGCGCTTCTAGTTAACGGTTTTGGCGGAACACCACTGCAAGAACTTTACTTATTTAACAACGCAGTTACGAGAGAACTAGCTGCAAGAAACATTAAAATTAATAGAGTATTCGTCGGTAACTATATGACAAGTATTGATATGGCTGGTATGTCTTTAACGGTAATGAAGTTAGATGAAGAGCTAAAAACATTACTATCAAAAGAATGTAATACACCAGCGTTTAAAGTAGATGGACCAGTTGAAAGTGTAGAGTACGTGAATGTACTTGAAGAGGCAGAAGAGAAGGAAGTTTCTTTTGAACTAGAAACTGCGGAAGAGCACGCTGTTATTAAAGATAATGTCATTACATTAAACAACATGATTTATCTCGTTGATAAAATGAGCGATATTATTATTAAAAATGAAGTACCGTTTTGTGAGTTAGATACACATGCAGGTGACGGCGACTTCGGAATGAGTGTTGCAAAAGGATTTAAGCAATTAAAACGTGAGTGGCATTCTATTGTAGAACAAGAAAACGTAACGATCGGATCATTCCTTGACGGTTGCTCCATGATTATTATGGAACATTGCGGCGGCGCATCTGGTCCAATTTGGGGCGGAGCATTCCGCGCAGCTAGTAAAGCAGCGGGCGAAAAACGTGAGCTAACAGTGAAAGAATTCGCTGAAATACTGCAAGCAGCACTGCAAGGCATACAATCTATCGGTGAAAGATCATTTGGCAGAGGAGCGGTAGTTGGTGACAAAACATTAGTTGACGCACTTGCTCCATGTGTAGATTCTTGGTTAGCTAGCGCCTCAAACGAAGTAGACGTAAAAACTGCCTTTGAAAAAGGAGCAGAAGCAGCAGTTAAAGGCGCAGAGTATACGAAAGAAATCGTAGCTCGCATGGGCCGCGCTGGTACAGTTGGCGAAAGAAGCTTAGGATATCCAGATGCAGGTGCACATGCACTTGGGGTTATCTTTACGAAGATTGCGGGTAGTTTGAGATAGTAATTGGAAAGTCCCTCTGCCTTAAGGTGGAGGGATTTTTATATAGTTGATATGTAGAAGACTTCTTTCGGTGCTCTCCCTGTAAAATATGAGTTTGTTACTATTTTTGATAAAATCTTATTTCAAAAATACAACTAATTTTTCTCAACATTAATATATTGAAAATAGTTAGAATATTTAAGATAATCATTTGTGAAGAAGTAAATTAGAAAAAAGGGGGAATTTATTTTGTTACGTCGTTTATCTATTTGTACAGTACTAACAGCTTTTATATTTACTTTATTTACATTTAACGGCTCTGCTTTCGCGGCTACGAATACTACTGAAAATGAAACAGTAGTAGCGGCTTGTGCAAAGGGAGGTACGGTAGGTGTATATGGTGCAAAGATGCGCAGTGGTTATACTGTCAATTCACCTGTCTTACATACATTTAATGATGGTACGAAAATTACTGGAACATGGGTAACTGGTGAATATGTTCAAGGTCATTACAGTAATTCTAAACAGTGGTTAAAAGTTACATATAAAGGGATGACAGGTTATGTATCCCATACAACACTATATAACGTTTGCTCATAAAACTATGTACCATAATAGCTTTGGATATATTGAGCTAATCTCTTCTAGAGATTAGTTCTTTTTTATCTCTTAGTTTTTAATGGGGCATTTTTTGAAAAAGACCAACGATTCATTAAATCGATGGTCTTACGTTTATATAGTATTCATTTGTATATATATTAAATTTTTCATTGTTTTTTGCTTATTTTAGACTTAGTTTGTTTGTGATTGCAGCTTATCAATTTTCCAGTATGTTTGTAGAGGGTCTAAAGAGCTTTCAATATAAAACATATATTCATCTGCGGTACGTGGTACTTCAAAAGCTATTTTCAATTCTACCGTTTCATTTGGTTTAACTTGTATATCAGAAGGGTTTTGATCAAGCACCTTTCCTTTATAGATCTTTCCGTCTTTTTCATCTTTTAAGTTATATTTTAATTCTGATAATCCAATCGTTTGACCTCGTACATTTTTTACAGAGACATTAACAATGACGGAATCGTTGCTAGCATTTAAATATGCACTTTGAACAGCGGTTAAGTAATAGCCTCCCTTAACACTCTCACCAACTAATAAAATACCTTGTTCCAAGCGGCTTATCTCTTCTTTTTCTTCAAAATTTATTAATTCTTCATTTTCATTTTTTGCGGTTGGTTCTTCTATTGGACCATTTTCAACGGCACTATCTGTTTTATCTTGTGTGCAAGCAGCCGTAATACTGACTAATACTAGAATGAAAGTAAGTAATATAGATAATTTTCTCATAAAATTTATCTGTCTCCTTAAGTTTCTCAATTTTGTGCAACTATACATATAAGATTAACATAATGTCTCATTATTGGCTCAAAATAGGGGATCTTTTAGACATCTTATTCTTTTTACTTTTAATATACATTCGATTGGTTCTCGCGATATTTGTTAATCTTTTAAAACATTGGCTTAGTAATACCAAGGGTTATTATAAATATATTAATTACATAATTTGTCCATATCAAAATGAACGTTTTTTGCATTTAATATATTGTAAATATATTTTATTTTGGAAGGATCTGATTATATGGCTCATAAATCTACTGGAGTGTTTCGAGTTCCAGTTTCTGAAAATGGGATTATTCCAACTGCTCTCAACATTATGTTAAACAATGATTCACGCTGCCATACTAGTAATGTAACGGTAACTGTTAAGAGAAGTCGAAACACCTTTTTCCCAACTCAAAATGAATTAGTTGAAATCTCTCGTACTTTTGTTTCTTTAGAACCAAACAGAACAACTAAGATTGTGTTGTTTACTCCAGAGTTTCAAGTAGAAGATTTCCTTGATGTCATCATTAGTGGAAATAAAGAGGATGTTAAGGATGTTCTTGTATATTCTTTCTTAGCAGATTCAGTAGGTCACAATCTGCCATCTACTGTTTTCAGAAATGCAGAATACACTTTTGCTTGCTGACACCGTGATGATGTATTCTTTACTGTCGTATATCTGAATTGAAATGTTACAAGTAGCACTTCACGGCATACAATCTATCGGTGAAAGATCGTTCGGCAGAGGAGTGGTAGTTGGTGAAAGAAGTTTAGGATATCCAGATACACATGCGCTTAGGGTACCTTTACGGAAATTTCGAGTAGTTTGAAATAGAAATTAGAAGATCCCTTCTACCTTAAGATGGAGGGGTTTTCTTAATATTATTTTTTGATATATATTGCTAAGTATGTTCCCATAATTCATTCTATTGTATTGAGAATAATGTCATCTACATCAAAAAAACGGCTTATAAAAGGAGCTAGTATTTGAGGTGGGTTTATTAACGAATTTTATATATAGCATGAATGAAAATGAGATAAATAAAACAATATTCCCTATTATGTTTTTAAAAATTAATTGAGCAGGTCCTTGTAAAAATAAAGAAAAGACACCTAAAGGTGCCTTCTGCCGGCTTAAATTATTTTAATATTATCGATCTAAGTTTAAAAGCTATAGAGATTTTTTTGTAGGATTTGTAAGTAGTTTTTATGAAATTATGAGTGTTTTTTATTTTGTAATTCAATAAGTTCATCTGGTATCACTTTTGTATAATATTCTTTTTCTGTTAGTTCAAATATAAATAATGCTTTTTTCCAGTTATAAATAACATCTTCTACATTATGTTGTTTCATTTTTAATAAACACTGACCTTTTAAATAGAATAGTTCACCTAGTAGGTATAAAGTATGTAGATTAATTGCTAATTTGATGCCCTTATCAATGTACTTTATTGCCTCTTCATATTGATATGTGAAGTCGAAACATTTTGCTAAATTTAACATGAGTTTTAATTTAATTTCTTTATCTCTAGGAAAATCTAATTTATTAAAATTAGTTAAACATCTTTTGAATATATTAATACTTTTTTCATATTCTTTATTTTCTGCATAAAATATAGCCATTGTTTGCATAATATCTATTTCTCTTTCTGATAAAAAATCAGAATTAGTTAAAGTCAGTTTTAATGCATTATTTAAAAAATCTAAAGCAGTTTTTATTGATTTATCCACCATAAATACAGCAATTGCTTCATGCCATATTAGGAATTGTTTCTCATCTTTTGTTTGAAAATTATTTAAGTTTTTCTCTTTTTTTACTATTTCATAAAGTTCTTTATATTGTTTTTGCTTTAAGCAATCTTTTATTACGTATTTTACATTTTCTACATATTTTAATCTTTTGTTTTGAGTTAGTGCAAATATGTTATTCGGATCAATACCAAGTCTTTCTGATAATTGATATAACAATATACTAGATGGATAAATCATACCTTTTTCAATCTTGCTAATTTGACTTTGTGAACATATTCCATGACATAATTCGGATTGTGATATATTTTTTTTGATTCTAAGTTCTTTAATGGTAATACCCAAATCGTTAAATTCCATTTTGCCACCTACTATTTAGCACTTTATTAATATAAGAACATTCTCTAACCTTAATGTAATGTAAAGTTAATATAGTTGCAATTATTGTTTTAAAGGGCTTATCGTTTCTATAAGATGGTGAGATTTTTTATGTACAAAAAAGACACCAAAAGGTGCCTTTCGCCGACTTGAACCACGTTCATTTAATATAAACCTATCTGTATTTTCACATGCTTCTCTAATCCCTCTATTTTCCATTTGATAAAATAAATTCCTAATATTACCAATAATTAAATAAATATTTCTACATATTCAAGATATTTACATAAATTACAAAAGTGATACATTTAAGTTGTAATCTATAAAAACTATTAAAGGGGGATTTATTATGTTCAAGAAATTAGTAGTAGGAGCGTTAGCAACAGGTATTGCATTAACAGGAGGAATTGGTGCAGCTTCAGCTGATACACAAAAAGCTGTGAGCTCTCCGAAGCAAGCAACATGCTCAATTCCTTATGAGTATTCTAATGGTAAATTCAAAAGAACTCTTTATTACTCAAATGGAGTATATGCTAATAGTTTTAATGAAAATGTTTGTGGCGGGACGATTACGTGGTATTTAAAACATGTTCAAAATGGAGTTGCTTTTTACGAAGGTAATTTAAAATAGTAGATTCTTTGAACCTCATTTATTGAGGTTCTTTTATTTTTAGTTTTTAAAATGATGCTCCATAAAAAGGCAAAAAGAACTTGTGGAAATCACTACAAGTTCTCTTTTTTGTTAAAGCGAGTACAGGGGATACATAAATTATCTCATTATTCATAACGGGGAAACCATATTGATTACGGCTTAGTTCCATTATATAACAATTTTTGATTTTTTGAAGATCATGTAAATTAGATTGGTGAGAGAATACATCATTTAATAAGCCTATTATTCCTCAACTTTATAGAAAGATATGCTCAAGCGTTATCATAAGGGTTAGGGGATTTATTAAATAGAAATAATTAGTTGTAATATAACGTGTTTTTTACCTAATAAACCTTTTGAATTCTAAATATTAACTATAGAGTAATTCATTTCATAAATTTTAAATTTTTGTGAACGCTGTTATTATTTTATATATAATTATCCCAATAAGTATTGTATTGATTAGTTGTTTTCTGATAACATCGCTGTGTGTTCTACTCTAATAATTATAAAAAGGTGGTGTTTTCTTTATGTCAAACATGTTTCATCAAATTGGTGATGCGATTGAAAGGAGTATGTATTTTAAATCTTGTTTTTATATCTTAACAGGAGCTCTGCTTATTTATATTGGTTACATTGTAGGTAAGTGGGTGGGTTCTGTTGTATTCTAAAGTAAAATAATGGAATTTAATCAAGAAAAAAGAATTTTTTCAAAAAAGTGTAGATTTTTATTAAAAGGTGTATTAATATAAAATCCATATTACTTAAATGTAATATAATTAAATTAAGAATAGGAGATATTATTATGAATTCAGTATTAAAAAAAGAAATGCCTAATTTAGCAGTATTAAGTAATGAGGAATTAAAAAACATTGATGGTGGAGTGGTTCCTTTAGCAATTGCTGGGGTTGCTGGTTTTACAAAAGTAGCTGGTGCAATAACAGCTGGAGCTGGAGTTGTTGGAGCAGGTTATGTAGGCGGAAAATGGGTTGGTAAAAAGATTTTCAAATAAGAGGTAGTAAGGAGTGCTTAAAATGAAAACGATTACTTTAGAAAAGTACAAAAGTCTAACTGAAGAAGAGTTGTACGATACAAATGGTGGACTTGGTCCTGTAATAGTAGCAGGTGGCTTACTAGTTGTTGGAGCTGGTGCTGGACTGTGGGATGCTTACGAAGAGAGTCAAGCAAAAAAGAAAAAGAAGAAAAAATAAACATTTTTATAAAGAGGAAAAGATTGTATGCGCTTAATAGTACAATCTTTTCTTCTTTATAAAAAGCCTTTCGATATGGAATTTTTGAAAGGCTAACAAATTTTATTGTTATCTTTAAGTACAATAAGTTTGACACTCCTGTGTTTATTAACATATGTGGGAGAGAATGCATTTAAAAGTTAAATATGAGAGGTTGTTTAAATAAGTATGTCTTTATTTAAAAAATATCATTGGGTGAGACAACACGATATTAAAGATTGTGGTGCAGCATGCATTTCTACTGTTTCTAAACATTATGGATTACATATACCTATCTCCAAAATCAGAGAATATGCTGGAACTGATAGAAATGGAACGAATGTTTATGGTTTAATTCAAGCGGCTGAAAAGTTAGGTTTTTCTGCCAAAGGAGTAAGGGGAAATGTAGAATCTTTAAAAGAGATTCCATTACCCGCTATTGCGCATGTCATAATTGATGGGAAGTTATTACATTATGTTGTTATTTTAGAAATCACCAAAAAGGGTAAAGTGATTGTTGCTGATCCTGGAGAAGGGATTATTAAATATGATATTAAGGAATTTAATGAGATTTGGACAGGCGTTTTAGTTCTTTTAATACCTAATGAATCTTTTCAATCAAGAGATGAAGAGAAAAATACATTCAGTAGATTTATGTTTCTTTTAAAAAATCAACAAAGTCTCTTAATTCCTATTTTTCTTTCATCAATTTTAATAACCATATTTGGAGTTTTGGGTGCTTTTTATTTCAAAATTGTAATTGATAATATTGTTACTGAGAATTTAAAGCATACGCTAACATATCTTTCTATTGGGATCATCGTATTATACATTTTTAAAGTTCTTTTAGAGTTGTTTAGGTCGCATTTAATTTTATATTTGAGTCGTCGGTTAGATATAAAGTTAATGTTTGGTTACTATAAACATGTTTTATCCTTACCTATGAACTTTTTTGAAACAAGAAAAGTTGGTGAAATTATTTCGAGGTTCCAAGATGCTGCTAAAATTAGGGAGGCACTTGCGACAACAACTTTAACTGTGATGATTGATACGATCATGGTAATAGCTGGTTCTATTTTGTTGTATACACAAAGTTCTACTTTATTTTTCATTACAGCATTACACGTACCTATATACATCCTTATTATTTGGATGTTTCAAAGCTCTTATGAAAAAATTAATCGTCAAGAAATGGAAAGTAATGCTGAATTAACTTCTTATATTGTAGAATCGCTAAATGGGATATCAACAATAAAATCCTATAATGCTGAAAAAGAAGCAGAATTTCAAACTGAAAAAAGATTGATAAGTCTTTTGCAGAAATTCTTTAAACGGTTTTTAATTACAAATAGTCAAGAATCTATTAAAACAATTGTGGAATTAGTAGGAGGTGTTGTAATTTTATGGGTTGGAGCTATTGCTATATTAAACGGGGAAATGACAATAGGTCAGCTAGTTGCATATAATGCACTATTAGTGTATTTCTTAGATCCTATAAAAAACCTAGTAGATTTACAGCCAACATTACAATCTGCTTTTGTTGCTTCAAAAAGATTGACTGAGATTTTAGATTTAGATTTAGAAAAAAATGATCAAGAAGATAAAAAACTTTCACCTACTTCTTTTTATCACAAAATTAGATTGGATAATATAACTTTTAAATATGGAACTAGGCAAAATATATTTAATAATTTAAGTTTTGAAATCCCAATTGGATATAGTGTTGGGTTTGTAGGGGAAAGTGGTTCAGGTAAAACAACAATTGCTAAATTATTAATGAGATATTATGACGTAAACGAAGGTAACATTTATTATGATAACTATCATATTAAAGATATGAATAGGACAGGTTTAAGAAATAAAATAGCTTATGTTGCTCAGGAATCTTTTTTCTTTAGTGGTAGTATTTTTGACAATTTGGTATTTGGTTTGAACAGAGAGGTAACAATGGACAAAATAATAGAGGCATGTATATTGGCCGATGCCCATGAATTCATTAGTTCCTTGCCACTCCGATATGACACATTATTAGAAGAAAATGCTTCTAATGTATCTGGTGGTCAACGGCAACGGTTATCAATTGCCCGTGCTCTATTAAAAGAAGCAGATGTACTTATTTTAGATGAGGCTACAAGTCATCTGGATTCGACTAGTGAGAGAAAAATAATTGAAAACTTAAAGGAATATAGAGCAGGTAAACTAACAACCATAACAATTGCTCATCGATTAAGTACAATTATGCATTGTGATAACATATTTGTAATGAGCAAAGGAGAAATTGTTGAGGAAGGCAAGCATGGAGAATTAATAAATAAAGATGGTTTATATAGAGTGTTGTGGAATAATCAGCTACCACAAGAATTATTAGAGATCACCCGATAAAAAGGAGCATAAGAGGAGTATACATAAATGTCACAACCAATAAGAGACATAACAGAGCTGACTGATAGCGTTGAAATGCTTGAGAAAAATCCCCCGAAATTTATTAAGCTATTTATCTATCTAGTACTAGCTATAATAGTTAGTGCTTTGATTTGGTCTTATTTTAGTAAAATAGATATCTCAACTAAAGGGTCTGCTACTATCCAATCTTCTACGGCTGCAGTAGCTGTTAAACCAAAAGTATCAGGAGAAATTAATGATATTAAGATTAAACAAGGCGAAAAAGTACATAGGGGAGATCCTTTAATAGGTATAACTAATAAACAGTTAGAGCAGGAAAAAAAACACTTAGAAGAAAATAGAGATAAATTGGATGCGGAAATTAAGGATTTAAACATTCTTAAAGATGTTATTGAAAAGAACCAATCAAAATTGCCTGTAGATGTTGAAGGAAGTATTAAAAATGAATTAGATAGCTATTTAAAGCAAAAAGACTTATTAAATAATGAAAATAAAAATAAGATTGCTGATTTTAACTTTCGCCTTCAAGGCCTAAATCATGTAAAAGATGAGGTTATAAATAATCTGGAATTTGAAATTGAAGCTATAAAAAATCAAAATAATATCTTAAAAATTGAAAAAGAGGGGCTTCTTAAACAAAATAAGATTATTAAGGATGAAAATATTAATCAAGAAACTGAAGCAAATATGAATAAGGTTAATCAATTAGATTCTGAGATTGAGGGGAATCTAAAGAGTATTTTAATAAAACAAGAGCAAATAAAAAATAGGACCCAGGAAATAGCATTGGAGAAAAAGGTTATCAATGAGAATATAAGAACTCAAGAGTCTAATATCCAAGATTCTGTTGAAAGTCTTAGAACTTCTAAAGTCTCAGATATTTCGAAGGAGATTGATGAAAAGAAAAAACAATTGTCTTTGTTGCAACAAGATATCAATAATATGAATTTGAGTTATGAACAAACTGTAATTATTGCACCGAAAGATGGTGTAATTGAAATGCCGAATCGTATTAAAGTAGGGGACACGATTGAACAAGATAAAGAGGTATTATCAATATCACCTGATGAAAATACGAATAGGGTATTATTATATATTAATTCAGAAGAGATTAATAAAATTAAATCGGGCGATAAAATTAAATATACTTTTGAAGTGGGAACGACGGAAACTTATTATGGAAATGTAGTTCAAATCTATCATGATCCTATTATTAGCAAGAATAAAGATACTACATTCTTTGTTGTAGAAGGAACAATTGAAAATAAAGGGAAAAAGAAGTTGCGATCAGGTTCTACTGGAAAAGCTGCAATTGTAGTAGATCAAAGAAATATTCTTTCATTAATATTAGAAAAATTAGATATACTTAACTGACAAAGAATAATAAATTAGCTTTTTAGGAGGAACATTCATGTTCATAGTGTCTACAGCAGTTTTTTTACTGGTCACTTTACTGTGTATTACGTTATATTTTAAAACACACGATAAACGTTTTATGTATCTTGGATATGTATCATTATTTTTAACTTTTTTTGTTATTGGTACTTTTTCATAATTAAATGTCAGTGGTTTATCACAAACTAAATTAAGAAGAGCATATATAAGAGAGAAAAGGCATTCATAAGAATGCCTTTTCTTTATCAATTAAGTTTATCTGAATCATTTTTAGATAATATTCTTTTTCTATTAGCTCAAATATAAAGAATGCTATTTTCATGTTAGTAACAACATCTTCTGGAATACATTTTATTCTTTGAATTTATCCGGTTTTTCAACTCTGAATGATTTGACCTCACCGCATTCTAAACAGAATGTGGTTAATAGTTTGGAATTTTTCCCTCCTGAAAAGAACCTACTCGGTGCATCCTCATAAACATACGCATGATAAGCGCTTCCAATTCGCCCCTCTTTAAAATTAGTAGAATCGCAATTATCACATCTTTTATTTTTCATGTTACTAACACCTCTTTAGGTTGATATTTATATTGGCGTATTCTCTATCTCCTTTACAATAGAAGTAAAGCAACTTGGTTATAAATGATGTTTTCGACATAAGACACCATAGCCCTTTATATATTCGCAAGTAAAACAACATAATATCACTATGAATTCTTATAACAATATGAGTTTTTGCATATTTCAAAACTTAATATATCCTTCAAAAAATTTTAATAGTATAATATGTTTTGTCATATTCTTTTAGATTTTTCGACAAAATATAAAATAGAGAACGTATTGGGAGAAGGAATTATGTACACAAAATTATTAAAATCAATTACATCATTATCACTTATTGGTGGCGCTTTATTGTATACAAATGGCAGTGATGTGAGAGCTGCTGAGGCGGGTGTTTTTTCTGATGTGCCTACATCGCATTGGTCGTATCCGGCAATTAAAGATTTAGCGAGTAAAAATATTATTTCTGGTTATGGAAATGGAATATTTGGTTTTGGAGATGTTGCGACGAGGGAGCAAGTAGCTGCTTTAGTGTATCGAGTTATGCTACCGAATAAACAAGGCGGAACGTTTAGTAATAATAATACTCTTTACATATTAAAAGACGGATCTAAGTTTAATAATCCTTATGGTGATATTAATCAGAACTCTACGATGTTTCCTGAGGAAATTTTAATGTTAACGAATGCAGGGGTATTTAAAGGGGATGAGAAAGGGAATTTTAGACCGAAAGCTCCTGTGAATCGCGCAGAAATGGCACAAATTCTTACAAACGCTTTCCATCTTTCTGCGAAACAAAAGCATACATTTAATGATGTTCCAAATGGTTTTTGGGGTGAAAACGCTATTAGCGCAGTGCAGTCAACCGGAATTGCTTCTGGTACAGGCGAAGGAAAATTTGAGCCATCTAAAACGGTAACACGTGAACAGTATGCACAGTTTTTATATAATACTTTGAAATATAAAAAGCCTGAAGTTGCGGTGCAAGATACAGGGGATGCGGCATTATTAGCAGCATTTAAAGATGAAGTGCAAAAGCGTATTAATGCGTACGAAACGAATATTACACTTCCATATAAAACGAAAAATAGTAATCAGGAAGAAGTAATGAAGACACTTTTCAACGCCTATAAAGAAGTCGCAAGTAAAAATGAGTATACAAATTATAATAGATCGAATGTTTCATATGGCATTTCTGGATCACCTGGAAATTATACGTTTACGTTAAAGATTACATATCGTGAAACGAAAGAACAAACGGAATATGTAATGAAGCAAGCAAAGGCAATTGTTTCTTCTATTACGCAAGTTGGAATGGATGATCATGAAAAAGTGAAGGCGATTCATGATTATGTCGTAAAACATATTTCTTACGATACGTCTTATAAAGCTTACACAGCATATGAAGCGCTCGTAAATCGTTCTGCGGTTTGCCAAGGTTACGCACTATTAACCTATCAATTATTAAAAGAAGCTGGAATTGAGAACCACTTTGTAGTAGGAACTGGAGACGGTCAGCCTCATGCTTGGAACTTGGTGAAAATCGAAAACAAATGGTATCACCTCGATACAACATTCGATGATCCAGTGCCAGATGAACAAGGCCGCGTAACGTATTCCTATTTCAACTTATCAGATGAGCAAATCGCAAGAAATCATGAGTGGAACAGAAATGATTATCCGCAAGCTACAACAAATTATTATAGTACATTAACAAATAAAATTGCGGCAGGTAGTACGAAAAACCCTGCATATCAGCAAATTTTAAAAGATACAAAATTAAATTATTTAGGAAATGAATACATCGCAAATAACTATAATGAATTCAAAAATAAAATGCAGCAACGTTATAACGAAAAGTCACCAAAAATCGAAATCCTTTATAAACAATCAATGGATGGCGCATTGCAAGATGTGAAAAAAGTAATTGGAGAAATCGGTTATCCGCAAGGGGCGAACCGTGTTTCTTATAAAGCTGAGCCGTATAATGCAAAAGAAGGATATTCTTTAGTGACGATTACGTTTATGTAGTGAGAATGGGAAAAAGCATCTGTTTTAGATGCTTTTTTATTATTTTAGTTCGACAAAATATGACAAAGGAACATAGCTGCATCTGTTATGATAACTTTGGTAATTTTACATTTTGGAGGATTAATAATGAACAAAAAGAAGATTTTAGCTGCGTTAATAGGAATCATAGTGTTACTTGTAATTATTAATGTAGTTATTGCGAAGGGAAAAACGACATCAACTAGTGAAAAAATGTACACTGAGAAAGAATACAATAAATTAGTAGATGAACATTATGAAGAAATGCAAAAGTTAAAAAGTGATATGAGTGTATTAGAAACTGAAAAAAAATCTCTTGATGCGCAAGTTAAGAAGTTAAAAGATGAATTAGCGAAAAAAGAGCAAGAAGTAGTACAACAGCCAGTTCAACAAGAACAACCTAAGCAACAACCAGCCCCAGCTCCACGGCCGGAAACGAAAGAAGAGCCGAAACCAGAACAGCCTACAGGCGCATTCGCAAATCCTGTGAAAAGTATAAATAAAACAGATGCAATGAACAAAGTGAAAGAAAAAGCGAAGCAAGACTTCCAAGATGACTATATGACGCAAAACTTTGTTGCGGATGAACAATCAAAAGCATTTGATTTCTTAAACGGAGTAGAGATCAAATCACAAGAAGAATTGAACGTGATGAAGAATGCATTAAAAGATTTTCCTAACGATTTTATGACCGCGAAGTTTGTTTACGAAGAACAAATGAAGGCGAAGAATAAGCAATGATAATATGAAAAACGCTATCTTTTAAAAAGATAGCGTTTTTTGTTATGGGTTATAAAATTATTCCTGTATTTGACATATACAGTCTAACTGTATAAAATGAAACTATACAGTTGAACTATATAGTTTGGCTATATATTTATCGTTACATTGGAGGTCTTTATGAATAGAGATAAAAATTTACCATTAACGGAAACAACGTATTACGTTCTTTTAGCTTTATTAGAGCCAGCTCATGGTTATTTAA
>Ga0102589_1003221_pt1 | contig 17399 bp, 18 predicted proteins | sample AraplaMF_Col_mLB_FD_76858 | JGI IMG/M metagenome (GOLD analysis project Ga0102589, IMG submission 76858) | Arabidopsis root microbial communities from the University of North Carolina, USA - plate scrape MF_Col_mLB | ecosystem: Host-associated > Plants > Roots > Endosphere | place: USA... | reverse complement strand
GATTCTTATCGACTGTCACGACACGAGGCTCAGAAATATGAAAAGACTGCAAAGCTTTCTTGAAGAATCGCTTTGCAGCCTTGTGGTTTCTTGCTTTGCTTAGGTAAAAATCGATGGTATTTCCTTTCAAATCGACAGCATGATACAGGTACATCCATTAACCTTTGACCTTCACATACGTCTCATCAACTCGCCAAGAATCATTGGTTGTCTTAAGATGACACCTTAATCGCTCATCTAATGCAGGGCCATATTGATGAACCCCGCGCATGATGGTTGTATGAGCAATAAATAGCCCGCGTTCTTCCATCATTTCGACTAAATCACGAAAACGGAGGTTGTATCGTAGATACCATCTTACGGTTAATAAAATAATATCAGATTGATAATGTTTCCACTTGAATAGATTTTGTTTTTTCATACTGATCACGTCCTTTTTTAGAGTACTAGTATCAGTATGTCCAAGTTTGGGAGATTACTTCCAGATATTTCGAATTTTTTGCACCAGAACCGTGATTCTTACCTAGAAAATTTAATTACTCGGAAATTATCTCCTTGTATATTTCTAATATCTAAGGCTTCTCTATCGTTAGTATGTCCTGTTAAATAAACAGTTTCTGAATCCTTTTTTACTACAAACATTGCATGATAGTAACTTCCTCCTGATTTTTTTTGAAGTTGTATAACATCTCCAACTTCAATATCTCTCATAATATTTAATTTATCTGGTGTAATTACTTTTTGAGTTTTACTCCAAAAGGTATAAAAATCTTCGACGTTTATCCATGTGCTAGATTCAGTAAAAATATTATCTCCTTGTTTTTTGCTGTACCAGTAATTTTTATTTGAATCAATTCCTGAAGGTTGTATAGTTGATGGAAGTGTTTCTTTTATTCCGCCAGCTTTTAGAATTTGAGAGACATAATTCATACAATCATTTGGATCCCATTTTGCATAATCAGGATTCCTATTATTCCACCAGTTATTTACATAATCTAATGCATTTTTTATATTAAGTTGTTGATTTTCATTTAAGTTATTAGTAGCTAATTCATCTTGGCTTTTTTGATAATTATCTATTGTTGATGCTAAAGCAATTGTACTGTCTAGCGGATTTTGAGTGACCAAAATACCAAAAAATAATGTTGTGCACATTATTTTTTTCTTAAATTTCATACAAACCTCTCCTTACTGTTGATTTTTTGAATTTAATTATATTGTGTTAGTGATATCGCGTACATTTTATATAATTAAGAGATTCCTTTGTTTTATTTTTTTAATAGGCTATTTATGTTAATCCGAAATAAAATTTATTAAATACGGGTTATTTTTATATTCTACAATAAACCTAATATTGTAAATTTTTCTGCAAATTAACGGAGAAACCTTTTAAAAAAAGTTGAGAAACAATTGTTATAAATAATAATCCATTTAATTCTATTATAATTCCTCATAAACATTATTTTGGGGTTCAGCCGCACATCCATCAACTTAAGGATTTGGACTATTCTTGAAGTTAAAAGCACGTTACCATTCTCTTATATTAATGAGAAAGGGTGACGTGCTTCTTATGAATATGCATCAAAAGGTTCTGTTGCAGAGTTTCTTAAGAGATAAAAATTTAGGTTGAGCACAATTGAATCTCAAGCAATTGTAAGTAACTTTTGCAATTCATTGTACGTTGAAAAACCGCAGTTTGGTCGCAAACGGCGGTTTTGTTTATATATAGCATGAATGGTTTCGATTCCTTTCAAGGTACGTGAAGCATGACGAAGATTTTGAAATCCTGCTGATTGGGAAAAACGTCGCTTGATATGGTTCCTTTATAGTTACCAAGATATTCACAAAGATGGAGGTTATATGGATGGCTTCAAAAAACGAGCTGAATCTCAAACTATCATCAGAATCACAGTTATCTTCTCCTGTATTTAAACAGGAAGCATATGATATATATAAAGAATTGCGCGAATATCACCCTGTTTACCCTTTATCTTCAGGAGAACAGAGTCAAAGTTGGTTGATTACGAGATATGAGGACGCAAACTCTTTATTGAAAGATGCAAAATTAATGAAAAATATTGAAAGCGTATTCAGTAACAAAGAAGAAGTGGACGTACCTATTTCATTAGAGAATAGAGAACTTTTAAGAAATCATATGCTGAATTCAGATCCCCCTGATCATAACCGTTTACGATCACTTGCTCAAAAGGCATTTACCCCTAAGGTGATCTCACAACTTGAAGGTCAAATTCAATATATTACTGATACTTTATTAAATAAATTAGAACATAATAATTCTATAAACCTTGTAAGTGACTATGCTTTCCCCTTACCTATTATGGTGATTAGTGAAATGTTAGGTGTTCCTCTTGAAGATCAGCATAAATTTAAAGTTTGGTCACAGGCAATTATTGATACTCCACATACGTTAGAAGACATGTAGAAAAACAATCAAAAGTTAGGAGAATTTGCTTAATATATACAGCATTTAGCTAATAAAAAAAGAGAAAAACCTGCTGACGATTTAATCAGTGCACTAATAAAGGCGGAAAGTGAAGGAACGAAATTAAATGCATCGGAGTTATATTCGACAATTACGTTGCTTATTGTTGCTGGACATGAAACAACAGTAAATTTAATTACAAATATGACATTGGCCTTGCTAGAGCACCCAGTTCAGTTACAAAAACTTCGTCAAAATTCGGATTTAATCGATTTAGCAATTGAAGAGGCATTACGGTTTTACAGCCCTGTTGAATTAACGACTTTACGTTGGACAGCAGAAACATTTACAATGCATGGACAAGATATTCAATCAAAAGATAGAATTATTATATCATTAGCATCTTTTAATCGTGATGAAAAGATTTTTCCAAACGCGGATGTATTTGATATTACAAGAAAAAACAATCGTCATATTGCATTTGGCCATGGTAGCCACTTTTGTCTTGGTGCATCACTCGCTCGTTTGGAGGCAAAAATTGCAATTTCTTCATTATTACAACATATTCCGAATATACAGATGCAAGGTGAAAGAGAGCAAGTAAGATGGAAAGAAAACTATCTCATGAGGTCATTAGAAGAATTGCCTCTAAAGTTTTAACTCATATTTGTTTCGCTTTAACCCAATAGCTGCCTCACACCCAAATACAATTGGAAAACCATAAAAAATAACTTTTCGCAAGATTAAAAAAAGAGCCTTAATAAGGCTCTTTTTTAGTCTATTTATTAACTTTTTTCATTTTACTTACAAAAAGACTAATTATACCGATAGCTAAAAATGAATAACCCATTGGTAGTAAATAAAATGGTTCCACAAGAGTACCATCCGATGCAACTTTAGATCCGATAGTATTATAACTAACTACACACGCTATCCCTAGGATAAATGGTATTAAAGTTAAAATATATTTTTTCATTTTAAAACCTCCATATGTAAGGATTATTTGATACAAAATAAGTGATTTATAAGTTAGTAAGGTTGAAGCGACTCCTTAATAAATTGTTTAATTATAAAGGATAAAATCCCAGCAATTATGCATGTAATGCCGCCTAAAAACTGTCCTATTCCAGTAAGCTTGTCTAAAAACGATTCATATTTTTTCGTACTATATATACCCCATAATACTAAGAATACTCCAAAGAGTATAAATGCTACTTTTAAAATCATCGTATGGTTACCTCTGTATAATATATTTTTTTATGAATGTATTTCTTATACTTTTATTATCACATTGAAATAATAGTTAAACTATCTAATAACCTTACATCAAGGTGACACTGTTGTAAGATTTCACAAATAAAAATATAAAAAGACTCCTTCATATATAGGGGTAGCACCACATTTTCATCAAGCTAAAGTTATGAAGTACCCCCAAAACGAAAATTTTTATCTCACTACAATTATTTATGACCATTCAGCTCATTTTTTTCGTTTTGGGGTATTTGCTTTTCTTAAGTTGATGGGCATGTATAGTGACCCCTAGTACAAATTCGAAAACATGAATCATCATCATATTTATTAAATGCATCTAGAAATTCATATAGGATTTTTGATCAAACTTTTTACAAACGGTTAAACGTTGTTTTAAACGTTACAACTTGCTTTTAAAATCACACTAATATAAATTAAAAGAAAACTGTCTAAAAAAGGAAAAAATATTTTTTTAGGGAGTTGATGTTTAAAGAACTAAATAAAAAGCTTTGCGAGATCTTTCGCAAAGCTTTTGTAATAGTACGTATTATAATAGTAGTTTTCGTATTTCTTCTGTACTGAGACCTGTGAATTTCGCAATGTCTTCTAATGGCATACCATTTTTATGCATACCACGAATTAATTGAATTTTCCCTTTTTCAATACCTTCTTCTAATCCTTCTTCTCGAGCATGAGCTAACTTAGCTTGTTCATCTAGAAGTAACTTTTCACGAGCTTCATAAGCTGTTCGGAAAGAAGAGTCATGGCTCATATTTTCCCACTTATTCATCGCCTTTTGTAAAATTGGATCTTGATTCATCGCAATCTCCTCCAATGTTTGAGTTAAATGTTCATCTTCATGTGCTGGTAGTAATAACATCCAGCGAACAAATGCATTTTCCCATGGATTTACTTTTTCTTCACGCCATTGTTTGACCAATTTTGGAATTTCAACAAAATGAATTTCCATATCATCACTTAGTATCTGTTGCTTTTTGGGATTCCATAATTGTCCTATGGTGTGAAATGAATCATCCTGGGAGAATAATATAAAATCTAATAAGTTAATGGTAATTGTTTTCCGAAGTGAACGATACGGCATCCCTTCTTGCATTTGGGATGTATAGAGTTTACTCCAATAATATAAAGATCGTTTTACCATATCATGTGTATTGCGAAGCTGTATCTCTATATTCACTTGCGTTCCATTGTCTAATGTTGCTAATAAGTCTAAAATGGATAATTTATCATCTTCATAAGCTTTATGAAGATGCGGGTCTTCTAATTGTAGATATGCAATAGGTGCCTCTAAAGATTCCTCTAAAATAGCATTCAAAAAGCCAGTTAAAATTTCTTCGTTTCCCTTCGTTCCAAATAACTGTTTAAAAGCGAAATCAATTCGTAAATTTACTAATTTTGTGGACATGGGTTTCCTCTCCCTGTCTTTCTTTTCTTCTTATTATTTTATAATGTAATTCTTTATATAAGCAAATGTTACTTTTACATTGTAGCTCCAATTCATCACAGTACACATCTAACTCCGTCAAACAGTTTTGTAGATCCGCTTCAAAATCAATTTCACGAATTATGTTATCTACCTTTTGTTCTAAATCTGGAATTGTGGTGTAAGGAACATAAAATATATATTCTCCTGAACGTTGTTCCATATTGTATTGTGATATGAGAAAGGATTCGATATTCTTTCGAACTTTCCCCTTTCCTCGTACAAATTTATTATTATTTTCCACACGTAACAACATACGAATAGTGGCTGTTTGTTCTTTAGCTTGTTCGTCTTGTTCGGTTTACTTATTTTTTCGGGTTCTGGTGCAAATACTTAGGAAAGATATAAAGAGGCAAAAAGTTTCCTAGTGGAATCTAGTCTTAAGCAGCAATTCCAGTTTCATAAATCAGATTTCTATGTATGGAAATGCTAATGTAGAATTGTACCTTGGATTTGAAAAATCACAAAATTAGTGGGAGGATTTCATATTGGATCACTCATTGATGCGCAGTGACAATAAAGTTGTTTAAAAGCAAATAAAGTTATTTAAAAAGATGGTGTGAAATTTCAATTAACACCATCTTTTATTTATATGTTGTATTATAAAAGTATGAAATTAATGCTTCTGTTGATTGGCATAATGTATAATAGCGTTATATAAAAATTCAGCTAAGTCTTCATTACTAAATTGATTTATATAATTTTTGAATCGATTATCAAATTTATACGTATTTGCAATACATGTCAACATTTCAGAGTCACATACAACAGATTGTTCGAGATAACTTTTCCATTCAACAATTAATTGCTGTACTTCATCGGAAGTAGGTGATTGATTAATATAGGAAGCAATTTTTCTAAATACTCTTTCCATGTTTTGTTCGAATTCATGAAATAAGTTCGCTTTTTCACTAGGAGAGAGTTTTTTCAGTTTCCCCTCAAATTCTTTGTATTTTTCTGTTTCTCCATAGATAAATTTTGCTTCATGAGCATATTGTTCTTGTAATGGTAAAATGGATGAATTATTAAAAATATTTAAATTGTAGATATCCTTTCCTGATACATATTCATCCACCGCAGTAATAATTGTTTCTAAACGTTGTTTTTTTAACAATAAAGTTTGGTTATGCTTCTTTAATAATTGTTGCTGTTCTTCTCTCGTGAGTTTCAAAATATCCGCAATTTCCTTTAGAGAAAAGTCCATTTCCTTAAAAAATAGAATCTTTTGAAGTTTTGCTAAACTATTCCTATCATAGAGTCGATAACCATTTTCTGTTAAGTAAATTGGCTTTAATAAATTTATTTTATCATAATATTGTAAGGTTCTTTTTGTTATGCCTGTAATTTGGACAATATCTTTAACCGTTAATAATTGTTTCTTCATCCCAAAATCCTTTTATTTCATCTAATATTAGATTAGCAGGAGTTATTGTGGCTTCAAAGATATTTTTACCTGTTTTTTCTAAATAGTATTTAATTAAATAATAACCACAGGCATAACCAGCAGCATAAGATATATTGACTGGCATATAGTTTTGAAGTTTTGCTAATTCATCACCATAAAGATACGGTGCAATTTTATCAAAGCCTGTTAATTGTAATTGTTCCTTGAGCACAGGTTTAATATGTCTATTAAGCATTTCCATAGTTGTTTTCGATACCCAAGGACCAAGTAGATCTTCTCCAAAAATAGAAGTAGCAAAGTTCTCTGCTAACCCTTCACTAACAATTAATTCACCTAAAGTAACAGTATAATCCCACTGAATAAATTGATATCGAACATTATGATTACATTCATGTGCTAAAGCAGCTTTCATTCGAGGTATTGTGTATTCATTTGGGACAAGTGTACACATAATATAGCCAGGGATACCTCCATCACCACTATATCCTTCATTTAACATTAACGAAGGGCTATTGGGATCCCCTAATAGAATCGTGAATAAGTAATCGGATACACGTAGGTTCACATCATGCTCTTTAAATAAATGAAGACTTTTCCTAACAGCTTCTGTACACTCAGACCAAAAAGAATCAGATGAAATCAAGTCTAATTCTGGTGTAATTTCATTTGTAATCTGAGTAGGAGAAATGCTCATTATATTATTCAATGTAATAACATCAAAACTATTTGGCTCCTCAGCTTTAAAAGGAACATGTTGGATTTTCCATTTCCCCATAAACGGAGCTAACATTTCTTCTCTGTATAGCTCAACCTTTTCCTCTTTTGGAGCTTGTGAAATTTTTCGATATATTTTATCCGAGCGTAATGATTTTATATTCATTTCTTTCACTCCTTATTTAATATAGTTAAAATTATGCACTATGACGTAGCGTTATAGTCAAGGGGGTTAACTAAAAATATAGCAGGAGGATGGGATTAGGTGTTTTTTGAAATATTAATAGGACACTTTCATTTGTAATTACCTTAGCTTAGTTTGGATGTTGAACGTACTTAAAAATATCTCCAAAGCCGAATGTTAAACAACTTTATTGTAATTAATCTGTGGGTTATTAAAAAAATGTAGAGGATTAATCAACTCCAATTGAACACCATTCGAAAAATCGAACGGTGTTATACATATTTGTAGACATTAAATTAAATAACTTTATTGTTATTCATCAGATTAATCGTTTGTGCCTTTCGAAAGCTATAAAAACTTAATAAATATATTATTAGTAGAGCCTCATCTATAAAAAGGGAGGAATTTGCAGTGTTTTAAGATGGAATGACATCTGTTAACTCTAAAAAATTTCAATATTCAGGTAATTATTGAAACATATTGCATTACAAAGTTAATTTTTCGGGATATCTGTTATTATTTTAATAAGAGAATATTCCCTTAATATGGGATGAAGGGGAGGATTATATGAATGTTCAATTAAAGGGGAATGAACAACTTACCGAATTACTAAATGAATGGTATTTACAAATCCGTACAAGAAATAGAGAAAATTCAATACGTTTAAAAAAAGAAATTGAGAAGCAAGTTAATAACCTTACAGATAACCAAAATTTACTTTTTTATTATTCCTTACTTGATTTTAGACATAGCTATCTAATCAATAATATGGGGATTTCCAAAAACAGTTTTGACAAAATCGAAAACTTTGAAACTCCAAAAGAAGATTTTTTAGCATATTACTACCACTTTTTTAAAGCTATTCATTCAAACGCAATTGGAAGCTACAATTTAGCTAAGGAACATTATGAAAAGGCTGAAGATCTGCTAATACACATTCCCGACGATCTTGAAAAAGCCGAATTTTATTATAATTTGGCTATATTCCATTATCATGTTTACCAAGCACTATTAGCTATAAAGTACGCAAATATATCCCACGATATCTTTGCAAAGAACGCTGATTGCGAACTAAAAATGGCTTATTGCAAAAATCTTTTAGGATTATCGTGTACTCATTTATATGAATTCGAAATGGCTGAGGAATATTTCATTTCAGCTATTGATTTATTTCGTAAGTTCGGAAAAGAAAGTGATATTTTAATTTCTCGTCAAAATTTAGGTTTAATGTATTCTGAACAAAAACAATCTGACTTAGCAATTCGTTATTTATCTGAAGTGAACGAGAAAATGCCAAATAATTATAGAGCGCTTTTTATTGAAGCTAAAGAACGAATGAAATTAAAAGAAACAGAGGTTGCATCAGAGCTTATAAAAAAAGGTATACATATTTGTAATGAGTTAGAGATTGTAGAATACCAACATCATTTTGATATTCTGGATAAATTATGTAATAAAGAAAAGACTGAAATTTTAGAAAAGACTATTTTGGCAGGAATGGAATACTTTAAAAAAGAAAAACTATGGGAATATGTCCAAGAATATTACGAAATATTAGCTCTGCAGCTTCATAATGACGCACAATTCGAAAAGTCTAGCTCGTATTTCCTTTTAACTTACCAAGCAAAAGAAAAAATATTAGAAAAGAGGGGTTAAATTGAAATTCCTTAAATTAAGTTTAACAAGTCTTATAGCTATAGGAATTCTTACAGTTGGAATTTCCTCAATGGGATTCGATGTCCAACAAGCTAGCAGTGCTGTAGTTAGTTATGCACACGGTAATACTGGCTGATAGTTTTATTTGAAAAGAAGGAAGTAGTAGAATTTAAACATCATGCTACTACTTCCAATTTCTCCTTCTCTAGATTTGATACTAAGCAAAAAGATACGCCAAGAGACCTAAAGCACATATAACACTACCTACAACTATAATCAAGGCAAAAACCCTAAATAGTAAATGCCAAAGAAAATAAAAACCTAGGCATACAAAAGCTACTAGCAATAGAACTCCAATTATTTGCAAAATAAATGATTTTAATAAGAGCAGTACGCTTAGAAGAAGTACCCAAAATAGGAAAGATTTTAAAATCTTTGGATTCTGTTTTTCCTTGCTTACTGGTGCTTCCATCATTTCACCTCTTTTATTTTTTAGTTTGTAAATGCAAGGTTTTCCTAAAAAAATAAGTGTAAAATGTAAAATGGAGTGCTTTCTCTAATAAGTAAGCACTCCATCATGTTATTATGCGTCTAGTTGTTTTTGCTTCATTACGTTTAAACGGCTTTATTCTTGTTATAATTCAATTTTATAACGTAATAACACAGGTCACAAGGTATAGAATGAATTACATTATTGTCACTCCATACTCCTATTAATCAAAAATCCATTTCCTCATTATCTTCTTCAGAAATCCCACCAAGTACTTCCTTAGCGTCAATAATTTTTACCTTCTTGAAGTACGGGCTCTTCCACTTTTAAATCTTCTTGTTTCTGTACGGGAACAAATCCATTAGTAAGTAGAAGATCCAATTTATTTTCAACAGTATCTAAAAGGTTTAATTTCTGTTCTACATTATCTAATTTCTGTAGTAGTTGCTCATAACGTTTTTCATTTTGTACTAGTTCAACAACAAATGCTGTTAATTACCTACTATTAGCTTTTTCATTAAGGATCTTATATACATCGTCAGGCATATTATCAGCACGTCCCTTCATTTCATCAATTGTTTTTAATTCTAATGCAGCTAGGTTAATTGTACGTGAAGTTGGAGCAAATACTTCTTTCTCGCTATTTTGAATAATATCGTTCAAGAAGAAGTGCTTGTTTTTAGCAGCTGATTCAGACATATGATCCAATAAAGCAAGACGGATGTATGGTTCTAAAACTGGTGCTTCGCCTCCGATATAGATAAATTTCAATACTGTATTCGTACTAGATGGAATGAATACATCAAGGATTTTAGTGACAATGAAATGGATAGGGAAGAACCTTACAAGAAAACATATTCTCTTGCAGATATAGCTAGGATGCTTGGGAGGCCACGAACAGCTCTTCAGGCCTGGAGGGATCAATTCAAACCATATTTACCAACTGTTGCTGGGACAAAGGGGCGAACACTGAGATATGAACAGGAAGCATTAGAGCTTTTTAAATTAATTGCTAATATGAAAGATGCACAAGAGCCACCAGAATTAATAGAACAGATGTTGAAACAAAATGTAGATTATATTGTAGTAGAAGAGACTGATGAAGACGACGAAATAACGAAGCCAATTATTCAGACAATGTATGAAAGTATGAAAGAGGTTTCTATGTACTTTCAAGAACAGAAGGCCATGAACATAGAACTTTTAAAACACATAGATCATTTAGAACAAACTAATCAGATGCTATTGAATAAGATTGATGAACAACAAAAGAATATTGATGGGAAAATAAATAACAGAGATCAGCAGCTATTAGATGTAGTTCGTGAAATACAAGAAACTAAGAAATTAGTTGCATCTACACAGCAAGAGAAATCATGGATTTCTAGATTATTCAAAAGGTGATTTATAGTAGCTAATTACTGAAATTTAGGGAAGCATGTAAATAACATACATGCTTCCCTTTATAATGCATAAATTCGCTAAACCTTCTTAAATAATTACAACAAATGCTTTTGGAATCTCATAGAATACTATATTTATTAGGTCTTGTTTTAAGAGAATAAATATAATAAATACATTAGAATTATTTTTATCCTATTTAGCCTTACTCTGACAAGGTGTTTAGAATTTCTTCTTAGTAAATTTCTTGGTAATAACATGGTAGCGCACATAATATTCTGCCTATTTTCATGCAGATGAAATCCATTATTAACTTCATAGAAACAGAAAGTATGTCTGGGGAAACAATACAATTATTGAGATGAAAATAAGGAGAAACCAAAAAAAGTATAAAGTTAAATATTAGAGCATGACAAAAAGCCTTGTTAAATAAGGTTTTTTCAAACAAGGCAATGTAGTATTCAATTTTTTTACTAATTTAGTCCTGTTCAAAAAATTTATAGATGAGGAGCGTACTTTCTTGCTTTTCACCTAATTTTTGGATAGCTTGTATATTTTTTAGTTCCCTGCGATCAAGGTATGCTTTATATTGCTGATTAAACATTTTAATAAAGTATGCAGAATTACTTTTAGCAGCTTTCATAAATTTAAAAGATTTAACACATTGCTCAAAATAGTACCATGCAGAATCCTCAATTACTCTTGGTATCCTATTAGCAATAGCATATGCATCTTTTTCTGAGAGATTTTCTAGCTTTTGAATGATAATGTATTGATATGCTCTCAGTTGATCTTCACTTAAATAATTTTTAAAATCTTCTTGTCTATAAAAATACCTTCTAAAGTCATGGTGTTCTTTGGATGCACTCTCTAGATCAAAATAATTGATTCCCTTAGAAGGAACTTTTGGACTATCTTCATTGGAAGATGAAGTGGTGTCTTTCTTGAGTATTTTCTTTTGTAATTGCTCTGTAAATGTAGCAGTAACTTCAATAAGCAACGACCACTTTGTCTTGAAATATTCAATAATCTTTAGATAATTGTTATGTAAAGTTAAAATGTAAATTGAAGGAGCTTTTTTACCACCTTTTCGTGTTTTGATTTGTTGGCAAACGCCTAAGTCATTTAGCCAGGTTAATACGAAATTAATAAGGGGCTTTGATATTCCTGATTTTTTGCTTATATGTTCTTGTCGCACTTGAGAATATCCTTCTTGTACTAAAAAAGATAAAACCGTTTCTAATGCTTGATATCTACGCTTGGTTTTCAAATAATCTTTTGTGGTAACACCTTCAAGATCTAGAACAATATTATCAATCTCAGTAATAACTTTTTTGATTGCTATATTAATAGATCCAGGTGTTTGAGATAAGTGATTGAGTTGAGGACTTAATTCAGCTTTTGCTCGACTGAGCAAAAAGTTTTGTAACAACACAAAAAAACCTCCTATTTTTCCCACCACAAATACACAGAAAAATGCTGGGGTAGTAGAGGTTTTTATTCACATTATAATTCTTACATGCTATAATAAATATGTAGAAATTATAAAAGATAAACCCCCTACTTAAATCGGATTTTTAATTGGTTCAGCGGCCAAACTGTATGCCAATTAAAAACAGGTGTGGTAGGGTTTATTTTTTTATTTAAGTTATTTTAACCTTAATAAGGTTAAAAATCTTTATATGTTCCATTTTATAACTATTATTATGAGATATCAATCGTTAATGTTAGAATTAGTGAATATTAATAAAAAAGGCCTCTAGTTATTTGAACTAGAGGCTTTAATTTCGTATTGAATATATTTTCTAAAATTCTCATACTCTTCTTGTAACTTATTATATTTGTAACTAATGAATTCTGTGTACTCATGAAGTTGCTTTTCTAATTGTTCTTTTTTATTTGCTGGTAATGTAAGTAAATCATTATATAGATCAGTTGTTAAAAAAGGTAGTTCTGAACTTTGTTCATCTTCTCTTCCCTCTATATTGATATCCTTATATTTTTTGTTTTCTTCTAATCCAAATATATTATCTTGAATATCCTGAGTGTTGCCGACGAGGTAATCAGTACTTACTCCGAACATGTTAGCTATAACTATTAATACGCTATATGGGGGTTCAGCACCTTTATTTTCCCAGTTACTGACCGTGGTTTGAGCAAAACTCGTTCCAGTGATCTGTCCTATTTCTTCACCCAATTGTTTCATGCTCCAACCAGCTTCTAATCTCAGTGTTTTTACACGTGCACCGAAAATACTCATTCTTATATTGTTCCTCCCTCTTAATTTTAAGATATGCTGTACATTTATTTGCAAGAAATACATCTGTTATAACCACGAAGAAGGTCATTTTAACTTTTAAAGTGATGAAAATAACAAAAAAACTCAAAAAAACAGTTGATTTAACTTCAAAAGTGATATATCATGTTTGTAATGGTAACCGAAAGGAGGTTAGAAGATGACTTTAACATGTGAGAGAAAGGCTCGGAATTATTCTTTAGAGTGCCTATCTCAGGTTTTAAATATTAGTCCTCAAGTGCTTCACTCTATAGAGAAAGGCAAGGCAGGACTTAATGCAGAACGAGCGAAAAAAATTGCTCATTTTTTTAACAAACCTATAGAATATTTTTTTGTACCAACGTATTACAGAGTTCGTAAGTAACTCAATAATAGTTATATTGTTTTAATAAAAATATAAGTAGCTATATAAGATTAATTATAGTGAAAAACTCTAGTAATTCAAATACAATTTTGATCCTTGAAAACTGCATATATGAGGGAGCTGTTAGTCATGTTGAAACGATCGTATCAAACGTTACTCATTGCTATGAGTATGCTTCTAGTTGTTCTGAATTTTGTATTTCCGTTGACGAAAGCGAGTGCGGAAGTCATCAATCGTGAGAGGTATGAAATGAAATGGAGTTATAGCCCCATGTACGGGAAAGAACTACGAACAGAGTTACTGAAGAATACAAATGGTCAAATTGCGTACTGTTTAACGTATGGAAAACTCAGTCCCAATGGAAACGACCTTCCAGAGATGGGGCGCACAGATAATATTGTGTACCGAGTACTTCTAAATGGATACCCACAAAAGAGTCCAGAAGAACTGGGTGTTTCTAACTGGAAAGAGGCGCACTATGCAACTCAGATTTCTGTTTGGGCGGCATTAGGGCAAATTGACATTAATGAAGTTCAGCATAAGAACACAAATGTTGCAAATGCTGTAAAAGCCATTATTGCTGGGGCAGATGCTAGTCAGGAAACACAAGAACTGTACATGAATGTAACACCAACAGACAATCAAGAAGCAAAATTAAACGGTGAGTACTTTGAGACGACAACCTATCAAGTAGAAAGTAACGCAAAGAACGGTGTATTTGCAGTCCAACTAACTCATGCACCAACTGGAACAAAAGTTGTTTCAACAAACGGAGAAGAGAAACAACAGTTCAACTTAGGAGAACAATTCCGTATCCTTGTACCGAAATCCTCTCCAAGTGGTACTTTTTCCTTGAAAGTATCCGCTAATCTTTCTAATTTGCATGCAGTAGCCTATAAGGGAAATGACAAAATACAGGATGCGACGGTCTTATTAGAAAGAACAGAGGAAAAAGTAAGCGCAGATCTACAGGTACACTGGAAATCCCTTGGTGGATTAAAGGTTGTAAAAGTAGGTGAGCAGAAAGAATTATTACAAGGTGCCGTATTTGAAGTCATTAACAGTGCAAACGAAAAAGTAGGTACAATGACTACAAATGAGCAAGGTACAGCAAGCCTTTCCGGTATAGAGAGTGGACAGTACACTTTGAAAGAAGTGAAATCTCCTACTGGTTATGTACTGAATAACCAACCGCAAAAGATTGAAGTGAAAACGGGTGAGATCGCAACAATCACTGTAGCGAACGCTAAAGTGAAAGGGAACATCGAGATTAAAAAGCTAAGTGACAGTGGAAAAGTTCTTCCGAAAGTAGAGTTCAGAGTATATACAGCGGATGGAAAAGAAGTTACTAAAGCCACTACAAATGAGCAAGGGATTGCTCAAGTAAAAGATCTTCCATATGGGAAGTACTATTTTGTAGAAACAAAAGGGGTAGAAGGATACCTTCTTAACCAGACAAAATACCCATTCGAGATTAAAGAACAAGGAAAAACGCTCACATTTACTGTTGAAAACAAAGAGGTAAAAGGAAATGTGCAACTTCTTAAGGTAGATGAAGAGAATCATGATAAGAAGCTAGAAGGAGCAACATTCATTCTACAGGACAGTAAAGGTAAAAAGATTAGTGAACATAAAACAGATAAAAATGGCATGATTGAAGTCAAGAATGTACCATTTGGGTCATATCAGTTTGTAGAAAAGCAAGCGCCAAAGGGATATGTTCTATCAAAAGACCCAATTCCTTTCAATATTTCAGAGAATAGCAAAACTATCACATTAACGGCTAAAAATAAACCAATTAAAGGTACTCTTATCATTACGAAGGTGGACGTGGCAGATGGGAATAACAAACTTCCAGGCGCAGAATTCACAATCTACGATAAGCAAGGAACGGAAGTCGTGAAAGGTAAGACAAATGAAAAGGGAATTGCGACATTTGAGAAGCTTCCAGCCGGGGAGTACATATACCGGGAAACCCTTGCGCCAGAAGGATTTCTGATTAACGAAGAAATTTTCTCTTTTAAAATTAAAGAAGATGGTGAAATTATTAAACACACGGTGAAGGATCAGAAACAGCTTACACCGTCAACACCAGAGACACCACATCAACCGGACCAACCACAGACACCAGAACAACCAAAAGTAACAGAAAAGCCTGTTACTCCACAACCAGAGACACCACAACAAATTGTTACAAAACCACAACTAGACAAAACACCAGAGAAATCAGAAACACGACTTCCAACAACAGGCGGTAAAGCTGAAAATCCATACATAAAGTGGATTGGGCTTGCATGTATTGTACTTGGTACAATTGGAGCTGTATTTGCAGTAAGGAATCGTAAAAAAGCGCAATAGTTCAAAATAAGAAAGGAAGAATTGCAAGATGATACAAGAAAATATGACGAAAACCCAAGCTCATTTCAGTGAAATAGATGAAAATCCACTTGGTCTTTTTATTGGATGTCGCAATGCATGCATACTTGCACTTCCCATTTGGGCAATTGTATTTTGGATATGGAGCTAGGTATAAGTTTCAATATTGAGTAAAGCGTTTCAAAGAATGAAATAAGAAAGGAGAAAAAGACATGCTAGGAGTGATTCAAAGGTGCTCAGGACTTCTACAGGCAGTGGAAATTTTTGATCGAGGAGAAAAGGGTGTGGATGTAACAAAAGCTTCTCAAGAGGCGTATAGAACAGTAATTGAGGATGTGAAAAAAGCCAAACAACAGTTTATCTTTATTTTTGATCCAACAGGTCAATTTTATGAAGATACTCATCAGCAGAAATTAGCACAAGGGTATCGTATTCTAAAACACAATTTGTTAAGTGATACAATCTCTTTGGATTATGAAAGCAATCAAAAGGTTATCATGTATGTCAGTATAGATACGATTACTAGTAACTATGAAGATAGAGGTGAGGCGCTATCTCATTTTCTTCACTTTTTAACCGAAAAGAAGAAAATTCGCCCAATTCATCTTGTGTTCTATCAATTTGATCTTTATCCCATCCCTCATATGGAGCAGTTTTTAAAAGAAAGTGCTACCTATAAAATTAGAACTTCCATCATTGTAGAATCCCATTCCGTTTTACAACGTATATACGGAAAACATGGAGCAAAACGAATTACTACATCGTGTCAGACAACCGTTCTAGCATAGTCTTACCTTTCAAAAAACGCTTTTTACTTCAGAAAGGAGAAAATATATGAAGTTGATGGAGGCAAATGCGGAAGAATTTCAAAACATGAAAATAAAGCCAGCCAATTATCTGATTGAAAAAATCGCTGAAGATCAACATTTTATACATCGAGAAATTGCGGAACATGAAAGAGATGCATTTCGAGAAGAAAAACTCCTGGAATACGAAGGGAAAAGTTTTTTACCAGACATTACGAAGTGCTCATCTGAAGCACAAGCAGTATCAGTTGTACATTCCTATTGGCAAGGCATTAGGGAATTGAACAGAATCATATAAGATTTTAGGGATTTCACAGTCATTCATGATATATAGATGGCTAGAAAACTATACAAGATGAAAGGGGGGATTTTAAGTCCTTCCCCTTTTTGAAGGAGACGATACACATGGGAAAAGAGCAAAGACTTGCATTCTATGATATATCGTCGTCATGTGCACAAAGTGTCAAAACATTCGATGGCAAAGTGTATCAGCTAAAAGGAGCGGTAGC
>Ga0102589_1003219_pt1 | contig 17406 bp, 18 predicted proteins | sample AraplaMF_Col_mLB_FD_76858 | JGI IMG/M metagenome (GOLD analysis project Ga0102589, IMG submission 76858) | Arabidopsis root microbial communities from the University of North Carolina, USA - plate scrape MF_Col_mLB | ecosystem: Host-associated > Plants > Roots > Endosphere | place: USA... | reverse complement strand
TAGACCAGTATGTATTTTTATTTGAATAACTATTTTTGTAATGTTTTTTGTATCAAGATTTTTAAAAACAATTTTATATCAAGATGTTACTTTCTCTTTAAAGATAATATTTTGCTTTTGATTTCAGACCACTAGGATCTCTTTTATATTTTTTAAATTTTATCTGAACCCATTCGCTAATCTCATGTTTCGAAAAACTATAATTATTACCTTTCTGTATAATGTAAACTCGTCACTTTCACTATGATTAGGTATAAGGTGTGATCTCAATCGATATTTATTTGTGTATTTTAATATAATGAATTAAAGGTTTTTAATAAAATGCTCATTCATTGGAAACGTACATATAATAATCATAGTCACCTCAGTATTAGTTGTTGAGTACCTTTTAAAGTACTCTTTATTTTTCAAAGGTACTCAACATTTTCATAAAGTTAGGGCGTATGATATTTGCTTCATAATTTTTTTCTTCTTACCCTTCATATGAAAGTACATATTTTAACATGAGCTGAATACATGTGTTCTTTCTATTTATTACTAAATAACAATTTTATTGATCTCCTTGAACTTTTAAACGCGACAAATATATAATATTCTATCACGTTTATAGACTTCCTTTTTCAAGAGTACATATTAAATATGTACTCTTTTTCTTTTGTTATTGGGACAAAACTATTCCATTGCATTTATTAGCTAAAAAATCCTTCTTTGAATGATTAACTGTAAAATTTCCCATTCGCATAACCCTAAAATTTGAAATCGTACTATGATAACAAAAGAGGCATTCTATGTTTTGAAGTACATTTACAAGGAGGAATATTACATGACAGTAATCACTAAACTTAAACAAACTATTGCTGGATTAAAGAGTGCTCAAGCATGCCTAGAAGGATTTGTTCTTGATACTGATAACAAGCAAGCAAAACAATTATATATAGGTGCCGTGCAGCACAACAAACTCAAGAAATTATTGAATCTTTAAATCCTCGACTTCAGCAAATTGAACAGGAAGAGCCTCAATATAAGTAAAAACATAATACCTTTCACATAAAATATCGTTCATAAGATTCCTTTTCATTTGTGTATAACATTTTCAACCACGTTTTATACTATAACTGTAACTTCAAGTTACATATCCGTATTTGTAGGGCCTAATTTCTTTTGTACAACAAAGTGGTTAGCAAATTAAGCCGACTACTTTGTTGTGCCAAATAAAGTTGGTATGAGATATTTGCACCTTAATGAATAGCTCACATATATTATCATGAGTGCTACACCTCTCTCTCAGGGACCAACTTACTAAGAGCACTAATTAAAAGTGCTCTTAGTCGTTTTTTTGAATAAATCCCCGAATACTGTTCATACTTTGAATACGCCAATCTGTAACAATTGATTTCTCCTTTAAAACGGAGCAGCTAGCTTTTGCTAGCTGTTCTTTTATTGCTTGTCCACTTCAACCCATTCACCATCGTATATCACCCAACCATCATGATCGTACAATTCTTCTTGCATTTTCCTTTTACTTCACTTCTCGCTTTCGATACGTTCTTTTATTTTTCTTAATGATCCCTGTGCTTTTATATAATCGCTTTCCAGCTTCATGATTTGCTTTTCACTAAATTCACCTCCTATGACGAGCAATCATAGGAGGTGAATTTATAGATGAAGAAAATATTGTTTTACGTGGAGCTGCTGTTAAATCAAGTTTAATTGATTCAACACTCCCACCTATTTTTCGTCATTCACTTTACTAACAGAGCCAACAGGTTCAACAGTATTGACTAAAGAAGCGTACCCCTTATATATGCTGCTTAGAGTGAGCCCTTATCCCTTATATTCTATGGAATGGGTTTATATTTGTGACATAAGGGCTTTTTCCTTATACTTATGTGTTAGCTAATTAATAAGTTGTAGCTTGTGTAAGTTGGTAAATGATAAGGAAGGTGTGAAAATGAGTAAATTTAATAAGAAATTTCATATTCCATGTGAATGTTTCTTCCCCCCTGTACCACCACCTCAAATTGGGCCAACTGGATCGACTGGAACACATTCAGTAGCTTATGGACATTCTTGGCAAACAGATTTCATTACAGTTTCTTTCGAAGATCCTTTTTCTTTCAATCAGGCCGGACCTACCGTAGGGGGAATTTCTCTGTTAAATCCTACCACGATTAATATTACACAAGCTGGTGATTATCGGGTTTCTTTCATTTCCTCAATTAATGCGTTGGCAGCCTCTTCATTTCCTTATGGGCCTACCATTTCTATACTATTAAATAACAATCCTATTCCAAACGCCAAAGCTACTTTTGGTCTATTTATAAGTGATGCGAAGGACTTAGATTGCTCTCAACTCGCTGGAGAAACTATTTTATCAATTCCAGCTAATTCAACACTTCAACTTATAAATGATAACTTTGCTGGCAATGAAGACATCACTACGTGCGATAATGGAATAAATGCTTTAGAATTAACCATTATCAAATTAAACTAGTATAAGTATTCCTTTAAAACTAGGTGTTATTATGGCATCTAGTTTTCATATAAAATGAAGTTTTTATTTAGTTTTCTTTCCTGCATAATATTTTGATATCCGCTTATAATATATTTGTATCCTATGCTACTTCTAAAAGCGTACAATAGAGCAGTTAGCTACTTCAGCTATCTGTTTTATTGTGTTTTTATTTAGCTTTCTTGCATAACATTTTTGATTCTGCTCATACTATAGTTGTAACCTTAAGTTACACTGTATTGTGGGTATCGTTATTGTTGGACAATAAAGCAGTTAGTTCATTGAGCTAGCTACTTTATTATTTAAATAAGCATCACCATTTAATAAGTACAAAATAGCGTTTTTATTAAAAACTGTTCACCTTTAAACTGGACAAGTATATGTTATTATATGGAAACCCTACACTCATAGATATTTACTTTTTTGTTATAATTTCCGAACATTCAGATAAGTATTTCATGTAAAACTGTACATATATTAGAAACATACATACAGTAATCATGATCAACTCCGAATTAGTCATTGAGCACCTTACGATTGCAGGTGCTCAAATATATGAAGTGGGATTACCCTTTACTCCAATATATGCTTGTCCTTATTAAAAGGTGCAATATAAAAAGAGTACCTGTCATTAGGTACCCTTCAACAAATAAGTATGGCGCTCCAAGTCTCACCTCATATGATAACTCGTCCCACGAATTTATCATATGCTTGTCTTCTTAGAATGTTCACTGGTTTAATGTGTAATTTCTATACATAAGATTGAATGACTGATAGTGGTACTGCGAATACTGACTTATCCTTGCTAAACTCAATAAAGAAGAAACAAATTGCTCCCATCTTCTCTGCTTTCTCCAGGTAATCCAGCTGATGCTGTGCAATGTTCTTTAAATCAAATCGTGTAGCATTCTCTGTAGACTTTGCTTCAAATGCAATAGCTCGTCCCTTATATACACCGTCATAGTCCACTGTACTTTTAGCTTCATAAAATCCATTTAGTACACGACCATCTTTACTCTTTAACACCTTTACAGGAGTCGGACGCTTGTTTATAAGCACCACTCCCCCTCTTTGATACATTTCATTCGCTAGATTGATAAGCATTTCAAATGCCATTCCACGGTTTCCTAGTCCCATTATTATTCCTCGCTTCCTACTTGTAAATTTCTATTTTAATTGAATATGCAATATTTCATATTTTGTTATTGTAATATTTCTTTATTAACTATCATTTTCTAGTGCATCATTAATATCCATTGATAAATCAACATTTGTAATTTAATTCCTTATATTAAACCCTGAAGAAATAATTTCAACAATATATTCAAATAATTATATTGGAATTTCTTGTTCTACACATCTATATGTGATTTATGGATTATATGGTGGAAGAGTAAGGTAAGAGTTACTCTTTGCCATTTTAGGAAAGGTTCTGTTGGAGACAACAGGACCTTTTTTTCGTAAATGGATTATTTTATAAAAATATTAACTAGCAAAATAATTAATATTACTATTCTATTACCCCAATCGTTCTATTTAATTTATACATATATTAATAGCAAACCGAGAAAAGGAGGTTTTTATATGACTGAGCATACAAAATGTGTTTGTGAACAATTAGAAAGATTACAGTTAGGTACAGAAGTAGATGTTTTCCTCACAGGAACAACACTTGAGGATCTTATTTTTACTAACTTTAATCCAGATAATTTTTGTGTAACATTTGTGGATAACACAACAGAACCTGGCTCTGTAATTGTTTTGGACTGTCGTGATATTCAAGCGCTTAGAATTGAAGCTGATTAGAGTAAACATAGGGCTTTGAAAAAAGCCCTATTTCATAATTCCATAAGTATATTTCAATATAAATTATAAAATAGAGGAGCCGGAAAAATGTCAGTTTTTATAAACTATGCTATTACTCCCAAAGTATTTAATCCTAACCTAACATCTCTTCCAAATAACCAATCTTCTTTTATCCCACCCCCAAAAGAGAGTTCCAAAGATATTTGCTACCTTTTAGAAACATTTTACTTAGGCAAGAAAATAAAACAACTTTTAGTTAACGGCACAATATTAACAGCTTCTATATTTGTAGGTTTCCATAATAAATCATCCCTTGCTACATTTATAGATGAAAACGGAGATATCACTATAGTTAACTGTGAGCGTATTGATGCGATTTTGCTCTAATTGTGAATTTACATGTGAATAAATAATCAGTATTTTCAGGGCACACGTTAGTTCTTACACATAATACCAATAACTGTTACCATAAAAAACTTGGTCCGAAGTGTACTTATATACAGTCCCTTTTTTGTCCGACTGAATAAAACTCAATATTCCGTCAATAATGTATATGACATTAGATTTTCTCCTTGTTCCCCCTTGGAGATGAGCAGTTAGCTAATTGAGCTAGCTGCTTTGTTTTTTAACCATTTTTGTAGGAATATAATTTATATGCATAATTTCTGAAGTGAGATCTATACTATATTCAGGTCTTTGGTCTTAACATCTAAAACCCTTATTTCAGCCTTAGACCTAATAAAGCGCTCCTCTCTCTTACTTGGGGCTAAGCAGTTAGCTTTTGCTAGCTGCTTTTTTAAGTGGTTCGAAATCCCTAAAGAAAATATCCTCTGACACTAGCTTGATATCACCATCAGGATATTTAGCCCAGCAATACCAATCATTCGGGTTAACCTCCACTACATGTACAATCGTTCCATCTTTGTGTCTGTATGGCTCTGAGGGATTTATAACCATATCCAATTCCCCTTTTCTACAAAATGAAATTTCTATTAAGTTCACTTCCGTATAACTTTTCCAATCTTGTTTACACTATAACTGTAACTTAAAGTTACACATCATTACTTGTAGGGCCTAATTTCTTTTGTACAACAAGTAGTTAGTTAATTGAACTAGCTGCTTTGTTGTGCCAAATGTAGTTTTTAATAGGTATTTGCACCTCAATGAATAACTCACATATTTTATCATGTGTTCCACACTACGCTCTGAGGGCCCAACTTACTGAGAGCACTACTTGAAGGTGCTCTTTTTAGTTTTGTCTGAATAAATCCCCAATTTCTGTCCATACTTTGAATACGCCAATCTGTAACAATTGATTTTCCTCCAAAATGGGGCAGTTAGCTTTTGCTGACTGTTCTTTTGTTTGAAATTAAAATAGCGTTTTTGTTCCAAATGATGCCCTCATTCATTTGGACACATTTACCAGTATTTTTACCAAAAAATTCATGATATCGTTAATTAGTCGAGTACGTCATTACTTGACGATTACCCTTAGGAGCCCCGCAGACAATCGGGGTTTCTTTTATTTAAATAATGATTTTATTAAGTTTTCTTTTTTACACCAATAGTACATCCTTTAGTAACCTATTATTTTCATATTCCATAGAAAAAATAATAAAGTTTGCTTTTGATTTTTTATTACTACCCATTTCCTCTTATTCTACATTCCTATAAATAGACAACAGCATAGGATAAAAGGTAAATGATAAAATCATGAGAGGAGCTTGGATATGCAACATAATCCACATTTTTACTATCAATGTCAAAGCTCAATGGATAGCATCTGGAATAACAATAGTTGGATTTATGATTGGAATCCTTATTATTACAGTAACAACAATAACGCCTGGAATCACAACCGGAATCCTTATTGTGAAAACATTAGATTAACAGATTATGGAGCTAGACCATTTGTATTGAATATTAACCAGGCCACTAAACAAAACCATACTTATCGCACCGCTTTATGGACAGGAAAAAACTTACAAGTAACTTTAATGAGTATTAATGTTGGAGATGACATAGGTTTAGAAGTACACCCTACAACTGATCAATTCATACGTATTGAAGAAGGACAGGGACTTGTTCAAATGGGTGATAACAAAGATAAATTATATTTTCAAGAAATGGCCTATGATGACTATGCAATTATGATACCTGCTGGAAAATGGCATAATGTAATCAATGTGGGGAATAAACCACTTAAAATTTACTCTATATATGCACCCCCAGAGCATCCATATGGTACAGTTCATGAAACAAAAGCAATTGCCATGTCTACTAAAGCAAGTCGGTATTACTAATAAGAAATTATCTTTGTCTTAAACTAAATTATTGTTCAAATACTCCACAAACCTAAAAAGATCACAATAAACCTTGGTCATAGAGCGCCTTAAAAAGCGCTCTTTAATTTTCAAATAACTATTTTGTTCAAATTTTAGATAGATGTTAATATTCTTACTAAAAGAGGTTTACTGATGAAAAATTCATGGATAAAGATTTCTTTAATCATTTTCATAGCAATTGTCCTTTTAATAATTTTATATTTTGTTGGTATGGCCCTTTTTTGGAACGAGCCATAAGTGAATGATTATTTAATAAACAGCCTGTCAATACTGTATATGACATTAGATTTTCTCCTTGTTCCCCCTTGGAGAGCCGAGCAGTTAGCTTTTGCTAGCTGCTATTTTTACAAATACTAATTAATTAACACAAGCACCTTTCAGAAAAGCTTCGTATGATAGGGTGTACTCCTTTCTTTGAGGAAACGAAACTCGTCACAAGGGCACTTTTATGAAGTGCTCTTTTTATGTTTCAAATACATACAAAATGAAATTTTTATTACAAATATCATTATTAAATAAAAATCGCATATATTATTATAGGTATTGTTGTAAGCGATATTGAGTGCCCTAATCAGGCACTCTTATTTTTCCACTTACAAAATATCGTTTTTGTTCGAAATGATGCCCCATTCATTTGGACACATTTATCAGTATTATTCTCAAAAAACTCATGTTACGGTTAATTAGTCGAGTACTTCATTGCTTGACGATTCCCCTTAGAAACCCCGCAGACAATCTGGGTTTCTTTTATTTAAATAAAAATTTTATTGTACAACTACACATGCCTAAATAGCATGCATACAATATCATGTGCATTCTTTTTCAGTATAAATTTTGGTAAGAGAGCGCCTTGGAAAGCGCTCTTTATATTTGTTAATAAATAACCATTTTTCTCAAACATGCTCACTGTTTGTATAAAACAAGCATATATTTACATAGACAAGACATAGATTATTATTATTATTATGCATGCGCAATTTTTGTGCATGTTTTTTTCTTCAATACAATAACTATTTTGTTCACATTGTTTCGAGAAATGTATATACTGTGGTATACGATATGCGATAGCCTTTACACGACCCTCTTAAAGGGCTTTTTTTATTTCTTAAAGGACCTGCTCATTCATCATTAAAAAACATAAGGTTATGTAAACTTTATTTTTATTTTTAAAACAAATTGGTTAATTGACTTAGATCATTTTAATAAAGTATTGAATACTATGAAACTGTAATCTGCAAATTGTTAATATTTCGATTTATTAGGAGGTGAATTTAAAATGCCTTTCTCTACTGGTCCAATTGAAAACGTAGGAAATCAACCTACTAATGCAAATAGAGCTAGGGTTAAAATTCTCAATCGTACTGCAGGTCCACTTACTGGGGTAGTTAGATCTTTTAGACTTGACGGTACAAGAACATTAATCGAACAGATAAACTTCAATGTGGCTGCTAATGCTTCTGAATTTATAAATCTAAGTTTAGTTCACTCTACTTTGGGACAAGCTCTTCAATACGAAGTTGAAATTGTTCCTAATCAAAACGGTGGTTTATACAGTGTCTACGGAATAGCACCTGGTAATGTTATTATTACTGCACAACGAGTCTTGAATTCAGAACTAACGCAGATTCTTTAATTTTAAAAGTACAGTGGTTCAATTCGGAGGAAGGCACCTTAGGGTGTCTTTTTTTACGGTAAGGCATTAATGTTTTCTATGTCTCGATTAGTGAATAATTTCACATTTTGTAATGACATCAAAAGCTTTTATCATAAAGACGGTTATTTACTCACTAGCTATATGACTATTGTTGATATTGATCTGCTAAATAGTGCTGTGATATGCACGGATTCTTTTTATAACAAGATGAAATTACAGTTTTCAAATATAATCGACGTAAAATAAAATTCACCCAACAAAAAATAAAAGGAGAAACCTCCTCTTTTCTTTTTAATTTAAACTTAGAACTAAGTGTAGCCTTAAAATAAAGTTTGATTAAATTAACTTAATAAACCTTGATAAAAGAGCAAATAAAAAAAGCGTGTTTCGAAAAAAGATTGTTCAAAACACGCTTTTTCTATATTCAATTAAATCATCCTTTTATAAAAAAGTTTGATTATTTTTCTATTCCTCTGGTTGAACAAACGCGCCGTTAGAGCGAAAAAGGTCGCTTAATTACAAGCTCCTTTAGACGAATTTACTAACTCAATCAATTCCTTTCAAAGAATAATCTCTTACCACCTTACAAATCTGCACGTTATATTGGCTATACCACGTTTCTTTTCCTTTTTGTTGTACTACTTGATGAGTCTTATTAGCTTTCCATTTTTGAATTGCTTCTAAGGATTCCCAATAAGAAATTGTAATACCATACTCTTCGTTATCTCTTGCGCTCTCAATCCTAATAAATCCAGGTTGTGTTTTTACTAGTTCTACCAAGTTCTCTGACATACTTTCATATCTTTCTGAATTGTGCTCTGATCTTTGAGAAGTGAATATAGCTGCATAATAGGTATTCATTGTGTTACCTTCTTAAAAGAATTGCGTCTTTATTAAGAATCGAAGACCATGAGTGATTTCAATAGCAGCTGCCTCAATGGGAGGAAAGACTTCGATAACGATGTGGGAAACTAAGACATCAATGTTGTAGTCATTATTTTTAAGAAAAAACAAGTCTAGAGTTTCCTTTTTTATAGGAAGATCGAGCATTCAACCCACTGATAAAAGGAAACCCAAAGGGCATACTAAGATTATATTCAAAATGGGAGGATATAAATTTGAGTACAATAGAGAATGCAGTTTCTATCTTCGCCTTAGGCGGCTTGAATGAAATCGGGAAAAATATGTATGCAATCGAATATTCAAACGATATCGTGATTATCGACTGTGGCAATAAGTTTCCAGATGAAAGTTTATTAGGAATTGATTTGATTATCCCTGATATAGCTTACTTAGTAGAAAATAAAGATAAAGTCAGGGCTTTAATTGTCACACATGGACATGAAGATCATATCGGGGGGATCCCGTTCTTCTTAAAAAAATTGAATGTACCCGTTTATGCCACACGCTTCACACTAGGATTAATTGAAATCAAATTAAAAGAACATAAACTTCTAGGAGAAAGTGAACTTATTGAAATCAACTCAAACTCAAACTTGACAATCGGAGAAATAAGTGTAAGTTTTTTTAAAGTGACCCATAGTATTCCTGATTGCTTGGGAATAGTCTTTCACACACCAGAGGGTAATATTGTACATACGGGGGACTTCAAGTTTGATTTAACCCCTGCGAATAATGAGAATTCGGATATTCATAAAATGGCTGAAATCGGCAAAGACGGGGTCTTGCTTCTATTGTCTGAGAGTACCAATGCAGAGCGTCCTGGTTTGACCCCATCGGAACAAATGGTAGGTGAACATGTGGAAGCAGTTTTCATGAAAGCCGAACGTAAAGTTATTGTTTCTACCTTTGCTTCAAATATTAGTCGCGTTCAGCAAGTCGTGAATGCAGCGCAAAAAACAAATCGAAAACTTGCGTTGCTTGGGCGAAGTATGGTTAATGTCGTAGCGGTTGCTATGGAACGTGGTTATTTAACAGTTCCAGATGGAATGTTAATTGCCCCACATGAAATCAATGAAATGGCTCCTGAAAGTGTGGCCATTTTATGCACGGGGAGTCAAGGAGAACCATTGGCTGCTCTTGCTCGCCTGTCCACTGGAAACTTTCGCGGTGTCGACATTTTACCTGAAGATACGGTTATCTTTGCAGCAGGTCCAATACCCGGGAATGAACGAAATATCACAAGTATCGTAGACAACTTATTTGCACTTGGAGCCAAAGTGATTTATGGATCAGGAAGTACATCCGGAATGCATGTTTCTGGCCATGGTTATCAAGAAGATTTAAAACTAATGCTTACATTAATGAAACCAAAATATTTTATTCCCATTCACGGTGAATTTAGAATGCTACACCATCACCGTTTGTTAGGTGAATCCGTTGGAGTAGAGCAAGGAAACACTTTTATCATCAATAATGGCGATGTCGTCGATATTGAACATACCATTGCCCGTCAGACCCGGAAAATACCGGTGGGGAATACCTACGTAGATGGGGGGGATGTCGATAATATTGGGGAAATTGTGTTACGAGACCGCAAACAACTTTCAGAGGATGGAATGCTCATGATTGTTTTAACTATGAGCAAATCGGAAGGAAAACTAATTTCTGAACCCGATACCATTTCTCGTGGATTTGTGGATAGAGATTTCTCGGAACTCCGAAGAGACGTTAATCGACTTACTATAAAAACTGTTAACGAGCTACAAGAAGCAAATAGAAACCAATGGAATGTAATGAAAAAACAAATAAAAAAATCAATACGACAATATGTATATACACATACTAAGAAAAAGCCAATGATTGTTCCTATACTTATTGAAATTTAATAGGGGGAAGTTTTAAAAAAAGTGAATTAATTGATTTTCAACAATTGGGCGCGATTATTGAATAAGAAAGGACATAACATATTAGTCATGTAAAATATGTTATGTCCTTTAATTTATCTATCTTTTTTAATTTAGGGCTTGACAAATCTTTTGTTCAAAACACGCTTTTTCTATATTCAATTGAATCATTCTTTTATAAAAAAGTTTGATAATTTTTGTGATTTTTGCTCAATTAAAGCGCCCGATTGTGGAACAAGAAAAAATCCTGCACATTAATACAGGATTTTTGATCAAACTTTTTTATAAATTATCAAACTTTGTTTTATGGCCACAAAGTGACATCTAAAAGTTAGACACGTTATTTCATTAGGCAGCTTCTTGGGCATGGTTCCGGTATTGTACCGGGCTCATGCCTTTTAGTTTTGCCTTTGCTGTTGTGTATTTTATATTGTGGATCCATTGACAGTTACTTTTGCGTCTATAGTAAATCCTAATCCTGCATCTACAGATGCCTACAACATTATTATCCTGCCAATATGGAGAATCATAGAAACATAGGTTGTCCACTTTAGACACGACACGTTTTCCTACATTTAAATTGTTTCGTTCCAATCGACTGCAAAATGAACGAATACGTTTCTCCCTGTCTCACCAGATTTCTTGGATTTAAAGCCATTTTCCCTTTTAGGGTGTTATAGTCCTTAAGATCTTGTTAAACCTGTGCAATTACGGTTGGAATTTCATTCTGTTTGACACATATCCCCAGGCTATCTGGACATGATAAAAGATGAGGTGACTGACATGAAGGATAAAATATTAGAATTAGTACCAGGATCGGTAAAAAAATTACTCCAGAAAAAAGTTAAAGATGGAAACCGATGCATCATTGATTTGGTTGTGGATGATGCAACTGCTTATGGATTTGAACCGGAGCAAGTAGTCCCCTGTATCATGGCGGGTTATTATGTTTATGAATCCACCACCTATCCCAGTGAAATGGAGGAAGAATGGAAGCTGAACTTGGTTTTTCATGCGGCCAATCGCTCGGCAATGAAGCTTCTGTCTTATGGGAAGTATAAAGCGAAACAATCTGAAAGTGGATGGATGAGATATACAAATCCATAAGGTTTACTTAACATACACTAACTAGCTTGGTGAGCATGAGGCAACGTCACATGCCCATCGACTTGAGATTTTGAAATACCCCAAGTATTTTGGTGAAAAAAAGCAACATTTAAGTTTCTTATGACATTTTTCTAATATAAGTTGTAACATTGCCTAAACAACAACTACCTTGTGGATTGTTTACTTCACAACCACATCGATTTTCTCTTATGTTTTCGCGAATATGCTCTACTGGATTAGGAGTAAGTCCATTTTCCACATATTGTTTGATTTTTTCTTTTGTCCAATCAAAACAATAACAAATTGGTGTAGTTGCTGAGTCATCTTTTTGATTTACAGCTACCTTTATGTCAGGTACAAAGTATTTTTTATTATTCGTATCAAAATAGACTACATCACAATCTTCGTTTGAACAAAAATAGTGATTTTCTTTAGCATTTAATGTTTCTAATGCAGATGGTTTAAGCAATGATTTTAGTGTAATCAACTTTACATTCTTAGCTTTATTTTTACATGATGGACAATGACCATTATTTTCAATTTTTATTCCTTTAAGGTTACTACAACAATCTTCCATTATTCTTCCAACTTTACAATTTATTATTTTTATAAATATTCTTCTGCTTCCTTTTCTGAATCTATTAAAGTTTTGATAATAAGATATTGCATCTATCTCACCTCATATAAAGTATAAACCCTATACCATAGTACAGGGTTAAGGAAAGTATTATTTACTATATTATCGATTTACTTTCTTAAAATAAACTGTCATTATTCAATGAGCCTTTTTCAACAACATGCTCCGATTGCAGTATAAAGTTCCTAAAAGTGCAGTCTTAACATGTAAAAAATTTACAATCATTATCACTCCACGCTCCGTTAATAATGTCCGATGTTTCAATTCATCTATTAGCCATAATTCCCGTACCTAATAACACCAATAATTAATAACAACACTAATGAAAAAATACATATAGTTCCGATTGAAGCTAAAACATTAAGGATTTTATTTGCTTTTGTACTAAACAGCTTACAAAATACAATATAAATTCCAACTCCAATAATTCCACCTAATGTATTTCCGATAAGGTCAGTTATATCGCTACCTCCTATAGCAAAGATGAATTGTAATAATTCAAATAACAAACTTATTCCCGCTATTGGTACAATCTTTTTCAAGAAAGACCAACTTGGTTTTAGCATGCTGATATAAATTCCAAATGGGATAAATGCAAATACGTTATAGATTATTTCACCAATATCTATTTGCTCGTTTTTAATAACTGAACCAGCAAAAGGGATTAAGTTGATTCCCCTAAAATCCGTGAAATGACGCAAGTCTTGAAATGAAAATTGCATTTTAAAGAGTATAATCCATGTTAATACAAATAAATATACGGTCAACAAGCCAGCAGTTATTTTATTTTGGTTACTTTTTGATTTTTCCATATAAACCCTCAATTCCTACTTACAATCCAATCTTTTATCCTACTTCACAATTGAATCTCTTAAATAACAAATTATAGCTTGGAATATTATGTTTGTGCTACCCCTAACTTGTAACGAAAAAATGTACATTTTCACTTGGAGATGCCAATTTTCTCGTTTGGGGATATTTACTTTTCTGAGCTTGATAGCGATGGACGATATCCCTATTACGTAATGATTGTTAGACGTCCAATTTGATTACACTCTTCAGCGAACCAAAGATCGCCATCCGGACAAAACGTGATACCATGTGGCTCTGCATTGTTTGTAGGTATCGTATATTCCGTAATAACTCCTTCAACTGTAATACGGCTGATTTGGTTACCTCCCCATTCTGTAAACCAAAGATCTCTGTTCTTCCCGGGTATTATGGCATGCGGACGAGCGTTCGGCGTCGGTATAACAAATTCTTTGACCTCACCTTCGAACGTAATTCTACCAATTTTATTGCCCATGATTTGCACAAACCATATTGCTCCATCTGGTCCGCTCGCAATTCCAACTGGCCCGGAGTTGGGTGTTGGGATTGGATATTCTTTGACCTCACCTTTAGTGGTTATTCTCCCAATCCTATTGTTCTGATTCTGTGTAAACCATAATGCACCGTCTGATCCCAGAGTAATAAAAGAGGGAAATGATTTGGAGTTAGGCAATTCAAACTCGGTGATTTCCCCTGACTTTGTTATTCTTCCGATCCTACCATTATTCATTTCTGTAAACCATATTGCTCCATCTGGGCCTTCCGTTATGCCAAAAGGTGCAGCGTTCGTTGTAGGGAGTATATATTCTTCAAAAAGACCGTTCATCGACATTTTACCGATCTTGCTTGAGTTATATTCCGTAAACCATAAGTCACCGGTCTGGTCCGAGATAATTGACATAGCTCCTGCATTTGCTGTCGGAATGGGAAAGGAATATATTTCACCAGTAGCATTTATTCTACCAATTCGATTCCCTTTCTGTTCCGTAAACCACAATGCTCCGTCTTTTCCTACGGTTATTCCATATGGCCCTGAATCTATTTCATTGACCACATATTCTTGTATCGTGATCCTCATATCATTTCCTCCCATTGAAAATTTCGAGTCTTGTTTTTCGGTATAATTTAGTTTAAAAAAGGACATTCCTGGTATTACAGTGGCTGCCCTTTTTGCTAAATTATAAGATATTTTGTTAGAATTCAAAGTCTAGAGTCATTTTACTGGTTTGACCTGTAAACTTATAATTATAGGACCCTTTCAGGCTTTCTAATTCACCAGTAGCTTTGATGATTGTTGCAGGGGAATCAAGATTTCCCTTATCAAATATCCCTTGCTCTATAGCTGTAAATGTCCCTCGTTTTCCCTTATAAACTCCTTCAAAATGTAAAAACCCGGAAATTTTAGCAGTAGCCAAGTGACCATCATCTATAGTTGATTCTAAATAATATAATAAATATTCAACAAAAGCTTTTCCTTTTAATTCACCGTCAATATCATATTCGACATGGGCAATATTAATAGGGAAATCTTTTCTAGTGTCATTGACTGGCTTTTCATCCCATTTACTTACTGTAAATGTTACTTCCATACGCGTAAACCTCCCTTCATCATTAGATGAGTAATTTACCTCCAGTATATCACCTAAAAAGCACCATCAATAATTATATCTCATAGGAGTGTTTCTAAAGTAACGGGTGCTTCTTATATGACATTGAAGGTAAATTTTTATTTAAAAGTTTACTTTCGTATTTACAATGAAATACAAATGATTTTTATTAATTTGTTATTTTCATACTTTTACAAAACTTATTTTCACTATATGAAAATACAAAACAATTTATGAAGGGATTCTTTACAAACAAAAAGAAGGCATCTCGAATAAAGATTAATCAAAATAGCCTTCTTTACACATGCCCATCAACTTAAGCATTCAGAATTACCCCATCTCCAGGGGAAAATATACATTTTTTTGGTTTTGAGGGCCACCTGATGAGCATAGGGTATCAGAAAAAACGCGTTAAAATCAGTATTTATATACTATTTCGTTTCATACAAAAGGAATTTGTTCATTATTAACGAAAGTGTATGTTAACTAAATGAATTCATTCATACACAGTACTACAAAAAGACATGGGGACAATCTTATATTACGATACATAATTATAATCCGTTTAAGAAGCTAGTAAAATTAAGGAGAAACATTGTATGGGGAAAAAAGTATTGTTCTTTGGAGATTTTGGAATTGACGATACGATAGCTATCATATATGCACATTTAACAGATAAAATTGATGTTATAGGAATTGTTGCAGACTATGGGAACGTACCTCAAGCTGAAGTTGTTAGAAATGTTCGCTTTTTACTTAAAAGTGTAGGAAAAGAATATATAAAAGTTTTTGGTGGGGCAGAGCATTCCATGTCTTCAGAAGCTGAAACTTTTTATCCAGAAGTTCACGGTAAATTTGGGATAGGGCCTATTCACCCAGGACTAGAGCTTCAAACATTTGAGAATTTTTTTGAGGTTCTCGCACTTATTAAGCAGTATAAAAATGAACTTATTATCGTGAATACCGGAAGGCTAACTTCACTTGCAACTTTATTTCTCCTTTATGGAGATGTGATGGAATATGTACATTCTTATTATATTATGGGAGGAGCTTTTCTATATCCAGGAAATGTTACTCCCATTGCCGAAGCTAACTTTTATGGCGATCCTGTAGCAGCCAATATTGTAATGAGATACGCAAAGAATCTATCAATTTATCCTTTGAATGTTACACAATCGGCTATCGTAACACCAGAAATGGTCAATTATATTCACTCTAAAGGAAAAACTAAGTTTTTAAAACCTCTTTTAGACTATTACTATTATCAATTTTATCAAAAAAAAGTTCCTGGAATACAAGGTAGCCCGGTTCATGATGCGCTCACTTTGATTGCGATTAATCGTGATGATATTTTTACGTACCATCAATCAGCAGTGACGGTTAATGTACTTGATACTGTACGAGGGCAAAGTATAGGAGATTTTAGATCTACTTTTGAACCAGAAACATTCGGTAATCGCCCAAAACATAGGATTGCAATACAAATGAATTATGAACAGTTTTTTAAGGAGTTTATGACTGTAACGACTGGCGACCTATTTTAGTGAATACCCTTGTCCATCAAGCTAAGATTTTAAAGTACCCTCTAAATGGAAATTTTGTGTTTTTATAGACCTGAAATTTATTTTTATCGTTTTGGGGGTAACTTGTTTTCTTAAGTTGATGGGCATAGGGTACCGCCACATGCCCATCAACTTAAGAGATTTTAATACCCCTAAATACAAAAAACGTTATCTTTTCTAATTACTTATCTTGTTTAGAAAAGGTGACGTTTTTTTTGAATCTTTCGATTCAAAGTGAACTACAATGATTTGCTGCTTACTCCTTCATTTTTAGAAAAGCTTGTTAGAACAACATATTACAGCTGGATATAGTCACTTATGGTTTGATGCATATGTGAATCACCCTGGGAGTAAATACTATAATTTGAGTTTGGTAAGTGTATTTTAGAAATTTCAATGCTTTTAAAATCAATGAAAGACTTTTGTAACATTTATGAAAGTAATTTGAAAGATATTTATAATAAGATGAATATATCAAAGGTAATTTAACTTTATTTCACAGTAAAAGTATAAGCAATGTACAGTATAATTTCATTTT
>Ga0102589_1003214_pt1 | contig 17437 bp, 15 predicted proteins | sample AraplaMF_Col_mLB_FD_76858 | JGI IMG/M metagenome (GOLD analysis project Ga0102589, IMG submission 76858) | Arabidopsis root microbial communities from the University of North Carolina, USA - plate scrape MF_Col_mLB | ecosystem: Host-associated > Plants > Roots > Endosphere | place: USA... | reverse complement strand
ATCCCCTACTTACTGGTATAGCATTTGTGATGTCAAACATGATACGTACCCGATTGATTTTAACGAATAAGCGGTGGGGGATGGGAAAAGCCTCCATCGCTTTTATACGCATTCGCAATACAAATATGTAAAAGGAGCAATCATCATGCCAACAAAAAGCGATATTGAATACCAAATTAAAGAGCTGAAAATGGACTATATAAATTTACAGGGTGACATTGAAAAGCTTGAATCCACTGGTCATAATGATCAGGTGGCAAAAGCAGAGCAACGCCTTGCGAATATGGAAGCAAAACTAGCAGAGTTAAATAAACAATTAGCAGAACTTTAAGAGATAATCAGGATAAATAGGTGGAGGAACATATATGGCAATATTAACAGTTGAAAATTTAGGTCATTCATTCGGTGACCGTACACTCTTTAAGGATGTATCCTTTCGCTTAGTAGAAGGGGATCATATTGGACTTGTAGGAGCAAATGGTGTTGGTAAGTCTACATTAATGGGTATCATTACGGGCCAAACAATTCACGATACTGGCAAGGTAGAATGGCTACCAGGAACCCATTATGGTTATTTAGATCAGCATACTGTTCTGACGGCTGGTCGTACTATGCGCGATGCATTACGCGATGCCTTTCTTCCTTTATATAAAAAAGAAGAAGAACTAAATGACATTACAGGAAAAATGGCTGACGCTACACCGGAAGAATTAGAGGTGTTATTAGAGCAAATGGCTGAGGTACAGGATGCTCTTGACGCAGGTGATTTTTATACGCTTGATATGAAAATTGAAGAGGTTGCACGAGGCCTAGGTCTTGACGCCATCGGTTTAGAGCGTGATGTGGCGGCTCTTTCTGGTGGACAACGTACAAAGGTTTTACTAGCAAAGCTTTTATTAGAAAAGCCCAAAGTTTTACTATTAGACGAGCCGACGAACTATCTGGATGAAGAGCATATTTCATGGTTGAAAATCTATTTAAAGAATTATCCTCATGCATTCTTATTAATTTCGCACGATACTGAGTTTATGAATGAAACGGTTGATGTAATTTTTCAGCTAGAATTTTCAAAATTAACTCGCTATACAGCAACCTACGAAAAATTTCTAGAGCTTGCTGAAATTAATAAACGTCAGCATATTGAGGCTTATGAAAAGCAGCAAGAGTTCATTAAAAAGCAAGAGGATTTCATTGCAAAAAATAAAGCACGCTATTCAACGACAGGTCGTGCAAAATCTCGTGCAAAACAGCTCGATCGTTTAGAACGTATTGATCGTCCTGAAACTGCAGTAAAACCTGAATTCGGCTTTAAAGAGGCACGTTCCTCAAGTCGCTATGTGGTAGAGGCTGAAAACCTAGTAATTGGCTATGACAAGGAAAAGCCATTACTTCCCCCATTGACTTTCAATATTGAGCGCGGTGAAAAAATCGCGCTTGTGGGGATGAATGGCGTAGGGAAATCTACATTGTTAAAAACAATGCTTGGTAAAATCAATCCACTTGATGGAAAGGTTGTTCGTGGGGATTACCTTTATCCTTCCTACTTTGAACAGGAGGTAAAGGCTGATAAAATTACGCCAATCGATGATGTTTGGAATGCCTTCCCTTCCATGGAGCAAGCCCAGGTGCGAGCAGCATTAGCACGCGCTGGACTAAAAACGGAGCATATTACGCGCCCACTGAACTCTTTATCCGGTGGTGAGCAAGCCAAAGTACGCTTATGTAAGCTAATGATGGAAGAAGCAAACTGGCTAGTATTTGACGAACCAACAAACCACTTAGATGTTGATGCAAAAGACGAATTAAAACGTGCCATGAAAGACTTTAAAGGGACAATCGTACTCGTTAGCCATGAGCCTGATTTTTATGAAGGTCTCGCAACTAAAGTATGGAACGTCCAAGATTGGTTTACTTCAGGACAACAAAGCTAGCTTAAAATTGGGGCAATTCCAGTGTGATGTATCTATCACTTGGGACTGCCTCTTTTATTCGATTGAGAATTGTTGAGCGGCTAACCTGAGCGGTACCTCAGCCTGCCAGAATCGATTCATTCCGCCGCCTGAGCAGTTTCTCTATTCACCTGAGCGACTTTTTCCATACCTGAGCTAATTTTCCTCTTACTTGAGCGCTTTCTTCCGCTACCCGAGCGGTTCACTCCGCTACCTGAGCAGTTTCTTCGGCTACCCGAGCACTTCCCCATTATCCACAACGTCTCAATACCCCAAAATTCCAAATTGATATATTTTTTATGCATAAACGCCAATATTTCATCATAATATAATCAGTGGAATAGCAACTATAGCACTTCCTTTAATTCAGATTATCGTGCTATCTATTAGATTTACTTTCTACATCCTATGAACTTCATACATGAGTATTGGATAAACTTACATCATTGTAAGCTGAATTCACGAAACTTTTCGCTCTTTTGTGCGTATATCTTAGTGTAGAAAAAAAATTCACTTCTGTTTAAAATTTTTCAAATAACTATTGATTTATATATAGCTTACTAGTAAGATATATGTATAACCTAATTAACTTACTAATAAGATATATATTAAATATAATCCTAAAAAAGAAAGCGGGGAATGAAGAATGACAGTTACAATTTATTCACAAGCGAGCTGTTCTTCATCCAGAAAAGCATTAAAATGGTTAAAAGATCACAAAATCGAATATAAAGAAAAACGTATTACTTCACATCCACTAACACTTGCTGAATTTAAAGAAATTTTAAGCATGACTGAAGATGGAACAGACGAAATTATCGCAACTAACTCAAATGATTTTAAAAATTTAAATGTTGATATTGATCAGCTCTCTATTCAAGAGTTGTTTGCAATCATCCAGGCTCACCCAAGAATGTTACGAAGCCCTATCTTAATTGATGAAAAACGAATTCAAGTTGGGTACAATGAGATGGACATCCGTCGTTTTATTCCGCGTAAAGTACGTGCATTTGAGTTAAACGCGATGACAAGATTGGCACAAGAAAGTTAAAACAGTTTTGGAGTTGACCTTATATGGATCAAGAAAAACAAATAGCCATTACCTCATTGTTTGAAGTAGTATCTTCCATTGAACGTAAGTGGGCAAACGAGTGGAATAATCATAATGTACTCGGCTTTTCAAAATCCCATATTTTAATTTTAGACTACTTATCGCAGGAGGGACCAAAACGCCCTTCTGCCATTGCTGAACGGTTAAAAGTGACAACAGGTGGTGTCACTGTTTTAACAAGTAAGCTCATTAATGCTGGCTTTATTGAAAAAACACAGCATGCAACAGATCGACGAGCAGCCCAATTGAAAATTACAACTGATGGCGAAGATATTTTAGAAGAATCCCGTCAGCAAGTTAGCGCAATAATACAAAATATGTTTGGTATGCTATCAGCAGATGAAGTACAAACATTACGTGATATTTTTGCAAAATTACTCAATGCTGAACCTAATCGACATGAGTAAACGCTTCATTTTCACACCGTAAAAAGTTAGACATGCATCTAACTTTTTACGGTGTTTTTCTTTTTGTGCGATTTTTGGGAGACTGCCCTGCCCCTCCCCTCATTTATTCACTTAATTATCCTCACCCTAAAATTGTGCTTGGCGCCTTCACTTCTTCTGGAATACCACATTCATAAAGCTTCCCAGCTCTTAATTTCACAAATTCCTCCTTCGCTTTTTTAATAACTTCTGGATCTAGTAAGGAATTAAGTGCAGCCCCTGCCATCGCTTTTGCCGCATAATGCATCCCCTTCATACCAAGCGAAGATCCAAAAGCAGCAGTTGCTTGCCAAGTATGCACTTGGACCCCATATGGAGCACAAGTTGTAAATACCTGACCAAGTGGCGCAATCCATGAAACGTCCCCTAAATCACTAGAACCTTGCATGGATTGGCGAAAAGTTTGTGGAAAATGTAATACCTGTTCCACCAATACCTCTTTACTTATTTCATTTGGTACAAAAGATTGTTGCGCAGTTCCTGTAAGAACAGAAGAATCTAATGAGGCCTGTAGCGACTTTGCAAAAGTGAGCTCGTCCTCTGTAAAGGATAATGGCGGTAGCTCGTTCCACTGTGCTAACATTTGTTCATTTAATGTTAGATTCGGCAATGTATCGTAACACCCTGCCTTCAGCTCCCAATGTACTTGTGTTTCTGTCATCATCGCTGCCCCTTTTGCCACCTTTATGAGTCTGCGTTCTAAATCTTTGACAGCTTCACGATTTGCTCCGCGTAGATAATAATAGACACTTGCTTTATCAGGAACAATATTCGGCGCTAAGCCACCATTTGTAATTTGATAATGTATACGAGAACCGTCTGGCACGTGCTCCCGTAAATAATTGGCTCCGACATTCGTCAATTCAACAGCATCAAGCGCACTTCTCCCTAGATGCGGCGCACCAGCAGCATGTGCTGTCCGACCCGAAAAATAAAATTCAATGGCAGTGAGTGCTTGCATAGAGAAGTTCGCTGTCACGTTAAACGTCCATGGATGCCACGTATAAACAACATCTAAATCATCAAAAACACCAGCACGTGCCATATACGATTTCCCAGATAACAATTCCTCCGCTGGACAACCGTAATAGCGGATCGTTCCTTGTATATTATGAAGCGTCATCACTTCTTTTAAGGCGACTGCGGCTTCTATTCCAGCCGTTCCTAATAAATTGTGACCGCAGCCATGCCCAGGTGCTCCCTCCTCTACTGGCGAATAGAGTGAACTAACTTGCTGTGATAACCCCGGAAGCGCATCAAACTCTCCTAAAAACCCAATAATCGGACTACCCGACCCCCACTGTGCATAAAAGGCAGTTTGTACATCACCAATCGGCGTAACTATATCAAACCCTTCTTTTTTCAGAAAATCTTGTTGTAATGAAGACGCAAAAGTTTCTTCATAGCCTAGCTGTGGATTGTCCCAAATTTGTTTTGCCATACGACTAAATGTTTCTTCATTTTTTTGCATCCAATCAAATAATTGCTTCTTCATAGTTCGTATCCCTCCACAGATTTTATATTTGTCTGTTGCTGATGATTAACTGGTAAAGTAACAGCAATTACAGCAGCGATTACACACATAATGGCTAAAAATATGAATGATGTTTTAAAAGAACCACCTGATACATTAATTAAATAACCCATAATTGTTGGCGAAATTATCCCGGCTGCTTGACCACCAAAATTTACAATGCCAAAAGCTGTTCCAACATTGTGTTGATTAACAACACGGTGTGGCGTTGTGAATATAAACGAGGCCATAAAAGATACAAATATAAAGGCAATTGATTGATACGTAATTGCTAGTGCTGCAGAAGCGGCTGTAGACATGAGATATAAGCAGACAGCTAGCACAACTGCTCCGAAAATTACGCCATATTTCGAGCGCCCTCCTAACTTTGAAATAATTCGACCACTTATAATCATTCCAATCATTCCGAAAATTGCTGGTATGGCAGAAATAAATCCAACTTTTTTTAAATCTAAACCATGCACTTGCATTAAATATGTCGGCATCCATGAGATTAATCCCCAGTTTGCAATATTAATAAAAAAGAAAACTAGAAGTACACGCATTAAATAAGTATTTTTTAAAACTTTCCTAAAAGAGCCCTTCTCTTTGTTTTCCTTTCGCTCCTCAGATATAAATGTTTGTGCATTTTTCGTACTCCACAAAAGAGCGATCACAAAAATAATTCCTAAACCAGAAATTAAGAAAAATACATTGCGCCAATCCATTACCAATAACAGAGGAGCACAAATAATAGGAGCGATAGCACCACCTATCATATTGGATGACATCATTGTCGATTGAGCCTTTGTACGTTGTTCTTTCTGAAAATATATAGAGATTGCTTTCGTACTTGCGGCAGGATATCCACCTTCCCCAATACCAAATAAAAATCGAATTAAGAGCAGTGAAGTGAGTGACCAAGCTAGCCCTGTAAATGCAGTGAATACTGACCAAAAAATAACTGCACCAACTAATAATTTAATCGTTCCGTACTTATCCGTTAGCCATCCACCAGGAATTTGCATCGCAGCATATCCAAAGAAAAACGCACTTAACACAAATCCCAGCTCAGTTGCTGATAAGGACAAATCTTTACCAATACTAATTAAAGCGAGACTAATAGCGGTCCGGTCAATGTAAGAAACAATCCATCCAAAGAATAAAACACCTAAAATTAAATTACTGCGTTTCTTCAGTTCGACATTCATAAATCCACCCCTTTCGATAAATTATCTAAATATTAAGAAAAATAGAGGACGAAATCATTAGAATATCTTACAATGTTTATAAAAGTTCATTAGAATATATTCTGAAATTTAGGGAATGGAGTCGAAATAACGATGTCTCTAGTGGAACATGAAGAAATTGTATTGAACGATGACAATTGTAGCTTTTATATTTATAGCGCAACGAAGGAATGGTCTTTATTTTCTGGTCGGCCTTGTGATATAAATCCCGATCTTAAAGGAATACATTGGGATAAACAACAGCAAAGCTTCAGTGCAACGTTATACATACTGGAGCCAAATGAGTATATTGTACAAGGGATCATATTTGGAGATTTTACATGCTATGATGAACAATTTTTAGTTTGGCAGCTAGAAAAGACATTTTATCAGAAAATCCTTATACGTCAGCGTGAGCAAAAACTAGCAATTATACAGCTCATGGGAGCGATGAATTCAACTTTGAAAATAAAAACACTTTTGCAAACTATCATGGATTTTGCCATTTTAGCTATTCCAGAAATTGATCGTGGATTTTTAATGTTATTCAACCATGAAATGGAGCGTTTATATACAGTAGCTAGTGCGGGTGTGACAGAGCGTATTTTTGATTATGCGCCCCAATTAGGTGAGGGAATGGCAGGTTATACATTCCAAACAGGCGTATCAGGCATTTACAATTATCGAGAAACAATGGAGATCATGAGGAATGTCTCAAAATTAAATCTAGACGCTTTAATGGAAGCCGTACATATAGGAAGAATCGAGAATAATACATCGATGGCTGTTCCTATTACTTTTAATGAAAGAAAACTAGGTATAATGATTGTCCATCAATATACAAATAAACGTGCTTTTCAACGAAGTGATTTAAGACTCCTAGAAAGCTTCGCATCGCAGGCGGCAGTTGCTATAAGAAATGCTGAAGCATATGAAGAAATAGAACGGTTAAATGCTTATTTTGTAAAGCAACATGAAATTCATCAAATCTTTATTAGACTATCCTTGCAAAATGTCAAAGAAATAAAAATCATTCAAACAACCAAGGAATTATTACAATTAGACGTTCAATATGTAAATTTAGCAGATCCTAAAACATTTTTACAGCTTGCGGAGATGGACAAGCTTGCAACAATTAACAAAGAACAATTAATTGAAATAGGTTATGTTTTTCCAATTAGAAATGAAAAAGAAACTTTTGGTTATTTAATTATTCAGGAATTGGAGCATTTAACGAGTCAGCAACGTATGATTATTGAAAATGCGTCGATGAGTTTAACGTTAAAATCATTACAAATACAGGCTGCTGGACAAACGCATTTCAAAGAACGTTTCGAGCTTTTCCAACAACTTATTTCTGGACGCGCCCCTCTCATTGATTCTCGTTATAATGAATTAGGACTTGATATTAAGAGGCCAACATTCGTCGTAAAATTTAGGCTGAAACAATTTTCTCATAAAAATAGTATGCAATTTATTCAACATGTTCAGCAATATTTTAAAGGCCAGCATTTTATATTTACACAGCGTGAAACAGTCGTTTGGGTACTACAAGGAGATATAGCGTTTCGTCAAAAAATAAAACAACAATTAACACAGGCAATCATTAGTTGGGTTCAGTTTTATCATCAACAGGTTGCAATTGGCATAGGAGCTGTACAGGATCACTTACTAAAGGTCGCTCAGAGTGCAGAAGAAAGTAAGCAAGCTCTCCGGCATGCTTTGCGCCACACAAAAAATGAAGATGAAGTAACAATTATTTGCTATGAGGAGTTAGGTATTAACCGATTATTCAGCAAGCAAAGCGAGGAAGAGCTTGGACAATTTGTCCATGATATATTAGCTCCATTATACAAACAAAAGGATGAATCTTTACTTGAAACACTTCGTTGTTACATTCATCAAAATCGTTCTATTTCGAAGACGGCTTCCGCCTTACACATTCATCAAAATACGCTTTACCATCGACTCGAAAAAATTGAGCAATTGTTAAATCGAAATTTACACAATCCAGCACATTATTTAGAAATTCATTTAGCCTTGCATTTAAGTGAGTGACTTTAACTTCTTCCAACGATAAAATCACCCATCAAAAAAAGATGCATCGCAAAATAATTTTGCAATGCATCTTTACTTGGATTGGTCGAGCGAATACTTCCGTCTAAGTAATAATGCTAGTGCGACCAATGCATTTAATTATGCTGGCAGCACAGACTCTACTATAGATGCATCGGCCATTAGCATTTCTTTTAAACGAGCCTTTGCACGGAATAAACGAGATTTCACAGTACCAATTGAAACTTTCATAATTGAAGAGATTTCTGCAAGTGAAAATTGGTCTATGTAGAAATACCATAATGTTTTACGATAGATTGTATCTAATTGACCCATTTTATCCTGTACTAATTTAGTAACAATATCTTTTTCAATTTTTTCTTCTGTTGAAATGTCATTATTGGGAACCAAATCTAATATCGGTACGTCTAATGTTTCAGGTTGGTTCATCATGTATTTACTGCGTCGTGTTGTTTTACGATAGCGATCTCTAAATGTATTCATTGTAATTGTTGTAAGCCAAGCTTTAATATGCTCTACCTCGGCAACGCTATCCTCATAGCGCACAACTTTTACCCATACTTCTTGCATTAAATCTTCAGCTTCTACATTATTGCGAGTAAGTTTTAAACATAAGTGGTATATGTAACGATTGAATTCCTCATATACGCCTTCTAATTTTTCATTCATTGTGTATTCCTCCGCTTCTTGTTCTTGCTTCTATACACATTCTCGCAAAATAATGTATTACACTCTATCGTATTGGCTTTCAATTACATTACAATCGTGTAAGCTTAAATGCTCTCACTTGTAATATTCGTAAATAATGTTTTATTACTATACTTATTTTTTGAATGAAAGCTTTTAAAACACTCCTCTCGCACTACTTTTTTATTGTGTTTTCAATAGTAATTCCTTCAATTACCTAAAACTGGTACCGCAATCCCCCACAATAATTCAGAGTTACTCATTTCAACAGCCCTATTCGAAAAGCAGAAGCGACAACCTGTGTACGATTCTTTGCTTTTAGCTTTGTCATTAGACTACTGACATAATCTCTTACTGTATGCTCACTTAAAAACAGTAAGCTACCTATTTTTTTATTGTCATACCCTTCTGCTAATAAGCCCAAAATCATAGCTTCCCTTTCCGTTAAGTGAAGTTCAGAGGAGTTCTCCACTTTTTCACCTTTTCTTGATAAAAATAACCCCAAGCGTTTCCCAACTTGTTCAAGTAACTGCAATTGATCTTTAGTGCAATCAAACTCTTCACCTAGCTGATCAAATGTCAGCCACCCAAACAATTGGTCATCATGAATAATCGGTATAAAGATAATAGAGGACAAGTTAAATAATTTTATATGCTCTTCTTTTACATAATTTTTAGGGTCTTTTAAATAAATCGGTTTCTTTGAACCAAAAACTAAATGGTGTTCAGTGAGCTGCCCCTTCATGCTCTGTACTTTTGAAAGCTCCGCCCCAATGACCCCGTAGAATTGATTTGACCATGGGACATATGCATAAAAGACACATCTTTTATATTGAAAATACTCTTCACATTTTTTTAATATATAGGCTAAATCTTGATATCCAGAGCAACGAATCAGTAGCTTATTAAGTTGATCTAACAATAGAAGGTTTTTCAGTTCCAAACTTTCATGTAATTTGGACTTTGTCTTATGCTCTTCCTCATATTTGTTATAACTTTGAACAAGATAAGTAAATATCGATAGTAAATACATTAATATGCCGTTCATTCGGCTATGCTTCTGTTGAATCATAAAGGTAATCAAGGACTTCTCAAAAATTAATTGAAACAGGTTAAAGCTTCTCACATCTATAATAGATAATTGTGATTGAAGCCACTTATCTAAATAACCTCTATCTGCATCATTTATATCTTCAATATCAATATTAGTTAACAGAAGAATAAACGAATCCAACAGCAACGTAGTCCTTTTTCGATCTGACTCAGAAATAGAAGGCTCTAAATTAAGATAGATATTTATATTTTCTTCTAGCTGTTTGCTATAGATTTTAATGAACAAGGCGAATTCTTGGAATGTAACTTCTTCATATGCATGGGTCATAAAAAATCCTGCTCCTTCACAATCAATTACCCTATAAATGGACGATTTTTACTCAATATTATACAGCATCTTATAGGATAGTATTTCAGAACGAAACGGGTATGATGGAAGTATCACTAAATCTTGTGAATCCTAAAATGAAGGGCGCGTGGTTGTTATGAGATTAGAAAACAAAGTAGCCATTATCACAGGTGGAGGTACAGGAATCGGCAAAGAGACAGCACTTTTATTTGCTAAAGAAGGAGCAAAAGTAGTTATTACGGACATTAACGAGCAATCAGGAAGTGCGGCAGTAAAGGATATCCAAGCATTTGGTGGAGAAGCTCTTTTCGTACGTCATGACGTCAGCAATGAAGATGATTGGAAAAAGGTTGCTGATGAAACAATCAATACTTTTGGCAAAGTTGATGTTCTATTTAACAATGCTGGCATTTATATTATTAAACCTCTAGCAGAAATTGAATTAGCTGGATGGAATCGTTTAATGTCCATTAATGTGACAGGTGTATTCCTTGGAATGAAACATATTATGCCACTAATGGCTAAACAAAATAAAGGCTCTGTCATTAATGCATCTTCTATAGCAGGTTTAACTGGAGCTGCTGGACATGTTTTATATGGAGCTAGTAAAGGTGCAGTTCGTATTATGACAAAGGATGCTGCAATGGAATATGCCTCTGCTGGTGTTAGAGTAAACTCTATTCATCCAGGCTACATCGATACTGGAATGGCAGACTATGCATCAGAAACAACTGGTAACTCAAAAGAACAATTAGGTAAAAATCTCTTCCCATTAGGACGTTTAGGCTCAGTCAACGAAGTGGCTAAGATGGTATTGTTTTTAGCCTCTGATGAATCTTCTTTCTCAACAGGTGCCGAATTCGTCATTGATGGTGGAGCAACAGCAAAATAAAAGGCGGGATTAAATATGAAACTAAAAGATAAAGTAGCGATCGTAACAGGTGGCGCAAGTGGCATTGGTGAAGCAACTGTTCGCCTATTTGTTGAAGAAGGAGCAAAAGTAGTTATTGCAGATTTTTCAGATCGTGGACAAAGCATCTCAGAAGAATTAAATAGCAATAGATATGATACTCTTTTCGTCCAAACAGATGTAACAAAAGAAGAAGACATCCAAAACATGATTAATGAAACGGTCAATAAATACGGTAAGCTAGATGTTATGTATGCAAACGCTGGTGTAGCTGATGATGCTCCAGCACACGAACTATCCTACGAAAAATGGAAAAGAACAATTGATATTAATTTGTCAGGTGTATTTCTTTCTGATAAATATGCCATTGAACAGTTTCTTAAACAAGGTACAGGCGGTGTTATCGTTAACGCTGGTTCCATCCATAGTTTCGTTTCCTTACCGGCACCAACGGCCTACTCCTCTGCAAAAGGTGGCGTAAAACTGTTAACGCAAAACTTATGTACTGCTTATGCAAAAGAAGGCATTCGTGTTAATGCAGTATGTCCGGGATACATTGACACTCCCCTACTCTCTGAAGTAGATGCTCAAAAGAAAGAATATTTAGCTTCACTTCATCCACAAGGCAGACTTGGTAAACCAGAGGAAATTGCAAAAGCTGTGCTATTTTTAGCTAGCGATGATGCAAGCTTTGTTAATGGTACTACCCTTCTTGTTGATGGCGGCTATACTGCTCAATAATCTACCCCATTTGGCAATTGCTTCAGTGCGAAAGCGAAGCGACAGCAACAAATGTTTTCTGTGCGAAAGCGTAGCGACAGCAACAAAAATTACGCCAAGGCGAAATTTATTTATTACATGGTCTGTATTCGGTAATTTACCGAGTTCAGACCATTTTTTTCTATCAAACTCTAAAAAATGTTATATGATAAATGAAATACTATAAAAGGAGCTGGCTATATTATGATCTTTTCACCATTATTTGAACATGATGTACCTGAAGTTATTCTCCCTTAACGGAGAATCATCATTTCTCCGTTAAGGACAGGCATTGTCTAGAGATAACGGAGGGGAAAAAATGAAAAAAACCTTATTAGGTTCCTTATATTTATCACTTGCTGCTAGCATTTGGGGCGGCATGTATGTAGTAGTTAAAGTAGTTGTCGATACCGTACCACCTTTAGAATTAGTATGGCTACGCTATATGATTGCAATTATTGCTTTGTTCATCATCGGCATTATTACAAAACAATCGTGGCGAATTGATAAACGGGACTGGCTGTTAATCTTTATGATTGGGCTAATTGGAAATACGATTTCTATCGTTGCCCAAGAGATAGGTACTATGCTGTCTACTGCTCAAATGGGAGCCATCATTACTGCAACAACACCGGCATTTATGGTTGTTTTTGCGAGGTTCATTTTAAAAGAAAAAATCAATTTTAAAAAAGCTGTTTCTATTATTCTAGCGACATTTGGGGTCTATATGATCGTCGGTAGTGCACATATCGATTCCTCATATCAATTAGGCGGAGTTGCGCTACTAATCGCTGCCCTAACCTGGTCACTGATGTCCGTTCTTATTAAACGGGTACCAGAGCAATATTCACCAATCGTTGTCACTAGCTACGGAACACTTGTCGCTATCATTGTCTTAACACCCTTAGCCATTCCACGATTAAAAAATTTAGACTTCCACGCTATGGTAGAACCATCAATCTGGGGTGGCTTACTATACTTAGGCGTTATCTCTACAGCGTGTGGCTTCTTACTTTGGAATCGTGGATTACAGATGCTCAATGCCGCAAGCGGTGGTTTATTTTTCTTCTTTCAACCAATCGTCGGCACCTTCCTAGGATGGCTATTACTAGGCGAACAAATCGGCGTATCCTTTTGGGTTGGAACTGTATTAATCTTTAGTGGCGTACTATTGGTTATTCGAGAATAAGCATACTAAAGGCTGAATGATAATTCTCATTCAGCTTTTTATTAGATCTTATATTCAGTTCAAACGAGTTAAATAGTTAGTTAGAGATAATAGATTCCGAGTGAAGATGTTCGCAACTGAACAAATAATTTAACTACATCTATGAATTTCCCATCCATTTCAAAGGTTACCCAAAACATCAGATCCTACCACAAACCTATATATTAGATATCGTATCCCCTTGTATCGGCTCTTTACCATCCTTAAACAGAATACGAATGGACTTTCCATATCCAATATCCTGGGAATCCATTACCTGAAAATGAATATGAGCTTCTGATGAATTACCAGAGTTTCCGCATTTCCCAATAAGTTGCCCTTCTGTTACGGTGTCGCCTGATTTTACTAAAATTGAGTTCTTTTTAAAATGTGCAATCATACTAAATTCATTATTTGCATGCTCAATCACTACATAATTTCCTGCTGCATTACGTTCATCCATTTCACCAGGTACATTATCTTTTATTCCATCTACCACCTCTACGACCTTACCATCCGCTGGCGCTATAATATCCTCATCAAATGCATAAAAATCTTCATTTCGAATTGGGCTATTTTGATAAGATTGTCCATCTTGAACTTTTACTAAATCGTAGGCATATCGCTGATTTTCATATACATAATGATAATTTACAAATTCATTCGTACCACCCCAAAAAACAAACCACTCATCTCTAATTGGCATTATGTATTTATTTTTTGTATATTGTTGATCCGTTTCTGGATAAGTAATAAAAGGCTTTACATAAAAACTCTGTATTTGATTGAGTTCATCAAAGGAAGCTACAACTAATTTCTCTCGTTTATCATCCGACCATACATAATGCGTTAAATTTTGTAATATCGTCTTTGTTTCTAATTGATAATTTTTAACACCCTTATTATATGACGTGCTTAGCTCGATGAATTGTTCTAAAGTGACCACCTTCTGAAAGTCTTTTGATGTAGCATCATAAACTTTTTCGTAACCTTCTCTTAACCAAATATCTATGACTTCTTCTGGACTATTGAACTTTTCCACAACAACTACCCCCATTAATGTATAAATAAAACATATAAATGTATTTACGAGGTTTAATTACGAAAAGTTTCAAGAACTACTCTTTTGCTCATCTCCATAATGAATAGTTGATTTCCGTTCCGATCGAGTTCGTCCGTTGACCCGCTTGGCTGCAGGGTTCATCTGAGACCGCTAGTACCCAAGGAGTCGCCCAGTCTCCATTCCAAGTAAAACTTTACAGGCTAGTGAGGAAACAAACAAAGTAGCGCACAAGACAAACTATAAAACCTTGTAGCTTATTAGTTGAAGTTGAGGAGCCGGTTGAAAAATGCAGATTTACAGCGTTAATAAATTGTCACCTTATACTCGTTTTTATTCGGACAGCACACCCGCAGCGTATTCCTCAAAATCTTGAAAAGTCTTATTGTGACTATGCTCATATACCTTTGAATAAAAATTTGTATAGATAATGTTCATACAAAAAGCCACAAAACACTGATTTAACAGCATTCGTGGCTTTTGAAAGTATTACCAAACTTTCATTTGGGAACGTTAATAAGTTAATTTGTTATTCAATATTGTGAAGTTTCTTTATACTTTTAGACATTCATCATCTGATTCAAGATATTTTTTCTGACACTAAAACGTATTGTTATTCTTTACTGTAGCTAACAAATTTCTTATTACATCAATTACAACTTGTGGTTGATCAATATGTATCTCATGTCCAGCATCTTCAACAATAATATGTTGTTTATTCGATGACAAGTTAGCAAGCTCTCTCTGAAATCTAATCCAAGCAGCCATAGATTCCTCTGTATGGAAAGGCTGCAGACCTCCGGTAACGACTACCAATGGAATACTTCCAAAGGAATTAGAATTACGAACTTGTTCTAGACTTTCTTCAACCTCTTTAAGAGAGCCTTCTAAAGTAAATTGGTTATAAAACGCTTCCTGAACTTCTTTTGAAAATAAAGAAGGCAATATTTTATTTTGATCCTCGTGAGTTGAATCTAAAAGAACTACTCCCGCAACTTCCTCTGGATATGTACTAGCAAATAATCTTATATTTAATCCTCCGAATGAGTGACCCACTAATACATATGGAGGTTTTACACCTGCTTTTTTCAGCAAAATATGTAAATTTTCAACACTTTGTTTACTGTGAAGGGGTCTATCATCTATATCACTTTTTCCAATACCAGCTCTATCATAAATGAACATTTTTGAAAAATTTGATATTTCATTTTTAATCGGATTCCAATTATCTAAAGTTACTCCATACCCTGAATCGAAAACTAAAGTAGGACCTTCATGCTGCCTCCCTAACAATTCATAATATAATTCAATTCCACCTATATCTATTTTTTGTTCAACTTTTTTCTCAATAAATTCACTCATATTCAATCCCTCATCTTCTTTCTCTGTTTAATCCTATCCAAAAGTTCAATTTGATTGAACTTATAGTAGCATGTAATAATTGTCTTTTCAAGCCAAAGTTTAATATAATTGAACTAATATTTAGAATTACAAAGGATGTTGAAAATGAATGAGTTAGGGAAACGAATTAAAAAATTAAGATTAGAAAAAGGAATGACAATTCTGCAACTAGCAGATAATAAAATGTCAAAAGGAATGTTAAGTATGATTGAAAATGGGCGTGCAAACCCTTCTATGGAGAGCTTAAAATTTATTGCACGTCAGTTAGGCTGTGATCCTCAGTATTTGTTAGGGAACCCTACTCCTAATGAGTTAAAGTATTTACTTAAGAAATTAGAGGAAGCTTTTGATAAAAAGAACGATAAGCTGATAATTAATCTAACCCAAAATATATTTGAACAACAGTTTCCTATTTCGTTGGAATCCGCCAGAATATTAGACATTTCTGGAAGGATAATAATAAAGACAGATCAAAATCGAGGAAAAAATTTGATAGATCAGGCAATAACAATCTATGAACGATTATCACTTTATAGTCATTGCTTGGCTACTAAAGTATATGAAGTGGAATACCTTGCAAAAAGCGGCAAGTATCATGCAGCTTTAAAAATGTTACGAAGTGTAAAAAAAGAATATGAGGAAAAAGCAATAGTGATTGATTTGTTTGTTGATATAGAAGCAAATTTTGTTGAAATGGTCTTACTCTTCGGAATTGGTGAATATAAATCTGGAAAGGATAAACTTAATCAATTACTTGAATTATCAAAAAGAAAAATGGTCTTTTATAAAATGGATAATATTTTCCGAATTGCAGCATTCCAAGCACTTCTTCATAACAATGAAAATGATTTTTCCTATTTTATAAAGAAATCCGAGCAATTTGCTGAGTGTAGTGAGAATGATAGGTCCTTAGCTTTTACACTATTACTTCAAGCTCATTATTATAATCAAATACCAAAAGATTATGAACAAGCTCTTTTTTATTTAAATAAGTACGCTACCTTAATGAAGGGTAATCTTGACAATGATTTTTATTATCTAGAAAAAGGTAAAGCGTTGTTAGGTAAAAAACAGGTAAAAGAAGCGCTGAAAGATTTCGAGAAATTTGTGATGCCAAATACAAATAGCTACCCGCTTGAATTATGTATTCTCTACACAGCAGATGCATATAGGGCTTTTTGTCTTTTCAAGCTAGGAAAAGTAGAAGAAGCACTTATTTATGCAAAGAGAGCAGCTTGTAATATAGATTCGCTACCCGAAACACCTTATCATGATTATATTAAAGATACCTTAGAGTTAGTAAGTAAAAATTTATAATTTTATTACCAAAAAAGGCTTAGGAATATCTCCTAAGCCTTTCAATCTTTCTATTGTTGTGTAACGTTTAATTTGAAATAGACTAAGATGGTAAAGTAGTTATCAATCCTTATTCCAATTTATCGAAGCTTTAGAAAAATGATTGAACAGATTATCTTTTTAACATAGTATGAGATTTTTATAATAAATTTTGATTATTTTTGTACTCCTTACTTCACTAAAGCACCCCGTTAGCCATCCATGTAGCGCAAAAACCAGCGCTACACCACAGAAGATGAAAATGTACTCAGAACGGGTATTGAATACTACGGCTGGGAGAGGAAGGTCGGTAAACTATGGTGCCTTGAGCCCTTCCGTTAGTCTGACTCCA
>Ga0102589_1003213_pt1 | contig 17438 bp, 22 predicted proteins | sample AraplaMF_Col_mLB_FD_76858 | JGI IMG/M metagenome (GOLD analysis project Ga0102589, IMG submission 76858) | Arabidopsis root microbial communities from the University of North Carolina, USA - plate scrape MF_Col_mLB | ecosystem: Host-associated > Plants > Roots > Endosphere | place: USA... | reverse complement strand
AGGAGAATCCGAACACCACCATCCTGTCGTCCAAGTTCGCCGAGGTGCAAAAGCACATCACCCAGACCCGGCACATCTACAACCCGCAGGCGCTGCTGGTCAGCAAGAAAACATGGGATGGCATGAGTGCCGAGGAGAAGAAGATCCTTACCGAAGCCTCGGCCGAGGCGACGGTGTTCCAGCGCCAGGCCTCGCGCGGCGCGGCCGACAGCGCGCTCGATGCGTTGAAGACGGCAGGCATGACCGTGTCGGAATTGCCGCCCGAGGAGATGGCCAGGCTGCGCGCCAAGGTCAAGCCGGTGATCGACAAGTACTCGGCGTCCGTGGGCGAGGCCACCGTCAAGGAGTTGATGGCGGAAATCGCGAAGGTGCGCAAGTAGCCGACGCGACAGCCGATGCGTGATCTCAGTTGATATTGCTTCCTGCGATTGCTTCATCCGGAGGTGGGCGTGGATGGAGTGGTGTCGAGCACCCGCAGGTTCATCAACGCCCTGATGTCCTCGAAACCGATGCGCGTCCGAGCGACCGACGTGGCACGGCGCGCCGCGGGGGGTGAAAAGTTCGCATGTGAAATACTTTGAGCTTCAATTTATATAAAAAGTTTCTCAAGGCGATACTTTTTCCGCTGGTATGGGAATACCTAATCCGGCAAAATTGCGTCATTAATTTCGATGCACCGAAAAGTGCTTCGTTAACTCATCAGAATCAAAATGACCAAGCCAAACGCTCAAATTCGCAGTGCGCCAGCACGCGGTGGCCGTGTTTCGGATCATGGTACCGATTGGGTTCGAGTGGTGGCAAAGACGGGCCGTCCCGTCACTTTGGCTGATCCCGAGATGGCCGAGTCTGTTCGCCGCCTTGAGAAGGCGGTGACGCAATCCCCGGTGAAAGCGCTCGAACTTCTGCAACTCGCTGGGATCGCGACGCCGACTGGACGCCTGAAGAAGGTATATGGCGGCTAGAAAGCCGCCTGACATCCCCGGCTACAGCAATTACCAGCGCCTGCCCAGCATGGTGCTGGGATTCCACGGCTGTGACAAATCTGTAGGCGAAGCTGTTCTCAAGGGCAAGGTGCCCCACCTTGAGACAAGTGCCAACGAGTACGACTGGCTGGGTGGAGGCATCTACTTCTGGGAGAACGATCCCCTCCGAGCCATGGAGTGGGCAATTGCTGGCATGAGCAAGCCAAACATTACCAAGGGAAAGATCACCAAGCCCTTCGTTATCGGCGCCGTCATAGAGCTTGGCCATTGTCTGAACCTGCTTTCGCGCAACAGCATCGAAGAGGTGAAGGTGTCGCACAGGGTGATGCTGAAGGCGATGGAAACCGCTCAGATTGAAGTACCGAAGAACACTGGCTATGGCGGGTTTCGGCGAAGCCTGGATCGAGCGGTGATCGAGTTTCTCCACGTGTCTCGTGGAAGGGAAGTGCCGCCGCTGCAGCCCTACGATACAGTCCGGGCGGCGTTTAGAGAGGGTGGTCCCGCCTATGGGGGAAAAGGTCCTCTCGAAAGCATGGCAGGTTTCGACAACCGAAGCCACATCCAGATCGCTGTTCGTGATAAGACCAAGATCAAGGGCTACTTTCGGCCCATTCACGACTGAGGCCATCGGCTATTTCCAGCAGGAAAAGCGCAACGCGTTGCGGGGCCGATGCGGAACAAGTCCAGGAATGTCAGCGAGCACTATCGTGTCTCGCTCTCCCAAACCGGGGCCGGAATCGGGATCCGGCTGCAGGCCGCATAGATACTGGACTCTTGACGGTGTCAGCCTTCAGTACCGACAAATCTCAAGTTGTCCCCCGTTGCGGCAGAAACTGGTGCGTTCATTCGGGGCGCCCCGGCCGGTATCGAGCAACCCGCTTTCACAATCGAACGCCCCGGACAGGGGCGGTTTCAGCGCAGGCAAGAACCAGATCGATATCGTGATGCGGTGAAGCTTGCAGCGCGTCGACCAAGACTTTGCCTGTTTGCGCTCCCTGCAGTCGCCGGAATTCCTCTGTCGCGCCGGCCACGATCTCGTCCCGACCATGAACGCTCACGTGCTGCGGCATCGCCAAGGGCGCGCCGTACAAGTTCACTGAAACGTGTGTGTCTTGGCATCCTGAAGCGGCCAGTACCCTGGTGGAAAGGGCTGGCCGCTTGGCTGGGGAATTGGGGGGCTCTGAAAATCTGCTCATGCCGATCAGATTGGCATCGCCGCCCGCGTGATGCAAGAAAAATCCGGTGCCACCATTTCTATGGCGTCCAAAGGCCGCGTATGCCCAAGCCTTTTGAGCTGGATGCAGGCTTCTGCGCGGCGCTTTGCCGGCGCAGGGAAAGCTTGCTTCGGCAAGCCGTTTCCCCCGACTCCTTCGCAGCGTTGTGGCCCCCCAAAAAAAGCATGTCTGGCCCACACCTTCCTGTGCCCCCTGCGGCCTTCGCAGAGGCCGCGATAAGCGCGGGCCTCTAGCCAAGGAGGGCGCCAGGATTTCCTCTCCAAGAGGCTGGATTACTGAGGAAATGCCCTCGGTGGCTGCAAAGCGCCCACTCATGGCCACCCAAACTGCTCCCTCCTGGCTGCGGTAATGCGCCATTGCGTCCCGTCTCGCTTCGCCTCGTGCGGGCCGGCGTAGAGGGACGTTTGGTTGGCCTCCTCGATGCGCCGGGCCTGGAGAACAGAGGCAGCGGGCTCCTACGTGACCTCTGTGCAGGGTGGGGGAGGGCTTGCCTGTGAGCCCTGAGGCTACCCCCTCGTTCTCGCGTTCAAGGCCCTGCGCGCGCACCGTGGGTGCGTGCTCGGCGCGTGCCGCGCGCCTGCGGCGGCCCTGAGCGCTGCGCTGCGACGGGGTGGCGGGGTCTCGCAGGCAATCCCGCCTGTGTCACCCACAGGAGTTCGTCATGAACGCTTCCTCTTTCTCTTCCTTCTCCTCTTCCTCCATGCCTTCCGCTTTCACGGCGCGCGAGCTCCAGGTGCTCGATGCGCTGCGTCCGTTCCTCGGTGCCGATACCGAGGGGCTGTACGCGGCGCAGGGCCGCTCGCTGCACCGGCTGGTGTGCTTCGCGCGGGACTCGTCGCTGCCGGGATGCGCGCAGCTGCTGTGCGGGCTGCGCCTGGCGCGGGAGCTGCTGGCCGAGGAACTGCGCCCCGGCGAGGCGTTCCGGTCGCTGTACGCGGTTTCCGACTACCTCAAGCTGCACTTCGCGGGGCAGGCGCACGAGAGCTTCGCGGTGCTGTTCCTCGATGCGCGCCACACGCTGCTGGCGTTCGAGGACCTGTTTCGCGGGACCGTGACGCAGACCGAGGTCTATCCGCGCGAACTGCTCAAGCGCGCGCTCCATCACAACGCCTCGGCCGTGATCCTGGCGCACAACCATCCATCGGGCGCGGTGGAGCCGTCGCGGGAGGACCTGGCCGTGACGCAGGCGCTGAAGTCGGCGCTCGCGCTGATCGACGTGCGGGTGCTCGACCACATCGTGGTGGGCGCGAACCGGGTGGCCTCGATGGCCGAGCGCGGCCTGCTCTGAGGGCGGCCGCGGGGGCGCTTCGGCGCCCCTGAAGCGATCCGGTCCGGGCGGCTCATGCGGTGCATGTGTCCGTCCTGCGCTGCGGGGATGCGGAGAGATGGAAGCCGAGAGATGGAAGCGGGGGGAAGGAGCAGGACGGGGAGGGCGGTCTTGCTATGGCCTTCAGCGTTGCACGGCGTTCTCGCCGTCAAGGGCTGCGCGCCGCGCTGCGGCGCTGGCGGCCTGGCGGCCGTCGTCGACCCCTGACTGCTGCGCTGCGCCGTGCGGGTTCCGGCCGCGGGCAATTCCGCCCGGACAACCGGAGATCGTCATGGACGAGAAATCACACGTTTCGCTGGAACAGCACCTCTGCCTGGTATGCGGCCTGAACTTCGATACCGGCGGCATCCTGCTCGAAAGGCGCCTGCGTCAGAGCATGCAGCGTCACACGGTGACAGGGTGGGGCCTGTGCGGCGAGCATCGCAGGCTCTTCGACGAGGGCTTCGTCGCACTCATCGAATGCGACCCCGAGCGCAGCGGTGTGCCGGCGGACCAGGACCACATGCGGCCCGAACAGGCTTGGCGTACAGGGCGGCTGGCGCACCTGAAGCGCGAGGCCCTCGCCAGGGTGACCCACGTTGCGCTGGCGCCCGACGTGCCCTGCGTCTTCGTGGAGCCGGGCGTGATCGAGCAGCTGCAGGCGATGGTCGGGCCCGAGGAGGACTGAGGATCCCTTGAGGTCCTCGGTGCGCCGTTTCGTGACTGCGAAGCGGCGCACTTTCTTTCCTGCCTGCCGTGTCTCGTTCCGGCGGCGCATGGCGGAACGTCGACGCCGGGGCGACGGGCGCGGTTGTCCGCTACGACCCGCCGGAGCCCCGGCATGCGCGCACGTGCGCCGGCAGGCGCATCAAGGCGCTCGATGCGTATGGCGTGTGGTCTCGTTGGCCGTGGCTGTGGCTGTGCCCGCTGTCGGTGGTCGGTCTGCGGTCGTCCCGCCTCTGGATCGACGCATGGCGCGGGTCGCTCCCCGCTCCAGGGTGAAGGCGCTGCCCCCGTCCTCGCCCGGTCCTCGCGACGCTCGGCTGCGGCCTGCGGGCGGGCCCCGGACCGTCTCGCTGGCCCCTTGCCGGCTTTGCGTCGAGGCGGCTCCGACAGCAGATTCCTTCCACCATCGCGGCATGCGCCGCAGAAAGGCTTCGCCATGGCCACGTCTTCTCGCACTTCTCGCTCTTCTCGTTGCGTCGTGCCCGCTCCGGCCGTGGTGCCGGATCCGAAGACCCCGGGCGTTCCCCCCGTGCCCCCCGAGGACTCTCCCACGGCAGGTGAATCAAATGAGGGGCGCGCCTGGCGGCGTTCGGGCAAGCGCGTGGGCATGGACATGGATGTCCGGCGCGTGATCACGGACCGGATCATGGCGATGCTGGCGCAGGGCGAACACGTGTGTCGTGCGCGCTGGGTCCAGGCCGCGACGCGCGGGGCGCCGCGCAATGCCGGCACCGGGCGGTCCTACCGGGGCGTGAACGCGCTGCTGCTGTGGGACGCGGCGATCGTGCAGGGTTACGAGGTGCCGCTGTGGCTGACCTACAGGCAGGCCAAGGCTCTTGGCGCCCAGGTGCGCAAGGGCGAGCGCGGCGTGCTGTGTGCGCAGTTCGAGCGGACGGGGGGCCGCGGCGATAGAGACCCGCACACCGAGTTACAGGACGGGCTCCTGCAATGCCGGCCATTCTGGTTGTTCAATGTCGCGCAGGTCGACGGGCTCCCGGCGAAGCGCCTCGATCCTCCGGCAGTCGCTGCCGCAGGCCCCTCGGCTGCGGAGCACGGGGCGATGGAAAGGGTGTTGCGGCTGGTCGGTGGCTGCAACGCAACGCTTCGCCATGGGTTCGAACGCGCAGCGTATGTGCCGGAGTTCGACGAGATCCGGTTGCCGTGGCCGAAGCGATTTGCAAGCGGCGAGAACTATGGGGCGACGCTGTTGCACGAACTGGTGCACTGGAGCGGACATCCGCAGCGGTTGCATCGCGAGTTCGGCACGCGCTTCGGCGACGCCGCTTGCGCGTTCGAGGCGCTCGTGGCCGAACTCGGTGCGGTCTTGCTGATGGGGCATTGCGGGCTTGTCGGCGCCGTCGTCGAAGGCCATGCGGACCCTCTCGCGGACTGGTTGGAGGTGCTGCGCCATGACCGCAGCGCGATCTTCACGGCCATGCGCTTTGCCGGCGAGGCCTGCGATTTCATCGTGGGACGGGAGATGCCGGTGCTCGCGCCACTCTCGTGACACGATCGCCTTCAGGCGAGCTGGCTTGCCGATCTTCGGCCGATGGATCCTGCGCCCAAGGCGCTCAGGATCCTGGTGACTTCGTTCGGCGATGCTCGAGCTCCTTATCGTCCTGTGCGACGGCGCGAGGACCTCGGGTATCTCGCTGGATGCCGCGCGGGCGCAGGCCGCCGGCCGCCTCGCTCCGTGCTGGACCTCCAGCCCGGAGGCCGGCCGTCACGCGCGTCCATGGCGCGCGTGCGTCGCGAACCTTCGGCTCTGGCCGAGACGGCTACCGATCGCCGGGCGGCGCGCCAGTCTTGCGCGTGTGCGATTTCTCGCACAACCGGTGCGAGAAATGCCGGCGCGTTGCAGACCGGATGGAATCGGCGTCTGCGCGCTGGCCCGCTATCGACAAGCCGCCGCCACGGGCTACGGGGTGCGAGGCGGTCCGGGTTGGCGGCGGGCTCAGCGACACCGACGGCCCGGCGTGTGCGAACGAGCGATCACCGGCGCGCACCGAAGCTGAGAAAGCGGGGAAGGCAGCATCAGGGAGAAAGAAGAAAGAGGCCGTGATGTGAGTGAGTGGCTGGCTAGCTGGCTCCTTCAGCGTGGCACACCGTTCTCGCCGTCAAGGTCTGCGCGCGCCGCTGGCGCGCTCGCGGCCTCTCGGCCGTCTTCGAACCTTGACCGCTGCGCTGCGGCGTGCCGGCGACGGTGCCGGGCCATCCCGCCCGCAACCGTTCAAGGAGAACGTCATGGCTGCTTCCAGTTTTCCCTTTCTCACCGATGCGCAGTTCGACCAGCTGCTGGCCAACGGCCGGCAGTCGCAGGTGCAGTCGGACTTCTATCCGCTGCCCGTGGTCAAGCTGTTCACGCCCGATGCCGGTGCCACCTGGCTGCTGGGCGGGATCGATCCCGATGCACCCGATATCGCCTTCGGCCTGTGCGACCTCGGGCTGGGCTTTCCGGAGTTGGGCTGCGTGAGCCTCGCCGAGCTGTCCCAGCTGCGCGGGATGCTGAATCTGCCGATCGAGCAGGACCTGCATTTCCGCGCCGACCGGCGCCTGAGCGTCTATGCGAGGGAGGCCCGCAGTGCGGGGCGCATCCAGGCCTGACGCGCTGGTCGACGCACGCCGGGGCATGCGCGTTCTTCATGTGCGTGCCTTGCGAGCGTTTTTCGCGCACCGTGTGGCGGCGCGCGATCTGCGCCAGGTGCCAGCACGCGTCCGGCGTGCGCATTTCCTGTGTCGTGCATCATTCCTTGGCGTCAACTGAATTTGGTACTGGTGGTGGAGGCCGCGCAGCGCATTGCTGGCGAGTTCGCCCGGGTGGGCGAGGCGGTCGAGGCGATGCGCGGTACCGTGCTTTCGGGCGCGCAGCAGCTGGACTTCGCATGCGAGGCGCTCGCGCTGCGGTACCCGGGGCAGGAGGCGCCGCCGGTGCAGCCGGCGCAGTGGCTCGAGCGGCGGCGCCTGGCCGACGTCGGTGACGATGTCTGGCGGACCTTCAACGCGATCCACGAGCATGCACTGCGCGGCGGCGTATGCGGCCGTACGGCCGCGGGACACGCCATGCACGCGCGCGGCATCCGCGCCATCCGTGAGACCGTGCGGCTGAATGCGGGCCTGTGGCGTCTTGCGCTCGCGCGCATCGGCCGCTGATCTGGCAGGCCGGGGCCTCGGCTGCGGCCTTTTCTTTTTCCTTCTCCTTTGCGTCTCGGCCCCGGCGGACAGCAGGCGCCGAGGCCTCTGGTTCATTTCTTGATGCAAGGGTGGTGGAATCTTTCAAGCGCCGTGCACCGATCGCCCTGGGGGCGCAGCGCGGACCTCGTGGCTTCCTTCTTTCACGTTCTCAGGAGCATGGACATCAGCACCCTGGAAAAAACCTGGCGGCTTCTCTCGCCCGCGCAGATGAGTGCACATCCGAACGCGCTGGCATGGGCCGGCAGTGCGCGCCATGCAGGCATCCTGGATGAGCGAGCGCGTGGCCCGGGCCCCGGTGCGCACGCGCCGGCGCGTCTCGCCATCGGCGCGGGCTCATGCCTGCCTGCGTCCCATGCTCGCAACTGACAACGACATGGCCCCTGCTGCCCGGGTCGTCCGGCGGGACATCCGCGACCGGCGCACCCTCGATCTACCCACCCGCGAGGGGATCCTGCGTTCGGACGATGGCCATGCCATCGGGGCGTCCTGGGCCGCCCTCGCGGATGCCGGACTCGGCCGGTACCCGCATCGCCTGTCTGTGGGCGACGATGCCGAGCACGCGCGCCTCGCGGCCGTCGCGACCAGGATCCCGCGGGCGGTCTTCTGCCTGCTCAGCGCACTGCATCTCCATGGACTGACCACACAGCCGCCGCGCGATGTCTGGATCGCGATGCCCAGTGGCAGCCATGTGCCCCGGGTCGATCACTTGCAGTTGCAGATCGTCCGGGCCTTCGGCGATGCCTATGTGGCCGGCATCGAGACTATCGAACGGGGCCATGTCCCGCTGCGCGTCCATGGTGTGGCCAAGACGGTGGCGGACTGCTTCAAGCACCGCAACAGGGTCGGCCTGGACGTGGCGCTGGAAGCCTTGCGGGAGGTGCGCACCCAGCAGAAGGCCTCGGTGGCCGAGCTCTGGCACTACGCCAAGATCTGCCGCGTTGCCCGCGTGATGCATCCCTACCTGACGGTGATCGGCTGAGCAGCGCGTCCTGCCGTGGACCTGCGCATTGTCTGCGCGAGCCTCGGGCCGTTGGCGATCTCATCGGTTTGGATCCTTTCCGGAAACGGGTCAGGTGGGGAAGTGGGTGGCAGCGCCCGTGTGTGCAGGTCGATCGAAAGCCCCAGCGCTTCCAGCGCGTTCATGTAGGCCCCCATCGTGACCGAGGGCACGCCGCGCTCGATCCTGAGCAGCGTCACACGCGAGATGTTCGCGGCTTGTGCGATCGCCTGGGCGCTGATCTTCATCGCCTTGCGATGTGCGTGAAGCCGTTGGCCCAAGGCGGCGAGGTGGTGGTTCGCCTCGGCAATGAGGACGGGGGAAGGAGAGGGCATTTGGGGTTCCTGAATCGGTCCGCAACGCAAGGCATCTTCTCATCAAGTCTGGGGCCGAATTGCTCCGTCGGTCGCGCCGCAACCGCGGCGAGGGCTCGGCGCATGCCTCCTCTGACCGCCGATAGGACGCCGCAGACTGAGCGGCTGGCGATCCGGCAGCGAAAGACGCAGCCTTACCGAGGCAAGGCATTAGGGAGTAAGGTCAGGCCGCATTGCGGCGTGCCTGCGTGCAGGTGAACAGACTGCAGGCGGGTCTTCCTTCGGGCAAGGCACGAGAAGCGCTGCTTTTTTCGATCATCGTCCTGTAAGCAGGTCAAAGCCGAGCTGCTTCTGATGCCTGATCGCATAAATGCACAGCGCTTGCTTGCTTGGCCTTGGCAGGGAAGTGAACGTAAAGAACCAAGTACTCGTCCATCACGTATTCTCGAATCTGGGCATTTCGTGCCAGGCCGGTCAGTCGAGACGCAATGCGCTTGACGATTCGTTCAGCTTCAACCGAGCCGATAACTCTTTCGAAAAACAGGCGCCCCATGCCTGGATGTCGCTCCAGATTGGGAACGACGACTTCGCTCAATACCTCAGTACGTCCGGGAGGCGGCCGTAGCCTTCGGCCAAACCGTTCTCCGACCAGTACGCCTCGATATTCTCAAGATTGAGCGCAAAGTTGGCCGTGTACAGCACGGCCGTCAGCGACTGGTCCTCGCCTGCGTGCTGCATTTCAGCCGGCAGCACGCCCGCCGGCCGCCTTGCGCGCCCGCTTCAAGGCGTTGATGCCCGCCGTGGCGTCAACGGTGCGCCCAGCCTCGACATCCGCCAAACTCTGGTCTATTTCTTCCAGCAAGAGCAAATGGATGCGCGCGCGCTCCAGCCGGTGGTAGTGATCAAGCCGCTTGGCATCGATCACCGCCACCGCGGGTTCACTGTTATTTGTGATGATCTTTTCCGCGCCATTCTGAACTTCCAGCACAAGATCAGACAAATGCGTTCGAGCCATAGAGAAAGGGACGATGTCGCGCACCGCAATGGCCATGAGATGTTCTCCTGTGAGCCTGAAATTGCTCACTATTTTGCTCATCAAGAAGAAGTCCTGCTCTTGGGGAGTGGATGGAGCATTCGTTCCTTGGGCAATGTTTCCGCTGCGCACAGTCTCTGGCCCGCGAGGCGGTCTGCTTGGAAAACGTGGACTTGTTGCGGCATTGCACTGTCAGGCTAGAGGGCTTGCGCGGGCTATCTGTACTGCTGCGCGTGCTCGCGACAGCCACGCTGCTCGACGGGAGGTCAGGGGGCGGAGTCGTCTTACTTTCTTTCGCGTCTTTTCACCTTTCGCCTTCCGCGAGATGTTCGGCATGCCGAACACCCCGCAAGGCAAGCGGTGCCGGCGGCCGGGCGGTTGTCGACGATCACGCTTTGCCCCAGCTTCTGGGCCAGCAGCCTCGCCTGGACGTCGCCTCCGCCGCCCGGGGAATGGGATCACGAGGGTGATCGCCCGGGTGGGGAAGCTGCCCTGGGCCGGGGCGGCCTGCATGCCCAGGGTGCTAAGGGGCGCAGCTCATCAGCTATCCGATGGCGTTGCCGGGCGCGCACTCGACGCTGCGGCAGCTGTTCGACATCAGTTGCAGCCGTCAGGGTCTGGCTTGCGAGCCGGCTTTCCTGAGCAACCGGCTCGACGCCATGATCTCGTACGTGGTCGGCAGCGAGGGCATCGCGGTCAGCGGCGAGGCGGCGCCGTACAGACGGCTCGAGGCGGGCGACCTGGTGGCCGTGCCGCTGCGCGACCGAGCGCCATTTCGAGATCCAGACGACGGCAGCACGCACGGTGCCGGGCCATTGTCGCGCCTTTCTGGATCACCTGCGGGAGGTGCTTAGCAGGCAAAGGTAGGAGCGGACCGAGCCTGCTGTCTGGGCGAGGGCAACTGTAGGGCCGCCAGGGTGTGGTTCGGGTCTGACGTTCGGGGGGCGGGGGAGGAGCAAGGACCTGCGGGACTCTTGATTCATCGAGAAAGGCAATAACGCGCGGGCGATCCGACTTGTTTATCGAACATCCTCCCAGGCCGAAGAAAGTCCTCGGCGACCGCTTCAAAAAGCTCGAAGGATGTCTCGAATGAAGGTGCAGGCTCGTCATAGACCAAGGGACGCAGTCGCTCCTCGTATCGGGCATCCGGTGCGAGCTTGGACTGAAAGCGAAAAAAGACTGGCGGCCAACAGTCGGGTTCTTGTGCGGCGATGATCGCAGGATAGACTGCCGTCAGACATTGTCTACAGCGATGGTGTTGCGATGGCCCAGATCCCTCAATCAAGCAGCGTGATCAGTACCCGAGTGCCACTCGGCATGCGGGCGAGCTTCGCTGCGCTGGCCTCGCGTCATCAGCTCAGCGAATCCAGCTTGCTGGCCAAGTTGATCGACGATGTATTGACAGCCCACGGCGCAGGCGCGAGCAACATGAGCGGACGGCGGGGCTCGCGTGATGCGACCGCCGATGCCGCCGCCAGGGATCGCATCACACTGCGGCTTCGCCCCGGCGATCGAGCGCTGGCGACACAGCGCGCCGAGGCCCGTGGGATGAAGACGGGCAGCTACCTGGTCATGTTGATCCACAACCATGTTCGCGGTTCGACCGTGATGCCGCCGAACGAATTGGGCCAGATCAAGGCGGTCTGCGCCCAACTGGCGGCGCTCGGGCGACAGCTCAAAGTGTTCGGCATGCCGAACACTTTGGCTCAAAAAATGGATTTGGAACCGGGTGATGCGCTCGAATCGATTCGGCGAGAGGTCGAAGCTGCGCGCGAAGCCACTGCCGCCGTCGTGCGCTGGAACCTCATGAGCTGGGAGAGCGATCGCGAGGCAGGCCATGCCTAAGCAGACCGTGCGCATGGACAGAAGCCGTGGCGGGCCGAACGGCGCCTCGCGCGACATGGCGCTGGACATCGTGAGCTACGGCCGGCGCGGACCCGGCGGCACCCTGCGCCTCGGCATTGGTGAGATCGCGCAGATTCAGCGCACGGTGGGCCGCACACCCGAGGTGATGGTGAAGGTCTCCGGCGGTGGTCGCGATGCCGGCGGCGTCAAGGCGCATCTCGACTACATCGGACGCCACGGCAAGCTGCCCATCGAGACCGACGAGGGGCTGCCATGCCAGGGGCGAGGCGCGGCCGGGGAGATCACGCTCGACTGGCAACTGGACCTCTGCAGAGGCCAGCACAAGCCAAGGCCGGAGCCCGGCCAGAAGGACACCCGTGCGAAGCTTGCCCACAACATCGTCTTGTCGATGCCGGCCGGCACGCCCCCGGAGAAGGTGTTGGCGGCGGCACGCATCTTTGCGCGCGAGAACTTCGCGCTGCAGTACCGGTACGCCATGGTGCTGCACACCGACCAGGCGCATCCGCATGTGCACCTGGTGGTCAAGTGCGAGCACGAGTTCGAGCCTGGCAAGCGCCTGTACATCCGCAAGGACACGCTGCGTCAGTGGCGCGAGCAGTTCGCGGCGCTGATGCGCGAGCAGGGCGTGGCGGCCAATGCGACGCCGCGGCAGGTGCGCGGGCAGATCCGCAAGCCCCAGAAGGACGCCATCCATCATCGGCTACGTGCACTTCGTGCGTTCGGGCAACTGCCGACGGGCGAGCGGGCAGGGCAGCGGCCGCCGAAGACCTCGACCTTCATGCGTGCCAAGTTGGATGGCGTGCTCCATGTTCTTCGGACGAGGCGAGGCGCCTTGAATGCTGGTCAGGACGTGATGCAGGGTACCCGCCAGCAGGTCTTGGCAAACTGGCGCGAGACCGCCGAGGTCCTGCGACGGCAGGGTGAATCCGGACTGGCGGTTCAGGTCGAGCGCTTTGTCGAGCGCATGCCCTCTGTGCGGACCGATGCGCAGCGCATGGCCGAGCGCTGGGGGGAGGCGGAGAGAAACCGAGTGCAAGAGCGTACGGATGCCAAGTCACCTGGGGCGCCTGTTCGGTAACCCTGACACTCCTGCAGCGGCCGATGAAGCTTTGCGCAGTGCCGTAGCTCTGCGAGTGACAGCAGGGGACATGGAAATCTACGCGATACCGAAGGTGCCGCAGGATCTCATGGCGCACCAGTGCATCAACCAACGCATGCAAAGCTCGGGCGGACTGTATGTCTGAGACTTCGAGCGCCGCGGGCGCCAAGTCAATGTGCGCGTGGACGACCCCTTGATCTTCAACACCACACAGTTCCAGATCGACGCGGCGCTGGTCGGATTGGGCATTGTGCTGCTGCCGGAAGATGAGCTGATGCCGTACATGCAGTCAGGCCAGCTCTTGCGCGTGCTGGAGGATTGGTGTCCGAAGTTCGAGGGCTACCATTTGTAGTGCCCCAGCAGGCGCCAGCCTTCACCCGCGTTCACGCTGGTGGTCAAGACACTGCGGTTTGCGAACCCAAGTCCATCCAAGCGCTGAGCTGACTCCGCATCTGATCCATCGGCGTGAAGTGGATAGAGCTGTGGCTTGAAATGTCCGAAACATGGGTACAAATTTCGGACAAGCGGAGGCTTTGCCTCCTGGCGGCAGCATCAGAAGATGCCGAGTTTCTGGAATTCTTCCCGCAGCCGTTTCACGACGTTCGTCAGATCCATGGCTTCCAGCCGGTTCTTCTTCAAGAATGCTGTCCACTGCGTTTGTTTGGTCGCATCGCCAGAGAAGTTGTCGCTCAATCCACTAGGAAGTTCACTGACCATGGCGAATTTCCGGCGTTCGAAGGTTGCCGAAATGGCGCGGCGTAACTCGGCGGGGTCCAGCGTGTCTTCGGTCATCAGTACCCAGAGGTCAAAGTAGTCCTTCATCCGGGTATTGGCCATGCCCAGCAGGCAGACAGCATGGAACTTCTCGGCCACGACGGTGTACTTGGGATAGCTGCGCAACTGTGGGGCAGGCAAGTCATCGAGCAGCACGGGGTAGCTGACGGCCTCCGGCGCGGGAGTCACTGCATCGCCGAAGCCGATGTCCACCTGCAGGGTGATGCGCGCGCCGTCGAGCGTCGCTCGCAGATCGACCCGCACGCCGCCGTAGCCGGCTTCCTTGCGGATGACGGTCCCTTGCACCGAGCCTGCATCGAAGACCATCCCATCCTCCACTGCGATCTGGCAGATCTCATGGAAGGCCTTCACCGCTGATTCGACGTCGTCTGGACCGAACCCCAATAGATCGGCATCGCGGGTGGGCCGATGCGGCTGGTCGTACCAGAGCGAAAACAGCAATGCTCCCTTGAGCAGGTAGTTGGAAGCATGGGGCGAGATAGACAGCCGGTAAAGCAGGCGCTCAAGGCCATAGCGGGTGAGCGTCAGGTTGAAGTCCTGCTTCTTGGCATCCGCATGTTGCTTCAAGCGGGCGCGGACCGAAGCTGCGATGTTGCGGCTCATGTGATGACGCTTTCAAGGTAGGGGCGCATCACATTGGACACGCGGTCGATCGTGGCGTAGTGCCAAAGCGCATCGACTGTCACCTTGCGCTGTGCCCATCCCTCGCGCAACGCTTCCAGCGCCACGTCCAAGCCGATCTTGTTGCGAAACTTGAAGCAGTCGGCAATGGTCTTGGCAGCATTGAAGACCGGGACGCTGACGCCATCGATCTGCATGGGTTCGATGCCCTCGGACAGTGCAGTGCCAGACATGCGGATGGCGCGCAGCGCAGGCTGGTCGAGCTTGGGGGTTGGTGAGTTGGGCGGGATTGCGATCCACACTTCAAACGGCGCTTGCGTCCCGATCCCATGGACGCGCAGCGCCGACAGCAGGCAGACAACGCCCTGCGGCACGCGAAGGGATGCTTCTGCAAGAGAGCGGTGCTCGCTGAGTGTGCGCCCGGGCAGGCTGTAGACGCCTCGGGCGATTCGTTCGAGCCGGCCTGCGGCGACCAGTCTGGTGAGCGTTATCGTTGGGAGGCTGTGTTCAGCCAGATCGCGCGCGCGCAGCAGCGGCCGCTGCTTGGCCAGCGCGAGGACGGCTTGTTCGAGAGTCTCAGCAGATGCCATGCTGGAGTTTGTTGCATTTGTTAGTTACTTGTCAATAAAAGACGTACAAATGCAACGCTGCCGCCGCATTCAATCGGGCAAAGTGGGTCAATTTCGGACGGCGATCAGGTTCCAAACCGGAATCGAATCGCCGCTACTGGTCTGGGTATACACAACGGTGTACCAAGGAATCAGGACAGCTTGGGAAAAGTGAGTGTTGGCGCGCGTGCGGAGGTCTTTTTGAACCAGCCCCAGCCCCGTCCCCAGGAAATTTCACATCCATCGTTGCACGATCGCGATCAGCAGGAGGTGCAATGGATAAAGAACATAGAAGATCCATCGGCTGCGTGGGATCGAAATGTCGATCTGACCCGCCCCCCAGATCAGAGGTAACGCGGCCAAGGCCGCGAAGTTGCCATTAATGATGACGAGCGAGGCTGTCGCCAGAATCCACAGCACAAGCCGAAGACGTCCCGGGCTGCGCGCGAAGGCCCAGGCGCCTAGACAGTAAAGCAGTGCTGGCCACCAGAACTCGACCATCGAGCCGCCGAAGAGAAAGACGATCGCTGCGGTGCATCGGCAGAGCCGTCCGCCACGTTCGAGCAGCCAGACGATCAGCACTGCCAGCAGGAGTGTGGCCAGGATATTCAAGGGCCACCAGCCCACCAGTTGAACGAAGGGCGGTGTGGCCAGCAACGCAAAGACCGCCAGTCGTTTCATGGTACGCACATGCACGCCGATCGCCAGAGAGGTGGCGTGCGCCAGATGGGCCATGAGCACGAAGCCGAAGAGCGGCATCGCCATGCGTCCGAGTGCATAGAGCGCCGGGATCGCTCCATGCAGCAGGTACTTGTTGATGTGGTCGCCTGTCATGAGCGCGAGGCCTATCCACTTGAGTGCTTCGAGAGAGCCGGCCGAGATCGACCAAGGGGATATTGCCGCCGGAAGGTTCGTTCGGGCGCGCGCTGCTGGGTTTCGTGCCATGGAGAGAGCAGGCTGGGGACGCTGGCACGTGTCAGTACCCAGGGCGCAGGTCGATGCCTTCGTCCCACAGCTTTTGCCATTCGGCGCCGTACTGTGCGGCGAGTGCCGGTGCGTTGCGCACGACCAGCACATTTTCGGCGTTGCGTAGTGCGGCCGAGGATGTGTAGTTGAAACTGCCGGTCTGCACGAGGGTTCCATCCGCAACCAGGAGTGTCGAGCGGGCGTTTCGTATGGTGTCCAGAACGAGTGGCAAGGCCGAGCCGGAAGTGAAGGCTGCCGTGTAGGGCACGGTCTGTGTGAGGGACGGGGTAGGTGTTGCGAGTTGCGCAAGCCCCGTTGAGGGCGCGACACAGGTGAAGCTTGCGACGATGGCCGCGAATTTCAGTGGCACGCTCGCGCGGAGCCTAGACACGCTCATGGTCCGGCTCCTCGCGATCGCGCGTCGGATGCAGGCGGACATGTTGCGCCGCATGACGAGGACGTCGCTCCGGAAGGTGAATGAAGCGACCCTGTGCCAATGCATCGGCCATCCGCTCGCGGATCAGCTGCATCAGTCGCTGCTGTCCAGCCTGATCTGTGGTCAGGCGGTCGGCGTATTGCTCGGCCAGCCTGAGGCATTGGGTCGCCGTGCGCAGCTCCGGTTGTTCGGGCGCCGCCGCGTCGGGCTGAAGCTCTCCGGTGCGCACTTGGTGGATGAACCGTTCCATCGCCTGGATGTGATCCGGCGTTTCAATACGCCACCGGGTACGTTGCACGACGATCTTCTGCTCGCCGATCGTTTCGCCTTCCGTGTTGCGGGTCGCCACGCGAACGTCGACCGGATGGGTGCCTTGCTGCGTGAGCACAACCTGGTCGCCCATGTGCGGTTGCGAAACCGATTCAGCAAGGGCGCGTTCGAGGTCGGATCCCCAGATGGTGCGGTCGCCGTCTTCCGTACGAAGCTGCACGTAGAAGGACATCCGCTCGCTCGGATCGAACCGGTACGGCGCCGGCGCGGCTGCCAGCAGGATGCCCTGGATCTGTTGCCTTGAAGAGGCGCCATTTTCGTGCGTTGTAGCGGCCTGCGGCGTTGGCTTTCGTTCGGTCTCCTGCGGGGGCTGTGAGCTCTTCAGAGCACGTTGGACCTGGAGTACTTCGGCCGCGGTTGGCGTGTAGCCCTGGACCTCGATGCCGCGCAGGGTGGCTTCGCGCCACATGCCTTGCCGGAAGGACTCCGTGCCCCTGATCCAGAGCTCCTGCCAGCCGCGCGCTTGGGCAATCGCCACGACCCCCTGCAGCACGGCGCGGTTCTCGGTCCACACGCGGATGCGATCGCCGTCGTCGATGAAGGCCAGGGTGCGGTCGGGGAAGAAGTAGCGATCGCCGATATGCAGGTAGAGACGCTCGACGGCATCGGGCACTCTGGGGCGGCCGTGGCTCGCAGCAGGCTTGTCACCCTGGGCTTCACCGGCGAAGCTTTGTGAGACGGTGTCCTCGATGTCCGTCCGGGACTTTTCGGGGGAGGGATCTCTGGGCATAGAAGTTTTTCCAGGCGGGTGCAGCCATGCGAGCGTGGGTTGTCCGTCAGTCCAGGATTCGCGCCATGAACTCGTCGGCGTGGCGCCGGAGTTCCCCGTCGCTGAGCTGCTCGGCGGGGATCACCACATCTCCGAAGTCGAAGGAGAAGTCGTCCAGATTCAGGTCGCCACCTGTTGTGTGGCTGGTAAAGGGTTGGACAC
>Ga0102589_1003212_pt1 | contig 17446 bp, 17 predicted proteins | sample AraplaMF_Col_mLB_FD_76858 | JGI IMG/M metagenome (GOLD analysis project Ga0102589, IMG submission 76858) | Arabidopsis root microbial communities from the University of North Carolina, USA - plate scrape MF_Col_mLB | ecosystem: Host-associated > Plants > Roots > Endosphere | place: USA... | reverse complement strand
CGAATAATATTGAAGCAGCAAAAGAGAAGATGGCCAACAAGAAATGTAAATTATTAAGAGTTTAATGGATAACGGAACCTTGCAAGGTGGATGGTGGGGACTATTCGCTATGCATGTTTCCCTTATTCAACAAAGAGATAGTAAAATTTCACGTACCTGATGTGAATGTAAAAAGACAAATTCAGAAATAGGGGGATTCCTTCATGGAGAGACAATTAACATTATTACCGACTATTGATAGAGAGACAGAAAAACAGGTTCAGAAAGAAGTAGTGAAAATACTAAAGGAATACCGCGCATTGAAAACGCGTTTTGAGAATGAAGTGGAGTTAAAACACGAAGGAATCAGTTTGTTCCCGGAGATTAGAGACACGAGATATATTAGCAATATCAAGTTCAAGCAGATCGATAAGGCTTTAGGGTACGTTTTAGACTATGACGAGGCAGAAATCATCAAGAAGAAATACTTAAATGCAGATAAGCCGAAAGACAGCTTTATTTACACTGAATTATCGATGAAGAAAGATCACTTCTATTATAAGAAGAAAAATGCAATTCGATTGATCGCTACATCTTTAGGGATGATTTAATAATAAAAAAAGCCAAATTAACAGTTTTTAATTAACTATCCATTTGGCTTTTTATGTTTTATTTTTTAGGCATCCATGTATGTCCGCAATTCATGCAACCATTAACAATATTTTTTCTACCAACAAATCCACTGAATAAAATTATCGGTGGTCCTAGAAGTACAATAAGAAGACCAACAATTGCAGAAAGTCCAACAACTCCATCCATAGAATTTCGAGGAACTATAACATATAAAAAATTAGAAACTATTCCAATAGTTATAAGTGTACCTAACAGAAGAAACAGAATAAAAAACGCCCTTTTGAAATTATAACCACGCTTATTACCGACTATTTGATCTGATTTGCATTTCCTACAAACCACGCGCTTTGTTACTTTTTCTTGTTGTACCGTCATGTCTAACCATCCTTGCTTTTATAAAATTATAATAGCTTAATTATATGATATTATCACCTGAACTGGATACAAATATTATCAAAAAAAGAAAAAATATAATAAATTGGAATGTTTATGTTTTTTAAAACTTCGACAAAATACCGACAAAAATGGGGACTAAATAGGGGGAATTTTGATAATGAAATCAACGGTATTCTTAATGTACAAGCCCTTTGACAACCGCATATCGAAGAGGATTAGTACACCTATAAGTGAAACGTTCTTATGCGAGAATGTCACGTTAACGTATACCGCATGGTAGGGCGGGCAAGGCGGTAAGAACCCGCGTTAAGACGAAAAGACCAATGAATGTATAACAATGACATATTTCAGTATGGCGGGTGTGAGATAACTCGCATTTGTCATGCTGTTTCTATTGTATTTATCAATCAGCTCAGAATGCGTCCTCTGGGTTGATAATAAATATAAGTCTATTTCTCTCTAATATGTCGGTTCTTGAAAATGAAATGGGGGTGGTTGCTCATGATTGAGTGACACTTGCATTCTAAAAAGCTAAAAAGTATACGTATCTCGTACATTAGTAATTACTCAAGATTCTTATTAATGACCAAAACGAGGGCAAAGAGTTCCACTCTTTGTTTGAGCCAATACAGCGGAAACATTCCCCTTCCGTCCCTCTAGTGTATTGGTTCAAACAAGGCGTCGGAAGAAACATATACGTCTTGGATATAAATTATTGTATAAACGATTTAATCAGCTAAGGCCATGCGACAGCCGATATATTGACCAGCTCTACGGAGTATAAACGAGAAGATTCTTAGTCTTTTCCTAGCCACCGAACGTAAAGCGCGTAGCTAATAAGAGCTAAAAAATTACATGATGCGGTGGCTTGGAGAAGGTTGAGAGTAATCAGCCTTAAAATGATTGCGAAATTTCCCTTTCGTAAATGTTTCTTCCATCCCCTTGAAAGAAAGCTGTCACTCCGGTGATGGCTTTTTTTATAAAAGGATATTGTTGTCAATTGTCGAATAAATAAAGGTGGTTAGCACAAATATCCAAAGGGGGAATGTAGTATGAAAAGCGTAGAAGTTAATGATTCTTTTACTATTGAAACTTGTATTGGTCAAGCAATGATAAAGGACCGAGAAGCAGAACTTAGAGATATTCTAAAAGGCGTGTCTCAATTTCATGATTATGATAAGGAATTTCATGTATTCTATCCACAAAACATGTACGATCAAGAAAAAACTTACAAATTGTACTTCTTCTTCAAAAATGAAGTTGTTATCGGAGAAAGTGTTAAGGATGAAAATAAAAAAGAATTCGTCACGATTACTAGAATGAAGTACCAAAATATAAACGAAATTAAGATTTTACACCTAGATGATACATATTTTCTGCATGCGAAAGCAATTGAAATTGGATTTAATAATGGAAAAAGAATCAAACTGGATAGCTTAGAAGATTCTAAAGCCGGCAAGGTAGATTCCTTTACAAATAAAATTGAACGTATATACACAATGCTATAAATAAAGAAAAGTGCATCCATAATGGGTGCACTTTTCTTTGTTATATATAAATTACACATTAAATGTGAATTTGAACAAAATGGACATTTGGTTAGGAGGATTCTATATAAATAGGTAGAATCTAATTACTTGGTTTACATTTTAATCCAAGGGGTACAAATTCGATGCGACGTGAAAAGGATTTGTTGAAACAATGGAAGGCGGATTTGCAAGCTGTTCAAGAAGAGAAAAGGATGAAGAAGAAGGCTAAGAAAAAGAATAAGAAATATAGTATTCCAGGTAATACAGCTGACTTCATGGATGGCAAGAATACTTATCGTAAAGAAAATGGGGTATGGAAGCAAAGAAATAAATAATGTGAGGATAAATGATTTTGATTAAGTGTATAGCAATTATCGTAGGCGCTGCCGTGATCTGGGTGGCGTCTTGTTTGCTGTTAAGGAAAGATAAGACGTGAGATAGACTTGCAAATTGAAATATTATTATTTTGAAACATAGACTAGTAAACAAACTATTTCTACCTTTTAATCATAGAATATGATGAATTCTATTTTTAGAGGAGGGAATCATATCTATGGGATGGGATAATAATTTTGGACATTCTCGAGATTGTAATAGATTTTGGGATGATTTAGTATTTTGCGGTTGCGGCCGTAGACGAAGAAGAAACGATTTTAACGACTGTCATTGTAGACGTGACTGCGATTGTGATGAGTGTCGTCGTAGACGTAATCATGACCGCGATCGTGAGCATGATCATGGTGACCATCGAGATTGGTAAAGTCTTTTGAAAGAGTGCATATTTTAATATCACTCTTTTTTATTATTTTTTTAACACGGTAGAAACTTATGGTTCTACAAAAATATTCACTGGAAAGTAGAATGGAGCGAAAAATCTTAAGGAAATATAAAGTTGTTGAAATTTTTATGTGAATTCATTAATATGTAATTGTATTTATTGTTTATTTGATTCTGTTTATTCTCACACTTTAGGAGTTGTGGTTGAGCTGTAGAAGCAAGCTGCGTCTTGTTTTAATTCTGAAAGGGCTTCTTTGAGCCGATTAGTGTATATATAGCTTATTTTGCTATATACATTTTTAATCGACTTGAAGAAGTCCTTTTTGTGTTGTTTCCAAATCTGTTTGATTGGAGAACCCATTATCACATTGGGAAAAAATTTTTATTTAGGGGACTTAATTATGATTATCTGTTATGAAGTATCATTATTTTATTCTGCACATCCAGATGGTCCTATTCAAAGTTTACGTGCATTACAAGCACTTAATCCGATAAAAGAGGGTGTATTCTCTTTAACAGGTGTCAGCGTATCGTAATGAATAATTTACAGAACCATATGGAAATATGTAGTCAGAGGGAATGACAGAAATTCGTAGTGAAGAATTACTATGAATTTCTATCTTTTATTTTATCAGGAGCAATAAAGACACGTATGGAACGTAAGATTGACAAAGAATTCAAGAGATTTACACAAATTTTGGCTTATTTTTATGAAAAATAGGTGGAAAATTTGATGGAATGTCTTATCGAGCGAAAGTGTCTGTGTACTTTGTGATACAACAATTAAGTTAGATAAGAAGAGAAGCAAAAAGTATTAGTCTACAAATCACAAGATGTTTGCTAGAGCATTTGAAGCATACGTAGAATCGGATTTGCAAGATCAAGAACATAGAAATGATTATTTAGTTTCTAATGCGTATCCTTTTGTATATCCATTAGGTGATTATACGTAATATCCTAATGTAATTATAAAAGGTTTAATGGAAGTAATAGTTCCATATATAATAAACAGTATATAAGGAGTGGGGAAAAATGAATTATAACATTCAAAAAGGACAGTTTCGTTTAACAAGTGCTTATCCGAGAGGTAGCTGGTGGGAGTTTTATCGTATACCTTGTCCAGTTTGTTATGATACAGGTAATTGTATGCTGCACGTTTCGCAAGATAAGGTAGCATGTACACGTGTAGAAAGTAAATGGATTTATGGAAAAAACACGGGTAATCCAAGCTACATTCACTACATAAAAGGAAAAAATAAATATCAATTGCCTGAGGTGGATGAAATTCAGATTCATGATAAGAAAAGTAATGAGGAATTAAATGTGTTTAATCGTAAATTAATGGAGTTCATATCATTACAAGAGCATCATTATGCACATTTATTAAGAGATAGAAAAATGAGCGAGGAACAAATACAAGTACGTCAATATCGTTCTTTCTTAAAACAACAAATTGTGTTAGAGGAGGATAATATGTATACGACTGTTTGGGAGCAGCTATTTAAACAGATGGGGAATAAAAAATGCTGGCAAGGAATCCCTGGATTCTATGAGATGAAAAAAGGTCAACTTTCTCTTCGTTTGATGTCAGGATCTCCTGGTATATTGATTCCTTTTCGGAATCAGTACAATCAAATTGTTGGATGGCAGGTTCGTGTGGATGAAGTGAAAAACTCCGTTCATGTGAAAGCGGCACCTACTGGAGTTAAAGCAGAATTAATCGAACAGGCTAATGTTGTGAAGATAACTAAAAATGGTGATTGTATCTTTGAAGGCGAACTAGAAGTGAGCAAAAAGGTAGAGATTCCATTTCAAGAGGGACAAATTGTTGTAAAGATACATAAAGGACAAAAATATCTCTGGCTCTCATCAGCAAACAAAAATCATGGAACTGGGGCAGGAGGTAGTGAAAATCCACTTCCTGTGCATGTGGCGGTACCAAGTTCTCATTTAAAACATTGGAATTCTGGTATACTTCATCAAACTAAATCAGTAATGATTACAGAGGGAGCTATGAAAGCAGATCTGGTTGCTGATTTGCTTCCAGAAAGATTTAATAAAGAGGAGCTTTCTGAAATAGGAACAACCGTTCTTGCGATTCCTGGTGTAAATGCTTGGCGAATTACTATGCCTGTATTAAAAGATATGGGTGTAGAAAATGTCTATTTAGCGTTTGATGCCGATTTAGTAGAGAATCAAAAAGTAAGAAAAGCTCTTATAGATTTTGCGACAAAGTTAAAGACAGAGGACTATAACGTAATCATAGCTGCATGGAACCCAACGCAAGGTAAGGGGCTGGATGATACAATGCAAGCGGGATTTAAACCTGTATTTCAGAGATTGTGAAAGTCATAAAGTAGGTTGATATTTTCATAAATAGGCAGATTGAAAAAGATAGAGTTTTTAATTCTATCTTTTTCTTATATCCAATTAACTAAAAGAAGGGTAGAAGAGAATATGAATACATCTATGAAAAAAAATCTAGTGAATTTACGAGTTGATTTTGCTTTCAAGCGCTTGTTTGGAGTAGAAGGAAACGAGGAGATACTCATTGGTTTTCTTAATGCGGTATTACAATCCTCTTTAGATGAGGAAATTATTTCTTTGCATTTAGATGATCCGCATCTTCCAAGGGAGCAAAAGGATGATAAATTGTCTATTTTAGATTTGCGAGCTACTCTGAATAATGGTATAAAATTAAATATAGAGATACAGGTTCGCGACAAAAAAGACATGATTGAGCGATCTTTGTTCTACTGGGCTGGTATGTATTATTCCCAAATGACTCAGGGGATGAAGTATACAGAATTAAGACCAACCATATGTATTAATATAGTGGATTTCATTCTGTTTCCAGGAGAAGAAGACTTTCATAATGTCGGTGTAGTCATGAATAAAAAATCGAAACACATAATTTCAGAGAATATGCAATTGCACTTTCTTGAGATTCCAAAAGTAATTCGAGAATGGCAAGAAGATCGAATGGATCCATGGGAGGATATATTAGCACGCTGGCTATTATTATTTCCTGCATATGAAGATGAGAAATTAACTACAATCCTGGAGGGAATCGCGATGGAAAAAGATCCAGTTTTGAAAAAGGCAATGGAGGATTGGGAGCGTTTAAGTAGTGATAAGGACTTTTTACGCTTATATGAGGCGAGAGAGAAGGCAATAAAAGATAGAATATCAGAAATAGAGACGGCAGAAGAAAAGGCCGCGGAAAAAGCAGCAAAAGAAGCTAGAATAGCAACTAAGATAGAGATGATTCACAATTTAATTAAAGTAGGTTTACCTATAGAGAAGATAGCGGAAGCTACTGAATTAAGTGTCGAAAAGGTTAATGAAATTTTAAGAAACAAAGAGTAGATAGAAGTAGTGAAAAACAGGTACTTGTGAAAAACGCACAATTACCTGTTTTTTGTTTCTAATGAATAGTTTGATAAACACAAGGCTTAGACACTCCTTAATAGGTAGTATACTCTTATTAAGGAGCATAATAAGTTGTTGGAGAGATTAAAATGAATAAGAAAAAAGAAGCGCATACCCTTAGTGATAAAATTCCAAAATGGATAAAATAGAATTATGTTGCTCACTGAAAGAAGAAATGAATGCTTTAGGTCTTAAGGACGGTAATATTTTTAAAATTCTTATAGTATGGTACGATCCTAACAAAGAGGGTAGAAATAAAGGTGTAAACAAGGACTTGTTTTTTTAAAATCGTATTGCTATAATATAAAGGTAATAAGATTTTACAATAAAAATATAAAATTAATCAGTTCGCATATAAGAGAAGACCTCAATATGCGCCATGTCCTTAGGGGACGTGTGCGTGTATTGAGGTCTTTTTGCGTTTTGCGAGCAAAAACACACCTGGAGGTGCAGGAATTATGTTGAATTGGTTGTCTGCAAAACTTATGACAACATCAGTAGGAGATTTCCTATTGGCAAAAAGTAGCTTTACGAAGGGTCTTGGTGGTAGTGGTAGTGGTGCCAATGCTGAAACCGTTCAAAAAAGCATGAACACTTTGGTGAAAACCTTAATTGGTTTTGGGGGAATTTGGGTGGCAGCTTGCGTTGTATTTGCAGCTATTAAACTATCTGGTGCACAAGGGAAGAATCCTGAAAACCGTACACAAGCTATGATTGGTTTAGCTTGCGCAGCAATTGGAGGCTTTGTAATGATCAAAGCGTACGATATCGCTGCTTGGGTTACGACAATCTAACATAAGAGTTTGTACAAGCTCTCCTCGATTTGGGGAGAGCTTCTCTTATACAAGGGAGGAAAAAGAATGAGAAAAGTAACCGTTCCTGTTGATATGACTTCGGAACAAAAAACACTACTAGGTGTGCTGAGCAAGCGCCAATTGATTTATCTATTGGGTGGCGGAGCATCCCTTTATTTATATGTACCATTTTTATGGCGACTATTTGCACCTATTGATGCAGTAGTAGCATTTTTTATTTGTTTAATTTTAGCACTACCAACGGTAATAGGTGTTATAGCGTTTGCTTTTATATATAAAGAAAAACAACACATGTACCTAGATAAGTATTTACTTATTAAAATGCGTAGCCGCTCCGAAAAAGGTAAGTGGAGAAAAGGATACGAGCCAACTACATGGGCAAAGGAGAATTTGTAAATGTTAGAAATGATATATTTTGCGGCGATAGCCATTGTAGGATTTTTCTTTTATCGGAAAATGAATGGAAAACCGCTGTTTGGTTCTAAGAAAAATGGGAAAAAGCAAGGTGGAGTAGAGAAACACACTACTGAAAAAACTGGAAAGAAAAATAAAAAAAATACGCCTGCTGAATCGGAAATTGATGAGGATAATGTTGACTTCTTTCGTACTTTTGTAGAGGACATTAAGGAAATCGATAATCATATGATTCGGTATCATGATGACACATTTGTCCTGATTGCGGAAGCACATCCAGTTAACTATTACTTGCTCTCCAATATGGAACAAGAAGCAATTGATATCAAAATTGAATCATGGTTAACCACATTAGAGTTTAATACGAAAGTATATATTCAAAGTAAGTTTGTGGATTTAACAGATCCTGTACGCAAAATGACAGAAACGATGAAAGGTGCGAAGGACCTTACACCAGAGACGGTTCTATATGGACAAGAAGTTATCGATAACTTAGAGTACTGGCAGCGTTCGCAACCTCGATATGAACAAAAACGTTATTTAATTTATCCATACAAGGTTGATATTAGTACGATTACGGCTGATACAGAGGACGAGTTAGAAGAAAAGATTGTAGATAAGGCATTTAACGAACTATATCGTCGTTATAATGCATCTCGAAATCTACTATCGAAAGCAAAAATTAATGTAGAAATGTTAACGAAAGATAAATTAATAGAACTTTTATATGTAGCATTTAACCGTCGTAAAGCTATAAAAGCTCGTTTCCAGGATTTAATTGAAAACGAGAATTTCTCCCTCTATTCAACAGGGGAAACGAATGAAAGAAAACTAGAGTTAATGAAGAAAGTGCTAGCGGAAGAAAAGGCAGAAAAATCAAATAACGGGGTGGCGTAAACATGAAGTTGTTCGGAAAAAAGAAAAAGGAAAAGAAAAAAATAGAAGCAGAAGAGAGGGACGAATTGGAGCTAGAGGAGGAAGAGTTGGAAGAAGAGGAAATACCGACGCAATTAGACAATCAAACAACAGTGTTTGATGTTATTGCTCCAGAAGGAATGAAAATTGATGCAGAAGATTATGGGGTCATTAAACAATCTTTAGGAAGTAATACGTTCTTTCGTCCGTTTTATATTCCACGTGATGGGTACCCGCGTATGATGCAAACCAATTGGCTCAACATGTTAACTTCGGCTGGGGAAGTGGATGTCATGATCGATATTCATAAAGAACCAAAAGCTAAAGCAATGCGATCATTAGATATGCAGCTGACGATGTTACGTTCCAATCTTTCTTTCCAACGTACACGAGGAAACATTGACCAAGAAAAAGACTTAGATGCAAAAATTCAAGATACAAACAATTTAATGGATGAAATCCAGTTCAATGAAAACGACTCCTATATGGTGAGTACAATGGGTGTTGCTTACGCAGAATCAAAGAAAGAATTGGACGTTTTATGTGAGTATATTGAAGATGAAATGCAAGCATCTCACTTTAAGATAGCAAGTACTTGGAATCGTGTGAAGAGTGGTTTGAAAGCTGTTATGCCGCTAGGAGCACTAAATACGTTACAAGATACCTATCGAAATATCGATAGACGTGCGTTATGTACATTTGCACCTTTTGTGTCAGGTTCTGGAAGGTTTAATGGTGGGATACCAATAGGAAAGAACAAAATTACTGGGCAAGTAGAATTTTTAAATTCATTCGGGAATGCAGATTATCGTCCTCCAAACTATAACATTGGTGTAACAGGGATCTCAGGTTCCGGAAAAAGTTTACTTTTAAAAATGAAGTTAGCCCGTGAAACGTCACTTGCAGATACGCATGCAATGATTATCGATCCAGAAGGAGAATTCGTAAAAATTACAAAACGTCTAGGTGGCATTAATTTAAATATTTCACCTGAAAGTAATATCATTATCAACCCTTGTGCAATTGCTGTAACAGAACTTCAGATTACGGATAAAGATGAAGAGCTAGAAGCACTTGAACAATATGATAAGAAAGAACTTGTAGAGCGTGATGGCGTGAAGTATGTAAGGTTTGTACCGATTTTAGAGAAAATCAATGAAATACTTGGATTCTTTGACATTATTATTCGCGGACAAGACTTTGATCAACCAGGATTAAATGTATTCCAGCGTACAATGCTAGAAGATGCAATTCGTGAAGTGTTTGATAAACATGGTATTACCTCACACCCTTCATCTTTATATATGGATGAAGTGAAGAAGGTGGATGGACAATTAATTCAGTCTCAAGTGAGAAAGCCAGAACCAGAGTTAAAAGAAATCTACGATGTCATAGTAGAACATCATGGAGACGATGTGAAAGCAGAAGAGCTAATTGCTGCGATTCGTCCATTCTTACGCGATGGTTCAAAACCATTATTTGATGGACAAAGTCATTTTGGCCGTGGTGTAGAAACACAGTTAAATGAATCTCGTGTTGTTAATTTTAATATTAGTCATTTAGAAGAAGGATTCTTAAAACCAATCGCTTTCCACGTTATCTTGAACTATATTTGGGAGCATTGGATTAAGAGTCCAGAACACGCTATCAAGCGAAAAGTATTATATGTGGATGAGATGTGGCAGTTTATCGACTATGAACAAACGGTTAACTTCTTGGAAAAAGTAGCACGTCGTTCACGTAAAAGAAATGCTGGTATGTGTTGGGCGAGTCAGGACTTCGTTCGTATTTTAGAAAATGTAAAAGCTCGTGGTATCTTGCAATCTACTTTCTCCTATTTCTTCTTAGAACAAAATAAGATAGATAAGAAAAAGATCCAGGAGAACTTTAACTTAACTGCTGGGGAGCTTGATATTATTCTCAACAACCCTGGAAAAGGAGAAGGGATTTTCCGAGTAGGAGATAGTTCGGTTTGGATTCAAACTGATCCATCTGACAAAGAAATGATGTTCATTGAATCGAATGAAGCGGTACTACAAGAGCTTTTAAACAATATGAAGAAAGTACAAGGGTACGCAGGATAATAGCGTACTCTTAAAAAGGAAGGTGAAATTATGCTTGAGAAAATAGTAGAGTGGGTCGGAGGCTTAATTATTGCTATAGTAAAGGCTTTTCTTAGTCCGGTGTATGCAACTTTGGATCCGCTGCCAGTTTTAGTGTTTGGAGGAGAGGGAACAGAAGGAAAGGGGACAAACTTAGATTTCTTATTTTCAGGTAATTCTTTAACCAAAGTATTAGACACAGGTATGCCTGTCATGTTCAAGCTTGTTGCTTTTTGTGTCCTTGTCAGTGTAGTTATTACGGCGGCAAAATATTCGGCAACAGCTATTAATCCTAATAATAGAACAGCATTAATAGAGTATGCGAAGGATTTGATGATCATTTCAATTTTTCTTTGGCACCTCGATTACTTCTATACACTCATATTTGAAATCAATTCTTGGATAATAATAGAGTTTAGAGACGCTGTTAATGTAGCAAGTGGGGGGAATTTTGATCCAGATAAGGGTACTAAATTTCTACAACCTGGATTTGGTGGGGCTGGACTTACCATTACTGAGCTGGGTTTGAAAGGTCATGAAAATGACTATATGTTTATTATATTTGGTTTGTTTATAGAAGCTGGTCTCATCGTCTGGGCAAACTTTTACTACTTAATGCGAGCGGTGTCACTATACGTTTTAATGTTAATTGGTCCGTTAATGGTAGGTATGTGGCTATTTCCACAAAAGAAACAACAGACATTATATTGGATACGTGAATTTATAGGAGCGGTGTTCATACAAGCAATTCATGCGATTACCTTATGGCTCATTATTTCTTTAATTGGAGCAGCAAATAGTCCGTTAATCAAATTAATTTTACTTGCTATGTTTATCCCAATAGGTGAGATTGTGAAAAGTTTTATTGGCCTTAGTACCAATGCATCAGGTGGTATTCATAGAGCAGGTACGATGATGGGTATGGGTGCTTTAGCAAGTGTGGCTGGACTGGTTAAAGGTGTTCGTGATGACTATCGTAATTCAAAAGCAAAACCTGATGATAAAGGGGATAAAGAAAAGACAAAAGAAGATGCTGATAACCCGAAAGATGCATTAGGAGCGAATTTAGGGACAGATGTTGGTACAACATCTCGTGCAGCTCGTATGTTAAAAGCTGGTCAAATTGGAAGTTCAATTGGTAAAGCGGCTGGTGGACTTGCAGGTATGACAGCAGGAGCTGGTCTTGGACCAGAAGGAATGGCAATAGGGACATTCGCTGGCAGTAAAGCGGGCGGATTTACTGGTGCAGTTACTGGAAGATCTGCTGCTGCAGTTGGCGAAGGGGCTGTAGCCTTAGGAAAACATATTGGTTCCAGTGTAAAGAAGGGTGCGGACACGTATTCAAATCTAAATGGCAAATCTTATCCGGAACTAACCGATGAAGATATCGCACAGGATTTAGCTACAAAAGACTTTGAAAATTGGAAAGCAGATAATCCGGATTCTGCAGTGGCAAGTCGCTTGAAACAAGCATTCCCTGGTGCGTCCGATGCGGAGATTGCTAAAAAAGTAGCGAAAACAAATAGTGATCAAATGTCTCGTTTCTCAAATCAGCGGAAACAGGATTTACAAAATATGAAGAAAGCCGCTACACCATATGGAAATGCTAGAGATTTAGTAAAGGCTGCAACGAATGCATTCCAAAAGGGGTATGAGGCAGACCATAAAGATACGTTTATGAGTCAGTTACCAGAAAATATGTCAGCAGAAGAGAAAGAGAACCATTGGAACGACCATCTGAACACAAAAGTACAAGGATTTAGAAACCACGCAGAACAAGCTGCAACAAAAGCAGGAGCCATGCCAGTTGATGCGAAGGACAAACAAGGAAATAATCTGTTTGATAAGTCCTATGTGAATAAAGATGCGTTTGCTTCCCAACTTGCATTAGGAAAAGTCGGAAAAGCAGTCGAGGATGTAAAAGGAGAAACGTTGGAAAGTGGCCATCAAAATATGGGACAAGTCGGTGCTCTTGTCGGTGCTTCTACTGCTGCATTTAAGAAAGCGTATAGTGCAGACCATAAGGCTGGATTTATGAAACAATTCCCTGCAGATATGCCGCAACAAGAAAAAGAAGCAGCATGGAATAAGCATTTAGATCAAAAAGTACAAGGCTTCAAAAATTATGCACAACAAGCGGCGGAATCAGCTGGTATTGTACAGCAAAAAGACGGTACAAACTATGCGAATAAAGAAGCTTTCGCTTCTCATTTATCACAACAGTTACAAAAAGATCCTGGTTTAAATGCTATGGGTATATCCAGTTCGGCAGGTATTCAGAAGGCAGTTAATGGTGTGAAAACACACGGTTTGACAAGTGGAAATGGAAGTCAGCAAGCAAAACAAGTAAGTAATGTTGGGAACCTAGTACAAGCCTCTACAGAATCCTTTAAACAGGGCTATGCAGCAGAACAACAGGCAAGCTTTATGAAAAAGTTGTCTCCAACTATGTCTCAACCACAAAAAGAGCAAGCTTGGCAGTCGCACCTGAATGAAAAAGGAAATGAATTTAAAGCAGTCGCACAACAAGCGGCAGTACAAGCGGGAGCGATGCCCGTACAGGCAAAAGATACGAGTGGTAAGAGTCTACATAATCAATCGTATATTAGTAAAGATGCCTTTACTTCGCAATTAACGAAAGGTTTACAAAGCCATGCAAGTCTTGGAACGGTGAGCCAACAAGTAGGTTCTGGAGTTACTAGTGCGATTCAAGGTGTTCGTTCACATGGTGTTGCGAGGGGTGGCGCAATTAATAAAGCTGTATATGCAGCGACACAAACCCAAGCGAGTATAGCACGTGCAGGAGATCTTTCCGTTGCGGAAATTGAACGTTCTTATGCAGATGCATCAACAAGTGTAGCAAATATTGCACAAAGTGCTGGTAAAATGTCTATCCCAACTTCTGCAGTGGGACGTATGACACAGCAAAGTACAAAACTTGGCATGAGTGTAATAGAAGGTGCGAAACACCTTATGCTTGCGGATCGCATTGATACGGTATCAAATGCATACTTTAGTGCTGCGAGTGTTGTACAACAATCCGGAGGGAATGCAGTACAAAGAGTGATAAGTGGGACTACTGCTGCTGTTAATACATCATTAGGTGGGAATGCAGCAGAGCGTCACTATAATGTGACAAAAGGCTTAAGTTACGCTGCAGGTGTTATTGGTGGTGCGGGCGCTTATCAAGCAACTGCACGTATGGTAAGTAAACATAATCCGTATAACAGTGCAGTTCGTACAGAAGCAAAAGAGATTCAGGAAATTCAACAGATGGTACCGACAACACCAGATCATACAGGCGCGCAATCGGTTGTAAAAGGTGCCGTACGTCTTGTGACGACAAATAATAAATCTTGGATTGAAGCAAAAGACGCTAGTGGTATGACGCAAGTTGTATCTCGTTATGGTAGTGGAGATAGCAGTATACGATCTGGACAAGTCGTATATCAGGACTTAAATATTTCAGATGGACAATTAACGCAGTATCGTAATGGTGCGAAAGCATCTCCGGCTTATATACAAGATTCAACTGGTGGAAAAATCAATATCAATCGCTCGATCAATGTAAATCCAAATCAATTAGTAGGAAACCAAAATCAAAGACCGTTACAACAGAAACCGGTATTTAATGAACCACCACTTACGGTCAATCACAAAGTAGACAATGGTCACTTCTATATGTCTGATTTAGACCAAGGTGGCTATAAGAATGTACAAATGGTTGTAGAAAGAGATCGTAGTTACATGGTTGCAACAACAACAGACGGTACAGTGTCACGTATTTCGCCATTCGGAAAAGGAGATACGCGTTTACAAGCAAACCAAAGGATAGAAAGAGCTTGTGAAGTGAAAGACAGTAGTATTAAGCCAAGAGAAGAAATCTTAGTAACACAAACACAGGAAGAAGTAGTCCGTACAGAGACGCATTTAAATTTATCAGAACATGACCCACAAAATCTGATTCCATTTGCGCCAAACCCTCGCTTAGCACAGCGAAGAGGAAGAAATTCTCAAAATGGAAAATATGGTGTGATAAGTCTATGAGTCAAAATCCTAACGATCCAAATGAACAGAAAAAAAGTAATCCTTTAAAAGATGTAGCTTCCCACTTTATTAAGAAAAAAGGGATGCAAGCGCGCGGGAAGATGGCAAAATTGGCAGGAAAAGCAGGAAGGGCGGCAGCGAAAGCTGCTGCCAAAATGCTAAAAGCAGGTATATTAAAAATTGTGGGTGCTGTTGTGGCAGCGGTTGGAGTACCTGCCGCTTTAATTATGGGAGTAATTATTGCTGTGTGTGTGATTTTAGTCTCTTTTGTACCTTTTACCGATGATGAAGGTAAGACAGAGGAACAAGTAAAAAAATATATGGAAGTTTCAATGGCATTGAATGTGAATTGGAAAGAGGTTGTCGCATTTGATATGGCGCGATACGATAATGATTTGACTGGTAAAGATCCGCACGATGCTATATCATATTTCTTGGATATCCAATATGAAGAATATACAGAAAAAGAGGTATGCGAGGCAGGACCGAATGGTCCTTGCGAAAAAAAGAAAAAGGAGATGCAAAAAACAAAATCTGAAAGTTACTCCGGACCAGATGTAAAAAAGATATTAGGAGATACAGATTTTAAGAAAAAAATAGATGAGATTAATGCGAGTGGAAGTAAAAAAGTGACAACATCTTCTCATGGGCTAGAGAAAGCGATGGAACTCGCAAAGTTTAGTAAAAGTCAAAAAGAGCGTGCGCGTGAGATATTAGAAGCCGGGATGTTAGAAGGTATGTATGGACATCTTGCTCCTACTACTGGTGGATTTATTGGTGGTATGTGTGTAGGTAATGTGAGTCCTGGCGGAGAGCCTGTTAACCTTAATGCAAAAGTTACAGGATATCTTCCTAAGATTAAAGAAATGGCAGAAAAACATGGTGTTGCTCAATATGTTGGTATTTTGGCTGCTCAAATGATGCAGGAGTCACAAGGAGAGGGAAATGACCCGATGCAAGCGGCAGAAGGGAGTCATGGAAACTTAAGTTCATATTGTGTAGGTCTAAAAGGAAGTGCCCGTATAGGGTGTATTAAAGACCCGAATATTTCCATTGAAGCAGGCGTACAAGAGTTTAAAGATGTGTTAGGAAAGGCAAATGGAGATATAGCACTTGCCTTACAGAGTTATAATTACGGTCCTGGATTTATTAGTTATGCATTAGCAAGAGGTGGATATTCAGAAGAAACAGCTATTGCGTTTTCTAGGGAGCATGCTGATGAAAATAGAGCTGGGTGCAAAGATCCAAACAATTTTAGAACTAAAGTCGGAGCGTGCTATGGGGATTATACTTACGTTTCCAAAGTTTTGAAATATTACAAAGATTTAGGTTGTGTAGCAGATGTATCTGGCGAATGGATATCTGATAAAGGTTGGAAATGGCCAACGAAAAGCGGGCGTATTACAGGTACATTTGATGAAATTCATGCTAGCAAACCGCATAATGCTGTAGATATTGGGGCCATGACCGCCGGAAAACCAGGAGACCCCGTCTGGTCGATGGAAGCTGGTATGGTTACGGATAAAACAGGAAATGTAAACAACGGTGGTTTAGGAGTCTATGTTGACCATGGAAATGGCATTGTATCTCGTTACTTACATTTGAGTAAAATCTTAGTTGCACCAGGAACTATGGTAACAAAAGGACAGATTATTGGGGAAATGGGGGGATCTAACTATGTCGGTGGTATTCTTAATATGTTTGGATACGCTGTCCATTTAGATTTCCAAATTCGTATTAATGACCAGCCAACGGATCCAATGAAATTCTTTAAGAAAAATGATGATCCAGGGTTATCATCAGGTGGTGTTCCTACAATGACAAATGCTAAACGACAAAAGGTATTAGAAGAAGCAAAAAAATGGCTTGGGCAAGGGAAAGTGAGCTATGTATCCGGTGCTAGAAATCCAGCTGCAGGTAGTGCAGATTGTTCTGGATTCACACAATATGTATTTAAAACCAGTATAGGTGTCCAGCTAGGAGATTGGACAGGTGCTCAAATTGGACAAGGAAAACAGGTGCCAGATATCGGTCGTGCACAACTAGGAGATTTAATTTTCTATGAAAATCCGAACCATGTATCTATTTATTTAGGAAATCAGAAAATGATTCATATTGGTGATAATAAAGGTGTACAAATTACAGGTCTAAACTATACTGCTAGAGGACAACATATGACGCAAATACGTAATGTTATAGACTGATTTGGGATGTGAAGAAATGAAGAAAGTCATGAATATGTTAGCGAATCTGCCTCGTAAGTACTTAGTTATATTGGGGATTATTGTGTTAGTAGTAGGCGTTGCTACTTATAATACTATTCATCGTTACATGATGAAATCTCAAGTACAAGAGGAAGAGCAAGTAAATCAAGATGAAATCGAGATGCTTGGAGATAAGCCAAAGG
>Ga0102589_1003211_pt1 | contig 17456 bp, 21 predicted proteins | sample AraplaMF_Col_mLB_FD_76858 | JGI IMG/M metagenome (GOLD analysis project Ga0102589, IMG submission 76858) | Arabidopsis root microbial communities from the University of North Carolina, USA - plate scrape MF_Col_mLB | ecosystem: Host-associated > Plants > Roots > Endosphere | place: USA... | reverse complement strand
GTTCCTGTTTCAGCTTCAAAAGATATATTTAATCATATAACAGAAGAAATGGACGTTATTGCAATTGATGAGGTGCAATTCTTTGATGGGGACATTGTGGAAGTGGTGCAAATATTGGCAAATCGTGACTATCGTGTCATTGTAGCCGGTTTAGACCAAGATTTCCGTGGTCTACCATTTGGACAAGTTCCTCAGCTGATGGCGATTGCTGAACATGTAACAAAATTGCAAGCAGTTTGTTCTGTATGCGGATCTCCAGCAAGCCGTACACAACGTTTAATTGATGGAGAACCAGCTGCATTCGATGATCCAATTATTTTAGTTGGGGCTTCAGAGTCATATGAGCCGCGTTGTCGTCATTGTCATGCAGTACCTACAAAACAAAAATAAGTAAAACTCGCTACAATAGGGCGGGTTTTTTTCGAAAATAGATGAAGAGTGGGGCGGGCTGCCTGCACTTTTAAAATAATATCTAGTTTCGGTGGCAAGCTCTTCGCGTCTAAGAACCTTCCGCACAAAAGGCAAAGAGCGCCTTGTGTGCGAAAGAACCTTATCCGGTCAGAGCTGAACGAGCCACCTACGCTTTTAAATAATATCTAGCTCCGGCGGCAAGAATGGTCGGTGGCTTCGCTTCTTCCTGCGAGGCAAAAGGCGCCTCTATGTCAGAAGCTCCATCCCCCTCCCATTCTGAGCGAGCCGCCTGCACTTTTAAAATAATAATTTGCGTTTTTTTGATTAAGTACCATATACTATTTGTATTAAAGACTAGGATGTTGAGGTGAATGATGTGTTAGATCGTTTGCAAGCTGTAGAAAATCGTTATGAGAAGTTAAACGAGCTGTTAAGTGATCCAGAGGTTATTAGTGATTCGAATAAACTTCGTGAATATTCAAAGGAACAATCTGATATGCAAGAAACGGTAGAGGTGTACCGTGAGTATAAAGATGTTCGTGCGCAATTACGAGATGCGAAGGCAATGTTAGAAGAAAAGTTAGATGCTGACATGCGTGAAATGGTAAAGGAAGAAGTTTCTGAGTTAGAGGGACAAGAGAAAGAATTATCAGAGCGTCTGAAAATTTTACTTGTTCCAAAGGACCCGAATGATGATAAAAACGTTATTGTGGAGGTTCGTGGTGCTGCTGGTGGCGATGAGGCTGCTTTATTTGCTGGTGATTTATACCGTATGTATAGCCGTTATGCTGAGGTACAAGGTTGGAAAACTGAAATTATCGAAGCGAGTTATACAGAGTTAGGTGGATATAAAGAGATTATCTTTATGATCAACGGTAAAGGCGCTTTCGCAAAGTTGAAGTTTGAAAATGGTGCACACCGTGTGCAACGTGTTCCGGAAACAGAATCTGGAGGACGTATCCATACTTCTACAGCAACTGTAGCTGTATTACCGGAAGCAGAAGAAGTAGAAATCGATATTCATGAAAAAGATGTTCGTGTTGATACATTTGCTTCTAGTGGTCCTGGTGGACAAAGTGTTAATACAACGATGTCAGCGGTACGTTTAACACATTTACCGACTGGTGTAGTTGTATCTTGTCAGGATGAAAAATCGCAAATTAAGAACAAAGAAAAAGCAATGAAAGTATTACGTGCACGTGTTTATGATAAATTTAGACAAGAAGCGCAAGCTGAGTACGATCAAAACCGTAAACAAGCTGTTGGTACGGGAGACCGTTCAGAGCGTATTCGTACGTATAACTTCCCGCAAAACCGTGTTACAGACCATCGAATCGGTTTAACGATTCAGAAGCTAGATCAAATCTTACAAGGTAAGTTAGATGATTTCATCAATGCCTTAGTGATGGAAGATCAGGCGCAAAAGATGGAGGCAGCTGAGTAATGCGTGTCTATGAAGCCCTGAAATGGGCTTCTTCTTTTTTACAAGAAAATGGGCGAGATGAAAATGCGGGAGAAATTGTCCTTTGTCATGTATTAAAGACGAATCGAACAGGCTTAATGATGAACATGCGTGAAGAAATGTCTGAGGAACAACAGAAGACGTTTACGAACTTTATCCACAAACATGTAGGTGGGATTCCTGTTCAATATATGATGGGATATGAAATGTTTTATGGTCGTTCGTTTTTCGTAAATGAAGAAGTATTAATACCAAGACCAGAAACAGAAGAGCTTATAGTAGGTGTATTAGATAGAATCCAGCGTATGTTTGGTAAGCAGGAACTGCATATAGCTGATATTGGTACGGGAAGTGGAGCAATTTCAATTACGCTCGCTTTAGAAAATCAAAATCTTCGTATGTATACAGTAGATATCGCACAGGAATCTATTGAAGTTGCGAAAGAAAATGCAAAAGCATTAGGTGCAAATATAACGTTCTATCATGGTGATTTATTATCACCGTTTTATGAAACGGGGCAAAAATTAGATGTTGTTGTTTCAAATCCCCCGTATATTCCAGAAGAAGACTGGAGAGGTCTTTCTCCGGTTGTAAAAGAGCATGAACCGAAGCGTGCGCTTGTTGGCGGGGAAGATGGGCTTAATTTTTATCGCCGTTTTATGGAAGAGTTGCCAAACGTCTTGCAAAGAAAAGCAATTGTTGCTTTTGAAGTAGGCATAGGGCAAGGTGAAGATGTTAAAAGGTTATTGCAGCAGACATTTCCGCATGCCCATGTAGAAGTTGTATTTGATATTAACGGAAAAGATCGTATGGTATTTGCGGAAATGGAGTAAGGATAGAACCTTACTCCATTTTTCTATATAAATCCATTTTGCCTTTTCAACATATAAGTCGCGGCTATGAAAAATAAAAGGTGACCTGCCCGCATCTGTGCATGGCTAGATGCTCTCTTCCATCCAAAAAGAAAGGTTTTAAATCGTTTTTTTCAATTTATATTTACATACACTCGAAAGTTTTTCTATAGATTTAGAATTTAATAGTTTAGAAAGAGGTAAGAGTGTCTACACTGTTTACAGAAGGGACGGTGTAGGAGATGAAAAAACAAGCGATTGCCTATTTTCTTTTATTATTAATTGGTGCACAGTTACTTGTGCAGTTTGGATATATGAAAGTTGATGCGAAGGGAAAAACTGTTATTCCGAAAGAAGCTGTTCGATTACGTATTTTAGCAAATAGCGATTCGAAGGAAGATCAGGCGCTCAAACGTAAAGTGCGCGATGAAGTAAAGATGCAAATTGATGGTTGGGTAGCAGATTTGAAATCGTTTGAAGATGCACGTCGCGTTATTCAGAGTCAAATCCCAGAAATTGAAAAAACGGTTGCTAATACGTTAAAACGCGAAGGAAGTAAAGAATCATTTCAAGTTACATTTAGCAAAAACATTAAATTTCCTACAAAAGTATATGGGAATTTTATTTATCCAGCAGGGGAATATGAAGCAGTACTCATTTCAATTGGAAAAGGTGAAGGGGCAAATTGGTGGTGCGTGTTATTCCCGCCAATGTGTTTTCTAGATTTCTCTAGTGGATCGGCTGTAAAAAAAGAAGAGCATGTTGTAAAAGCAGAATCAATGGATGAGGAAGAACGGCCAGTAAAAATACAGGAAGAAAAAGAAGAGGTATCGGAAAAACAAAATCAAGATGTTCTGTCGAAACAAAAAAAGGGACAAGAAACATCGAAAAAAGAGGTTATTTCAAAAGTACAAACTCCTGTGAAAGAAACAAATGAAAAGATTGCACAAGAAAAAAGCGTAAAACAGGGAGAAAAACAGCCTGTGGAAAAAATAGAAAAACCTCTGGAGAAGAAACAAAAACAAACAATTGAAACAGTAGAAACAGAAGAGCAAGAGGAAAAACCGAAAGTGAAATTATTTATTGTAGAAGCATTCACATCGTTATTTTCTAAATAAGTACTAGTTTGGAATCCTTCCTCATATATAGAAATGAGGAGGGATTTGTTGTGAAAAAGACTTATTTTGCTACAAACGCTGATGTTGAGAGATTACATTCTTTTTTCGGACAAGCTAATAAAAAAGATGATAAAATAAATGAGTTATACGAGCAATTTATGATATTGGAAGATGACGGAGAGATACAAGCTGTAATTGGTTATGAACAAAAAGGAGAAAATGCACTCATTCGTTCTTGTTTGTTCACACCCATTGTGGATAACAAGACTTTCTTATATTTTTTTGAAATGTTTTTGCAGTATATGAAAGAGAAAAGTATGGGGCAAGTATATTTACTCACAAATCATCCACAATCTGTGACGATCTTTCAGTTTTTTAACTTTATAACTGTGGAAAAACATAAAGTTCCAGAGGATATTCAGCAGTTAGAACATTTTTGTGAAAATATAAAACAGCAGAATGTAATAATACTAAATTGTCAGCTATTCACAAAGTTATCCACTGATTAATTGGGTTTATCCACATTTTGTGGATAAACCTTGTTTGTCTTTTGGATAAATCTCATAGTAAACTAAATATAACAAGTATTTCATGGGAAAAAAGGACGTGGGAAAAAATGCATACAAATATGTGGACTGTGGATAATGTTGTGGAAATAAAAAAAGATTATCCACAATTACAAAAAGCAGCAAAATTACTAAGGGAAAATGAAGCGATTGCTTTTCCGACAGAGACGGTATACGGGCTAGGAGCAAATGCGATGAATGATGAAGCAATTGCGAAAATTTTTGAAGCGAAAGGCAGACCGAGTGATAATCCACTGATTGTCCATATTGGTTCTAAATCGCAGTTAAAAGGAATTGTTAGAGAAATACCAGAGGTTGCAGAAGTCTTAATGAAGCACTTTTGGCCGGGACCATTAACAATTATTTTACCGAAAAAAGAGGGGATTTCTGAAAAGGTTACGGCTGGTTTAGATACAGTTGGAGTTAGAATGCCGGATCATCCAGTGGCGCTAGCTCTTATTGAAGAAGCGAATGTACCTGTTGCAGCACCCAGTGCCAATCGTTCTGGGCGTCCGAGTCCAACACTAGCATCTCACGTATATGAAGATTTAAATGGAAAGATTGCTGGTATTGTTGATGGTGGTGCGACTGGCGTTGGGGTTGAATCAACGGTAATTGATTGTACAAGTGAAGTACCGACGATTTTACGCCCAGGTGGGATTACGAAGGAACAGCTAGAAGAAGTGATCGGAACTGTTTCGTTAGATCCTGCGCTAAAAGATGAGAAAGAAAAACCGAAGGCACCAGGGATGAAATATACACATTATGCACCGAAAGCACCACTTAGTATTGTTGAAGGGTCTCGTGATTTTATTCAACAGCTTGTAGATCAGAAGAAAGACGAAGGGTATACGGTAGGTGTATTAACGACAGAAGAATATCAACATGAATATAAAGCGGATGTTGTATTGTCTTGCGGAGTGCGAAGTGATTTAGCAAGCGTTGCAACTAAATTATACGATGTGCTGAGAACATTCGATGCCAGCAAAGTAGATGTGATTTTTAGTGAGTCATTTCCGAATGAAGGAATTGGAAATGCGATCATGAACCGTTTAACGAAAGCGGCAGGGCATCATATTATTATTGAAGAGTAGGCGAGTTGAAAAATTAAAACCTATTTTTTAGGGTGGAAGAGAGGATCCGCTCATGCATAGAAGCGGTCAGTGCTTTTTTTGGCCCCATGCCGAGTGAAACCAGAAGGAGAGAACGAGCGCGGGTTACCTTTTGTTTTCATAGCCCGTAATGTGAGTGTTGGATAATGAAAATGGGAGTATGCGGTGAAAGTTTTAGTTTGTGTAAATACAAATTGAAAAACGAGGTATTCCATTTTTTAAGTTGGAAGAGAGGATCCGCTCATGCATAGAAGCGGTCAGTACCTTTTTGGCCCCATGCCGAGTGAAACCAGAAGGAGAGAACGAGCGCGGGGTCACCTTTTGTTTTTCATGGCCCTAATGTGAATGTTGGATAATTGAAATGGATGTATCCTGTAAAATCCCGATTAGTGGGGCTAATAATCAGTGGGGGATGAAGAAAACTCCCACTGATTAAAGTTTCACTTTATACAGAAAAATTTCGTAGATTCTATTTCTCCTCGGATGAGCATATTGTGAAGTAGCAAGTCCGAGGAGGGACATGGATGACGGTTGAACAACTAGTACCTTTGATTATAATGGCATTTGCCTTAGGGATGGATGCATTTTCTGTAAGCCTCGGCATGGGTATGATAACGCTCAGAATGCGACAAATCATTTATATCGGTATGACAATAGGGCTGTTTCATATTGTTATGCCGTTTCTCGGTATGATACTAGGTCGTTTTTTATCAGAGAAATTTGGGCATATTGCGACTGTTGCTGGGGCTATTCTGTTAATTGGATTAGGATTTTATATTGTGTATTCTTCCATTTTAGAAAGTGAAGAAACAAGGTCTGCTCCGGTAGGAATTAGCTTATTGGTATTTGCATTTAGTGTAAGTATAGATAGCTTTTCAGTTGGGCTCAGCCTCGGGATTTACGGAGCGCAAATGGTTGTAACAATATTGATGTTTGGATTGGTCAGTATGATATTAGCATGGGGTGGTTTACTTATTGGAAGACATGCAAAGCATATGCTCGGTACATATGGTGAAGTACTCGGCGGTATTATTCTTGTTGGGTTTGGATTATGTCTTCTTTTTCCAATATAATCTTGCTATCATATAAGAAAATGGTACATTTAGTTTTTGACATTTTTATCAAGATAGTTATGTAGGTTTATTGTTTGCTGGGCTATTTTATAAATAGTAGTACTTTGCTGGATGAAATGAAATTGGGAATGGTAACGGAAGCCTCTTTCCTGTACAACCTTACTGTTTCTATTATTGCTTGTCGCACTAAAAATGACTCTAACTCTTATACATAGAAGGGATGGTACAAGTGACAAGAGTAAAACAAATTTTGGGTATTATTATTAGCTTTTTCGTATTTTGGTTTAGTATGCTCGGTGTACAAATGTTTGCTGAGTTTTTAGATATAAGTTCTTTAAAATTTATTGAGGGAAAAACAGAGACGGCTCGTATGTTTTATTCGCCGTATCCATTTTTTATCGTTTTTCTTATTACATTGCTCTCTTTATATTTCTTTGTTGTAAAGCTTGGAAAACCGAAGAAGGAAAATGCGCCTACGCTAGAAGAAAAGCGTGAAGAAATATAAAAAAAATCCCCCGCTTATAATGGTGGGGGATTTTTTGTTGTGGAATGAACGAGCTGTCGCCACTTTTAAATTGGCCTTACAAGCTCAAATTGTTCTCCTAATTTTGCGTAGTTGTGTCCTGCTAGGCGGCTTACTGGTTTTAGTCCTTCTGCATGAATTCGTCCGTTTTCATATAAATGTTCTGCGACGTGGAACCGGACAACGCGGCCGATAAGAAGGTCACATGCTGGGGAGTCTTCTGTTCCACCTAGTGGGATGGCGCGTTCTAATACGCATTCCATTCGAATATTCGCTTCTTTTACGCCTGGTACGGAGATGACATCACTTTCGATCGGGGTTAGTTTCGCTAATTCAATTTCACTTTGATTTGGAGGGAGGTTTGCAGCGGTTTCGTTGATGGCCTCCACATAGGATTCGTCGGAAATATGTACAACAAATTCACCTTTTTCAATGGCGTTTCGAGAAGTATCTTTTCTTTCTCCTCCTTTACGTTGTACGGAAACAGAAATGAGCGGCGGATTAGCAGCAACGATATTAAAATAGCTATATGGAGCCCCGTTTAAAACACCATCTTTTGTTACAGAAGTTACGAATGCTACAGGGCGCGGAATGATACTCCCTGTTAATAATTTGTAATTATCTTTTTCTGTTTGTTCGTTTGGATTAATCGAAAGCATATTTGTAATCTCCCTTCCTCGATATGAATACTTCTTTGTTTGTTTACAAGATAATGGAGGGAAACTCCTGCTAAAAAAATATTTTTTTGACGGTTTTTGTAAATGAGAAAAAAGAATAGGAGTAGATTCCAGCTTGGAATCTACTCCTATCATTAATAAATATATAAATACATTTTGATTTTTCAACATATAAGTCGCGGCTATGAAGAATAAAAGATGATCTGCACTCATTTTCTCGCTTTGTTTTCACTTGGCATGGGGCTGGAAAAGGATCTGACCGCTTCTATGCATGGCCGGATGCTCTCTCCCACCTAAAAAAAGTTTTTTTCAATTTGCACTTATATATCTTGAAATTGAGATAACTGATTAAAGTAAAACGTAAGCGCCAGGTCCAGTTAACGCAACGCCAACTGCAATAGCGATTAAGATCATGTTATATTCAAACCCGTTTTGTGTTACCCAGTAGCCATTTTTTCCGTGTACAGTAAAGATTGCAACTAGCATTGTACCAACGATAAATAATGAGCCAACCCAAGTGAAGATACCTGCAGCGAATAAGAAACCACCTAATAGCTCAGTTGTGCCAGCCATAAATGCCATGAATACGCCAGGGCGTAAGCCGATTGATTCCATCCAGCCGCCTGTTCCTTTCAGACCGTGACCACTAAACCAGCCAAATAATTTTTGAGTACCGTGACCCATGAATGTAATTCCGATAACAAGACGAATAAGAAGAAGACCGATGTTCATCATTTATAAAATCCCCAAAAAGTTATTTACTTACCTTATGTAAGTTATAATAAATGAATTACTTACTTTAGTAAAGTGACCTTCTTATAAAATTTGAAGAAAATTTTATAAATCAATAATAAAAAATAAATATGTTGTAAAGACCTCTAGACAAGAGGAGGAGAAAAAGAGAAAATACAAGTAAGAAGTTAATTCTCATAATTGTTATTCAGACAATCTGAATTGACTGGAATTTTGCAAAGCGATACAATAAGGGTCTATTGGTAATAACGTAATTCTTTTCGAAAGCGTTTTTACAATATAATATTTGAAGTATGAAGTCTTACGTGTATCTCAATCTTTACTAGGGATTGCCCTATACATTTTCAACCTAATTATAAGGAGGACTATCCTATGTTTAAAAAATTATTTGGCCTTGGTTCAAAAACAAATGTAGAAACACTCGTAGCTCCATTAACTGGAGAAGTGAAAAATATTGAAGAAGTACCAGATCCAGTATTCGCTGGTCGTATGATGGGCGACGGTGTTGCAATCGTTCCCACTGAAGGTGTAGTTGTATCACCAGTAGATGGCGAAATCGTACAATTATTCCACACAAAACATGCTGTTGGAATTAAAGCGAAAAACGGTACAGAAATTTTAATCCATGTTGGTTTAGAAACTGTAAAAATGGAAGGCGAAGGTTTCGAAGCTCACGTATCTGAAGGACAAGCTGTGAAAGCTGGCGATAAATTAATTTCTTTCGATTTAGAATTAATTCGCGAAAAAGCAAAAAGCACAATTACTCCAATTGTTATTACAAATACAGATGCAGCTGAATCTATTAATACAACTGTAGGTGTTTCAGCTACAAAAGGTTCAACAGAAGTAATGAAAGTTACAATGAAATAATGATTTTTTGTAAGGAATCCATTTTATATGAAATGGATTCCTTATTTTATTTAGTCATAAGTTTTTTTCGTGGGATGTTTTAGTGATGTATGGTACTATATTGAAGGTACTTGGAACTAGGGTTTCACATATATGTGGATAAGGCGTATTTCTCTTAGAAAAAATAAAAGGGAAATGCGCCTTTTGTATGTTCACATTTCTTTTGTTCCATTGTAATGTACGTTATGATGAATGTAGGACATTCACCATAAGGAGTGGATTTGGATGAAGCGAGTGTTGTTTGTTTGCACTGGAAATACATGTCGTAGCCCAATGGCAGAAGCGTTGCTTCGTCACTATGGGGAAGGGAAATTTGAGGCGAAGTCTGCTGGTGTTTTTGCCAGTTTTGGAAGTGATGCATCTTTACATGCAAAAGATGCATTAGCAGAAAAGGGGATTAAAGTAGCGCATGCTTCGCAGCAAATAACGAATGAATTACTTGAGTGGGCTGATATGGTACTCACGATGACGGAAAGCCATAAACAACTTGTGGTTGAATATCATCCGAGTGCTAGGGAGAAAGTGCATACATTCTATGAATTTGTAGAGGGTACAAGTAAAGATATTTCAGACCCGTTTGGCGGTTCTCTTTCTATTTATCAATCAACATTAGTAGAGATGGAAAAACTTGTACAAACTTTATTGGAAAAATATTCAGAAGGTTAATGTTTCGTGTATAATACGATATTGGAGATGATCTTGCTTGGAATGAGCAAGTGAGTATCAAACTTTTGCAATCATTCATCAGTGGGGATAAGTAATCCTACTTGATAGAAGTTTCACTAAAATTTTGGAGGGGTCAAAATGAAAGTAGTAGTAGCATCTGATCACGGTGGAATGAATATCCGCAAAGAAATCGTAAGTTTATTAGAAGAATTGAATATTGAATATGTTGATTTAGGATGTGAATGTGAAGCAGGTTCTGTTGATTATCCTGATTTTGCATTTCCAGCGGCAGAAATGGTTGCAAATGGTGAAGTAGACCGTGGTATTTTAATTTGTGGAACAGGCATTGGTATGTCAATTGCAGCAAATAAAGTACACGGTATTCGCTGTGCGTTAGTACATGATACATTTAGTGCAAGAGCAACAAGAGAACATAATGATACGAATATGTTAGCGATGGGTGAGCGTGTAATTGGTGCTGGTTTAGCGCGTGATATCGCAAAAATTTGGCTAACAACTGATTATGAAGGCGGACGTCACGAAAATCGCGTAGGGAAAATTAAAACATACGAAGCGAAGTAATCTTCTATTAGGACATACTATAATTTGTTGAACCAATCTGTGAAAGGAAGAGGCGTCATGACGGAAATAGTAAAAATGAAAGAGCAGCTACAAATATCGCTTTCTGATTTTCAAGAGCAAGCTTCTTTACAAAGCGGGCAAATTTTTGTAGTGGGCTGTAGCACGAGCGAGGTGCTCGGAGAGAGAATTGGGACATCAGGAACGATGGAAGTGGCGGAAGCGATTTTTTTTGAGCTAAAACAATTTCAAGAGCAAGCTGGTATAGAGTTGGCATTCCAATGTTGTGAGCATTTAAATCGTGCTTTAGTAGTAGAGAGAGAAGTGGCAATGAAGTATCAATTTGAAATTGTAACTGTTACGCCTGTTAGATCAGCCGGTGGTGCATTAGCAACATATGCCTATCACAATCTAAAGGATCCTGTAGTCGTGGAATTTATAAAAGCAGATGCGGGCATGGATATCGGTGATACATTTATTGGTATGCATCTAAAACATGTTGCGGTTCCAATTCGTACACGTGTAAAAGAGATTGGAAGTGCACACGTAACGATGGCTAAAACACGTGCGAAACTTATTGGTGGGGCACGTGCTGTATATGCGGCAGTAGAAGAAACAGTTACTTGTAGCTAAAAATAAAGAAGAAACAGAAATACTGTATCCTTTATATAACATGTAAAGAGGTGTGTAGTCTGACTTCGTAAAGGATAAAAGAAAAGACCGAACTCGGTCTTTTTTTCTTTTATGATATAGAAAGTCATGTTAGAATGTAGTTGAAAACATGAAGGTTCTAAAGAATTACAACTTGAATTTTCGTTTTTTCTCAATAAATAAGAAAAAACTATCGGGAATCAGTGTAATTCGTTCAGAAAAGGGGGATTTTGGTGGATCATTTAAAACGTCAAGATGAAAAGGTATTTGCTGCAATTGAAGCAGAACTAGGAAGACAGCGTTCAAAAATTGAATTAATTGCCTCAGAAAACTTCGTAAGTGAAGCTGTAATGGAAGCACAAGGTTCTGTTTTAACAAACAAGTATGCAGAAGGATATCCTGGTAAACGTTACTATGGCGGTTGTGAGCATGTAGACGTAGTAGAGGATATTGCACGTGATCGCGTAAAAGAAATCTTTGGCGCAGAGCATGTGAACGTTCAACCACACTCTGGTGCACAAGCGAACATGGCTGTATACTTCACGATTTTAGAGCAAGGCGATACAGTACTTGGTATGAATTTATCCCACGGTGGTCACTTAACACACGGAAGCCCTGTTAACTTTAGTGGAGTACAATATAATTTCGTAGAATATGGCGTTGATGCTGAATCACACCGCATCAATTATGATGATGTGTTAGCAAAAGCAAAAGAACATAAGCCAAAATTAATCGTTGCAGGTGCAAGTGCGTACCCTCGTGTTATCGATTTCAAGAGATTCCGTGAAATCGCAGACGAAGTTGGTGCATACTTAATGGTAGATATGGCACATATCGCAGGTTTAGTTGCAGCAGGTTTACATCCAAACCCAGTACCACATGCACATTTCGTTACAACAACAACACATAAAACATTACGTGGCCCACGTGGCGGTATGATTTTATGTGAAGAAAAATTTGCAAAGCAAATTGATAAATCAATCTTCCCTGGTATTCAAGGTGGACCACTAATGCACGTAATTGCTGCGAAAGCTGTTGCATTTGGTGAGACACTTCAAGAAGACTTTAAAACATATGCACAAAATATCATTAATAATGCACAGCGCTTAGCAGAAGGTCTTCAAAAGGAAGGACTTACACTTGTTTCTGGTGGAACGGACAACCATCTTATCTTAATCGATGTTCGTAACCTAGATATTACAGGTAAAGTTGCAGAGCATGTATTAGATGAAGTTGGTATTACTGTAAACAAGAACACAATCCCATTTGAAACAGCAAGCCCATTTGTAACAAGCGGCGTACGTATTGGTACAGCGGCGGTAACATCTCGTGGCTTCGGATTAGAAGAAATGGATGAAATTGCAGCAATTATTGCTCATACGTTAAAAAATCATGAGGATGAAGTTGCATTAGAAGAAGCACGTAAGCGTGTAGAAGCATTAACAGATAAGTTCCCAATGTATACAGACCTATAATAGATTAGATGAAGACTGCTGAAGCATATATTGTTTCAGCAGTCTTTTTTTCATTTGAAACACAAGTTCTTAATAGATAGTTTTTCAGAATACCTTCTATAAGTGATAGTTTCTACCGTAGAAGATATGAAATTGTAGTTTTCTCTGTCTGCGAGTGGCAGGATAAATGGGTTTTAAGGTAGTGAAATTTGGATATTTTCACATAGGAGAGCGGGTTAGCTAAGTGAGAACATAGATAACTTCCGAAGTATGTATACAAACAATGAATAATTTTTGGATATATAATGAAGGATACGACTTCCATAATTGGTAAAGATATTAGGTAGGTTCATAATAGATTTGAAACTTTTCCAAATTTGCCCTTGAATATTAGTAGCGTTTTCTTTACAATCGTAAATAGTGTAAAACGGCGTGTACGCACGCATGAATATCATCTGAAGGAGAGATTCACATGGGAAAACTGTATGTATTTGATCACCCGTTAATTCAACATAAGATTACATATATTCGCGATAAAAATACAGGTACAAAAGAATTTCGTGAATTAGTGGATGAAGTAGCAAGCTTAATGGCATTTGAAATTACACGCGATCTTCCACTTGAAGAAATCGAAATTGAAACACCTGTAAGCAAAGCGAAAACAAAAGTGATCGCTGGTAAAAAGCTTGGTCTAATTCCGATTTTACGTGCAGGCTTAGGAATGGTAGACGGAATTCTGAAATTAATCCCAGCAGCAAAAGTAGGACACGTTGGTTTATACCGTGACCCAAAAACATTGCAACCGGTAGAATACTATGTGAAACTTCCAACGGATGTAGAAGAACGTGACTTTATCGTACTTGATCCGATGTTAGCAACAGGTGGTTCTGCAGCTGAAGCAATTAACTCTCTGAAAAAGCGCGGTGCGAAGCAAATTAAATTAATGTGTATCGTAGCTGCACCAGAAGGAGTAAAAGTAGTACAAGAAGAACATCCTGATGTTGATATTTATGTGGCGGCATTAGATGAAAAATTAAATGACCATGGTTATGTTGTTCCAGGTCTTGGCGATGCTGGTGACCGTTTATTTGGAACGAAGTAAGACAACAGACGAGAGGGAATTCCCCACTCGTCTTTTTTGTATAAATATTGAGGGCAGGGGAGGAGTGTGGTATTTTTTGTATATGCAACATAACTTGCATATTTTTCACATATAATATAGAAGTCAAACGTCTAATAAGCCCTATATTATAGAAGAAAAACGTTATATCGTAAAAATATAATCGTGACAAACTTGTGAACTTTTTCTTCTATTATAAGGAGAAAACTTGAAGGAATCAGATATCTTTGACCAGTATTTAGAAGGGGAACGTTTTCATTTTTGGCAAGAAATTACTAATACTCAAATTTTTTGATTTTTTACGATTTCTCGTTGACAGTGCTAATACCCTATTGTATGCTAACTACGGGGATGGATGGTAGGGCTTTCAGTGACAAATTTGCATCTATTCCGTGACGAAAAAGTAAACTTTTTATTTTGTATAGAATTTATGCAAGAAAATGAGTTATTATTAACACATCGTGAATGAGGGTTACATATTGGAGGGATGAATCCTTGCAAAAAAACGATCGCAACCCGGTAAAAGCTTATGCTTTAATGTCAGGTATTCTTGCTCAATTAGTTGGTTCCATTCTTGTTGGAATTTTTGGTGGGCAATGGATTGATAGTAAGGTTGGAACGTTTCCGTTGTTTCTTATTATAGGCTTATTGCTAGGATTAGGAACAGGGATTTACGCAATGATTCGACTCATTCGACATTACTATTCGGGAGAGCAATGATGATAGACGTACATGGACTTGTCCACAGACAAAAGAAATATATGTACTACTTGCTTGCGCTTCTAGTGCTAGGATGGGGATTTACCTCTTACAAGGATGTATTTCTTGGACTGATTATCGGAACGATTTTCAGTTTTCTTAGTTTGCGCATCATTGCACGTAGAACAGACAAGCTATTAGATCGCGTTACAAATGGAGAACACGTGAAATTTAAAGCGACGGCTGTTAGTACATATTCGAGATTTGCCACGATTGGGTTATTAATTTTATTTGCCGCGAAATATCAGCATTTAATTGCGATGTGGAGCTTAGGTGTAGGATTGCTGACAGGATATCTTGTCATGATCATAGATTTTCTTTATTTAGAGTATAAGAGCAGGGAAGAGAGGTGAATTACTAGTGGAACACGGTAAATTAGTTGAATTTCTAGGTTTAACGTTCGATTTGTCCTCAGTCATGATGGTTACTGTGGCAGCAGTTATTGTTTTCTTAATCGCTGTTATTGGAACTCGCACATTAGCTCTTCGTCCAACAGGAATGCAAAACTTTCTTGAGTGGATTTTAGACTTTGCGAAAGGGATTATTAACAGTACGATGGACTGGAAAACAGGTGGACGCTTTTTAACACTCGGCGTTACACTTATGATGTTTATTTTCGTATCAAACATGCTCGGCCTACCATTCATGTATTCAACAACTGAGGCTGGTGAACACATTGCATGGTGGAGATCGCCAACGTCTGACCCAGCAGTTACATTAACATTAGCCGTGATGGTAGTTACCCTCACCCATTATTATGGAATTAAGATGAAGGGTACAAAAGAATACTTAAAAGGATTTTTCCAACCTATGAAGTTCTTATTTCCTTTAAAGGTTATTGAGGAATTTGCTAACACATTAACGTTAGGTCTTCGTCTATTCGGTAACATCTATGCTGGTGAGATTTTATTAGGATTACTTGCTAAATTAGGCGGAAGTACAGTACTTGGAGCATTAGGTGCTATTGTGCCGATGTTAGCATGGATGGGATTCAGTGTATTCGTTGGTTCAATCCAAGCGTTTATCTTTACAATGTTAACGATGGTTTATATGGCTCATAAAGTAAGTCATGACCATTAATATACTTTAATAAGTAAGTAAAAAAATCTATTTTTTTATAATACAAAGGAGGACAAATTAAATGAGTTTAGGTGTAATCGCAGCTGCAATTGCAATTGGTTTATCAGCATTAGGTGCAGGTATTGGTAACGGTCTTATCGTATCACGTACAATCGAAGGTGTTGCTCGTCAACCAGAATTAAAAGGCGCACTTCAAACAATTATGTTCATCGGGGTTGCATTAGTTGAGGCACTTCCAATCATCGGTGTAGTTATTGCATTCATCGTAATGAACAAATAAGGGAGACTCCCCTTACATAGATGGCGAAGAGTGTTTTTGGACTTTCTTCGCCATTGCTTTATGAACGAAATGGTTGTCTTTTTTTTCATATAGTCAATTTAGATATCACGAAGGGAGTGAATCCTTGTGCCAACTTTAATTTTAGGAGCTGCCATTCCATTTGGAACGATTGCTTATACATTGTTAGTTTTCCTAATTTTATTAATCATGCTACGTAAATTTGCTTGGGGTCCTTTGATGGGAATTATGAAGGAACGTGAAGAGCATGTTGCTAGTGAAATCGATGCTGCAGAACAAAACAATGCAGAGGCGAAGAAATTAGTAGAAGAACAACGTGAAATTTTAAAACAATCACGTGTTGAAGCACAAGAGTTAATCGAAAGAGCGAAAAAGCAAGCAGAAGATCAAAAAGATGTTATTGTTGCTGCTGCAAAAGAAGAAGCAGAATCTATTAAAGCATCTGCTGTACAAGAAATTCAACGCGAAAAAGAGCATGCGATTGCTGCTCTGCAAGAACAAGTCGCTTCTTTATCTGTTCAAATTGCTTCTAAAGTAATTGAGAAAGAATTAAAAGAAGAAGACCAAGTGAAGTTAATTCGCGATTATATTAAAGAAGTAGGAGAAGCGCGATGAGCAATGAGATTGTAGCAAAACGTTATGCTGTCGCTCTTTTTCAAATTGCAAAAGAAAAACACGTATTAGAAATGTTTGAGGAAGAATTACGCCTTGTACAAAACGTTTTTGTAAAAAACGGAGAACTACATAGCTTTTTAACACAACCAAACATTTCAAAGGAGCAGAAAAAAACGTTTCTTTCTAACGTGTTTGCTTCTGTTTCTGAATCAATTTTAAATACGTTATATATTTTAGTTGATAACAAACGTATTGAAATTCTACCTGAAATTGCAAATGAATATGTTGCTCTTGCTAATGAAGAACGTAACGTAGCTGATGCAACTGTATATTCAGTTCGTCTTCTATCAGAAGATGAAAAGCTTAACATTGCAGAATCATTTGCAAAAAGAACAGGAAAAGATGCAATCCGTATAAAAAATGTTGTAGATGAAGATTTACTAGGCGGCATTAAAGTACGCATTGGAAATCGCATTTATGATGGTAGTTTACAAGGAAAATTAGCACGTATTCAGCGTGAACTTATGAAGAATAGATAGGGGTGAAGCACATGAGCATCAGAGCTGAAGAAATTAGCGCACTGATAAAGCAACAAATTGAGAACTATCAGTCTGAAATCGAAGTTAGTGATGTTGGTACAGTTATCCAAGTTGGTGACGGTATCGCGCGTGCTCATGGTCTAGATAACGTTATGGCTGGTGAACTTGTAGAGTTCTCTAACGGCGTTATGGGACTAGCACAAAACTTAGAGGAAAATAACGTAGGTATCATTATTTTAG